>Ga0208612_1000975_pt1 | contig 12035 bp, 19 predicted proteins | sample AntDryMetagUQ889_FD_188089 | JGI IMG/M metagenome (GOLD analysis project Ga0208612, IMG submission 188089) | Polar desert microbial communities from Antarctic Dry Valleys - UQ889 (SPAdes) | ecosystem: Environmental > Terrestrial > Soil > Desert | place: Antarctic Dry Valleys | collected 2008-12-31 | reverse complement strand
TCCGTCGCCACTCCACGCTGGACCTGCCACCATCGACGCGCGCGAAACCACGGGAGGAGCACGACCGAATGAACCTGGCCTGCATGCTGACCGACACCGCCGGGCGCCACGGCGACCGCACGGCGCTCAAGCTCGACGACATCGAGGTCACCTACGCCCAGCTCGACGAGGCCTCCGCGCGCGTCGCCGCCCTGCTCGCCGCGAAGGGCGCGAAGCCCGGCGACCGGGTCGGGATCATGTTGCCCAACGTCCCCTACTTCGCGGTCGCCTATTACGGAGTCCTGCGCGCCGGGATGACCGTCGTGCCGATGAACGTCCTGCTCAAGGGGCGCGAGGTCTCCTTCTACCTCGAGGACCCCGAGGCGAAGATCGTGTTCGCGTGGCACGACTTCGCCGAGGCCGCCCACGAGGGCGCCGACAAGGCGGACGTCGACACCGAGGTCATCTCCGTCGCCCCCGGCGAGTTCGAGAAGCTCCTCGGCGAGCACGACCCGGCCGCCGACGTGGTGGACACCGCCGACGACGACACCGCGGTCATCCTCTACACCTCGGGCACAACCGGCAAGCCGAAGGGTGCCGAGCTCACCCACTCGAACCTCCGGCGCAACGTGGAGATCGCGGCCGCCACCCTGGCCGAGATGACCACCGGCGACACCCTGCTCGGGGCCCTGCCCCTGTTTCACTCCTTCGGACAGACGTGCTCGCTGAACTGCTCGGTCTACACGGGGGCGACCCTGTCGATGATCCCGCGCTTCGAGCCGGGCAAGGCCCTCGAGATCCTCCAGCGCGACAAGGTGACGATCTTCCAGGGCGTGCCCACCATGTACGGCGCGCTCCTGGACCACCCGCAGAAGGGCGACTACGACCTCTCGTCCCTGCGCCTGTGCATGTCGGGTGGGGCGGCGATGCCGGGCGAGGTCATGCGCGCGTTCGAGGAGGCCTTCGGCTGCAAGGTGCTCGAGGGCTACGGGCTGTCGGAGACCTCGCCGGTGGCGTCGTTCAACCACCCCGACAAGGAGCGCAAGGTCGGCTCGATCGGCACCCCCATCGAGGGCGTCGAGATGAAGGTGGTCGACGACGACGCGAACGACCTGCCACAGGGCGAGGTCGGCGAGATCGCCATCAAGGGCCACAACATCATGAAGGGCTACTGGCGCCGCGACGACGCCACCGCCGAGGTCATGCGCGAGGGCTGGTTCCTCACGGGCGACATGGGGAGGATCGACGAGGACGGCTACTTCTTCATCGTCGATCGCAAGAAGGAGATGATCATCCGCGGCGGCTACAACGTGTACCCGCGTGAGATCGAGGAGGTGCTCTACGAGCACCCGGCGGTGCGCGAGTGCGCGGTGGTCTCCGTGCCCGACGAGAAGATGGGCGAGGAGGTGGGCGCCGCGGTCGCCGTCCGGGAGGGCGAGGACGTCTCCGAGGACGACCTTCGCGCCTACGTCAAGGAGCAGGTGGCGGGCTACAAGTACCCGCGCAGGATCTGGTTCGTGGACGAGTTGCCCAAGGGGCCGACGGGCAAGATCCTCAAGAAGGAGATCGAGGTTCCCGAGGCCGTGCAGACGCTCTGACCGGCACCGCACGCCGCCGCCCGCGAGTCGACAAGCGGCGGCTGATCCTCGACGCCGCCGTCCGCGTATTCGCGCGCGAGGGCTTCAACGGATGCCGGGTCTCGGACGTCGCGGACGAGGCCGGTGTGGCCTACGGCCTCGTCTACCACTACTTCGACTCGAAGGAGGACATGCTGGACACGCTCTTCACCGAGCGCTGGCAGCTCCTCCTCGACACGATCGTCGTGATCGACGAGGGCGAGGGTTCCGCCCGCGACAAGCTCCACCGTGTGGCGTCCTTCATCATCGACTCCTACCGGCACGAGCCCGAGCTGATGAAGGTGATCATCGTGGAGGTCACCCGTGCGGCCAACTCGTTCGGGCGTGCGCACCTGGACAAGATCGACGAGGCCTACGCGCTGATCGCCGGCATCGTCGAGTCGGCGCGCGACGACGGCCACTTCAAGGCCGACATCTCGGCCCAGTTCGCGGCCATGTGCTTCTACGGGGCGATCGAGCAGCTCCTCACCGCGTGGATCTTCGACCTCATGCCCCACGAGGACGACGACTACGAGCGCGCGAAGGCCTTGGTGGTCGAGACCATCTGCGGCGGCCTGGAGGCCGCCGGCGCTGACGCCCCTGCCATATCTCGGTAGATTGCCCGCCGCGTGAGCAACGATCTCGTCAAGCGTCTGATGTGGAGCGGCCTCCTCGCGGGAGTGGGCGCGCTCGCCACGGTGGTCACCCAGCGCGTCGCGACGATGATCTGGACGCGGGTCTTCGACGAGGACCCGCCCGACTTCTAGCCGTGGAGTCTCCCGGAGAGAGAAGGCCCGAAGACGAGCCCGGCGACTCGCCCTCGTCCGGTCCACCGACCGTCGAGTCCTTTCCCGCGACCCCCGTGCCCGAGTCGGCCCGGCCCGTCGACGCCACCGAGCCGCCGCCCCCGGGGTACCGGCCGGCCGCGCCTGCGGCGGCACCCGCCCCCGGGCCCGCTCAATCCACCGCCCCGCCCGCGGGACGTCACCCCGCCGGGCCCGCCGCGCCGGCCGAGAAGTGGGTGATGTCGTCCGCCGGCCCGGTTGCCCCCCCTGGGGGCGCCGCATCTGCGGACGCCGCAGCCGGGAGTGCGGCCGCCGCCGGCACGGCCGCGGCCGCGGAGGCGGCGCCGCTCGGACCCGGCGCCTTCGCCAAGGACCCCGTGGGCGCGCTCAAGTCCCTCGCCGCCCGCGCCTCGGAGGGAGGGGGCGAGCCTTTGGCGACGCTCAAGTCCCTCGCCGCACGCGCCTCGGGCGGAGAGGGCGACCCCGTGGCCGCCCTGAAGTCACTCGCCGCGGGCGCTTCGGGGGAGGGCCCGGACCTCGGTGAGCGCCCCGAGATCTACGTGGGGGCGGCCTTCGCCGGCGGTCTCGTGCTCGCCGGCCTACTGAGGTGGCTCGCCAGCCGTGGCTGACCGCCGCCGGCCGGGGCCCGTCCGTCCCGGCGACCGATCGCTCGCGGAGATCGTGGGTGACATCTCCCAGAAGACCTCACTGCTCGTCCGCGAGGAGATCGAGCTCGCGAAGACCGAGCTCACCGAGAAGGCCTCACGTCTCGGGCGCGGCGCGGCGGTCGGCGCGGCGGCTGGGGTCTTCGCGTTCCTCGCGGTCATCTTCTTCCTCCACTTCCTATCCCTGTTCATCGCCGACGTGCTCGACGGCGACCTGTCTCCGAGCGTCGGATTCTGGGCGGGGTACCTCATCGTCACCGGCCTCTTGCTCGTGCTTGCCGCCGTCGCCGGCCTCATCGCCCTGCGCTACGTGCGCCGCGGCTCCCCTCCCACGCCGGAGGCCGCGATCCAAGAGGCCAAGATCACCCGTCAGGTGATCGAGGAGGAGGTGCGCAACTGATGCCGCCCGTCCGCTCCACGGACGAGATCCGCCAGTCGATCCAGACCGCGCGCACGGATCTCACCGCCTCGATCAACGAGCTTCAGGTGAAGGTCGCCGAGATCGCCGACTGGCGCGGCCACCTGCGCAGCAACCCAACGGTCGCGCTCGCCGGTGCGGCCGCGGTCGGCTTCGTGCTCGGCGGCGGCATCGGCGGGTTCTTCGGGCTCTTCTCGCGCCGGTAGGCGCCGGGGCGGCCCGTAGGCTGCCCTCGACATGGTGTCGAACCGCGACGTCGTCCGGGTAGTTCTCGTCGTCGTGGGGGTCGGCCTGGCTCTCTACCTCGTCTGGGCCCTGCGGCAGGTCATCGGCGTGCTCGTGGTGTCCGCTTTCCTCGCCCTCGCCCTCGGGCCCGCCGTCTACGGGCTCGAGCGCCTGCGCGTGCCGCTGGTCCTCGCCATCCTCATCGTCTACGTCGGGATAGGGCTCGCGATCGCCGGTGTCGCCGTCGCGGTGGTGCCGGCGGTGGCCACCCAGGTGAACGGTCTGATCGATGCCATCCCCGGCTACCTCGACGCCGCCCGCAGCGGCGACCGCTTCGGGATCGGGCAGGCGCTCGGCCGCCAGATAGATGCCCTGCCAAGCCGCGCGGACGAGGCCGTCGGCGCGGTCCAGACCGTCACCGTAGGGGTGTTCTCGGGCGTGGTGCAGTTCGTCACCGCTCTGGTGGTCACCTTTCTGCTGCTGCTCGACGGCCGCCGTCTCGCGGAGCTGTTCTTCGCCCAGCTCGTCCCGGCGCGCGTCCGCGAGGCGCGCGTGGTCGCGGAGAGGGTCTACAAGGCCGTCGCCGGTTACGTGATCGGAAACGCGGCCATCTCGCTCATCGCCGGCCTCAGCGCCTACGTCGTGCTGCGCATCCTCGACGTGCCGTTCGCCGGAGCGCTCGCGGTGGTGATGGGTCTGCTCGACCTGGTGCCGATCGTCGGGGCGTCCGTCGCGGGCGGCATCATCGCGATCTTCGCCGCCATCGCGGACTTCCCCACCGCGCTGATCGTCTGGGCCGTGTTCTTCGTCGTCTACCAGCAGGTGGAGAACAACGTCCTCCAGCCCATCGTCTACAAGCGCACGGTGGAGCTGTCCCCGCTGGCCGTGATCGTCGCCGTGCTGGTGGGAGGAGTGCTGTTCGGCGTGGTGGGCGCGCTGATCGCGATCCCTGCGGCCGCCGCGATCGAGATCCTCGTCGAGACCTACCGTCCCCTCACGCCGCCGCCCGAGGAGCCGCCGCGCCCTCCGGCGGGCGGTGGCCGGGAGCTCGGCGCGGCCTGAAGCCCTACAGCGCCGCCGGCGTGGGCGGCGGCGGGCATTCGACTCCCCGGTACGCGGGCGCGCGATGACTAGGCTGGGGCGATGGCTCAATACGACGCGGACAAGGTCAGGGCGCAACTCGAGCGCCGGATCGAGGAGATCGAGAGCACTCGCTCGCGGATGCACGCCGAGGGCGATGGCACGCAGGCGAACGAGCTCGCCGACTACGACCAGCATCCCGGCGATGCGGGCTCCGATACGCACGACCAGGAGATCGAGGCCACCACGGACGTGTTCCTCGACGAGGAGCGCCGCCGGATCGGCGAGGCGCTCACCGCCCTCGACGATGGCACCTACGGAACCTGCGTCGTGTGCGGCAAGGAGATCCCAGCGGGGCGACTCGAAGCCAAGCCCGACGCCGTGCGCTGCGTCGACGACCAGCGCCACTTCGAGGGCGAGCACCGGGTGGCCAACCAGCCGCCGACGGAGCGCTAGCCGGGTGGCCACCCTCTACCGCTGCAAGACGCCGGGCGACGCGCTCTGCGCCTGCGGGAAGGTTGCGCGCCGCCTGCGGCAGTCGGGGATCGAGTTCGAGGAGGTCCGCGTCCCCTACATGAAGCGCTACCGCCCCGAGGTCGCCGCTCTCACGGATCAGCGCTGGGTGCCGGTGCTGGTGCACGGCGAGGAGGTGGTGCACGACTCGCATCGCATCGCCGAGTACCTCGACCACCTGGACGCCGAGGGCTCGCAGGAGCGTGCGGGAGGTCCGACCGGTCGTCGGTCCGCCTCGGGCGAGGGCACCGCGGCGCGAGACTGATGGCCCTCCACGTCAAGCTCCTGGCGCGCGCCGCCCGTCGCTACGGGCCGCCGCTGGCCCACGCCGCCTACCGGCGCTGGAAGGCCATGACGCCCGAGGAGAAGGAGCGCTACCGCCGTCAGATGCGCGAGTACGCCGGTCGAGGACGGGCGGTCGCAAAGGGCGCGGCCGGTCGCGTCCGGGTCCGGGGGCGCGGCGGTCCCCCCGAGCCCCGCGCGTAGGCTTCGGTCGCGGGCTACCGGGCGGGTTGCGTCCGTAGCGAGCCGGTCCGCCCCCCCGAGCCCGGTCCCCTACCCGAGCCGGTTCTCGAGCCCGAGCGGCGCGGTCTGCGGAGACTCCTCGGCCGGCGGCTCCGGGACCTGCTCCCCGGTCGGCTGGGCGACGCCGAGGGTGTCGGCCAGCTCCCCGGTGTCGTACATCTCGGTGACTATGTCGGCGCCCCCGACCAGGTTGCCGTCCACGAAGAGCTGGGGGATGGTGGGCCATTGCGAGAGGCCCGAGAGCTCCTGGCGGATGCGCGGGTCGGGCAGGATGTCGAGCGCGGAGTACTCCACGCCCAGCGCGTTCAGCGCCGCTGCCGTGCGGGCCGAGAAGCCGCACATAGGCTGCTCGGGGGTGCCCTTCATGAACAGCATCACGTGGTTCTCGCCGATGGCCTGCTGGATGAAGGCGCGGATCTCGTCGGTGGTCATGTCGTCTCCTCAAGGGTGGAGGTCTTGAGCGACAGGGCGTGGATCGGGCCGCCCACCTCGTCGCCGAAGACGTCGTACACGAGCCGGTGGCGGTCGATCCTCGACAGCCCCTCGAAGCGCTCGGACACCACTTCGGCGCGGAAGTGGTCCCCGCCGCCGGTGAGATCCTGGACCTCTGCGGTCGAGCCCGGGAGGGAGGCCTCGATACGTTCCTTCAGCTCGCCTGACGTGGGCATCGACGGCCCACCATAGCGGCGACATGAGGCCGCACGAAGATGACGGCAGGGCGATACAATGGGTGACGTGGTCACGTTGACGGACACAGCCGCGGAGAAGGTGACCGCGTTTCTCTCCGCGCAGAACCCGGCTCCCGAGGCCGGACTGCGGGTGGGAGTGAAGGGCGGTGGCTGCTCCGGCTTCCAGTACGCCCTCGCCCTCGACGAGCAGCGCGACGGCGACCAGATCTTCGAGGATCGCGGCATCCGCCTGATCGTCGACGAGCAGAGCCTCCAGTACGTGGACGGCTCGGTCGTGGACTACACGGAGAGCCTCATGGGCGCCGGGTTCGAGGTGAAGAACCCGAACGTCGTGGCGGCGTGCGGGTGCGGGTCGTCATTCCGCGTTGCCGACGAATCCCCCTCCTGCGGCGCTTAGGCGCCTGCAAACCTTTCAGATTCCTGCATCCTCGGTCGCTCGCGTGCTGAGGCACGCGTCGCTTCCTGCGTCCTTGGACTCCTCGGTTCTCGGCGCCTAAGGGCGTCGGCGGCGGGACGGCTGCGCCTCGCAGCCGCGAGGGGCTCGGCCGCGGTTGGCTCCGGTCAATGAGCCGCCGAGGGCGTCCGGCCCCGGGAAACCTGCACGAGGCCCCACAGTGAGACGATCGTCCACACGACCTCGAGCAGCAGGAAGCCCAGGTCCTGCTCCACGAGGGCCACCACGGCGAGTATCAGCCCGCCCACCACGTTGAGCACGAGGTAGGCCACCGAGTGGGTCGAGAGGCTCCCGCGCTGGGCGGCCACGAATCCGATCAGCACGAGCACTGCACCGACGATCTGAGGTATCTGGTCCATCGCGCGAGCGTAGGTCGCACCCACCCGGTTGAGCCTCGGGCGAGGCTTCCGTCCGCCCTGGTACCTACGGTGACGAGCGTGTACCTCGTGGAGACGACCGTGGTCGAGGTTCTCGTCGCGTGCCTGTTCTGCGACGGGCCTCTCGACGATCCTGACGAGATCTGGTGCCCCGACTGCGACGACGGCGATGACGCACCGGAGAGGTTCGCGGCTGACGCCACCGAGGACCGGCCGCTTCCCGTGGCCGCCTGACCGACGATCAGGGCTGACCGCTCGCCGACTCGCGAGCGGGGTCACGTCGAAGGAGCCTACGTCGGCACGGCGTCAAGGGAACGCCAGAGGTAGAGCGAGGCCAGAGAGCGATGCGGACGCCACGGCTCGGCCAGGGCGGTGAGCTCCGCCGGGCGCGGCAGATCCGCCAGGCCGTAGGCGCGCTCCGCCGCGCGGCGCACGCCGAGGTCGCCCACCGGGAGGACGTCGGGGCGGCCGAGGTGAAAGAGCAGGTACATGTCCGCCGACCACCGTCCGAGGCCCTTGACCGCGGTCAGCTCGGCGATCACCTCCTCGTCGGGGCGCTCGGCCAGCCCGGCGAGGTCGAGCTCGCCGTCGCCCACGCGCTCGGCCAGGTCGCGCAGGTAGGCCACCTTCGGGCCGGAGAGCCCGGCGGCGCGGATCTCCTCCGGGTCGGCGGCGAGCAGCTCCTCGGGTGTGGGGGCGCGGTCGCCGAACCCCGCGATCAGGCGCTCCCAGATCGAGCGGGCGGCCTTCGTGGATAGCTGCTGGCCGACGATCGAGCGGACCAGCGCGCCGTAGGGGTCGGCCGGGCGCCCACGGCGGCGGTCCTCGACGCTCAGCGGCCCGAGGCGCACGACCAGCGCGCCCATGACCGGGTCGCAGGAGTGCAGGTGCGCGAAGCCGGCGCCTGGATGGGCCTCGCCGCCGGCAGACGACCACGGTCCGGGCCGCGGCGAGCTCAGGCCACTCGCGCCCGCCGGGCGGGCTCCTCGCCGCCCCGGCCGCTGGTCCAGAACGACTCCTCCTCGCGGCCGAGATCGGTGGACGGGGGGTCGCCGAACAGCCACTCGCGCAGGATCAGGTGCCAGTTGGCGCGCACGTTCAGGTTGCCGAGTACCCCGAGCACCAGCGCCTCCATGCGCCGACCGAGCATGGCCTCCGGGGGGAGGGTCTCGCGGCGCATGACCGGCCAGTGGCGCGAGCGGGGGTCGCCCATCTCGATCATCAGCGCGCTCACGTACTCGTGCTCGAGCGTCACCTCCCGGTCCTCGTAGAACCAGTCGGCCACGTCGCGGAAGTGGTCCATCACCGCCTCGGGCGTCGTCACCTCGTCGTCGGGGTCGACGGCGCCCATCTCCACCAGCGCCTCGTGCACGCGCTCGGCGTCCCCCTCGAGGATGCGGCGGATCACGTCCTTCTCGACCTCCACCTGCTCGCGGGACACCTTCTTTGTCATCCCGAAGTCGAGGAACGCCGCCCGCCCGTCCTCCATCAGCAGGAAGTTGCCGGGGTGGGGGTCACCCGAGAAGTGGCCGATCCGGTAGAGCGACCCGAAGAAGAAGCGCAGCACCATCTCCCCGAAGCGGTTTCGCTCGGCGTCGTCGAGGCGCTTGACCTCCTCGAAGGGCCGTCCCTCGACGAACTCGGACACCAGCACGCGCTCGTGGGAGAGGTCGGTCATCACGTCGGGGATGACGACGAAGGGATGCCCACGCCAGCGCCGCGCGAACGCGCGCTGGTTCTGGGCCTCGTGCTCGTAGTCGAGCTCCTCGGTCACGCGCTCGCGCACCTCGGTCGCGGTGGCCTTGGCGTCCAGGCCGGGCGCCATGCGCTTCATGGCGCGGAGGATCAGCCCCATGTTCTGGAGGTCGGCCCGGACGGCCTGGGCGACGCCCGGGTACTGGACCTTGACCGCCACCTGGCGGCCGTCCTTCAGCTCCGCGCGGTAGACCTGCCCGATCGAGGCCGCGGCGATGGCCTCCTCGTCGAAGTCGGCGAACACGCTGCCGAGCTTCTCCCCGAGGTCCTCCTCGATCACCTTGCGCATGTCGCGGAAGGAGACCTTCGGAGCCTGGTCGCGCAGCTCCGCGAGCTTCGCCTGGAAGCGCTCCTTGGCCTCCGGCGGCATCGGCCCGGTGTCGATGAAGGAGGCCACCTGGCCGACCTTCATGGCCGCGCCCTTCATGTTCCCGAGTACCTCGACGATCTCCTCGGCGGCCTCGGCCTGGCGGCGCATGGTGGCCTCGGCGCGATCCTCGTTCGAGCGCGTCCAGTTGCGAGCCTTGGTGCCGTAGGCCCTCGCGGCCTGGCCGCCGATCAGCCCGCCGACCTGCGCAGTGCGGCGAATCCTCCCCGTCTGCATGCCCTTCTCGCGCTTCGCCACTGTGACCAGTCTACGGCCGGGCCGCCGCTGCGGCCCAGGGCGAGTACTAGTCTCGGCGCGTGGGCGATGCGCCCCTCTTCGCGCTCGAGGAGGTCTCGGTAGCCCGCGGCGGGGCGGCCGTGCTCGACGGCCTCTCGCTTGTTCTCGACGAGGGGTCGACCTGCGTCGCCGGACCCTCGGGCGCGGGGAAGTCGACGCTCCTGCGGTTGCTGAACCGCCTGCGCGAGCCGGACGCCGGACGCGTGCTCTATCGCGACGTCGACGTGCGCGAGCGCGACGTGCTCGCCCTGCGCCGCGAGGTGTCGCTCATCCCCCAGCTCCCGGCGCTGCTCGAGGGGACGGTCGCGGAGAACGTGGCCTACGGGGCGCGGTTGGCCGGCCGGACGGCCGACGTTGTGGAGAGCCTGGTGCTGGCCGGGCTCGACGCCGCCTACGCCGAGCGCGACGCCGGACGGCTGTCGGTCGGCGAGCAGCAGCGGGTCATGCTCGCGCGAGCCCTTGCCCTCGAGCCGCGGGTCCTGCTGCTGGACGAGCCGACCTCGGCGCTCGACGAGCGCGCCCGCACGGCCGTCGAGGACACGCTGCTCGACCTGCGCGAGCAGGCCGGCGTGTCGCTCGTGCTCGTGACCCACGACCTCGACCAGGCGCGGCGGCTGGCTGACCGGGTGCTGTGGCTTGAGGCCGGCCGGCTGCGCCCGGTAGCGGACCGCGCCGGCGCGTGACCCCGACGATCGACCTGTCCCTCGGCGAGGTGGGGGCCGCCCTCGCCCTGGTCGCGGTGGCTCTGGTCGTATCGCGCTGGCAGCGCGCCGACCTCGAGGCCGACATCGGCGTGGCGGTGCTGCGCTCGTTCGTCCAGCTCACCGCCGTCGGCTTCGTGATCCAGGCCATCTTCGACGCCGACCGCCTCGTCCTCGCCGCCGTCCTGGTGGCGGGGATGGTGGTGTTCGGGGCGTTTACCGCCCGCCGCCGTGCCGCTCAGGTGCCCGGCGCGCTCGGGCTGCTGTTGATCGCGCTCGGCGGGGCGGCCGCAGCCACGCTCGGCCTCGCGGTGGGCCTCGGGGTGATCGGGCCGGAGCCGCGCTACGTGGTGCCGCTCGGGGGCATGGTGGTGGGCAACGCGATGAGCGCGGCGGCGGTGGCGCTGAACCGCCTCGGTGACGAGATGGCCTCCTCCGAGGCGCGGATCGAGGCCACTCTCGCGTTGGGAGCCACCACCGCCCAGGCGGTGCGACCCGCCCTACGGCGCAGCCTGCGCTCGGGGATGATCCCTTTGATCGACTCCACCAAGACGACCGGCCTCGTCTTCTTTCCGGGCACGATGGTGGGGATGCTGCTGGCCGGAGCGTCGCCGGCGGACGCCGTGCGCCTCCAGCTCGTGATCATGTACCTGCTGCTCGGCGGCGTCTCCCTCTCCGCGGTGTTCGCGGTGACGCTGGCCTACCGGCGGTTCTTCACGCCGGCGCATCAGCTGCGGGAGCGGTGCGAGTGAGGTGGTCCCATCAGGGATGTTCCCTGGCCCGGCGCAGCCGGTCTTCGAGGGTCTGGCGGACGAGCAGGGTCAGATCGAACTTGTAGTAGCGGACTAGGCGCTCGTGCACGGCGCGCAGCTCGTTTGCGTCTAGACCGCCGAGCTCGTCGCTGGGGTCGAGGGCACTGTGGGCGATGCGCACGAGGTCGGTGATGAGCGCGGCGTTCTCTTCGGGCAGCCCGGGGAATCGCTCGGGACGCAGATGAACCAGGCGCGGCGCTTGTCCCTGTCGGGTCGCGTTCTGCTCGACCGGGTCGAGCTTGGAGAAGCGCACGAGCCGCAGTGCGAGGATCGCTGGATCCTCGAAGCTGGCGCCCGCGTCGGCGATCACGAGCACCGGGCGCACCTTCGCGGTGGTCAGGACGGTGATCTCGGCGTCGCCGCCGCGCTGCGCGGCACGGCGCAGCACGGTAGCGTCGGCAACGGTGATGGGAGGGCGGTCGCCGGGTCCGGGGTAGAGCCGAAAGGGGGCTGCCGGCGCGTAGGGGGCAAGCGCCCAGCGCGCGCGGCCTATCACTCCTCTGCGTAGGCGAGCCAGGCCGTCAGCGCGTCGAAGTCCTCAAGAACCGGCGCCTCGGCACCCGGGGTGCTCACCAGCGCGTGGGTCTTGCGCTCGACCGGCGTCGCGGGCGGCATCGGCTCAACCTGGCCGAGGAAGGCGACGAGGCGGCTATCTTCGATGAGCCGTCCGTAGTCGTCGGGGTGCAGCACCACGGCTCGGTCCTGCTGGTAGCGGTGCACCATGGTCGCGGTGCCGGGCTCGGGCTCGGGCACCCGGACGGAGTTCGCGGGGATCTG
>Ga0208612_1000974_pt1 | contig 12040 bp, 12 predicted proteins | sample AntDryMetagUQ889_FD_188089 | JGI IMG/M metagenome (GOLD analysis project Ga0208612, IMG submission 188089) | Polar desert microbial communities from Antarctic Dry Valleys - UQ889 (SPAdes) | ecosystem: Environmental > Terrestrial > Soil > Desert | place: Antarctic Dry Valleys | collected 2008-12-31 | reverse complement strand
CCGCCGCCGGGTGCGAGCCGCTGCTCGCGATCGCCGAGCGCGCGGGGGCGGTGGTGCTCGGCCCTGGCCTCGGACGCGACGAGGGCACCGCCGCCTTCGCCCGCGAGGTGGCGCGCAAGCTCGAGCTCCCCCTACTGATCGACGCCGACGGCCTCAACGCGCACGCCGAGGCGCTCGAGCCGCTGCGCGAGCGCGCGGCGCCCACGGTTCTCACCCCGCACGAGGCCGAGCTCGGGCGCCTGCTCGGAACCGCCACGGCGACGGTGGGCGCGCACCGCCTTGCATGCGCGCGCGAGGCGGCGGATCGCAGCGGCGCGATCGTGCTGCTGAAGGGCCACGACACGATCGTCGCGGCACCTGGGGGACCCGTCGCAGTCAGCGCCGGCGGGACGCCGGCGCTCGCCACCGCGGGCACGGGGGACGTCCTCTCGGGCGCCATCGGTGCGCTGCTCGCCAAGGGTCTCGGCGGCTTCGAGGCTGCCGCCCTGGGCACCCTCGCTCACGGACGGGCCGGCCTCGCGGCGGCCGAGCGCCACGGCGCCGACCACGTGATTGCCGCAGACGTGATCGAGGCCCTGCCCCGCGGCTTCGCGCCGCGGTAGGCGAGCGGTAAGGGTCTATTCCGGTTTGGGCGTGCGTCCAACCGGGATAGGCCCTAAGGTCCGGGGCGGTGGCGGAGACGGTGGCAGAGATCATGGAGCGGGACCCGGAGACCGTCTCCCCAGAGGACGACGTGCAGGAGGTGATCCGCGTCCTGCGAGACAACGAGCTGCCGGGAGTCCCGGTCGTGAACGAGGGTGGGCGCTGCGTGGGCATCGTCACCGAAGCCGACCTCGTGCTGCCCGGAGAGGAAGGCGACCTCCACCTGCCTCACTACGTGAACATCTTCGGCGGCACGATCTTCCTCGAACCGCTCAAGCGCTTCGAGGACAGCCTGCGCAAGGCCTTCGCCTCGAAGGCGGCGGACATGATGACCGAGGACCCCACGACGGTCGAGGCCGACGCGCCCGTGGCCGAGGCCGCCCGAGTCATCCACGAGACCGGCCACAACCGGCTGCCCGTGACCGAGCACGGCCGGCTCGTCGGCGTCGTCACGCGCGTGGACGTGCTCGGCGCCCTCGTCTCCTAAGTGCTCCCGCCCGTAGGTTCGGCCGCTCAGCGCGGCCGTGGTCATGCGGGGGAGCACTAAAGCCATGACTGTCGAACGCGCGCTCGCGCGCGTGCGGCTCGAAGCGATCCGCGCCAACTGTGCGTACCTGCGCTCGACGCTGGCCGGCGCGGCGGAGTTGTGCGCGGTGGTGAAGGCCGACGGCTACGGCCATGGCGCGGCGGCCTGCGCGCGCGCCGCGCAGGCCGGGGGCGCGGGCTGGCTGGGCGTCGCCACCGCCGCCGAGGCGGAGGGCCTGCGCCGTCTCGGAATCGGCGGTCGAATCCTGGTGATGGGTGCGCTCACCCCCGAGGACGCGTCCCTCGCGGTCGGCGCCGACGCCGACGTCGTGGCCTGGGACCTCGACTTCCTCAATGCCCTGCCACGCGGCGGGCGCCCACCACGTGTGCACGTCAAGCTCGACACGGGCATGGGCCGGCTAGGCACCAAGGATCCGGCCGAGGCGCGAGCGGTGGTCGAGTCGGTGGCGGCCGACGCGACGCTCGAACTTGCCGGGGTGATGACCCACTTCGCCACTGCCGACGAGCCGGGCGACGCGCACTTCCCCGACCAGCTCGAGCGCTTCACCGCCTTCGTCGGGCGGGTGCGGGAGGAGCACGAGAGCGTCACCGCGCACGCCGCCAACAGCGCCGCCACGCTGCGTGACCCGGCCGCCCACTTCGACATGGTCCGCTGCGGTGTGGCGGTCTACGGTCTCGACCCCTTCCAGGAGGACCCCGGGGCGCGGGGGCTCGAGCCGGCGCTAGCGCTCGTCTCCTACGTTGCGGCTGTGAAGCGGTTCCAGCCGGGTGAGAGTGCCGGCTACGGGCGCCGCTGGACAGCGAGCGAGCCGACCTGGGTGGCCACGCTCCCGATCGGCTACGGCGACGGCTGGCGGCGCGCGCTGAGCAACGACTGCGACATCCTGATCGGCGGCCGCCGCCGCCCGCTGGTCGGCACCGTGAGCATGGACAACGTGACCGTGGCGCTGGGCCCGAAGACCAGCGTGCGTCCGGGCGACGAGGCCGTCTTGATCGGCCCTCAGGGCGAGGAGCGCATCCTCTGCGAGGAGGTGGCGCGTCGCCTCGGCACGATCAACTACGAGGTCACCTGCGGACTCGGGCCGCGTGTGCGCCGCGACTACGGATGACGCCCGGCCCGCTGACCGCCGCCGATCCCGTCCGCGCGGTGCGCGCGGCGCTCGACGGTGGACCGCTGGCCTGGCTGGTCGGAGGGGTCGTGCGGGACGCCCTGCTGGGACGCGAGCTGCGCGACATCGACGTGGTGGTGGCAGGCGCCCCCGAGGACGCGGCGCGGAGGATCGCAGCCGTTCTGCGCGGGCCCGTCTTTCCCCTCTCGGAGGCCTTCGGAGCCTGGCGCGCGCTCGATCGCGAGCGGCGCTTCTTCTGTGACGTCTCGCCGCTGCATGGCGCGACGATCGAGGAGGACCTCGGCCGGCGCGACTTCACCGTGAACGCCATGGCCGTCTCGCTCGGCCGGCGGGCGCGGATCGATCCCCTCGGGCGCCGGGAGCGGATCGATACCCGCAGCGGTGTGGAGCGAATCGATCCCCACGGCGGGGGGGAGCGAATCGATCCTCACGGCGGCGAGGTGGACCTGGAGGCGCGCCGGTTGCGAGTGCTCGGCGCCCAGGCCTACGAGGACGACCCGCTCCGCCCGCTCCGCCTGGTCCGCCTCGCGGCCGAGCTCGGCTTCGCCCCCGATCCGGACACGGAGCGGCTGACCCTCGCGGCGGCGCACCGCCTCGGAGAACCCTCCCCGGAGCGGCTCTTCGCCGAGCTGCGCCGGCTCGTGACCGCGCCCGGCGTCCTCGAGGGGCTCGACCTCGCCGCGCGGCTGGGCATCCTGTCAGCCGTGCTCCCGGAGCTCACGGCGCTCGCGGGCATCGAGCAGAGCCACTTCCACCACCTCGACGTATACGGCCACACGATCGAGGTGCTGCGCAGGTTGATCGAGCTGGAGGCCGACATCGCGGGCGTCTTCGGGGACCTGGCCCCGCGGGTGGAGGCGATCCTCGCCGCGCCGCTGGCCGACGAGCTCACCCGCGGGCAGGCCCTGCGCTTCGGCGCGCTCTTCCACGACGTCGCCAAGCCGCTCACGCGCGGTCAGCGACCCGACGGTCGCGTGACCTTCGTCGGCCACGACTCGATCGGCGAGCGGATCGTCGGCCACATCTTCCGGCGCCTGCGCGCGAGCGAGCGCCTGCGCCGCTACGTGGGAAAGCTCACGCGCGAGCACCTCGTGCTCGGCTTCCTCGCGCACGAGCGCGCGCTGTCGCGGCGCGACGTACACACCTACCTGCGGCGCTGCGAGCCGGTCGAGGTGGAGGTCACGGTGCTCTCATGCGCCGACCGCCTGGCCACCCGCGGTCCCGGCCAGGAGCCGTGGATCGAGGCGCACCTCGCGCTCGCGCGGGAGCTGATGGGCCCGGCGCTCGACTGGCGCGCGCACGGCCCGCCTCAGCCTCCCGTGCGCGGCGACGAGCTGGCCTCGGAGCTGCGCATCCGGCTCGGCCCCGAGGTCGGCGAGCTGCTGGCACGCCTCGAGGAGGCCGTCTTCACCGGGGAGGTCACGACGCGCGAGGAGGCGCTGGCGCACGCACGCCGCTTCCGCCAGGAAGACCGGGGCTAGAGTGAAGCGAAGATGATCGTCGACTGCGCCGTGTACGAGCAAGGCGAGCGCCACGACGGCGTGCTCAAGGTCGAGGACGCGCTCGAGCAGCGCCGCGGTGAGGAATCGTTCGTTTGGATCGGCCTGCACGAGCCCACCGAGGACGAGTTCGACTGCGTACGGCGCGAGTTCGACCTGCACGAGCTCGCCGTGGAGGATGCGATCCACGCTCACCAGCGGCCCAAGCTCGAGCTCTACGGCGACACGGTGCTCGTGGTGCTCAAGACCGCACGCTACTTGGACCGCGAGGAGGTGATCGAGTTCGGCGAGATCCTGCTCTTCATAGGCGACGGGTTTCTGATCAGCGTGCGCCATGGCGATGCGTGCGACCTGCACCAGGTGCGCGACGACATCGAGAGCAAGCCCGAGCTCCTGCGCTGCGGCCCGGGCGCTGTCCTGCACGCGATCGTCGACCGCGTCGTCGACGACTACGTGCCGGCGCTGGAGGGCCTGCGCGCGGACATCGAGGAGATCGAGAACGATGTCTTCTCCCCCGAGGCCAAGAGCTCGACCAAGCGCATCTATGCGCTGAGGCGCGAAGTACTCGAGTTCAGCCGCGCAGCCGCGCCACTGATCGACCCGATCGGCCGGCTCGCCGAGGGTCGCTACGAGCTCGTGCACCCCGAGGTACGTCACTACCTTCGCGACGTGGCCGACCATCTGGTGCGGATCGACGACCAGCTCGATAGCTTCCGCGACCTCCTGGCGAGCGTGCTCACCGCCAACCTGACCCAAGTCGGCATCCAGCAGAACGAGGACGTGCGCAAGATCTCCGCGGTCGTCGCGATCATCGCAGTGCCGACGATGATGGCGGGCGTCTACGGCATGAACTTCGACCACATGCCCGAGCTGCGCTGGCAGTACGGCTACCCGCTCGTGCTCGGCGTGATGGCGGCGATCTGCTTCGCGCTGTACCGCTACTTCAAGCGCGCGGGATGGCTCTGACGGCGAGCCGGAAGATGCCGCAACCCCCCGATTCAGCGCCCATCGCGCAGGTGGTCCGAACGCTCGCCGATGGCGCTCTAGTGGGCCACTAGGTCTGGGCGGCGGGCGCGAGGGGCTCGGGCAGCGTGCCCATCGGGGCGGAGCCCGCCTACTCGGAGGCGGCGTGATGTCGGCCCAGGTGGGTCAGCGCGTGACCCTGATCCGATCGCGCGCGAGCCCCAGGTTGCCGGCGTTGTCGGCGGCCAGGACGCCGAGCGTGAGTACCGGTGACCGCCGCCGGGCGAGCCTACGCCGCTCGGAGCGCGAGAGCCTCAGCCTCACCGTGACGACTCCTGCCGAGGTCCGCCTGCGGGTGAAGCGGGCGACCTCCCGCCCCTGGAGCTTCAGGCTACCTCCGAGCAGCGCCGCCTCCGAGACTCCGGCGCGCGCCCGGATCCCACGCACCAGGTCGCTCACCCGCAGCCGCTCGGCGACGCCGAGGGTCACCACCGGCGCGGTGGTGTCGCGTGGCGGCACGGGGTAGGGCTCCTGCTCGCGGGGCGCACGCTCGTCATCGACGATCGCGACAAGCGTGGCGTTCGGCCTCCCGATCGAGGCGCCACCGGTGGGCGAGCCGATGCGAACGGCGAATACCTCGTTGCCCTCCAACGCCGAGTCGTCGAGGATCGGTACCGCGACCCTCTTGACCGTCTCGCCCCGGCCGAAGCTGACGGTCGCCGGAGTCGGCGCGCCGAAGTCGGTGCCGCTGGCTGCCGTGATGTCCAAGGTGCTCACCGCGACCGTGGTCGCCGACTCGGCGGCTCCGCTGCGTACGAGGCTGACGACGACGCTGCCGTCGTCCTCCCCCGCGACGATCGGGGTGCTTCCGACCGAGATCACGTCGTTGCTCAGGAAGGCGATTCCGCTCACGAGCGGTGCACCCGCTGCTCCGATCTGCCCGACAAGGATCGCGCCCCCCGGGGCCATGCCACCGGGGTTGACCGCGTAGAGGTTCGAGACGGTCGGCGTCGCGACGGGGTTCAGGGCCGCGAAGCCCTGGTTGGCCTCGGGCACGATGTCGTAGCCGAGCGTCGAAGTGGTATCGACGTTCAGCGTCCCGATGTTGGTGAGCACTCCGTCGTTGGGTGGGTCCTGCAGCACGAGCTGGTCGGGCTGACCGGCGCTGCCCGAGTCGATCCCGTACAGCGTGGTGCTAGCCGCTCCCGCGACCGGGTTCGTGTAGGCGCTGCCCGCTAGGTTCGGCGTCGGGTTCGCCGCATTGGCGAGCGCTGCGTCGGCGGCATTCGTGGTGCCCGCCCCCGCACCGGTGGCGGGATTGATCCGCAGGTTCTGCTCGCTGTCGGACACGACTCTGAGCCGGTCGGGGACCGGATTGAAGTCGACGCCGAACGCCGACCCGTTCAGCGCGGGCGCGAACGGATTCGCGGCTACGACGGTGGCCGCCCCCGTCTCGACCTCGAGCGTGTACAGGCGGCTGTCGGACCCGACCCCGTAGAGCTGGCCGGTCGCCGGGCGGGTGTCGATGCCGACGAGCCGGACGCCGGCCGGCAATCCGTTGAGCGCCACCGGGGTAGTGGTCACACCGGGCCGGTCGGCGCGGAAGGTGAACAGCCGCTGCGCCGTCTCGTCGGTCAAGGCAGCGAAGGTGCGTACCCGCGGCGCGATCGCAATCGCGTCGACTACCGGCCCGCCCGGCGGGCCGGTAGCGCCGATCTGGCCCACCTCGCGCGCCGCGCCGGCGCTCGGGCCGCCGGTGTCGATCGCGTAGAGGCGCGGGCGCACCTGCCCCGCGGGCCGCAGCGCGGCGAGCGCCTCGCCGCTGGGCGCGATGTCGAAGCCGGCGACGGCGTCGACGTTTACGCCGAGCGGACCGCGGGTGGTCATCTGGCCGTTGTTGGGGTCGGCGTTGCCGGGGCCGAACTGGGTCAGGGTGTCGAGGCTCGTGTCGATCCCGAAGAGGCGCGTGGCCTGAGATCCGCCGATGCTGTTCGTGTACGCGACCCCCTGGATGTTCGGATCGGCGGTCGCGTTCGGGTCGCCGGCCGCGTAGGTGAGGGGAGCATCCGTGCCCGCGAGGGTGCCGTCGTTGGGGTTGAGGCGAAAGCTGTCGTCGGGCTCGTCGTTGACCAGCCGGACGCGGTCCGGGAAGGGGTTGAAGTCGAGGCCCTGCTGGGCTCCGCTCGCGACGCCGGCGAGCAGGCCGCCCCTCGCGGTGGCCTGGCCGGTCACCACGTCGATCGCGTATAGGCGGCCGTTCGTGGTCGCCCCGACCTTGGCGATTGCGAACAGCTGATTGGTCGCAGGTCGGAAGTCGATGCCCACGAGGTTGTCGCCGGCCGTGAGGCCGGTCACGTCGAGCGGCGTCGACGGGTTGCCCGGGCGGTCCGAGGAGAACATGACGAGGTCGTCGTCGTCCGTCAGCCCGTACACGGTTTCGGACGCCATGCTGGGCGCGGCGGCTCCGAGCGATCCCACGAGCGTCCCTGCCAGTGCGAGCGCGCGCCGCGCCCTCCGCCCTCTCGGTCTCAATGCGCTCCTCTCGTCATCGGTTTGGATCGGGCCAGTTTGGATCCAGCCGTTCCAAGACACTATTCGGATCACGCCGGGAAACAGCCCACGTGGGCCGTGGGGGTTCGCGGAGCGGCGATGTAGGGTAGGGCGCCGTGGCCGCTGACTGCCTGTTCTGCAAGATCGTGACGGGTGAGCTCTCCTCGGAGCGGGTCGACGAGGACGAGCACACAGTCGCGTTCATGGACATCAACCCTTGGACACGCGGCCACGCGCTCGTGGTCCCGCGCGTCCACTCGAGGAACCTCTACGAGATCGACGATGAGGATCTGGGCCGCACGCTGACCGCTGCCAAGCGGCTCGCCGTGCGCATGCGCGAGGGGCTCGCATGCGACGGCGTGAACCTGCTCAACTCGTCGGAGTCGGCGGCCTGGCAGTCGGTCTTTCACTTCCACGTGCACGTGATCCCTCGCTTCGAGGGCGATCCGCTGCGCCTCCCAGGGGCGCCGCGGTCCCCCGAGCCGAACGAGCTGGCCGAAGTGGCGGCGGAGCTGCGGGCATGAGCGCGTGCGGGTCCTTCGGTGCGGAGGGGCCCGCCAGGGCGCGCTTCCAAGGACGCTGACTGGTAGCGTCTTCGCGGTACCTGTGACGAAGGAAGAGAAGATCGAGATGGAGGGCGAGATCCTCGAGGCCCTCCCCAACACGATGTTCAAGGTCAAGCTCGACAACGACCACGAGGTACTCGGGCACATCTCGGGCAAGATGCGGCGGCACTACATCCGCATCCTGCCGGGCGACCGGGTCAAGATCGAGCTGTCCCCATACGACCTCGACCGGGGCCGGATCACCTACCGCTACAAGTAGGCCCTCCCGCAACTTCGCCGGCAACCCGTGTTCTTTCGAGCATGAAGCGACTACTGATCGTCATCCTCGCCATCGTCGCGCTCGGCGTGCCGCTGGCAGCCTCCGGCAAGGTCGTTCAGTTGGGGGAAGCCGAGCCCGCGCTGCCGTCCTCCAGCTGTCCCGAGGATCCGTGCCTTGCGCTCTACCAGGCCACGGGGTATCAGGAGAGCGCGGAGAACAGCAAGGAGAGGCCCTACGTGGTCCGTCGCGACGGGAAGGTGCTCGCGTTCACCGTCAAGCTCGGCAAGCTCACCGCTGAGCAGATTCGCTTCTTCGACAACAGGTTTGGCATGCCGGCCTCGGCGCGGCTCTCGATCGTCAACCGCGGAAAGAAGCGCGGGAGGCGCAACGAGCATCGGGTGCTCGCCAGGAGCGAGGTGTTCAGCCTCAGGAAGTACTTGGGCTCGAGCGCGACCTTCGTCCTCGAGGAGCCGCTGGCGGTCGAGCGAGGGAACGTCGTCGCGATCACGGTTCCGACCTGGGCCCCGATCCTGGCCGGCGAACAGGACAAGGCGACCGAGTGGCGCAGCTCCCGCCGGAAGGGCCGCTGCGGCACTACCAACCGGCTGGCGCCACCGGCGCCGCAAGGTCTCGGCACCACGGCAAAGTGGGGCTGCAACTACTCGGAGGCGAGGCTGCTCTACACCGCTACCTACGTTCCCAACAATCCGCCCACCGGTGAAGACAACGATGAGAACGGGCGCGACGGGGAAGGGGAGCGCCGCCGCTAGCGTCTCGTCGCGGGGTGGTGCTTTCGGGCCCCGGGGTGGCGCCTCCAGGCGCGCGACGAAGGCCCTTTTCGAGGCTTGCTTCGCCGGGTAGGATGGGCAGCGTGAGCACGGAAGCGTGGATCTTCATGGTCGGCTTTCGCGTGTTCGACGTCGGATTGCTGATCGTCTGGCTCGTGTGGTTCTTCCGTCTCCGCGACGAAGGCTCCGAGCCACCCGACGACGATGGTGGCGGAGGCGGTGGGGGCCCCGACGGCGGCCCGGAGCCCAGCCCGCCCGGGGGAGGGCTCGGCCTGCGCCCGGGCCGCATCCCATCCGGCCGGGGACGCCTGCGCGACGGCCACCAACCGTCTCGTACGCCTGCTCGGCGCCGGCAGGCTCCCCCGGTGCCGAGTCCGCTGCCGGCGCGCGTGCGCTCCCCCGGGGCCCCGGCGCGAGTGACGCGACGGTCCTAGCCGACCACGTGGGCGACGCTCCTAGCGGACCACCGGGCCACTAGCACGCGCCGGGGTTCTCGTCGCAGAACCGCTCGAACTTCTCGGCCTCCGAGCCCGGCTCGGGTGGAAGGTCGTTCTCCGGGCTGTCCACCGGTGGCGTCGCCGGAGGCGCCGGTGCGCCGCCCGGGTCGGGCTCGGGCGCCGGGTCGGGCTCGGGCGCCGGGTCGGGCTCGGCGGGCGGCGGGGCGGCCTGGGGTGGCTCGTCCGCGGGTGTCGGGCCGGCGTCTGGCGAAGGGTCGGCGCCCGTCTTCGGCGCGGGGGTCTGCTGCGGAATGGTCGGCACGGGCGGCTTGAGCTCGCGCCCGCTCGCCCCCTGCTCCTCGCTTCCGCAGGCCGGCACGAGCAAGAGCGTCGCGCACGCGAGCGCGACCCAGGGTCGACGCACCGGTGGATCAGCTCTCGAGGGCGGGAAGGCGACGCCCGCAGTGGGGGCAATCGTTGAGGTCCTTCTGCACGAGCTGCTCGAGCGAGCATCCGCACAGCCTCAGGTTCTCCACAGCGTAGGGCAGCTCGCTCGGCGAGGGGGCCAGCGGGACCAGCTTGCCGACGACCTCGAACTGCTCACCCGAGGCCCCGTCCACGTACACCTTGCCGGACTCGACCTCGCGGATGACCTCGCGGTCGGAGCGGGCACGCAGGCGGTATAGCTGACGCAGTCCCATGCGTGCGCCAATCTACCAATCGCCTTGCGCGTACTGATTTTCCACGGCTACCTGCTGCGCGGCACTGGCAGCAACATCTACAACGCCAGCCTTGCGCGGGCGCTCGCCGTCCTCGGGCACGAGGTCCACCTGCTCTGCCAGGAGCGCCACGCCCGCGAGCTCGAGCTGCCGGCGGGCGTCCACGTGCACAACCCAGACATCGGCCGGACGCTGCCGGTCTACGTGGCCGATACCTACGACGGCTTCGATGCCGTGCCGTTCTCGGAGCTGAGCGATGCCGCGATCGAGCGCTACGTGGAGGCCAACGTGACGGCGGTGCGGAAGGTGGCCGAGCAAGTCGCTCCCGAGCTGGCACTCGCCAATCACTTGGTCATGGGGCCAGCGATCCTGGCGCGGGCGCTCGGCGGGCGGGTGCCCTACGCCGTGAAGGTGCACGGCAGCGCCCTCGAGTACACGGTGCGCCCCGATCCGGCACGCTTCCTGCCCTACGCGCGCGAGGGCTTGCGTGGCGCCTCCGGAGTGCTCGTCGGCTCCCTGCACACGGCTCAGAGCCTGTGGGAGGTCGTGGGCGAGCCCGGACTGAGGGCCCGCACCCGGCTGGGGCCGCCGGGAGTGGACGTGCACGCCTTCCGGGCGCTGAGTGCCGCCGAGGCGACCGAGTCGCTGGCTGGGCTCGCCGACCGCCTCGAAGCGACCGCGACCGCGGCCTGGGGGGGTGAGGCCGGCGCGCCGGATTCGCTGCGCGCCCTCGACCCAGCTCGTGATCGCATCGTGAGCTACGTGGGCAAGCTGATCGTCTCCAAGGGGGTGGACCTACTGTTGGCCGCGTGGCCGCTCGTGGTGGCGCGCGTGCCCGAGGCGCGGCTGTGCGTGGTTGGGTTCGGGACCTACCGGGAGGCGCTCGCGCGGATCCTCGCCGCGCTCGCGGCGGGCGACCTCACCGGACTGGGCGAGATCGCCAGTCGTGGGCGGGAGCTCGAGCGACAGGACGGTCGGGAGCTCGAGGGGGGCGCCGCCGCGGGCGCCCGCGGTGAGCTCACCTACCTCGCCTCGTTCCTTGACGGCCTCGAGGGCAGGCGCCGGGAGGAGTACCTGGCCGCGGCGCCGGCTGCCGCCGCTCGGGTGGTCTTCACCGGGCGCCTCGAGCACTCGGACCTGCCGGCGCTGCTCCCAGCATGCGAGGCCCAGGTGGTGCCGAGCACCTTCCCGGAGGCGTTTGGCATGGTGGCCGCCGAGGCGGCGGTTTGCGGAGTAGTGCCGCTGTCGGCCTCGCACTCCGGGCTCGCCGAGGTCACGGCGACGCTCGAGCAGGCGCTCGACCCGGATCTGCGGCCGCTGCTCTCCTTCGGGCTGGGGCCGGGCGCGGTGGAGGAGATCGCGGCCAAGCTCGTGCGCTGGCTCGGGCTGGGGAGGCCCGCCCGCGAACGTGCCTCCGCCGCGCTGGCCGCGCTGGCACGACGTCGCTACGGGTGGGAGGGCGTGGCTGAGGGCGTCATCGCGGCCGCGCTGGGGCGGCTCGACGAGCTGCCCGTGCCGGGCGTGCCCGAGCGCGACGCAGGAGGGGGGCGTTGCGGCTCGGCCACGGCTACCTCACCAGCTCGGTCAACTCGTCGATGATCGCCGGTCCGGCGGCCACCAGGCCACGAGGTTCATCCTCCAGGGAGCGCAGCTCACCGCCCGCCTCGCTCACGATCAGGGCGCCGGCAGCCCAGTCCCAGTGCTCCAGACCGCGCTCGTAGTAGCCGTCGAGGCGGCCGACCGCGAGCCAGCAGAGGTCGAGCGACGCCGCTCCCGCGCGGCGGATGTCGCGCACGCGCGGGACGATGTCCACCAGCACCTTGGCTTGGGCCGCGCGGCGCTCGGCGTCGTAGGCGAAGCCCGTGGCTACGAGTGCCGAATCGAGCGATTCGCCGCCACCGACCTCGGCTGGCTCGCCGTCCAAGAACGCCCCCCCGCCCC
>Ga0208612_1000973_pt1 | contig 12041 bp, 11 predicted proteins | sample AntDryMetagUQ889_FD_188089 | JGI IMG/M metagenome (GOLD analysis project Ga0208612, IMG submission 188089) | Polar desert microbial communities from Antarctic Dry Valleys - UQ889 (SPAdes) | ecosystem: Environmental > Terrestrial > Soil > Desert | place: Antarctic Dry Valleys | collected 2008-12-31 | reverse complement strand
AGGTAGACCGGGTCAAACGGGGCAGCCTGTGCAACCAAGTTGGCGACCAGGTGGCGGCCCTTGATCGCCGGAAACCCACCCACATCGAAGATCTGCTTCTCGGGGTACATCGCGGTGACCTGGCCGCCGGCCTCGGGAAGGGAATCGATGAGGGCAGTCCGCAGACCGCGGAAGCCGGCGTAGTACGCGCCATAGAGGCCCACAGGTCCCGCGCCGACAATCAGGATGTCGACATGGACATTGCCAGGGACAGGTTGCCCGGCCGATGTCATGACCCACCTCCACTAGGTGCCGCGGCGGGCCCCGTACGAAGCAACCTTACGACGAGGGGGACCCCGCGGACGTCCAGCATTGCGCGGTCAGGCGAGGTGAACGTATTCGTACTCGAACGGTTGACCGTTGATTCCCTGATTGGGCGGCGCGATCCAATTCGCGATCTTGCCGCGTTCGTAAACCGGCTGCATCAGCGACTGAACGTGGGTCTTGTCCTCCGGCGTGGGCAACCACGATGCAGCCCGACTCTCCCACTGATCCTCGGTCATCACCTCGCCGGACGGGCTGATCTTCGACCCGGCGAACAGGCCGACATGCCGGTTGAAGCCGACGTGCGGCAGCGTGAGCCGGAACTCCAAGCCGGCGTCCTCGAGCACCTTGTTCCAGCGCTTGACCCCACTCTGGCAGTCGGCTACGTACTCGGTGCGGAGGTCGTGATTGAGCGCCAGCAATGTCGGGACGTCCTGGGTGTTGAGCTGACCGTCGACCATCGCCTCGATCTCGCGGGAGTCGTCCTTCAGCACATGGTCGTCCTTACGGCGGGTCTCCTGCCAGCGACCCTTGAGCCCGGCGGTGAAGTAGTTCGCGGCGTTGGTGGACGTCTCGCTCCCGAACAGGTCCAGGGAGACGCTGAAGTGGAAGTTGATGTATTTCTGGATCACGTTAAGCGCGATGCCGCCGTGTGGCGCGATCTCCTCGGTCTCGTGCTCACGCATGAGTTCGGTCGACCGCTTCACCACCCGGTCGATCCCCGTGGTGCCCACGAACATGTGGTGCGCCTCTTCTTTGAGCATGAACTCGCACGTACGAGACAGCGGGTCGAAGGCGCTCTCCTTCAGGGTGCCGAGTTGGTACTTGCCGTCCCGGTCGGTGAAGTAGGTGAACATGAAGAAGGACAGCCAGTCGGGGGTCTCCTCGTTGAACGCGCCAAGGATGCGCGGGGAGTCCTCGCTGCCTGAGTTGCGGATCAGCAGGGCATCCGCCTCATCCCGCCCCTCACGCCCGAAGTAGGCATGCAGCAGGTAGACCATCGCCCAGAGGTGGCGGCCCTCCTCGACATTGACCTGGAAGAGGTTGCGGAGGTCGTACAGGCTCGGTGCGGTCAGACCCAGCCGTCGCTGTTGCTCGACCGAGGCCGGCTCGGTGTCACCCTGGATGACGATGAGTCGCTGCAGGTCGGCGCGGTACTCACCGGGCACCTGCTGCCAGACGTCTTCCCCCTTACTGTCGCCGAAGGCGATCTTGCGCGCCTCGTCGCGCTCGGCGAGGAAGACGCCCCACCGGTATTCGGGCAGGGCGACGTGGTCGAAGTGCGCCCAGCCCTCTTTGCCGACGGCGACGGCGGTACGGAGGTAGACATCCCGCGTGTCCAGGGTCGGGCCCATCTCGGCCCACCAGTTGAGGAACGCCGGCTGCCACGCCTCCAACGCACGCTGCAGCCGCCGGTCGTCGGCGAGGGCGACGTTGTTGGGGATCCGGTCGGTGTAGTCGATCGAGTTGCTCATGATCTGCTCAGACTCGCTTCCGGTCGAAGGAGGCGCGCTGGCCGGTCCCGTAGCGCAATAGCGCTCCCTCCGGGCCAGATGCATTGGGGCGCAGGAAGATCCAGTTCTGCCAGGCGGTCAGTCGGCCGAAGATCTTGGATTCGATGGTCTCCGGACCGACGAAACGGTGGTTGGCCTCCATCCCGGTCAGCGCGTCCGGGCTGAAGGAGGAGCGCTCTTCGGTGGCAATGCGGATCTCCTCGTCCCAGTCGATGTCGTCCAGGGAGAAGGTCAGTAGTCCCAGCTCATCGGCAAGCTCTGCAGTGAGCGGGTTGCCTACTTCCTTGCGGACCTGCTCCAGCGCATCAGGGTCGGCGTAGAAGCGGGACTCCAGTCGGGTCAGGCCGTTACCCATCGGCAATGCGCCGTAGTTGGACTCGGTCACCACGATCGTTGCCGGCGCCGTCTCCTTGCTCAGATCACCGTCTTCCATCAAACCCTCGAGCATGTACTGCCGGTCGCAGGCGAGCGCCAGTTCCAGCAGTGGCCCGACGAAACAGCTCCCGGGCTCGATCACGGCGATCAGGCTGCGGCTGGTCACGTCGAGTCGCTTGAGAACGCGCTTGTAGAAATGCTGCACCTCGTTGAAGAACCAGTCGGTGCCGCTGTGCTCGGCGATCATCGCCTCGTGGGCTAGTACGAGCGCGGGATCACCTTTGCTCTTGAGCACCCATGTGCCGAGCTCGAGCTCGTTCGTACGGAGGTGCAGGATCAGGTCGTCGAGTTCCCTGCTCATTGCGAGTCCCCAGAACTCGGCACCCTGCTCATAGACCTGTTCGACGCTGTCCGGCACGTCCTCGGTCGGGCCGCGCACCGTGATCGTCACGACGTTGGTGTCCCGGTCGAGTGCTGCCGTGACGTGCCGATAACTGATCGCGTCGTCGGTGATCGTCGGCTCCAGTGGTGTCAGTGCTACCGCCGGCCTACCGGGTAGCCGCTGGGAGTCCTTGACCGCTTGATCCGCGGCGGCCTCGACGGTATTCGCCCAGTCCTTCTTAGGCGCAACGGCATCGACCAGCCGCCAGGCGACGGCTGTCTTGCCGCGAATGCCCTCGGACTTGGTGGCGAACACGTCGGCCAGGTCCCTCCGTACGCCGCGCTTGTCCACTACCCGGGTGAGCCCGCCAGTACCGGGCAGGACTCCGAGCAAGGGCAACTCGGGCAACGACACCGATGAAGAGTTGTCGTCGATGAGCAGGATCTGATCGCAGGCGAGCGCGAGTTCGTACCCGCCCCCAGCGCAGGCACCGGTGACTGCGGCGATGTAAATCTGACCGGAGTGCTCGGTCGCGTCTTCCATGCCGTTACGGGTCTCGTTGGTGAACTTGCAGAAGTTGACCTTCCACGGGTGACTCGACGCGGCCAGCATCCGGATGTTCGCGCCGGCGCAGAAGGACTTCTCCTTGCCGCTGGTCACGACTACCGCCTTGACCTCGGGATGTTCGAAGCGCAGCCGCGTCGTGGCGTCGTACAACTCGATGTCCACGCCGAGGTCGTAGGAGTTCAGCTTGAGCTCGTACCCGGGGACGATGCCGCCCTGCTCGTCGACGTCCAGCGTGAGCGTCGCGACCTCACCGTCGACGGTGAGCTTCCAGTGCTTGTAGAAATCCGGCTGGGTCCGGAAGCTCACCACCGGCGTGGGCCCGACAGTCTCGCTCGTGGCATTGGTCATGGAGGCTCCTCACGATGCGCCTCTATCTTCTACAAATGGATGGCGCTACGTCAAGGACTTGTAGCAGAATGACGAGATGCCAGCTCCGCAGCGGCGACACGAGTTCGGCACCGGGAGCGCGTCGTCCTTCTTGCTGACCGTGCTCGGCGAGTTCGTCCTGCCGCGCTCCGAACCGGTCTGGACAAATGCGCTGACCGACGCGTTGGAACTGGTCGGCGTCGAGCACCGCGCTGCGCGGCAAGCCCTGGCGCGAACCGGGGGCGACGGGCTGATCGCGTCCTTCAAGGTGGGACGACGGGCGCAGTGGGGCCTGACCGAGGCTGGCCGGCGACTGCTCACCGACGGTGCCGAACGGATCTACTCCTTCGCCAGCGAGACCCCCGACTGGATCGGGACGTGGCTCGTTCTGCTGGTGAGCGTCCCGGAATCCGAGCGTGACCTGCGACGCCGCGCACGAACGAGGCTGAGCTGGGCCGGCTTCGGCACGCCGGCGCCCGGGGTCTGGGTCACGCCCCGACCGGAACTCGCTGACGAGGCACGCACGGCGCTCGATGCCCTTGGCCTCAGTCGCTCGGTCTTCTCCTTCGTCGGTGGGCATGCCGGAATCGGGAACGAGCGAGAACTGGTCGACCGAGCCTGGAACATGCCTGAGATCGGGGCCAGGTACGAGCGGTTCCTCACTGAGTTCGGCGGACTCGAGCCCGCGAACGACACTGACGCGCTGGTCGCGCAGATCCGTTTGGTGCACGAGTGGCGGCGGTTTCCCTTCCTGGATCCGCAGTTGCCCAAGATTTTGCTGCCCGACGACTGGGCTGGACGTGCTGCCACCAAGCTCTTCCAGGACCGGCACGACACCTGGCGCAGAGCTGCCGAAGCGGAGTGGGACCGGCTCTGCTTGAGTTGATCAGGAGACACCCAGCAGGCGGCGGGCGACTGCTGCGTCGGCGCGGAATTCGGCAGTCGAGCAGCGGTGAGCGATCTGCCCTTTCACCATGACCGCGATCTCGTCGGCCACCGAGAACGCCAGATGCAGATCCTGCTCGACCAGCAGCACGGTCACGCCCGCCGACTTCAACCCGCCGATCACCTCGCCGATCTGATCCACGATCGCTGGTGCGAGGCCGTCCGAGGGTTCGTCCATGAGCAGCATCCGAGGGCCGGTCAGCAACGCCCGTGCGATGGCCAGCATCTGCTGCTCGCCCCCGGACAGCTGTCCGCCCAGATGCTTACTGCGCTCGTCGAGCCGCGGGAGTAACTCGAGAATTTTGGAAACGGTCCATGTGCCACGCCCGCCACCGCGACGAGCGGCCAACGAAAGGTGCTCGGTGACATCAAGATTGGGCCAGATCCGTCGGCCTTGCGGTACGAGCGCCAGTCCGGCCCTGGCGATTTGATCGGTGCGCCGTCCGGCGAGCTCCGCCCCATCGAGGGTGATCGAACCGCCGGTCGGACGTACCATCCCCATCACGGTATGGATGAGCGTCGTCTTACCAACCCCGTTGCGCCCGAGCAGGCCGAGCACTCGGCCCTCGGCCACATCAAGGTCCACGCCCAGCAGGACGCTGCTGCGCCCGTACCCCGAGGTCAGCCCGGCGATCTGCAGCGTCACGACGGCGCTTCCCGCCCGTTTTCACCCGAGTGAAAGGCACCTTCAGCCAATAGGTTCGATACAGGGTGCCCTTCACTCGGGTCGGGAGGGGGGGTGGGGGCGAAGAGGTCCGCGCGGTTGCTCGAGCCGAGATAGGCCTCTTGTACGGCGGCGCTACCGCGCACGTCGTCCGGTGATCCAGTGAGCAGCACCTGCCCAAGGTGCAGGACCGTGACCCGCTCGGCCAGCGCGAAGACCACATCGAGGTCGTGTTCGACGATGACCACAGTGATCTCCCTCGGCAGGGCAATGACCAGTTCGGTCAGCCGTTGCGTTTCGGCACGAGACATTCCGGCCGCCGGCTCATCCATCAGGAGCAGCCGAGGCTCGCAGGCCAGGGCCACGGCGATCTCCAGTTGCCGCCGCTCCCCATGCGAGAGGGAGGAGACAGCGACGCCTGCCCGCTGGGACAGGTCCACGGAGTCCAGCAGTTCATCCACCCGGGCATCGACCGCACGCTGGCGGCGGGGAAGCAGCCAGGTCGCCTTGCCGAGATGACGTTGCGCAGCGAGCGCGACGTTCTGGGCCGCGGTCTGGGGCAAGAACAAGCTGGAATGTTGCATGGTCTGAGCCATACCTCGACGTGCCCGGCGTACCTGGGACAGTTTGGTCACGTCATTACCGGACAGGATCACCGTTCCCGAGGTGGCGGCCATCTCGCCGGAGACCAGCCGGAACAGGGTGCTCTTGCCCGCACCGTTCGGCCCGATCAGCGCATGCCGGGCACCGGCTTCGACATCGAGATCCACTCCGTCCACGGCTTTGAGCGCACCGAAGCGCTTGCTCACGCCGCGAAGTTCGAGCAAGGCGCTCATGGCTTGGCCGACGGGGCATTGTCGACGGCATCGATGTCGCCATCAGGGGAAGATTCTGACGAACCTATCGTCGCAGAAGTCCCCTGAGTCGGGTCGCCGGTGTGAGTCCGATCGGGGCGGCGGCGGAACCGGGTGCTGGCCAGGCCGGCGATTCCGTTGCGTAGCGCATAAACCGCCACGATGAAGACGATGCCGAGAACCAGGGTGCCGTGCCCGTCGAGGTCGGGCCCGTAAACATCGCGGATCAACACGACCAATGCTGCACCAAGGGCCGGTCCCCACAGCGAGCCGGCCCCACCTACGGCTACCGCGAGCAGGGCAAGCGCAGAGACGGTGAATCCGAGATCAGGTGGAGTGACCAGACGCTGCTGTACCGACAGCAGGCCTCCAGCCAGGCCGGCAACCGCGCCGGCGATGACGAACCCGGCCAGCTTGTAGCGAAATGGCGAGTACCCGAGCGATCGCATCCGGGGCTCGTTGTCCCGGATTCCGCGTAGCGCAGCACCGAACGGCGACCGCGACACTGCCCAGATGACCAGGAACCCCACCACGGCGAAGGCAAGGACATACCAGTACACGTAGCCGACAAGAACGATTGGCGCGCCGCCGATCTCAACCGCCGGAATACCGTACAGCCCGTTGTCGCCACCGGTGACATCCGACCAGCTCTCGGCAAGTTGCTGGATGAGCTCGCCGATGGCCAAGGTGAGCATCAGGAAGAACACGCCGTGCGATCTGACCGCGAGCCATCCGGTGGCCCCGGCCGCCAAGGCGGCGACGACGACCGCCGCCAGCAGCGGGATCGGCGCGGCGGCAGTCCAGTGCATGGACACCAATCCGGCCGTATAGGCGCCGACCCCGAAGTACGCCGCGTGTCCCAGCGACGGCAATCCGGTGATGCCGACCAGCAGGTCGAGGCTGACCGCGAGCAAGGCGAAGATCAGCATTCGAGCGAGCATGTCGGTGGGGAACGGCGCCAGGAACAGCGGTACGGCCGCCAGCAGGATGAGCACGGCAAGCGAGATCAGCCGAGGCAGCGGCAAGCGAGATGTCATGCCGCGCCGGCCCGGCCGAACAGCCCGCGTGGACGCACGATCAGGACCAACGCCAAGGCGCCGAAGAGCATGAACGAGGCGAATTCTGGAACCAGAGCCCGACCCAGCGACTCGACCTGACCGATCAGCAGGGCGCCGATCAGGGCACCGCGTACCGAGCCGAGCCCGCCGATGACGATCACCACGAGGGCGAGGAGCAGCACTGTCTCGTCCAGCCCGGTACGCGCGCCGTACACCGGACCGCCCAGTACGCCGGCCAGTGCGGCCAGCATGGAGCCGAATGCGAACACCCCTGCCTTGACCTTGCGGTTGTCCACGCCGACGGCTGAGACCATCTCCCGGTCGCTGACACTGGCCCGGATCAACGCCCCCAGCGAGGTCTTCTCGATGACCAGCCAGACCACCACGGCCAGCACGGCGCCGACCCCGATCAGCGCCAGTCGGTAGGCCGGGTATGTGTTACCCAGCACCTCAACCGAGGAGTTCAAACCCGGTGGGGCAACGACGTTTTGTACGTCGTCACCGAAGATGATCGAGATCACCTCAGCGACGACGAGGGCGACCCCGAGGGTCAACAGCGCCTGATCGAGGTGTCCGCGTCCGATCAGCGGCTGGGTCGCCAAGGACAGGATCAGTCCCGCCACGATACCGAAGACCGCCGCGACCCCCAGCGCCGTGAGGAACCCGGCCCAGGAGGAGACGTCACCGGCGAACTGGTACCCGACGTAGGCGCCGATCAGATACAGCGCGCCGTGGCCCAGGTTGAGCACGTCCATCATCCCGAACACCAGGGAGAGCCCGACCGCCAGGATGAACAGCAGCGACCCGATCGCCAGACCGTTCAGGATCGAGACGAAGTTATCCGCGAACCATCCGGTCATGGGTGGCGCACCCTACTGCCAGCAGGTCTGATGTGACCGGCCATCGTTCGCTGCGGCTTCGCCCGGCCGCTTTATTGGCCGTACTCACCTAGCTCCTCGAGGACCGCATTGATCAGGCCGCCGTCGCCCTCCTGCACCTCACGCAGGTATTCGATGTGCTTGGGCGACTGGCCATCGAAGCTCCACGGTCCCCGGGGGCTGTCGCTGATCTCGCCCAGACCGCCCAGAGCCTCGGACACCGCGTCCCCGGAGAGGTCTTCGGTCTCGGCCAGGGCGAGATCGAGTACGAGTGCGGCATCCCAGGTCTGCAGGGCGAAGCAGGTCGGCAACACGTCGTAGGCCCCCTGATATGCCTCGACGAACTCGGTGTTGGCCGGGTTGTCGATCTCAGTCGAATAGTGCAGCGCGGTCTGGATCCCGACCGCGGCCTCGCCCTGGGCCTCGAGCACGCTGCCCTCGGTGAGGAACCCGGACCCGTACAGCGGCACGGTCTCCTTGAGCCCGAAACTCGCGTACTGCTGGACGTAGCTGACTGCCTCGCCGCCGGAGTAGAAGACGAATGTGGCACCCGCGCCGCTCCCGGGGATGGCAGACAGGAACGGCTGGAAGTCCTGCGTCGTCCCGAATGGGGTCAAGGCCTCACCGGCGATCGTTCCGCCGCCACCTTCATATGCCTCCTTGAACGCGGCGAACGTCTCCTGACCGGCCGCGTAGTCCGGCGCCATGAGATACACCCCGCCCTCGGGCTGCTGACCCGCGAGGTACTCCCCCATCGCGAAGGCGGCCTGGGCGTTGTTGAACGAGGCCCGCCAGATGTAGGGATTGCGCGCGTCCCCGGTGACCGCGTTGGCACCGGCGTTGGCGATCACCAGCACCTTCTTGGCCGCTGCGATCGACTCGGCAGCCCCGAGCGCCGACGCCGAGTTGACGATGCCGACCAGGACATCGACGTTGTCCCGCTGCATCAGCCCCTGGATCGCCGGAACGCCCGTGTCGGGTCCTTCCCCCTCGTCGCCAATGATGGTCTCGACCTCGTACCCGCCGAGCATGCCGTCGTGTGACTCCAGGTACAGATCCCAGCCGTTCTTCATGTCCACTCCCAGCGGCGTGTAAACGCCGTCCTGGGGGACCACGAGCCCGATCTTGATCGCTCCCCCGCCGGGGGAGCCACCGCCGCCGCCACCGCCGCCACCACCGCCCACACTGCTGCCACAGCCCGCCGTGGCGGCGAGGCCGGCCAATCCGAATATCCCCAGGGCACTTCGCCGGGACAGAATCGGTTGAGTCATGAGGTACCCCTCAGGTCGTAGGGCGGACGAGCCGCAGCCTACTAACGTACGGGGGCAATTGCAGGCTGAAATGTGTCAGACAGAGTCTGGACCGCCGCGACCATGTCCTCGCCGAGATACCTGCCGGGGACTGCGGTACGCGCTGCCTCGGTGAGGAAGGCGTTGCCCGCGTAGAACAACTGCGTCCTCGTACGGGCGGCGGCCGCCTGCAGAGCAGACACGGTCGCTCGGCGATGGCTGGCGATATGGGAGACCACGATGGTGGCGTCCGCCTTCGCTCGGTTGATCGCCGCGACCAGAGCCATCGGAGGGATCCGGTCGCCGAGCAGGTGACATCTCCAACCCCGGTGGACGAGCAGAACCTCCATCGCCTCCAAGCCCACGGTGTGCAAGTCCTCGGGTCCGCAGCTCAACAGCAGGGTCCCCGGCTGCCAGGGCCGGGGTGCCGTGGCGCGGACCTTTTTCAACCAGTTCCTGGTCGCTCGAGTCACCAGGTGTTCCTGCGAGACGTCGCAGCGGCCGGTCTGCCATGCGACTCCGATCTGACGCATGCCAGGTAGGACAACCCGACAGATCGCCTCCTCGAGGCCGAACTTATCCCGGCAGTCGTCGAGCATCAGGTCCACCTGTTGTGCGTTCATCTCGTCGGCTACCGCGACGAACGCATGGATGACCGAGCGATACGGCTCTGCGGCGTCGAGCGCATCGCGGACCAATACCGCCGCATCGGCAGTTCGTCGGCCGCGACTGATCTCGTCCCGCATCAGCCGTAGACCGGCGATGTCCCGGGCTGTGTACCGCCGGTGTCCTCCGCCGGTCCGGGCCGCCTGCGCCAGGCCGTACCGTCTTTCCCAGGATCGGATCGTGGGTGCCGGGATGGCCAATAGCTGGCTAACCGCCTGGATCGATAGCCCTCGGCCATCATGCAGAACGTCAGAGGTCACCTAGACATACGCGCCCAGGCCCGTTAGCGGTTCAGTCTCGGACGTGGGTTTGTGTCGGGGGTGCAGCGGAAATATCGTGTACGTCGACCCCGACCGATCGTTCCCTCCGCAGAGTAAGGATCTGGAATGACGTCACAGCCGAACGACTCCGAACGGACCAACGTCGGCGGCCCCCCGCCGGTTCAGAACCGGACCATGGCCACCGATCCAGTACGTACCGAACCGGTCGGCACCGAAACCGCCCACGAGAGCCTGCGCCGAACCGATGACGAGGGTCTGCGCCGAACCGACGACAGCGGAGCCCGCGGAATGGATCTCCGCAGCGTGCGAGCCCGCGAGAAAGAGGCCTTCGGCGGAATGAAGTTCGGAGTTGCGTTCCTGGGCTGGCTGACCACCGTCGGCACGACCGTCGTACTGGTTGCGGTGACAACTATGATCGTGACCGGCATCAACGCAGGCAACGACCTGTCCACCCAGGATCTTCGCAATGCTGGTATCGGCGCGGCCATCGCCCTGCTCGTGATCCTGTTCATCGCGTACTTCGCCGGCGGGTACGTTGCTGGCCGGATGGCCCGCTTCAACGGTGTGCGGCAAGGCCTGGCGGTCTGGTTGTGGGCGGTCCTGATCGCGATCGCCTTCACCATTGTCGGGCTCATTGTCGGTGACCAGAGCGACATCATCGGTCGGACCAACCTGCCGGACATCCCGGTGGACTCGAACGACGTGACAGCGACCGGACTCATAGCGCTGGCCGCCGTCCTGGCCGTCACGCTGGTCGCCGCGATGCTGGGTGGCCTGGCCGGAATGCGCTTCCACCGACGGGTGGACCGCGCCGGATTCGACACCTCGCTCGATGTGGACAACGACCGCACGGATACCGACCGCCGCTAAAAGTGGGCGAGTAGGTCCGGGAATCGGTCGAGCCGCAGCACGCCGGGGTCGTGGAGGTCCACGTCCTCGTGTTCGAGGACCCAGGTGTTGTCGTTGGGGATGAAGACGGCCTTCAGGCCGGCCGATCGAGCCGGGTTGATGTCGGACTTGGGTGAGTTGCCGATCATCCATGTATCCGACGGCGTCAGCCCCTCCTCGGCCACCAGCATGCGATAGGTGTCGACGTTCTTCTCGCTCACGATGTGGATAGTCCGGAAGTGGTGCCCTAGGCCGGAGATGTCAACCTTGTTCTGCTGCTCCTCCGGTTGCCCCTTGGTCAGCAGGAGCAACTCGTGCCGGCTGCCGAGCTCGGCCAGCGTCTCGGCGACACCGGGCACCAACTCCACTCGGTGCTCAACCAGGGCTACTGCCAGCGCGTCGATCTCCTGGCGTTCCGCCTCGGTCGCTGGGCGCTCCAGCAGTCGGGCGAAGCACTCGGCGAGGCTGCGCAGGAAGACCTGACTCCCGTACCCATGCGAGACGACGTTGGCCGCTTCGATGTCGTTGAACAACGCGCGGATGGCGGCGCGATCCAGCGTCGGATGCCGCAGCCAATCCATGAAGTCGTCGATCACCCGCTCGAAGAGCACGTTGTTCTCCCACAGCGTGTCATCAGCGTCGAAGACGAGCGTCTGCCCGGTCCTACGCATCAAGCTGCGGCCAACCGCTAGCCAAAGAGAATCTTCGCCTGGTCGATCAACAGGATGATCGAGAACCCTCCATAGAAGAGAACCGCCCACCCGAGTACGACCAGCCGACCGCCGCTGAGCCCGATCTCGCGCGGCAGCACGCCACGGTTCAGCTGGATCAACAGGATGGAATACACGAACATGACCAGCCCGTTGAGCGACGACGCGATGACCAGCAGCACGATCGGCTGGGTGACGCCGGACAGCAGGATCACCGATCCGAGGAGGATCTCGGCCCAGACGACGATGAAGTAGAGCTTGCTCTCACTCCACTTTTCGTTGTTGCGCAGCGGGCCGGTCT
>Ga0208612_1000971_pt1 | contig 12052 bp, 9 predicted proteins | sample AntDryMetagUQ889_FD_188089 | JGI IMG/M metagenome (GOLD analysis project Ga0208612, IMG submission 188089) | Polar desert microbial communities from Antarctic Dry Valleys - UQ889 (SPAdes) | ecosystem: Environmental > Terrestrial > Soil > Desert | place: Antarctic Dry Valleys | collected 2008-12-31 | reverse complement strand
CCACGACCCGCTGGGGCGGGGAGCCGGGCCCCCTCGTACGGTCGGGGGCGCGCCCCGCCCACTCGCGCAGGCGCCGGACGTCCCGCGCCTGCGAGAAGTAGAGCGCGGACAGCACGGCAAGCCCGAGGAGCGCCGCGAATCCGGCGTAGGAGCCGATCTGCTGGATGATCTCCATGGAGAAGCCCTGTGAACTCTAGTGCCGTGCGCGGCTCGTAGAGTGAGTGCGGCCTGGATTCACGCTCCCGGCGGCGACGCCGCCCGCCGGGCTCGGGGCGGTGGATAGTGCGCGCTCCGCCGACAGCTCGGCCACGGCGCCGGCGAGCGCCGCCGCGTCGCCGTTGTAGACCAGATCCTCGATGCGCCCGAAGGCGGTCTCCACCCACTCGGGGTCGAGCTGGGGGCGCACAGCCGAGACGATCTTCTCGGCCGGCGTCGGCGTCGGGCGCTCGCCCGGCTCGAAGAGCTCTTCGTGGATCTTCTCCCCCGCCCGCCGGCCCACGATCTCGATCGCGATGTCCACGCCCGGCTCCTTGCCCGACAGGCGGATCATGTTGCGCGCCAGGTCAACGATCTTGACCGGGTCGCCCATCTCGAGCACGAAGATCTCGCCGCCGGTGGCCAGCTCGCCCGAGCGGATGATCAGCTGCACCGCCTCGGGGATCGTCATGAAGTAGCGCGACATCTTCTCGTCGGTCACCGTGACCGGCCCCCCCGTCGCGATCTGGCGGCGGAAGATCGGCACGACCGAGCCCGAGGAGCCGAGCACGTTGCCGAAGCGCACCGCCGCATAGCGCGTGCCCTTGTAGCGATTCTGCGCTGCCTCCACGGCCCATTCCGCCAGCGCCTTCGAGGCGCCCATCACCGTCGCCGGGGCGACGGCCTTGTCGGTGGAGACCAACACGAAGCGCTCGACGCTGGCCTCGCCCGCGGCGGCAGCCACGATCCGGGTGGCCACAGCGTTGTTGCGCACCGCCTCGACCGGATTCTCCTCCATCAGCGGCACGTGCTTGTAGGCGGCGGCGTGGAATACGACCGAGGGGCGCTCGTGCTCGAAGAGCTCCTGCATCCGGGTCGCGTCCTTGCAGTCGGCGAGCACCGCTGCGGTCGCGCCGAAGTGGCGCTCGTCCTCGAGCTCGCGGCGGATCTCGAAGAGGTTGTTCTCGGAGTTGTCGACCAACACCAGCCGCTTCGGCCCGATGCGCGCGATCTGGCGGCAGAGCTCCGAGCCGATCGACCCCCCGGCGCCGGTCACGAGCACCACGCGGCCACGCAGGTAACCCCCCACGCGGTCGATCTCCATCTGCACCGGCTCCCGGCCGAGCACGTCCTCCACCCTTACCTCGCGCACCTGGCGCAGCAGGTTGGGCCCGTGCGAGAGGAGCTCGAACACCGTCGGGAGGGTGCGCACGGGGATGTCCCGGGCGCGGCAGGCGGTCACCACCTTCTGGCGCACGACCCCGGGCGCCGAGGGAATTGCGATGACCACCTCGTCGGGCTTGGTGTCGTCTAGCACGCGCGGCAGGTCGTCCGTCGTCCCGTGCACGCGATGGCCGGAGATGAGCATGCCCCGCTTGCGTGGATCGTCGTCGACGAAGCCGATCACAGCCGTTGAGAGCGCCGGGTTGCGGCGCAGCTCGAGCGCCACCTGCTGGCCCCCGTTGCCCGCCCCCACGATCAGCACCTCGTTGTCGGCCCTCTGCACGAGCGGACCGCGCAGCGGGCGCTCTACGACCGCACGCATCACAAAGCGGGCGCCGGCAACGAGCCCCAAGGTGATCAGGAAGTCGAGCGCGATCACCCCACGGGGCGGGTCAGCCGCGCTGAGCGAGAGCAGGAAGAGGCCGCCGATCAGCACGAAGCTCGACACCACTACCGCCTTGACGATCGACTCGAAGTCCGTCTGGTCGACGAAGCGCCAGAGCTTCGAGTAGAGGCCAAAGGCGGCGAACAGGGCCCCCTTGACGAGCACCACGAAGGCGACCGTGTCGATCAGCAGCTCCTCGTAGCGGGGTGGGATGCCGGCGTCGAAGCGCAGCACGAAGGCGAGGTAGTAGGCGAGCGCGACGAGGCAGGCATCGGCTGCCACCTGCCCCAGGCGGCGCGCCCCCACCGACGATGTGATCCGGTCTCTCACCTCTCTCGCGCGGAAAGCAGCAGTCTGGCCAATTCACGAGGATCGCGTCGGACCCGGACGGACTCGTGCACGGCACGCTTCTCGATCCTCACCTGCTCCGGATCCTCGAGCCTAACCAGCCGCCCCTCGCGGAGCAGCCGATCGTCCACGGCTCCCAGCCGCCCCTCGAACGTCGTGAACACGGGCGTGCCGAGCGCCACTGCCTCCCGGTTCATGGTACCGCCCGCGGAGATCACCAGGTCGGCCCGTGCGATCAGGCTCTGCGCATCGACCGCGCGCTCGGGGACCGTGAAGCCGCCGAGCGCGGCGATCTCCGCGCGCTGAGCGGCTGTGCGCGGGAGCACCACGGCCTGCGTGCCGCGCAGCCGCTCGAGCACCCGGCGGAAGAGAGGATTCCCGAAACGGTGATACAGAGAGACCTCCGGCGGGGTGCGCACGACCACGATCGGGGCGCCCGGGTCGAGGCCGAGCTCGCCGAGCACGGCGTCGTCGGGCTCGAAGTCGGCCAGGTAGTACTCCTCCTTGAGGCCGGCGTAGCGGCGCAGCTTGCCCCGAGCGCCGTAGCGCTCGAGACGCTCGGGGGGGATCGCTTCGGGGACCACCACCGCGCGGTTCAGGCGGCAGTTCACGTGGTGCTGGGCCGCCGCCCACTCGTAGTCGAACGCCGTGGACGAGGGGATGTGCAGCGCGGCGGCGGCCACGGTGACGTCGTTCGAGCCGTGGCCCATCGCCACGTCGAAGCGCCTGCCGCGCGCCCAGCGGGCGAGCGCCACGCTGCGCGAAACGAGGCCGATGCCCTTGCTGGCGAGCCGCTCTCCCCGGTGGCGCCCGACCGCCGTGTGCGCTACGCCGAGGCGCTCGCAGAGGCCCAAAGTCTGGGCGAAGTCGCGCGCGGTGACCTCCACCTCGTGCCCGTCGGCGCGCATCGCCTCGATCAGCGGCCGCATCACGAGCACGTGCGGGCTGTTGGTGAGGTCGATCCAGACGCGCACCTCAGGCCTGCGCCGCCGCGCACGCCTCGACGACCTCTCGGACGGCCTGCTCGGAGAGCAGAGGGCCGATCGGCAGGGCGAGGTGGGTGCGGGCCGCCTCGTCGGTGCCCGGCAGCTCGAGGCCGCTCGGGGCGAGGTGCGCGGTGGCGGGCTGGCGGTGCACCGGGACGCGGTAGTAGGCGCGCGCCCCGATCGCGCGCGCGGCGAGCGAGTCACGCAGCTTGTCGGCCCGCTCGTGGCGCACCACGTAGAGGTGGTAGACGTGCGCGGCCGCGTCGGTCACCCGTGGCAGCGCCACGAGCTCGCCGAGGCCGTGGCGTTCGTACGCTGCGGCGGCGGCCCGGCGCGCCGCGTTCCAGCCGTCGAGCTCGGGGAGCAGGATCCGCAGCGCGGCGGCCTGCAGCTCGTCGAGGCGCGAGTTGTAGCCGACCTCGACGAAGGTGCTCTTGTCGTCAGAGCCGTGGAAGCGCAGCCGCCGCGCCAGCCGCGCCACCTCGTCGTCCGCGGTAACTACCGCGCCGCCGTCGCCGAGACAGGGCAGGTTCTTCGAGGGAAAGAAGGAGAACGTGGCGGCCGCGCCCATGGCGCCGGCCATTCGATCGCCGAGCTTCGCACCGACGGCCTGGGCAGCGTCCTCGAGCACCGGCAGACCGAGCTCTTGCAGCTCCGGGATCGGGGCGAGGTTTCCGAACAGGTGCACGGCGACCACCGCCCTGGTGCGCGGGCCGATCGCCGCTCGCACGGTCTCGGGCGTAACGCAGAAGGTCTCGGGATCGACATCGCAGTAGACCGGCGTCGCCCCGGCGTTGACGGTCGCCTCGACGGTCGCATAGAAGGTGAAGGAGGGGCACACCACCTCGTCCCCCGGCCCCACGCCGAGCGCGCGCAGTGCGACGGTGATCGCCTCGGTGCCGTTGGCGACCCCGACGCAATGGCGCACGCCGAGGTAGCGGGCGAACTCCGCCTCGAAGGCCTCGACCTCGGGGCCGAGGATGTAGCGCCCGCCATCGATCACCTCGGCGAGCTTCGCGGCGAGACGCTCCCTGTAGGGGTCGAGGCTGGTGGCAAAGAGGGGGACGGCGGCCATGTGGATTCCTCCGAGGATCTCCGCACGCGGAGGCCGGCGCCGCGCAATCGGCGGTCCGGCTCCATGCGCCCAGCTACCCTACCCCGCTGCCCATGCTGCACGCCTCGATCACGGACCCGATCGTGGAGGTGGCCATCGACGTCGTCGCGGAGCTCGGCCTGCTCGGCATCTTCGTCCTGATGACGCTCGAGTCGGCCTGCATCCCGGTGCCCAGCGAGGCCACGATGCTGTTCGCGGGCTTCAACGTCTCCGACGGCGAGTACTCGCTCTTCGCCGCGGTCGCCGTCGGTTCGGTGGCGAACCTCGTCGGCTCCTGGATCGCGTACGCAGTCGGCTACTACGGCCGCGTGGACCTCCTCGAGCGCCACGGCCGCAAGCTGCACATCAAGAAGAGCCACCTCGACTGGGCCGACCGCTGGTTCGAGCGCCACGGCGACGCGACGATCTTCTTCACCCGCATGCTGCCCATCATCCGCACCTTCATCTCGCTGCCCGCGGGGGTGGCGAAGATGCCCTTCTGGCGCTTCAGCGTGCTCACGCTCGCGGGCTGCGTGCCCTGGGTCCTGCTGCTCACCTACATCGGCCTGCAGGCCGGCGAGCGCTGGGAGTCGTGGAAGGACTCCCTGCACTACGTGGACTACGCGGTGGCCGCGCTGATTCTCGCCGGGCTCGCCTACCTCCTGATCCGCCGCCGCCGGGGCGGCCCGCCCGGGGACCCGGCGACAGAGACGGCTTAGCTCCTCATCGCGGCCGTCGGGTCCCGGCGGCTGACCCATCCGCTTGAATGACCGCGTGAGCGGCGACTCCGCCTACGCGCGCGCCGGCGTCGACACAGCGCGTGCCGGGCGCGGGATCGAGGCCCTGGTCGGGGTGCTGCGCACGATCGAAACCGGGCGTCCACCGCGCGCGCTGCTCGGCTCCGGGCACTACGCCAACGTGCTGCGCCTCTCCGCGGGCCTGGGGCTCGCGCTCTCAACCGACGGCGTGGGGACGAAGCTGATCGTCGCCGAGCAGCTCGGCCGCTTCGAGACCGTCGGGATCGACTGCATCGCGATGAACGTGAACGACGTTGTCTGCGTCGGGGCGGACCCGATCGCCGTGCTCGACTACCTCGCCGTCGAGGAGGCCCGCGACGAGGTGCTCGCGGCCATCGGCCGGGGCCTCAAGGCCGGTGCCGAGGACGCCGGGGTCGAGATCCCCGGCGGCGAGCTCGCGGTGGTCCCGGAGCTGATCCGCGGGCACCCCTCGCCCACCGGGCTCGATCTGGTCGGCATGTGCGTCGGGATCGTCGACCTAGACGCGATCCTCACCGGCGCGCGCATCCGGCCCGGCGACGCCGTGATCGGCCTGCCCTCGAGCGGCGTGCACTCGAACGGCCTCACCTTGGCGCGGCGCGCGCTCCCCGAGCTCGGCGAGGCGCCGGCCGAGCTGGGCGGGGCGTCGGTCGGGGAGGCCTTGCTCGAGCCGACGGTGATCTACGCGCGAGCGGCGCGGGCCCTGCTCGCCTCGGATGTGGACGTGCGCGGGCTCGCCCACATCACTGGTGACGGCCTGCTGAACCTCCTGCGCCTCGAGGCGGCCGTCGGCTACCGCATCGACGCGCCGCTGCCCGCCCCCCCGATCTTCGACCTGATCGCCGCGCGCACGGGTACCGAGCCCCGCGAGCTCTACGAGGTCTTCAACATGGGCTGTGGCTTCTGCTGCGTGGTGGCCGCCGACCACGCCGACGAAGCAGTGGCGCTACTCGGCGAGCGCCATCCCGGCGCCGTTGTGATCGGCGAGGCCACCGACCGCGCCGGCCTGGTGGAGCTGCCCGCGCAAGGACTCGCGGGCCGCGCCGGCCACGGCTTCGCGGCGGCCTGACCCCGGAGCGCTCAGCGGGTGACTCGCCGCGCGTTGCGGATGCACTTCGCCCGCTTGCTCTTCTTCACCCGCTTGCACTTCTTGACCGCATAGGCGCGCTTGGCCTTCCTCACGCACCTGGATCGCTTCTTGCCCCGCTTTACCTTCCCGCACTTCTTGAGCGCCGCCTGGTAGGCGCACCTATCGCGCTTGGCGCCCTTCTTCAGCGCTTTGCAACGCGTAGCAACCGGACGGGCCGCTGCGCGATCCACCGCCTCGCACGCGTTCTGGGGGTCCGCGTTGACGTTGTCGCCCGCGTCGACGATCGCGCTGTCGCTGCCAGGACCGCAGGAGATCAGCTCGCCGTTGACGCCGTCGCGCGCAAGGATGGTGTCGTTGCCGGTGATGATCTGGTTGGCCGTCCCGGTCTCGTCACCGCTGAAGGAGTCGAGCCCGGCGCCACCGTCGAGGCGGTCATCCTCGGAGCCCCCCTCGAGAAAGTCGTTGCCGTCGCCGCCCGAGAGCTGGTCGTTGGCGTTGTGGCTCAGCAGACGGTCGGCGCCGCCGCCGCCGGAGAGTACGTCGTTGCCGCCGAAGCCGAGCAACTCGTTGGGGCCGGGCCCGCCCGCGAGCGTGTCGGAGAAGCTGGTGGCGGACAGGTTCTCGACGTCGAGCTGCACATTGTCCTGCTCTCCCGGGGCGCCGTCGTTAGCGGCGCCGTCGAGGCTGACGGTGACTCCGGATGTGCGTCGCGCGAACTCCCTGTCGTAGTCCACGGTGTCGACACCGGAGCCGCCGCTGATGGTGTCGCTTGCCGGTGGGTTGACCGCGCCGTTGTCCGGAATGATTGTGTCGTTGCCCTCGCCGCCCGAGATCGCGTTGCGCCCCTGCGCAACTGCGGTCGAGAGCCGATCCTCCCCGAGGCCGCCATCGACCGCGTTCGCGGTCGCAAGGGTATTGCGCACGATGGCGGTGTCGTTGCCGTCGCCGAGCTGCACGTTGAACGATCCCGGCGTCGGGAACATGCAACGGGCATTGCCGAAGAAGTCGAAGTCGCAGGGGCCGCCGGGGGCGATCGTGACCGGCCGCGCATCACTGATCGTGAGCACGTACATCATCGTGTCCTCGTCGTCGAAGAAGCCGTTCGCGGTCACTTCGTTGGGCTCACCGGGCGCGGCTGTGTAGGTGACCTGGTTGCCGGTCGCCGACATCGTTCCAGCCGCGGCGACAGCAGGCGCGACGGCGGTCGCGGCCAGCGCCGCGGGGAGCGCCGCCGCGCGGGCGAGCGCAAGTAGGTGTCGTCGTGTCATGAGGCAGGGCCTTCCTTGGGTGGGGCGTTCCTGGGTCGGTCTGTCCGAGGGTAGCCTTCGCCCACCGGACTGGCAAGCGTTTCTGCGCCGGAGATCGAGCCAGCGTCCTTGGTGGTGTCACTAGGCCACCTCCCACAGGCGCGCCGCCAGCACCGGAACGGGGCGCACGCGCCACTCGAGCGCGAGCTGTGCGAGCTCGACCTCGGCCCGTAGAGGGGCGAGGTCGCACACGGCGGCCACCTCGGGCGCCGCCATCGGTCCGAGACGGCGTAGCGCGTCGAGCACGCCCGGACGCGGCTCCCCGCTCGGCGTCGCGCCCGCACCGAGCGCCGCCTCCCGGTAGGCCTCGGGGGAGCGAAAGCCACACAGCCAGCGCACCTCTCCCGCCTCGCCCTCGAAGCGCAGGGTCGGAAACGAGACCCGTTCCTCGCCTGCGGGTTGGGAGCAGCTCACCTGTCCGGCATCCCTCGCGACGTCGGGCACGTCGCGCGCCTCCTCGAGATCCGCCCCGAAGGCCTCCACGATCGCGTGCGATCCGAGGTCGATCCGGAAGCGCTCGACGTCGAGCCCCGTGCGGCGCGCCTCCTCCACCAGCGCCTCCGAGCTGTCGAGCTTGCGCCCGAAGCACGTAATGCCCTCGCGCAGCGAGCGCAGGTACCGGTAGGCGGCGTCCGCACCCTGCTCGGCCGCGGCCTTGACCGCCATGCACGCGGGGTAGCTCGACTTCATCGGGCCCTCGCGCCACACCCTGGGGTCGGTCGGCATGGCGCTCCGCGCCGCCGCCTCGAGCCAGTGCTGGCCGAGCCCCTCGGCCGGGAACTCGCGCGCGAGGCCCCCCATCACGAAGGTCCACCGGAGCTCCTCGCCGAACTCCACCAACAGCGCGCGCAGCGCCGGCTCGCTCGCCCACGACCAGACGCAGGCCGGGTCGGTGATGCAGCGGACGCGCACGGCCATGGAAAGCCCCACAATACGAGAGAGAGATGGCCGCCTCCGAGTCAAACCCCCAGCTGCTCGGCGGTCCGCGCCGGTACGGCCGCTCCGCCGCAGGTGGCTGAAGTAGGGCGGGTCAGCGAAATGATCGGCACCCATCTGAACGACCGCTTTCGCCTCGAGGAGAAGATCGGCAGCGGCGGGATGTCCACGGTCTACCGCGCCTTCGACCCCACGCTCGAGCGCTGGGTTGCGATCAAGCTGATGCACCGGGACATCTCCGACGACCCCGACCAGCTCGAGCGCTTCCGCCGCGAGGCGCGCGCAGTCGCCCGCCTCTCCCACCCCCACGTCGTCACCGTAATCGACTTCGGCGAGGACGACGGTACGCCCTACATCGTGCTCGAGTACGTCGAGGGCGAGACGCTCAAGGACCGCATCAAGCGCTGCGGGCGCCTGCCGGTGGCCGAGGCCGTGGCCTACGCGATCGAGGTCGGCCGCGCGCTCTCCGCCGCCCACGCCGAGCGACTCGTCCATCGTGACGTCAAGCCCCAGAACGTGCTGATCGACATGGAGGGCCGCGGCAAGGTCACGGACTTCGGCATCGCCAGGTCGCTGGAGGCCCACGGACTGACCGCGACCGGGCGCGTGCTCGGCACCACCGACTACGTCTCTCCCGAGCAGGCGCTCGGGCTCGAGTGCACCGAGCAGTCCGACGTGTACTCGCTCGGCATCGTGCTCTTCGAGATGCTCACCGGAGAGGTCCCCTTCAGCGCCGAAAGCCAGGTGGGCGTGGCGATGAAGCACGTGAGGGAGCCGATTCCGGACGTGCAGCGCCGCCGGCCCGAGGTCTCCGCCTCGCTGGCGGCCGTGCTCGACCGCGCCACCGCCAAGGAGACGGCCAACCGCTACGCCACCGTCGAGGACATGGTGCACGAGCTCGAGGAGGTCCTGGCGATCGAGGTCGCCCGCTCGGGCGAGTCGAGCGGCGAGGCCACGAACGTGCTGCGCGCCCTGCCCCCCGACACCGCCGAGTTCGTGCCCGCCCGGCTGCGCAATCCCCGCCGCTGGTTGCTCAGTGTGCTCGCAGTGCTCCTCCTCGCCGGCGGCGCCGTGGCCTACTTCGCGACCCGCACCGAGAAGGGCGCCGGCACCCCCGCGGCGGAGCGTTCCCAGGGCTTCACGGTCATCTCCCTCGCCAGCGACGCCACCGAGGACTACGACCCCCAGGGCGACGATCAGGAGTCCTCGGGGGCCACCCAGAACGCAATCGATGGAAACCGCACGACGGTCTGGAACAGCGAGCGCTACGAGGCGAACCTCGAGGACCTCAAGGACGGCGTCGGACTCTACGTCGACGCCGGCTCGACCGTCGAGGCCCGGCAGCTCGCGCTCACGACGCCAACCCCCGGCTTCACCGCCTCGGTGTACGCGTCCAACGAAGTGCCCGAGGACATCGTCGGCTGGCGCAAGGTGAGCCGCGATACACGCGTCGGAGAGAACGCCCGGTTCGCGATCGACACGCTCGACCAGAAGTTCCGCTACTACCTGGTGTGGATCACCATGCTCGGGGAGAACGAGCGGGCGGAGATCCAGGAGCTCACGCTGTACCGCTGAGGCAGCGAAACGCTCTGCTAGGTCGCCGGATCCTGGTACCCCTAGAACCGGTAGGCGCGGTCGCGCTCGCGGCGGGCGAGCGCGATCGCTAGCAGGCGGTCGAGAAGCTCAGGGTAGGCCACCCCGCTCGCCTCGAAGAGCCTCGCGTAGACGCTCGTGTCGGTAAAGCCCGGGATCGTGTTCAGCTCGTTCACGAGCACGCGGGCCTCGCCCGCTGGATCCTCGACGAAGAAGTCGCAGCGGGCCATGCCCGAGCACCCCACCCGGCGAAAGACCTCGACGGCGAGCGCGCGCACCTCCTCGCGCACCGGTGCGGACAGCCGCGCCGGCACGAGCAGCTCCATGCCGCCGGGCCGGTACTTGGCCTCGTAGTCGTACCACTCGGCCTCGACCACGATCTCGCCCGGCTCAGAGGCCTCGGGAGCCAGATCGCCCAGCAGTGAGCACTCCACCTCCATGCCACGGGCCATGGCCTCCACGATCACCAGCGGGTCGTGGTCGAAAGCGGCCGCCAAGGCGCCCGGGAGCTCCGCCGCCAGGGACACCTTGGAGATGCCCACCGAGGAGCCGAGCCGGGCCGGCTTGACGAAGACCGGCAGGCCCAAGGACGCCAGCGCCGACTCGTCATCTCCGTGGCGCACTGCTGCGAAGGCCACCTGCGGGATCCCGGCGGCCCCCATCACTTCCTTGAAGAGAACCTTGTCCATGCACAGCGCCGAGGCGAGCACGCCAGCACCCGCGTAGGGCACGTCGAGCGCCTCGAGCAGACCCTGCAACGTCCCGTCCTCGCCGTAGGGCCCGTGCAGGGCGGGAAACGCCACGTCGCATCCGAGCAGCCCGCCCCCGGGCTCGAGGGCGACCGGCTCGCTCGCACAGGTCCAGCGTCCTGCGCGTGAGATCCTGACGTCCACCGCCTCGTGGCCCGCCTGCGCGAGCCCCGCACGGACCGCGGCGCCCGAGGCGAGCGACACGTCGTGCTCGCTCGAGCGCCCGCCTGCGAGGACGGCCACCCTCACGGCTCAGCCCGAGCACACCGCAACGCGCGAGCATCTCCGCGCCGGAGCCCGAGCCAAGCGCCGGCGAGCGGCGAAACGACAATCCTCATGGCTCACCGGCGGGCGGCGACTCGGGCTCGGGCTCGGGCTCGCCGGGGAGCTCGGGAGACACGCGACCGTCCTGCTGCGGCTCCTTGAGGCGCCCGACGAAGACGATCACGGTGCTGCCCCGATCCACCTCGACCCCGGCCCCGGGGCTCTGGTCGAGCACGGCGCCGTTCTCGCTCGGCTCGGTGGTCGTGCGCTCGCGGACCGCGCCGGCGAGCCCGGCATTGCCCAGGGCGCCGAGGGCCTCGCCGCGGGAGAGGCCGGTCACGTCTGGCACGTCGACCTGCTCAGGCGCCTCGGCGACCGTGATGGTGACCCCTTCGCCGCGCTCGAGCCTGGTCCCGCCCCCGGGCGACTGGGCTATCACCTCGCCCTCGTCGGCCTCGTCGGACTCCTCGGTCTGCACGCGCACCACCAGCCCCTGGCGGGTGATCTGGGACTCCGCGGCCTCCCGCGTCAGGCCGACGACGTCGGGCGCCAGGATCGGCTCGGGCCCCGTGCTCACGAACAGCCGCACGCGGCTGTCGCGGTCCACCTCGGTGCCCGCCTTCGGAGAGGTGCCGATCGCAAAGCCCTCCTTGACGGTGTTCGAGGGCTCGGGGTCCGCGGTCACCCGCAGCCCCGCCTTGTCGAGCTCCTTGATCGCCCGCTCCTGGGGAACGTTGCTGATCGAGGGCACGCGCACCCTGCCCGGACCGCTCGAAACCACGAGCACGACCGACTCCTCGAGCGGCGCTGCCTCGCCGGGATCGGGATCCTGGCGCAAGACGACGTCGACCTCGGCCTTGCTGCGCTCGCGCTGGACCTGTACCCGCTCAAAGCCCGCGCGGTCGAGCCGCTCGCGCGCATCGGAGAGCTGCTTGCCCACCACACGCGGCAGGTCGACCTGCTCCGGGCGCGTGAAGGCGTAGGCCATGATCCCGATCAGTGCCAGCACGAGCAGGCCGAGGACCAGGGCCGGCCAGCGCCGGCGGCGGCGCTCCTGCTCCTGCTCGACCTCCGCCCGCTCCTCCTCGGGCGCGATCGGGGGGTCA
>Ga0208612_1000970_pt1 | contig 12062 bp, 9 predicted proteins | sample AntDryMetagUQ889_FD_188089 | JGI IMG/M metagenome (GOLD analysis project Ga0208612, IMG submission 188089) | Polar desert microbial communities from Antarctic Dry Valleys - UQ889 (SPAdes) | ecosystem: Environmental > Terrestrial > Soil > Desert | place: Antarctic Dry Valleys | collected 2008-12-31 | reverse complement strand
GGACGCGTGGTGGCGGTCGATCCCGCCGATGGCCAGACCACCGTCGTCCTCGACATCACCGATCGCGTGCAGGGTGGAGGCGAGCAGGGCCTGCTGGGCCTCGTGCTGCACCCCGACTGGCCGGACGTACCGCGCGCCTACGTCCACTACAGCGAACGAGCCACCGGAGGCGACACCGTTCTCTCCGAGCTGTCGGGGACGCCCGGGACGGCCGAAGCGCCGCCGACCTTCGACGCCGCCAGCGAGCAAGTGCTGCTCGAGGTGGAGCAGCCGGCGGCCAACCACAACGGTGGGCAGCTGGCCTTCGGGCCGGATGGCTTCCTCTACATCGGCCTGGGGGATGGCGGCGGTGCGAACGACCAGTACGGCAATGGCCAGGACCCGTCCACGCTCCTCGGCTCCATCCTGCGCATCGACGTGGCGACCCCCGGCGCGCGGACGGTACCGGCGGACAACCCGTTCGTCGGCGGCGGCGGCGCGCCGGAGGTGTACCTCTACGGCCTGCGCAATCCGTGGCGCTTCAGCTTCGACCGCGCCACCGGGCTCCTGTGGATCGCCGACGTCGGCCAGAGCGCCTTCGAGGAGGTCAACCGCGTCGACCCCGCCACACAGGGCGGAGCGAACCTCGGCTGGAACGTCATGGAGGGCGCGCACTGCTTCGCCGATGCCGGCTGCTCGGCGGACGGCCTGACGCTGCCGCTGGCGGAATACGGCCGCGACCTCGGACAGTCGGTGACCGGCGGATTCGTCTACCGCGGCGCGGAGATCCCGGGCCTCCACGGCTGGTACCTGTTCAGCGACTACCTCACCGGTCCCCTCTTCGGGGTCCCCTCCGACGCGGCGCCATCCGCGGACGGTGCCCTGGCGCCCGTCACGCTCCTCGAGACGGGCCTCCAGGTCAGCACCTTCGGCGAGGGCGCGGACGGCGAGCTGTACGTCGTGGACCTGGCCGGCGGGGCGCTCTACCGAATCGTTCCAGGCCCCTGACCGAGCGCGCCCACTGCGCGCAGGCTGGTCCAGCGGCCGCGTCCGATGATGAGGTGGTCGAGCAGCTCGATGTCGAGCAGCCGCCCGGCCTCCGCGAGCTCCGCGGTGATCCTGAGGTCCTCGCCCGACGGCGTCGGATCGCCCGACGGATGGTTGTGGACGACCACCACCGCCGCCGAGCAGGTGCGCACCGCGTCACGGAAGACCTCACCGACGCGTACCGAGGAGCCCGCCAGGTTCCCGCGGTACACCGTGCGCCGCGCGGTCACCACGTTCTTCGTGTCGAGCATCAGGACGCGCAGCTCCTCGCGCTCGAGCGCCGCCATGTCGTCGATGAGCGGCTCGGCAGCGTCCAGCGGGGTGCGTATCAGCCACGGGCTCGGTGGCCACACGCGGGCGGCGCGACGCCCCAGCTCCGTCACCGCGGTCAGGCGCAGGGAGGCGCGAGGGCTCAGGCCCGCGACCCGCAGCTCCGCCGGCAGCGCGCCGAGCACCTGGTTGAGCGAGCCGAAGCGATCGATCAGGCGGCGCGCGAGCCGGCGCGCGTGCGGGCCGTCGCCGACGGCCAGGGCCAGCAGCTCCTCATCGGCGCAGCTCTCCGGACCCTCGGCCTCGAGGCGGGCGCCCGCCGGCGGACTCCTGCGCCGGTCGAGCAGGGCGATGGGAATGGGGCCTGGCGCCATCGGCTGCGTCGTCACGGCCGAAACGGTACGCGGCCGGCGTTCATCGCCGGCTTATCGCCCGATTACCGGCCCTCAGGCCGGCAGTCGGATGACCTCGTAGCGCTCGAGGAGCGCGATCGTGACGCTGATGCCGTTGACGGTGGCGTGCATGGCGATCGGCGCCACGAGGCTTGCGGTGCGGCGGTAGACCCAGGCGAGGGCCAGCCCGAGCAGGAAGATCGGCAGGACCGAGACGAGCGAAACGTGGATGACGGCGAACAGGGCCGCCGAGCCGATGTAGGCGAAGCGACGGCCGCGTTCGGCCAGCCACGCGTTGAAGGCGACGCCACGGAAGAAGATCTCCTCCGCGACCGGCGCGAGCACCACCACCGCGAGCACGATGAGCACCGGGTTGAGTGCCGCGATCGCCTGCTCCGCGACCTGGAGCTCCGGCTCCACCCCGAGCCGCTCGAGAAGGACGACCATCGCGAATGTCAGCGCCGAGGCGGCGATCCACGCCAGGGCTCCCCAGCCGATGCCGGCCCCCAGCGCCCGCAGCCGGTTGCTGCCGAAGAGGGGCATGGCGAAGGCGACGGCGTCTCTGCGGAACACGAAGGCCCAGCTGATGAGGAGGAGGGAGATCTGCGTGGAGGTAATGAGCACGATGGCGCCCCCCAGCGTGAGCTCACCCTCGCCGAGCACGAGCGCCGCCGCGTCCGACATGAACGGGAGGGTCACCGCCGTCGTCAGGACCAGGGAGAGGACGAGCATCAGCACGATCGAAGGGCCGCGGTAGCGCTCGGCGGGCAGGAAGCGGCGGCGGCGGAGCTGGCGGAGGAGGGCGTACACCAGCCCCCCGAGCAGGAAGAGCGACCCGACCAAGCCGAGCCCGATGAGGATCGGCAGGACTTCGGGCCGCATGAGGTCGGTCCCGGCGAGCGCGCCGGTGGCGAGGGCGCTGACGGCCAGCGCGAAGCCGGCGATCGTGAAGACCGGACCCGGCCAGGCGGGCAGGCGCGTCTCGGCGAGGGCGCCGGTCGGCGGCTGCGCCGCGTCGGAGGTTTGGGCTGCCGGGATCAGGTGTTGGTGGCGCGCCGCAATCGGCCGCGCTCGGCGGTGGCGTCGGCGGCTGCCGCCGGTGCCTCGACCCCGGGCTCGTCGGGATGGGCGCGCGGCGCTCGCCGCGCTGCGCTGCGGTAGGCGGCCCGATCGAACTCGTGGCCGCAGAACGCGCACAGCGGCCACGTGGGCTCCGCGAGGCGGTTGCACGACGGGCAAACGCGGTGGAGGCGCGTGCGGCAGTTTGGGCACACGAGCCACTCGGCGTCGACGCGGTCGCGGCACACCGGGCAGAGCTCGTTCTTCTCGACCTCGGCGATGAGCGACTCCTCCGCGAGGCTGCGCTCGTACACCTCGGCGAGGGTCTCGCGGGGCCGAACGATCAGGTACAGCACCACGGCGAACAGGAACAGGAGTGGCGTGAAGAAGATGATGAGGGCCGCGGCGAAGTACGGCAGGATGGGATTCTCAGTGCGGGCCTGCATGTCGCGAAACGCCCAGTAGGCGGTCCCGAGCCACAGCAGCACGACATAGATCACGATGAGCTGGGTCGCCAGCTGCACGACCGGGTTGTTCAGGAAACCTTCCCAGAACTCGCCGATGGGCTCGAAGATCGCGTCCATGTATTGGGGGCCTCGCTGAGGTGAAAACAGGCGCCGGAGGCGCCGCGGGTCATGCTAGCACGCAGGCTGCCGGGAGCCGTGAGGCACCCATGGCCCGCTGCCGCTCGGGCAGTGCGGCTCGCGCGGTCGGGCGGGCGCGATTGCCGTGGGGCGGGCGTATCGGCGGCTGAGCGGCCGAATTCCCGTGGGGCGGGAGGCTCGGCATGGCTGGAGGGCGGGATTGGCCATCCGGCGGCCTTAGCTCCCATGAGACGGGAGGATTGGCCGATGAGCGGCCGTTACGCCCGTGGGGCCGCGAACTACGGTCGTGCGCCGCCTGGCAGACCCGATGAGGCGAGACGCTCCAGGGTGGCCAGCAGCAGGCGGTGCTCCTCCGCGAGGACGCGCCCCGCAAGCGAGGCTGCATCGTCGTCCGCGCGCACCGGCAGCCGGACCTGCGCCAGGATGGGGCCGGCGTCGAGGTCCGCGGTCACCTCGTGGATGGTGACGCCCGTCTCGGCGTCCTCCGCGGCCAGCACGGCCTGGTGCACGGCGAGCCCCAGCATCCCGGCTCCGCCGTGCGCCGGCAGCAGGCTGGGATGGATGTTGATCGTCCGCCCGGCGAAGGCCTCGAAGAAGCTCGGGGCGAGCATCCGGTCATAGCCCGCCAGGAGTGCCAGGGCCACGCCGGCATCGGTCAGTGCGCGTCCGACCGCCGCGTCTCGCGCGGAGCCGTCGCCGCCGAAATCGGCCCGCCGCAGGACCAGGGCAGGCACCCCGTGGGCTGCCGCCACCTCCAGTGCCCGAACACCGGGACGGTTGCTGACGACGAGCGCGGGCTCGATACCGCGCGGGCGGCCGCGCAGGACCGCCTCCAGGTTCGATCCCCGTCCGGAAACGAGGATCGCGAGCCTCACGTGAACCGGACGCGCGGCTCGCCCTCTCCGACTGCGATGACGCGGCCGATGCGGCACGCGTCCTCGATGGCGGCGGCGGCGGTATCGGCCTGGTCTGGAGCCACCACCACCGTCAGGCCGATGCCGACGTTGAAGGTGGCGAACATCTCCTCGTCGGCAATGTCACCGCGCTGCTGGAGGAGCGTGAAGATGGCGGGCACCGGCCACGAGCCGGTCTCCACCTCGACGCCCAGGCCCGCCGGCAGGGTGCGCGGAACATTGCCCTCCCAGCCTCCGCCGGTGATGTGCGACATGGCGCCGATGTCGCCTCCGCCGTCCCGCAGCGCCCGCCGCAGGATGCGCACCTCGTCGAGATACGAGCGATGTGGCTCGAGGAGGGCCTCGCCGATCGTCCGGCCGCCGTCGGGCATCGGTCCATCCCAGGTGTCCGATGGCAGCACCCGCCTGGCGAGGGTGTAGCCGTTGGTGTGCAGCCCGCTGGACGGCAGGCCCAGAACGATGTCGCCCGCGCGCACGCGCGAGCCATCGATGAGGTCGGACCGCGAGGCGACGCCGACGATGAAGCCGGCGAGCTCGTAGTCCCCGTCGCGGTGCATCTCGGGAAGCTCGGCCGTCTCGCCGCCGATGAGCGGGATCCCCGCGGCCGCGCATCCGGCGGCCACACCGCCGACGATCTCCTCCACGACCTCCGCGCGCAGATGCCCCACGGCGAGATAGTCGAGGAAGAACAGGGGGTCGGCACCGGTCACCACGATGTCGTTCAGGCACGCGTTGACGAGGTCCACGCCGATGGTGTCGTGGCGGCCGAGGCCCAGGGCGACCTTGAGCTTGGTGCCGACCCCATCGGTGCTGCTGACCAGGACGGGATCGGGGTAGACCGCGGGGTCGAAACGGAAGAGGCCCGCGAAGCCGCCCACGCCACCCAGGACCGACGGCGTGGTGGTGGCGGACGCCGCCCGCTGGATGCGCTCGACCGCCCGCTCGGCCTCCTCGACGTCCACTCCGGCCTCGCGGTACGTGCGCGCCACCGTGGTCAGCGGACCTCCATCGCCAGCTTGTCGGCCTCGACCGGCACCGGGGTGGGGTACTTCCCGTCGAAGCATGCGGTGCAGCGCGCGTCGGTCCGACCGCCGATCGCCTCGAGCATCGCCCGCTGCGAGAGGTAGCCCAGCGAGTCGGCGCCGATGGCCCGCCGAATGGCGTCGGTGTCGTTGTGGGCGGCGATGAGCTCCTCGCGGCGGCCGGTGTCCACGCCCATGTAGCACGGGTGCCGCATCTGCGGCGAGTGAATGCGGACGTGGACCTCGGCGGCGCCGGCGCGACGCACCATGGCCACGATCGGCGCGGTCGTCGTGCCGCGCACGATCGAGTCGTCCACCACGACCACGCGCTTGCGGGCGAGGAGCTCGGGGAGCGGGTTGAACTTGAGGCGCACGGCCTCGTCGCGGCTGCGCTGCGCCGGCTGGATGAACGTGCGGCCCACGTAGCGCGACTTGATGAGGCCCTCGCGGTACGGGAGCCCGATCGCCTCCGCATAGCCGATGGCGGCGGGGATCGCCGAGTCGGGCACGGCGATGACGAGGTCCGCTTCGGCCGGATGCTCGGCGGCGAGCCGGCGTCCCATCTCGAGCCGCGCCTCGTACAGGAGTCGGCCGTCGATCACCGAGTCCGGGCGCGCCAGGTACACGAACTCGAAGGAGCAGAGCCGCTCGCGGCTCTGCATCACGGACGGCGAGCGGTGGGAATGGACGCCTGCCGCGTCGATGGTCAGCACCTCGCCAGCCTCCACGTCACGGACGAAGGAGGCCCCGATCGCGTCCAGCCCGGTGCTCTCCGACGCCACCGCCCAGCCGCCGTCCGGAAGCCGTCCGAGCGCCAGGGGCCGAAAGCCGATCGGGTCGCGTGCGGCCACCAGCGCGTCCCGGGTGAGCATGGTGAAGGTGAATGCGCCGCTCGCTCGTCGGAAGGCGTGCTCGACGCGCGCCGCCCAGGTGCGCCCCGGTGCGTGGGCGATGAGCTTGGCGAGCACCTCGGTGTCCGAGCCGGTCGCGAACTCCACGCCCTGCTCGGAGAGCTCGTCCCGCAGCCAGCCCGCGTTGGTCAGGTTGCCGTTGTGCCCGAGCATGAGCTCGCCGATGTCGCTCTGCGCGAAGACCGGCTGAACGTTCGGCAGCGTGTTCGAGCCGGTCGTGCTGTAGCGGGTGTGGCCGATGCTCGCGAGCCCCGGAAGCCGCTCCTCGCCGTCGCCCTCGAGCCGGGCCAGGGTTTCCTCGTCGAAGACGCTGCCGACGAGGCCGAGGCGCTTGTGAAGAGAGAGCCGCTCGCCATCGGCCACGGCGATGCCGGCGGATTCCTGGCCGCGATGCTGAAGGGCGTGGAGCCCTACGTACGCCAGGCGGGCAACCGGCGCTCCGGGGGCCCAGATGCCGACGACCCCGCACTCCTCCCGCGGTCCGCGGGGCTCGTAGAGGGGGAGGTCCGGCACGCTCATCATCATACCGATCGGCAGGCCGCCGGCCACGGTGCGGGCGCCGAACGCGAGTACCTCGCGAGTACTGCACCGCTCCCCACATGGGCCGCAATCGTCGCCGGAGGCAGGTGCACCCGCGCAACCGGTGAGGAACGGCCCATGGCCCCGGCGCACGCGCGAGGGCATCCTGAGGACCGAATGCTCAGCCTGATGCGTGCCCTGGGGTTTCTGGCGCCGGCCGCAATGGCCGCTCTCGTCGCCATCTCAGTCGCCGCATCGAGCCGCGTGCTGCCCGAGGAGAGAGCCGCGGTGGCGGTCATGCTGGCGGTCGCGGGGGCCGCCGGCCTGACGGCCATGGCATTGCTGGGCGCCGCCTTCATGGGCCTTCAACTCAATCGCATCGCGGCGGCGCTCGAGCGGACACTCGAGACAGAAGAGCCCCTCACCCTGCGCGTCGGCGGGACGGGCGCCGAGCGTCGCGTGGCACGTGCCCTCAACGCCGCGAGCTCCGCCTTCCTCAAGGTCGAGGCGCGCGCGACCCGCGACCGGCTCACCGGCATCCCGAACCGCGAGTCGCTGCTGCTGACGCTGGGCACCGAGATCGAGAAGGCGACGCGCCACTACCGCCACCTGAGCGTGGCCTTCATCGACATCGACCGCTTCAAGCCCGTCAACGACACCTACGGCCACAAGACCGGCGACGCGGTGCTCCAGCAGGTCGCGCAGCTCATCTCGAGCTCGATCCGCGTCGGCGACACGTTCGGCCGCTACGGTGGCGAGGAGTTCATGCTCATCCTCCCCGAGACGCGGCCGGAGGACGCGGTCACCCTGGCCGAGGAGCTGCGCGCGCTCGTCATGCAGGAGCCGCTGCACCTCGTGGGCGACCAGGAGATTCGGATCACCATCAGCCTCGGCATCGCGGGAGCCCGCGGATCGGAGCTCCAGATCGACATGCTCGTCGACCGCGCCGATGCGGCCATGTACGCGGCGAAGTCGCTCGGCCGCAACCGCACCTACCTGTTCCGCGACGTGGACGAGGGGGCGCGGGTGCGGCGCGCGCCGATCTCCGCGGAACACCGTGCCCAGGCCACGGCCATCGGCCAGTGGGCCAGCGACACCGCCACCCAGGCGCTGGCATCGGTGCTCGCGCCGCAGCCCGCCCACCACGGGCGGCCGTCGGACATGATCTCGTCGCTGGCGACCGGCCTCGCCCTCGAGCTGGGCCTGCCGACCGAGGAGATCGAGCGCATCCGCATCGCCGCACTACTCCACGATCTCGGCAACATCGCCATCCCGGACGAGCTGCTCGACCAGGCGTCCCGCCTCTCCGGCACCCAGTGGCAGACGATCGGCGAGCACCCGCGCATCGGCCAGGTCATCCTCGAGCATGCGACGAGCCTGCGCGAGGCGATCCCGGTCGTCCTCCACCACCACGAGCGCTTCAACGGCGGTGGCTACCCGCACGGGCTGAAGGGCAACGAGATCCCGCTCGGCGCGCGTATCGTGGCGGTCGCCGACACGTATCACGCCATGGTCCACGACCGTCCGTACCAGAAGGCGCTCACGCACACCGCGGCCCTCGCGGAGCTGCGGCTGCACGCCGGCACCCAGTTCGACCCGGTCATCGTGGACGCCTTCTGCAAGCTCTATGCGACCGACGTGCCACCCGACGGGCTCGATGAGGTGTACCGCCTCCACGAGAGGGCTCGCGGTGGACTGCTCAACATCGGCGTCAAGGGGGCCCGCCGGCGCTCGACCGACCGAGCGCGTGCGCCGCGCCGAAGCCGCACGACCGGGGCCACCCCCGAGGCCTAGAAGGGCGTCCTCCAAGCAGCCGCGAGGATCGCGACCGGCACCGTGAGCCGTGCCTCGCCCACCGCAACCGAGAGCTCCTCCCCGCCGGCCACGCCCAGGCGCCGCCCGGGGACGCCCGCCTCGTCGCAGGCGGCCCGCAGCAACGTGGCCTCGGTGGTCGAGGTGGTGACCAGCACGCGCCCAGCCCGCTCACCGAAGAGCGCGGCGCCCGGATACGGAGTGGAAAATGTGACCGTGGCGCCGACGCCGGAGGCGATGGCCATGCGGGCCAGGGCAACGCCCAGGCCGCCCACCGATACGTCGTGCGCGGCCGATACGGTCCCCGCCCGCGCCAGCTCCGGCAGCAGCCCGATGACCCGCGCCGCCGCAGCCACGTCCAGTGACGCGCGGCCACCGCGACGCCCGCGCCGCCACGCGAGCTCGGAGGCCACCAGCGCGTCGGGGTCATCCGCGGGAGGCCCAAGCAGCCAGATCTCGTCCCCCACCCGCCAGGACATCCGCGGGGCCACCGACCGGTCCTCGATGAGGCCTACCGTGCCGATGACCGGCGTCGGCAGAATCGGCCCGTCGGGCGTCTCGTTGTAGAGGCTGACGTTGCCGGACACGACCGGGACGTCGAGCGCGCGGCACGCATCGGCGATGCCATCGATGGCGCGCTCGAGCTGCCAGGCTCCGAGGTCGGTCTCCGGGGAGCCAAAGTTCAGGCAGTCGGTGATGCCGATCGGGACGGCGCCCATGCACGCCACGTTCATCGCTCCCTCGAGGACGGCCGAGGCTGCGGCGAGGTACGGGTCCACGGCGCCCAGCCGCGCGGGTCCCGGTCCGTCGATCGCCAGCGCGAGCCCGCGTCGGGTGCCCTTCACGCGCAGGACCGCGGCGTCGCCGGCACCGGGCCCGACCACGGTGTTGGTCCCGTTCATGTGGTCGTAGCGCCGCCAGACGGAGCGCCGGTCGCGGACGTTCGGGGCGGCGAGCAGCTCGAGCAGCGTGGCCGCGCTCGGCGGCTCGGCGGCGAGCGAGCGCATGTCCACGTCGCTCGCCGCGGGTGCCGCCCCCGAGACCGCGTACGTCGGCGCGTCGTCCGCCAGCGCGCGTCCGGGCAGCTCGCAGACGAGGTCGCCGGCGGAGCGGCAGCGCACCAGCTGCTCGCCAATGACCGTCCCGATCGCGGCCGCCGCGAGCTCATAGCGATCGAAGATGGCCCGCACCTCGGCGACGCGATCGGGCTTCACCACGATGAGCATCCGCTCCTGCGACTCGGACAGCAGCACCTCGTACGGAGTCATGCCGGCCTCTCGACGCGGCACGGCGTCGAGGTCCACCTCAGCGCCGACACCACCGCGCGACGTCAGCTCGGCGAGGGCGCAGGTCAGGCCGGCGGCGCCGAGGTCCTGCATCGCCACCACCGCGTCGAGAGCCGAGAGCTCGAGGCACGCCTCCATGAGCAGCTTCTCGAGGAACGGGTTTCCGACCTGCACCGCCGGACGCCGCTCCTCGCGGTCGTCGCCGAGCGTCGCGGAGGCGAAGCTCGCGCCCTGGATTCCATCACGCCCGGTGGCCGCCCCGACCAGCAACAGCACGTTGCCCGGACCCGCGGCCCGGGCCAGGGTGATCTCGTCGTGACGGGCGATACCCACGCACATGGCGTTGACGAGCGGGTTGCCCGAGTAGCTGGCGTCGAAGGTGATCTCGCCGCCCACGTCGGGAATGCCGATGCAGTTGCCGTAGCCCGCGATCCCACCCACCACGCCGCCGAACAGGTAACGATTCCGTGCCGCCACGGGCGCATCGGTCTCGTCGTCGGCGGTGAGGGACAGCTCGACCGGACGACGCTCGAAGGCAAGGTGCTCGCGGAGCTCGCCAGCCGGTGCGCTAGCGCTCGGAAGCCGCTCGTCGCGGTCGTGGGCCGTGACGACTCAGATCCGGAGCTGTGCTCGAGCCTTGGCCTCATCGAAGTCCTCGAAGCGAGGGATCAAGCGGCACTCACACGGGCCGCCAGAGACCTGGCAGCGCGACGAGCGCCCTAAAGCCTGAGCGCTACTTGGCCCAGAGCTCGAGGCCGCGCCCATCGGCCACACGGGGACTGGGCTTGAGCCCTGTTCAGGCCTGCCTTCTGGCCTTTTCCTCCCGGTGCGCTTGCGCCCTCAGATCGGCCGACTCCGGGTCGCCCGTTCGGTCCACCAGGATCACCTCGGTACGGGCGATCCGGTCGTGGAGACCGCGCCTTCGATCTGACCACAGAACGGGTAGGAAGCCGGCCCCCAGGGGGAGCGCGGCGAGCACGATGCCGAACAGGCGGCGAGTGGCAGTTCGCGGGCTGAGATGCGGCGTTCCGTCGTAGTCATCGAGGCGCACTCCGAGGAATCGCATGCCGGGCGTCTGGCCGGTGAGCGTCCAAAAGAAGAAGAGGTAGCCGGCGCTCAGAGACACCAGGAAGACCGTGCCGAGGACGATCGCGAAGGTCGTAGAGCGATCGAACTCCGCGAACGCCGAGACGGCGAAGTCGAAGATCGCGGTGGCCGCGAAGAAGGCGGCGGCCACGAGGGCGCCGTCGGCGCCGATCGCGAGCGCGCGGGTGACGAGGCCCGCATTGTCAACGCGCTCGGCCTCGCGCGGCCTATCGCGGCGAGTGAGCTTGCGGGCGAACCCCTCGGCCATGCCGTCCAGGCGATGCGCGATCCGCCGGATTTGGCGACCGATGTCCTCCAAGAGGCCAAAGCCCTGCTGGGTGATCGCCGCCCGCACCTCGGGCGCGTTCGCCACCCGCTCCACCAGCTTCTGCGCCTCGTCGCTCTTCAGCAGCCGCTCCCAGACCTTGTCTACCAGCGGGCTGTCGAGCGCGTTGATCGCGGCCCGCTCCACCGCCGGGCTCGAGAGGAGGCGCTCGACGGCCTCCTCGACCGCCGGGCCTTCGAGCACTCGGACGAGGGCGCGCTCGACGCCCGGGCTCTCAAGTGCCCGCACGATCGCCTCTTCGGTCGCGATGTCGACGGCGTCGTCGATGCCCGTGGCCTCCGCGACCGCGCGCGCCGACCGGGCGCCGCCACCAAGCAGGCGGGCGGCGAAGGAGGGGCGACCCGTCGGGCGTTGATCCACCATCGAGCGGAATCTATGCCCGGCGTCGGCCGTATCCACGCGAAGGCAGTTACGGGTCCTTGGCCGCGAGCTGGCCGCAGGCGGCGTCTATGTCCCGCCCGCGGGTAAGGCGGATCGTCGCGCGCAGGCCGCCTTTTTCGAGCGTGCGCCTGAACGCCTCGATCGCCTGGCGCTCGGATCCCTCGTAACCGCTTGCGGTGGGGTTGTAGGGAATGAGGTTCAGCTTGAAGACGCGCGGATCGAGGACCTTTGCCAGCTCGCGCGCGAGAGCGGTGCTGTCGTTCACCCCCGCGAGCATCACGTACTCGACGAAGACCATCCGGCGTCGCTTTCGGTGATAGGCGCGGCAGGCGGCGAGCACGTCCGCGAGCGGGTAGCGGTCATTCACTGGCATGAGCTCGGAGCGAAGCGCGTCGTTCGGAGCGTGTAGCGAGAGCGCGAGGCGGATCGGCAT
>Ga0208612_1000969_pt1 | contig 12077 bp, 12 predicted proteins | sample AntDryMetagUQ889_FD_188089 | JGI IMG/M metagenome (GOLD analysis project Ga0208612, IMG submission 188089) | Polar desert microbial communities from Antarctic Dry Valleys - UQ889 (SPAdes) | ecosystem: Environmental > Terrestrial > Soil > Desert | place: Antarctic Dry Valleys | collected 2008-12-31 | reverse complement strand
GGTGATATCCAGCGAAAAGCAAAAAACTCACTAAACCCTATGTCCGACGCCATTTCCCGCCGCTTACCCCCAGAATTTATGCAACTGGAAGGTAAACTCGGCCTCGAAAAACGAAACATCCGATTCGTCATGAGCAACCAGGCGTGAAGCGGGGTTGATATATCTATAAACGCGGTCGCGCTAACGTTACTATGTATATAAACAAGTTTAGAAAAGCATAAACTGTTTCTATAGGTATGAACGAAGTCGAATTCTAGTTGTCCCGAAAGAGGAAACTGAACGGGTGGGGGGTTGGGATGCCATATTGTGCATTTCACGTTGATGAGCAGTGTTCCACCGCTCGGCAGTTCATAGATTCCTTGATCCATGATGAGCGGTTCATCACGCGCAATAAGTTCGATGCATTGCTTGGGGAGTAAACGGCTACATTTTCCGGGGCCAAGCAGATCTTAAAATGGGAACTTGTTCCGCGGGTTTTTCGCGAAGGTAACCCTTTACTTGAGTTCACGCCTCAAACCACAGGTGGTCCGCTCCCCGAGAACAGCTCAGCTTTTTCTTATCTCGGATGGCATCTTCACGCTGAGCTTCGGGCAGTATTTCTATTCCTCGAAACAGCGGATCGAATCGGGATTGAAACACCTATTGACTACAGGAACTTGAGGCAGCATCACGGAATTATCCAAGCGGCCCTGAATGAACAACATGACGCGGACTACACTACGCCCTTCCCTGCTGCGAGCTACTTAAATGCCATGGCACTCGCCCAGCATCACGGAGTGCCGACCCGCCTCCTCGATTGGACAGAATCGCCTTTGATGGCAGCCTACTTCGCGGCCATTGACGCATCCTCTGTGGTCTCTCACAGAGTCAAGAGTGAACGGATCGTGGTCACCTTCCTTAATGTGGGGCAGGTGACATACGAGGATATCAATTATGCCGTTGTGAATGCCCCACGTTACGGCAACACCTTTTTGCGGGTGCAGAAGGGTCTGTTTACCTATTTTCCCACCGCGAACTCATACTTTATAGAGAATCGCCGCTGGCCGTCTCTCGAGGCGATCATCAGTGCGGACGAACGACTGCGGTATCGCCTGGGCCGTGTCTCCGTCCCAAGTCACGAGGCGGATGGGGTTCTGAGGATACTGCATGACTTCGGGATCACACGTGCTTCAATGATGCCATACTTAGAACACGCGGCCAGAGAATTCCAATATATCAGGTCAATCTTCAAGCTTTAGCCCGAGTAGGATGCGCTGAGGTACGAAGCGCATCTGTCGAGTGATGTCCCGCGACTGATGCGCCTCCGTACGTCGACGAATCCTACGATTGTTTACAGGAGATACATCTTAGAGGTGCCACATGCGAAACGAATTTACTGCCATTATTGAACGAGACGGCGAGTGGTTTATCGCGTACTGTCCCGAAATCCCTGGTGCCAATGGTCAAGGTCGAACCAAGGAAGAGGCGCGAGAGAGTTTAGCCGAAGCAATTGCCCTTATTCTTGAAGATCGCCGTGAGGATTGCTTACGCGGTGTGCCGCCGGAGGCGGAACGCGAAACAGTCGTGTTAACGTGAAACGAAGCACGCTGCTTTTGCATCTTCGCCAGCATGGCTGTTATCTCAAGCGCGAAGGTAGGTCCCACTCTCTTTGGGCCAATCCCAACACTGGCGCCGTTGAGACTGTCCCGCGCCATACTGAAATCTCAAACCTACTGGCGAGAAAAATTTGTCGAAACCTTTCTATACCTGAAGTTGGTGGTTAAAAGGCCCTGTCTAGCATGAGATGCAAGCGATGAGACTGCACGTTGCCCAAGAAGCCGATGCGCTTTATCTGCGATTGGATGACTCAAAGATCGTCGAGTCGGAGGAGGTATCTCCGGGCATTGTGCTCGATTTCAACGCCGACAACCAGGTAGTGGGCGTTGAATTCCTGCACCTCTCTAGGCGTACCCCTAGTGTGGAAACGGAAAAGTTGGTGTTCGAGACCGTGCCAAGCGTGGCGGCCAGGTGACCGGTTAACCCAAACGCCTACATTGACCGACCCTGTATGGAGCGTTTACGAGGGTTCTATAACGCCTCGGCGGCGAAGTCCGCAAGGCGCGAGCGCTCGCCTCGGACCAGGATCACATGGCCGCCGTGGGGCCAGTTCTTGAAGCGGTCCACGACATACGTGAGGCCGGAGGTGGTCTCGCTGAGGTAGGGTGTATCGATTTGACCGATGTTGCCCAGGCACACCATCTTGGTGCCGGGCCCCGCGCGGGTGATCAAGGTCTTCATTTGCTTCGGAGTCAGGTTTTGGGCTTCGTCGATGATGACGTAGCGGTTGAGAAAGGTGCGGCCGCGCATGAAATTCAATGACCTGATCTTGATGCGTTTCTGAATCAGATCATGGGTCGCCGCCCGGCCCCACTCGCCCCCCGTTTCGGTTTGGGTGAGCACTTCGAGATTGTCCATGAGCGCGCCCATCCAAGGCGTCATTTTCTCCTCTTCGGTGCCGGGCAAAAAGCCGATGTCCTCACCCACCGGCACCGTGACGCGAGTCATGACGATCTCGCGGTAGCCCTGCGTTTCCATGGTCTGGGCCAGGCCCGCGGCGAGCGCGAGCAAAGTCTTGCCCGTACCCGCCGTACCGAGCAAGGTCACGAAGTCCACGGCGGGATCCAGCAGCAGGTTCAAGGCGAAGTTCTGCTCGCGATTGCGGGCGGTGATTCCCCAGACCGCGTTGCGCGTCACCCGGTAGTCGATGACTTGCTCGATCGTCGCTTCGTGATCTTCGATGCGCCGGACCATGGCCTCGAGGTTACGATGATTTTGATGGCACACGAACTGATTCGGAAAGCAGCCCGGCGAGAGGGCCGCGCACGGTATAGCGCGTGCGTCCGTTCTCCTGCGAACAAGACATATCCTTGCCGTGCTGGTCCCAAGAATCCGCGGGCAAATCGAGCACTCCCGTGTAGAGGAGATCGACATCCTCGATCACCTGATCGCTGTGATATTCTTCGGCATGCACGCCGAGCATGCGGGCCTTGATGCGAAGGTTGATGTCCTTCGAGACCAGAACCACCGTGCGCTGCGAATGCATTTTTTGCAACCCGATCGCGGCGGCGAGGATAAAATGATCTGGCTTGGTGCCGGGCACCGGCATCGGTAAATCCTGCGGCAAGGTGTGGGTTTGCAAGAACAAGCGGCCCCGGGCCGAGGAGAGCGCGGATTGGTGATTCGGCTGCGGCAGCGTCAGGCCGCGCTCGATCTCGCCCCGGTCGGCGGGACCGATTAGATCATCGAGCATGCGGCTCACTTGGCGCGCGTTGCGGGCGACCTCCGAAACCCCCTTTTTAGCGGCGTCGAGCTCTTCGAGCACGACCATGGGCAAGTAAACATCATGCTCATCGAAACGGAACATGGCGGTGGGATCGTGCATTAACACATTGGTGTCGAGCACGAACAGGCGGGGCTTGGAATCGGTGACCATCACGCCCGCGGCGATTGTTCAGTGGGTGAGAGTTTTTAGCGCCTCGAGAACCTCGGCGGCGTGTCCGGCAACCTTGACCTTGCGCCATTCGCGGCGCAACACGCCCTCGCCATCGATCAAGAAGGTGCTCCTTTCGATGCCGAAGACCTTCTTACCGTACATGTTCTTTTCCTTCATGACCCCGTACGCCTGGCACAAGGTCTCATCGGCGTCGGAGAGGAGGTCGAAGGGCAGGCATTGCGTCTCCTTAAAGCGTTCGTGGGAACCGAGGCTATCGCGCGAGACCCCGATGATGACCGCCGCGTGCTTCTCGAAATCCTTGGCGAGATCTCGAAAGTCCTGGCTCTCTTGCGTACATCCCGGCGTATGGTCCTTGGGATAAAAATACAAGACCACCTTCTTACGCCTTAGATCCGAAAGACGCAGCCGCCGGCCGCCGGTCAAGGGCAGATCGAAATCGGGCACCGGATCCCCGACACGAATGCTCGGCATGGCGGCGCTCATAGCTTGTGAAAGAATCGTCGCGAGCGAAGGGAGGTCGCGTTCCGCCGGAGCGCAGGAACCGGAGTGTATATTGAAATACATGAGGATTCCGAGCACCGCCGAAACGCGAGATCCCGAGCGCAGCAGGTTTTTTCACAAGCTCTCATTTGACCGGCTCCATCACGGCGTCAAGGTTGAGTTGATCGCAAAAGTCCATGAATTCGCCGCGTAAGGCCGCGATGGAGGTATTGGTCGGCACACTGATGGTGACGTGGAGGGAGAACATCGGCGTGCCGGTATGCGCCGCGGAATAGCTTCCGGTATACATTTCTTCGATATTGATATCACGGGTGGAAAAAAACTGGGCGATATCATGCACGATGCCGGGATGATCGATCGATACCACCTCCACCGCATAGGGCATCATATTGCCCAGCTTTTTACGCGCGTCGGTACGCTTGGAGCTGATCGTGAGCCCCAAGCTGTCCGCGAGCCGAGGCACCATGCTCTCTATTTTCGCAACCGCGTCCCAGGTTCCCGCAAGCAATAAAACCATCGCGAACTCGCCGCCCAGAACGGTCATCCGGCTATCCAGGATGTTACAGCCACAGTCCTTAACCGCCTTGGAAAATTGGTGAACCAGCCCCGAACGGTTGCTCCCGATCGCGGAGATGACAAGATGATTCTGTACCACGGTGGTCATCGGTAAGGGTTTAGCGGATCCCGGAAGTATAGCCGAGATTGTGCATTGAAAACCCATGCCCCGGCAAGGGCGGTTCGAGCCGCCCAAGGCAATCGGACCGTTCTTGTCAAGGTAGTCATTGGAACGTACTATGGCCGGCACCTAAAAGGGGGAAGGCATTGGTTTCATGTTTCGAGGCAGTATGGTGGCGATGGTAACGCCGATGGAGACCGGGATCAGTCCCGAGGTGCCCATCGATTGGAAGGCCTTGCAAGAGCTCGTAGAGTTTCATATCGCCGAGGGTAGCGATGCGATCGTCGCCGTCGGCACGACCGGTGAGTCGGCCACGCTCGACGAGAAAGAGCATCGCAAGGTGATTCGCCAGGTGGTGCGGCAGGTTCATAAGCGCATTCCGGTGATCGCCGGAACGGGCGCCAATTCCACGACAGAGGCCATTCGGCTGACCGCGTTCGCGCGCGAAGCGGGGGCCGATGCCTGCCTGCTGGTCACCCCCTACTACAATAAGCCGACGCAGGAAGGGCTTTTCCTGCACCACAAGGCCGTGGCCGGGGCCGTTGCGATCCCGCAAATTCTTTATAACGTGCCGGGGCGTACCGCGTGCGACTTGGTGCCCGCGACCGCCGGCCGCCTGTCCCGGATCCGCAATATTATCGGCATCAAGGAAGCGACCGCCGATCTGGGCCGGGTGGCGTCGTTGCGCGAGCATTGCGGGGACGGCTTCATGATCGTGAGCGGTGATGATGCGACGGCGATGGAGTTTATCGCGCGCGGCGGCCAAGGCGTGATTTCGGTAACCGCCAACGTAGCGCCGCGATCAATGCACCTCCTGTGCGCACGGGCTTTGGCGGGCGATAGGGCGGGCGCCGAGACACTCAACGCGACGCTCGAGGGCCTGCACCGGGAATTATTTTCGGAGTCTAACCCGATACCGGCGAAATGGGCTCTAAACCGAATGGGTTTGGTCAAGAGGGGCATTCGCCTGCCCTTGACCTGGCTCGCTGAGGCGTACCACGGCCAAGTGAGGGCGGCGATGGCACAAGCGGGGCTCGCTATCGGCGCAGCATCGTCATGACCGCTCAAGCAATGGATAGATGAATTGAGGTGTTGAGAATACGGTCAACGGGCTTGGTCGCGGGTTTGCTTGTGATCACCGGATGCGCGTGGTTTCCGACGTTCGATGACGTCATCCCCGACAAGCAGAAGGAGTATCAAAAGAGTCAATCGCTCCCCGACTTGGAAGTGCCCCCGGATCTCACCACCGAGTCGATCCGCGACACCCTGGAGGTTCCGGATGTGGACGCGAGCGGAGCGGCAAACTACTCAACCTACCAAGAGCGCATTGCCCAACGAAAAAAAGAGCCGGAAGCCGGATCGGCGGAGAGCCCGAGCGCGGCCAAACTTGGGGCGCTGGCGGATGAGACGCAGCTCATCATCGACGCCGAACCCGCCGTGGTGTGGGCCGAGCTGCGGCCTTTTTGGGAGGACCGCGGCTATGCCTTGGATCTCGATGATGAAGAGGGCGGGGTCTTGGAAACCGGGTGGGTTGAAAACCGCGCCAAGCAAGAGCGCGATCGCTTCAAGGTGATCCTTGAGGCCGGCGAGGAAAGCGGCACGACCGTGCTCTACCTCACCCATGTCGGCGAGGCGCTCACGCAAGGTCTCGAGTGGCGGGAGCGTCCCCGGGATGCGGGGCTCGAGGGACGCATGGCGGCGCACTTGAAAAAAGCGTTGAGCGGCCAATCCGTCGAACCCACCGCGAAAGCCGAACCGTCTCCCCCCGGCCCCAAGCCGAGGTCGAAACCGGAAATCGCGTCTGCCGAGGAGTCCGGCACGGAAGATGCGCGCGCCGATCTGTTGAACGCGGGCGAAGGAAAAGCGTATCTGCGGGTAGCCAACGACTTCGCGAAGGTGTGGCGCAATACCGGGTTCGCACTGGGACAGATCGGCGCCAAGGTGGAAGATGAAGACCGATCGCGCGGCAGCTACTACCTCCGCTTCTCCGACACCGCGGTCCCGAAACCGGAGAAGGGCTTTTTATCGAGCCTGGCCTTCTGGCGGGACGATGACGACGATGAGTTTGAGATCCATCTCACCGACGTCGGCAATAACACCGAGGTCATCGTATTGGACCCGGACGGGAATTGGGATAACAGCGCGACCGCCGCGCGCATCCTGCGCTTATTGCGCACCGAGCTGAACAAGTGACCGCAGCGACCGCGGGGGAACCGGCGCGATTCTAAGAGATTGTGAAGAAATCGTCAGCGAGCGAAGGAAGCTCGCGTTCCGCCGGCGCGCAGGAACCGGAGTGTATATTGAAATACATGAGGATTCCGAGCACCGCCGGAACGCGAGATCCCGAGCGCAGTAGATTTATTCGCAAACTCTAACGGGATCCGCGGGTGGGTAGTGGCAGTGCTAACATCAACGCCTCTTCTCTGCCCTCATGGGCCGGATAGTAATCCGGCCGCAGGCCGATCTCCTTGAAGCCGGCACGCGCGTAAAGCTGTCGCGCCGGCCCATTCGAGGGCCGAACCTCTAGGAGCATCGTCTCCGCGCCGCGCGCGCGCGCGTCCTCGACCACGTGCTCCAAAAGCGTGCGCCCGAATCGCCTACCTTGCCAGCGCGGTTTGACACAGAGGTTCAACAGGTGCGCCTCACCGGCCGCCACGGTCATGAAACTATAGGCGCCGACGAGCCCTTCGTGTTCCAGCACCCAGGCGATGTAACCACAGCGAATGCAGTCGATCATCACGCCCTTACTCCAAGGGAAGTCGTAGGCCTGCCGTTCGATCTCGATCACTTCCGGCACATCGCGCTCGATCATGGGCCGCAAGGTGACTGTCATGGGCTTGAGCAACGCGCTCATGCCGGCACCTCCCGCATCGATTCCCGATACAGTCGCTTCGCGAATAATAAGTCTTGCCAGACCTTGCGTTTTTCACGCGGGGAGCGCAGCAGATACGCCGGATGATAGGTCACGACCAACGGGATTCGGCGCTCCCCGTACGCGAATGCCTGGCCGCGAAGTTTGCCGATCGAGGTGCTGGTCTTCAGCAGATTTTGACCCGCGATCCGGCCGACGGCGAGGATGATTCTCGGTGCCACCAGCGCGATTTGGCGTTCCAGGAACGGTGCACAGCAGTTGATCTCTTCAGGCTGCGGATCGCGATTATTCGGCGGCCGGCATTTCAAGATATTGGCGATGAAGACCTGCTCGCGTTTTAGACCAACGGCAAACAGCATGGCGGTGAGCAATTGCCCCGCCCGGCCGACGAACGGCTCACCCTGACGATCCTCCTCGGCCCCCGGCGCCTCGCCGATGATGAGCCACTCCGCGTGCGCATCGCCGACTCCAAAGACCGTTTGCGTGCGCCCGCGGTGGAGCTCGCAGCGCGTGCACGCGGCCACCGAGCGTTGCAACTCCTCCCAGATCATTCCTGCGACCGCGGGAACGGCGTTACCGTCCGCTGTTGGCGCCGCGGTTTGATGCTCAGGCACCGCGGCGCGGCGCCGCCAGACATCGATCCCCATCGCCTCGAGATAGCGTGCTCGGGTCAGCATTGATAGCGGATCGTTACACCTGATTCGATGTCTGCGGGTGGTGCCGTTCGGGGGCCGACAATACTTTGTTCAGGGCGTTGATATAGGCTTTGGCCGAGGCAATGATGATATCGGTATCCGCGCCCTGACCGTTCACGATCCGCCCGGCGCGCTCCAAACGCACCGTCACCTCCCCTTGCGCATCGGAGCCGGTGGTGATGTTATTGACGGAGAACAATTGCAGGTTGCAACCGCTTTCGATTATGCCTTCGATGGCTTTAAAGGCGGCATCCACCGGCCCGCTGCCCTCGGCGATGCGCTGTTGCTCATTGCCGTTCCACTGCAAGGTGATGCGCGCTTTTGGCGTCTCTCCGGTCTCGGAGCAGACCTTGAGCGAGACCAACTTAACGGCTTCGACGCCACTTGAGACATGGGTCTCGGTGACCAGCGCCTGCAGATCTTCGTCATAGATCTCATGCTTCTTGTCCGCCAACTCCTTGAAGCGCATGAAGGCCTCGTTGAGATCCTCTTCGCGGGTAAACTCCACCCCAATCTCGCGCAAGCGGGTGCGAAACGCGTTGCGGCCCGAATGTTTGCCGAGCACCATCCGGTTGGCGTGCCAACCGACATCTTCGGCACGCATGATCTCGTAGGTCTCCCGGCTCTTGAGCACGCCATCTTGATGAATGCCGGATTCGTGGGCAAACGCGTTCGCTCCGACAATGGCCTTGTTCGGTTGCACCGGAAAGCCGGTGATGCTGGATACCAGCCTCGAGCAATGCAGGATCTGCGTGGTGTCGATCCCCACTTCACAGGAAAACTGATCGCGGCGGGTGCGGACCGCCATGGCGATTTCTTCCAGCGCCGCGTTGCCGGCGCGCTCGCCGAGACCGTTAATCGTGCATTCGACTTGGCGCGCGCCATTGAGCACCGCGGACAAGGAGTTTCCGACCGCCATTCCCAAGTCGTTATGGCAGTGCACGGAAAACACCGCCTTGTCGCTGTTCGGCACGCGTTCGATCAGATCCTTGATGAGCGTTCCGAACTGGCCGGGAAGACTGTAACCAACAGTATCCGGGATATTGACCGTCCTGGCGCCGGCCTCGATCACGGTCTCGAGCACGCGGCACAGAAATTCGAAATCGGAGCGCCCCGCATCCTCGGGCGAGAACTCGACATCCTCGACGTGGCTGCGCGCCCGTTTCACCGCCTTGACCGCATGCTCGATGACTTGCTCGGGTGACATCTTGAGCTTGCTCTGCATATGAATGGGCGAGGTGGCGATAAACGTATGGATACGCGCCGAGCGGGCGCCCTTGAGCGCCCGGGCGGCGGTGTCGATATCGCGCTCCAGCGCCCGCGCCAGAGCGCAGACGGTACTTTCCTTAACCGCGGCCGCCACCGCATGCACTGCCTCGAAATCGCCCGGGCTCGCGACCGGGAAGCCCGCCTCGATGACATCCACGCGCATCCGCTCCAGGGCCTTGGCGATGCGGATCTTCTCGTCCTTGGTCATCGAGGCGCCGGGGCTTTGCTCGCCGTCGCGCAAGGTCGTATCGAAAATGATCAACTTGTCTTTCATGCCTGTCCTCCCGCCCGGCCGGGCGCGAGTCGTCTAAAAGTATACCGTTCTGGTGTCTCTAAAGGACACCGGCTGTCACGGGAATTTAGTGTCGATCGTTCTGCCCTAGCCGGGCAGCAGCGGGGAAGGCGGCGGCAGCGCGATCGGCACCGTCTTGCAAACGGCGAACACGCCCTTATCGGTGACGGTATACGGCATGAGGACGACTATACCTGCCGGATCGGCGGAAGACAACAGCTTACGCCTCGGGGTTCGGCCCTTCGCCGGAGCCGCGACGCGCGGCGCGTTAGCGGCGGATCTGCAGTGATTACCGGACCCGTGGACGCGTAGATCAGCCCGCTTTGGATCACCGATTCCGACCCGATACCGCGCACGTTTGACAGCCTACCGGTCCAGTCGTATCTTCGATCCTGAGGAAAATGGGGATCTAAGGTTCTTATTTTCCGGCGATAACGATGCCAAAAAGCCTCTGATGGCTTTAGGGCTTTAGGATAGACGTCTCATAAACCACCCATAGGCGCAATGGGATTCAGGAACCGTCAATGGTCGCCTGGTTACTGTCTGATACGCGGGGGATGAAGCAATGGCCGTTACCGATCATGTCGATCTGCCGACGTTCATCGAGGGGGTTAAGAAACGCAATCCGGGACAAGCTGAATTTGTTCAGGCGGTGCAGGAAGTCGCCGAGGATATTTTCGACTTCATCGCCGACAAGGAACCATATCACCACTACCAGATCCTTCGGCGCATCGCCGAGCCGGACCGAGTGATCTCCTTCCGCGTCTGCTGGGAGGACGATAGCGGCAATATCCGCGTCCAGCGCGGATGGCGGGTTCAGAACAACAATGCGATCGGGCCCTATAAGGGCGGCATTCGTTTCCATCCTTCGGTGACGGAAAGCGTTCTCAAGTTCCTCGCCTTCGAGCAGACCTTCAAGAATGCTTTGACCGGCCTGCCAATGGGGGGCGGCAAGGGCGGGGCGAATTTCAATCCCAAGGGCAAGAGCGACCATGAAGTGATGCGCTTCTGCCAAAGCTTCATGACCGAGCTCTATCGCCATGTCGGCGCGGACGTCGACGTGCCGGCGGGCGATATCGGCGTCGGCGCGCGCGAGATCGGCTATATGTTCGGCCAGTACAAGCGGATCACCAACCAGTTCACGGGCGTGCTTACCGGCAAGGGCATCGAATATGGCGGCTCTCTGATCCGGCCCGAGGCGACCGGCTATGGCGCGGTCTATTTTCTCCACAATATGCTCAAGACCAAGGGCCAGGACCTGACCGGCAAGAACGCCGTCATCTCCGGCTCGGGCAATGTCGCGACGCACGCGGCGGAGAAGTTAACCCAGCTTGGCGGCAAGGTGCTGACCCTGTCAGACAGCGCCGGCTTCATCCACGACCCCGACGGGATCGATCAGCATCGAATCAACTGGGTGAAGCAGCACAAGACCAAGCGTCGCGGCCGCATATCAGACTATGCCAAGGAGTTCAAGAGCGCGACCTTCCATGAGGGGAAGACACCCTGGGGCGTGCACTGCGACGTGGCGCTGCCTTGCGCGACCCAGAACGAACTGCTCGGCGAGGATGCGCGCACGCTCGTCAAGAATGGCTGCATCGCGGTCTCGGAAGGGGCGAACATGCCGACCGATCTGGAAGGCGTGCACGTCTTCAAAGACGCGAAAATCCTCTACGCGTCCGGCAAGGCTGCCAACGCCGGCGGCGTCGCGGTGTCCGGCCTCGAGATGAGCCAGAATTCGGAGCGGCGTTCGTGGAAAGAGGCGGAGCTCCAGCAGCTGCTGCTCGATATCATGGAGGCAATCCACAACAGTTGCGTCGAATATGGCACCCAGAAGGGCGGCCATGTTGACTATGTGAAGGGAGCGAATATCGCAGGCTTCAAGAAGGTGGCCGATGCAATGCTTGCTTACGGCGTTGTATGAATATAAATTCGGCACCCAATACCCCCCCCCTCAACCCTCCCCCTTACAAAGGAGGAGGGAAGGGAGGGGGTTTGCAAGACTTTGGATGCGCGCGCCGGGCGACCCGATCAGCGCGTGTGCCCGACGCGCGTTTTTTGTTACAGCGTTTTCAAAAACTCGATCAGCGCCCGTTTATCCTCATCGCTGAGACCGGGCTCGTCCTTGAAGTAGTCGCTGCCGAAGTAGTGCCCCCGGTTGACAACGAAGTCTGGGCACTTACTGGCCGAGGCTGTGTAAAAACGTGAAATGATGGTATACTGATCGGACGTACAACATATACGGCAGATCCATGAAGCGTTTTGTTGAAGGTGAAGACCGG
>Ga0208612_1000965_pt1 | contig 12090 bp, 11 predicted proteins | sample AntDryMetagUQ889_FD_188089 | JGI IMG/M metagenome (GOLD analysis project Ga0208612, IMG submission 188089) | Polar desert microbial communities from Antarctic Dry Valleys - UQ889 (SPAdes) | ecosystem: Environmental > Terrestrial > Soil > Desert | place: Antarctic Dry Valleys | collected 2008-12-31 | reverse complement strand
GGCTGAGATGCATCATTTCGCCGACGCCTGCGGCCAGCACGAGGCAATGGTGCGCCTGCTCGCGGACTGCGGCCTGCGCCTCGGCGAGCTGCTGCCCCTTGGTCACATTCAGGTCACATCGCCGGCTGAAAAGCGCTCTGCGAGAGGGTTGTCTTACGGCTTCCCAAGCCGAAGGTCGCGGGTTCGACCCCCGTCGTCCGCTTTCACGATGCTCCCGCCCGAGGACACCGACTTCGTGGTCAAGGCACGCCACTCGGTCTTCTACACGACTCCGCTCGAGTACCTGCTCAGACAGCGTGAGGTCGACCATCTCGTGCTGGCGGGACAGGTGACCGAGCAGTGCATCCTCTACAGCGCACTCGACGCCTACGTCCGTCACTTCGAGGTGACCGTGGGGCGCGACGGCGTTGCTCACGTCGACGAGGGTCTCGCCGATGCGGCGCTGGAGCTCATGAAGAGGAACATGGACGCTGAGATCGCTCCCTGCGCCGACTGCACATTGGCCGACAGGCGAAAGGGCGCCTGAGAGGGAGACGATGGCCGAGGTCGAGGTGCGCGGCACGCGAGTGGGAGCGATGAAGAAGGTCCTGCGACCGACCACGCTGGGGTAGAGCACCGAGAGGATGCGGCCCAGGGCTGCGTGTGCTCGGAGCGCTTGAGTGTGCTGCGAGGAGCCGGTTGCGCGCTCACCTGCTGCCGGGCCACTCCGCGGCGGCCGTGAAGGTAGCTGAAGGAGCTCGCGGTGCGCTAGCCGTACGAGCCGCTCGACTGGGCGAGGCATCGCAAGGTGTCCACGTCGAGGCGGCCGGGCGGATCGAGTCGGTGGGGATCGGCCAGGGTCGCGGCGGGTGCGTCCGGGCCCCCGAATCCGTCGATAACCAGGTCCGCGTGGTGGAAGTCCTGTTCGCGTGTGTAGTCGTTTACCACGACCACGCAAGCCAGGCCCGCGGACTTCGCGGCGCGTAGCCCGTTGGCCGAGTCCTCCACCGCAGGGGCAGCGGACGGCTTGAGTCTGAGGCGCTCGAGCGTCATCTGGTGTGCGCTTGGGTCGGGCTTTCGCTCCGGCGCATCGTCGCTGGCCACGATGGCCTCGAAGCGCTCGAGCCCGAACAGCCGGTCGAGCAGCGGCTCCACCCACTTCAGGCTCCCGGTCGTCGCCACGGAGAGCCGCACGCCCGCATTCTCGAGCTCGTCAAGCAGCTCGTGCACGCCCGGACGCGCCTTGATCTCACCGCGAGCGGCCATCTCGGTGAAGATCTCGGTCTTGCGGGAATGCAGGCAGCTGGCGAGCTCCTCGCGCTCGTTCCTCGCCATGCCCTGCTCCTCGAAGTAGGCGTTGAGTCGGCGCGCTCCGCCGGTGATGGCGAGCAGCCTGCCGTAGAGCTCCACATCCCAGCAGTCGGGGAGCCCCGCCTCCTCGAACGCCAGGTTGAAGGCGACCCGATGACCGTCGCGCTCGCTGTCGACCAGGGTGCCATCGACATCCAGCACTACCGCCTGCAGGGGATCGCCCTCTGCGGGTCTAGCCGTCGCAGGCACGGTTCGCAGTCTCGCACCGCAACCTCGGGGCGTGGGGGAGCGCGCGCACCCCGCCGGCTCTCAGGGGCTTAACCATCGCTCACGGGCATTGCGGCGGCTCGACCATCGCGCGCTCCGAGTGTGACCGCGCCGTCGTTCAGGGTGACCCAGCGACCGGCGAGGTTTTCGAGCCGTGACCGCGGGAGATCGGCCCACGCCTCGAGCGCGTGGATCAGGCCACCGTGGGTTACGCACAGCACGGGTGAGCCGCGGAAGTCCCGTTCGAGCACTCCAAGCGCCGCCTGCAAGCGGCGGAGCGCACTCCCATCGGACTCGAAGCCAGGCGGGCGTGCACGGCGTCCCAGGTACCCGGGCCAGCACAGCTCTATCTCATCGCGCGTCAAGCCTTCCCACGGTCCGACGCTGCGCTCCGCCAGCAGCGGCGTGACCCAGGCGAGGCCCGCGCACCCCGAGCCACGAGCGATGGCTTGCGCCGTCTCCCGCGCGCGCGTGAGGTTGGAGGCGACCACGGCACCGAAGGGGGGCAGCAGCGTGCCCGCCCGCTCGGCAGCCGCCCGACCCCTCGAAGAGAGGCCCGGATCGGCGCGCCCCTGCCAGCGACCCTCTGCGTTCCACTCGGATTCGGCGTGACGCAAGAGCAGGATGGCGCTGCTGAAGGAACCCCCGTCCAAGCGCAGCCAAGCATCGCACGATGCTGAAGATCGGAGGTTCGCCAGGCCCGGGATCGGGGCATCAAGAACGCGGCCCGACGATTCCGAGGAGGAGCACATGACCCACCACGAGCATGACCAGCCGCTCGCGGGCAAGCGCGCAGCGGTGGCCGTCGGACCGCTGTACGAGGAGATCGAGGCCCTGTATCCGCTCTACCGCCTGCGCGAGGCCGGCGCCACAGTCGAGATCATCGGCTCGGAGGCCGGTGCCACCCTGCCCGGCAAGCGTGGCGACGAGATCGAGACCGAGCGCGCGGCCGGCGAGCTGGCGGCCGGCGACCTCGACCTGCTCGTGATCGCCGGTGGCTACGGGCCCGACAAGCTGCGGATGGACGAGGACCTGCTCGGCCTCGTGCGAGATCTCCAAGACCAAGGCAAGCCGATCGCGTTTATCTGTCACGGAGGCTGGGTTCCCGCCTCTGCCGGCATCGTCGCGGGACGGCGCGTGACCGGCAATCCCGCGATCGAGGACGACATGCGAAACGCCGGAGGCGAGTGGGAGGACGCTGAGGTCGTGGTCGACGCCAACCTCATCTCCTCCCGCAAGCCGGATGACCTGCCGGCGTTCATGCGCGCCGCGATCGAGGTCGTTGCACACGCCGCTGCACCGGCGTAAACCAGGGGGCGGCGGAGGGGAGGGTGCGGAGCGCTCGAGCGCTCACGTGCTTGGCTTCTCGCCTCACGGAGCGCTTCGCTTTCTTCACCATGGGCCACCAGACCCCTGCCACTGCGCGGGCGAGTCCAGGTCGGCTGCCGTGGTGCTCAGCGCTGCAGTTCGGTGAGCCCGCCTCCGCCGCGCACCACGCCCAGCCACACCACGGGTGCGGCCAGCACGATGAGCAGGAGCGCGGCGGGCGCGGCCTCGGAGTAAGCCGAGACCCCGGTCGCGGTCCACACCTCGGTGGGCAGGGTCTCGAAGCCGATCGGACGGAGCAGGAGAGTGGCCGGCAGCTCCTTCATCGTGGAGATGAAGACCAACGTCGCGCCGGCCAGGAGGCCCGGGGCCACCAGCGGGCCGGTGACCGAGGAGAGCGTCCGCAGGGGTCCATGCCCCAGCCCTCGAGAGGCCTCTTCGAGGGCTGGGTCGACCCGCTGCAGGGCGGTGCGCGCACCGCTGAGCGCCTGAGGCAGGAAGCGCACGACGTAGGCCCCGACCAGCACGGCGACGGTCCCATAGAGCGCGGGCAGGTAGCGCGTCGCGAAGAACACCAGCGAGAGTGCCACCACGACCCCGGGCAGGGCATTGGCGGCGTAGGCACCCCGGTCGAGCAGGCGCGTCGCGGGGCGCGCGTGGCGCACCACCAGTACCGCCACCGGCAGTGCCGCCAGCGTGGCGGCGAGCGCTGCCGCACTCGCCACGCCCAGTGTGTTCAGGCCCGGGCCGACTACGTCGCCGAGCGAGCCGCCGCGGTCGCCCGCGGGGCGGACCGTCCACCAGAGCAGCACCGCCGTAGGCAGCAACAGGGCCACCCCGGCCAATGCCGAGCAGGCGGCCAGGGCCGGTGCCTTGAGCCGTCCGAGTGCCACCGGCGCCGGGGCGCGCGCCTCGCCCGTGCCGCCCACAGCTCGCGAGCGGCCCGCCGCCTTCGCCTCGGCCACCAGTATCGCCGCCGTGAGCGCCACGAGCACCAGGCCGAGCACGGCCGCCGGCGTACGGTCGAAGGCCGAGCGGTAGCCGGAGTAGATCGCCCGCGTGAGCGCGTCGAAGCGCATGAGCGAGACCACCCCGAAGTCCGAGATCGTGTACAGCGAGACCAGCAGCGCGCTCGCGGCGATGGAGGGCCGCAGGGACGGCAGCGTCACGCGCAGGAACACTTGCCGGCTGCCGTGGCCCAGCGAGCGCGCCGCCTCGTCGAGGCTTCGGTCCGAGCGCCGAAGCGCAGCGGCGCTGAGCAGGAAGACGTAGGGGTAGGTGGCGAGCGTCAACGCGGCCAGCGCGCCGCCGAAGCCTCCGATGGAGACCGAGCCGCCGATCCCGGCGAGCTCCTGCAGGAAGCCGCCGCCCCCGAACGCCGCCAGCAGGGCGAGGGCCAGGACGTAGGAGGGCATCACCAGCGGGAGGGCGAGAAGCACCGTCCACAGGCGTCGCCCCGGCAGGTCCGTGCGCGTGACCAGCCACGCCGCCGGGACGCCGATCGCCACGGCGGCGGCGGTCACCGCTGCCGTCAACCCCAGCGTGCGCAGGACGAGCTCGAGGGTGCGGGGGCGGCCGAGCACGGCCAGTGGGTCGCTGGCCCCGGCCACCCTGACCACGAGGTAGACCAGCGGCAGCGAGACCGCGCCGACGACCAGCGCGCCGAGCAGCCCCAGCGCGACCGGCGGCCGCCGGGTCACGTCGAGAAGCCGGCCTCTTCGAGCATCCGCAGCGTGCCCCGCAGCTCGCCGCCCAGCTTGCCCAGCGCGAAGCCGGGTCCGACCACCCTGCGCAGCGGCGGCAGTCCGCGGATCGGCTGCACGCCGGCCGTCAGCGGGTACTCAAACGTCTTCTGGGCGAAGTAGGTCTGGGCCTCGCGGCCCTGCAGGAAGCGCACGAAGCGCTCGGCCTGCGGTTTGTGCTCCGTGGAGCTCAGGATGCCCGTGCCCGCCACGTTGACCAGCGAGCCCGGGTCGCCGGGCCGCAGCCAGTGGTTTCTCACCGGCAGGTCGGGACGCTCGGCGCGCAGCTCGTAGAGGTAGTAATGGTTCACGAAGCCCACGTCGACCTCGCCGCGCGCGATCGCCTCAACCGTCTGGATGTTGTTGTCGTAGAGCTTGGGCTTGTTGCGCTTGATCGCGGCCAGCCACTGCTTCGTGCGAGCGTCGCCCACGTCCAGCCGCATACCCGACACGAAAGCCTGAAACGAGGCGTTGGGAGGCGCGAAGCCCACCTTGCCCTTCCACCGGGGCTCGGTGAAGCCGAAGATCGAGTCGGGCAGCTCGCGCTCCTGCACACGTTCGGTGCTGAAGGCCACGACGCGAGCCCGGGCCGACGTGCCGCTCCAGCGCCCCTGCGGGTCACGGAAGCGCTGCGGCACCGCGTTCGTGAGCGTGGCGGTCAGCGGGGCCAGCCGATCCTCTACCGCGCCCAAGGCCCCGGCGTCCTGGGAGAAGAAGACGTCCGCCGGTGAGTTGTCGCCCTCTTCGGCGATGGTGGCCGCGAGCTCGGCCGACTCGCCGTAGCGCACCTTGACCTTCACGCCGCTCTTGCGCCGGAAGCTGTCGATCAGCCTGCCCACCAGCTTCTCGTTGCGCCCGGAGTAGATCGTGAGCTCGTTCTCCGACGAGCTTCCGCCATCCCCGCCACACCCGGCGACCGGAGCAAGGCACAGCACGATCGACAGCAGGCCGAGGGAACGTCTCACCGCAGGCCTCAGCCGAGTACGGGGACGGGCCCGTCGTATATCCGCAGTCGCACTCGCGCACCCACGGGCACCCGCTCGCTGGAGGGCCGCTGGGAGATCAGCGTCGTGCCGTCGGCCAGGCGCACGCGGTAGACCACGTCGTGGCCGAGGAAGGTGCGCTCGACGACCTCGTCGGGCGCTTCGTCGTCGAGCTCGAGGCCGACCAGCTCTGGCCGGATCAGGACCTCGCGGGCACCCCGGTCCAGGAGGAGCGCGAGGCGCGCGTGGGCGACCTCACCCGAGACGATGTTCGCCGCTCCGATGAACTCGGCCGCCCAGCGGTCCGCCGGCTGGAAGTAGAGCTCTTCGGCGCGGCCGGTCTGCACTATCTCGCCGTCGCGCATGACGGCGATCCGGTCGGCCAGGGTGAAGGCCTCCTCACGGTCGTGGGTCACGATCAGCGCCGTCACGTCTGCCTCGCGGAGGATCCGCGCGACCTCCTCGCGCATGGCGGCGCGCATCAGCGGGTCGATCGCGTTCCACGGCTCGTCGAGCAGGACCACTTCCGGGCTGGGCGCCAGCGCACGGGCAAGCGCGACCCGCTGGCGCTGGCCGCCCGACAGCTCGTCGGGGTAGCGCCCCCCGAGGCCGGCGAGGCCCACCAGCTCGAGCAGCTCGGCCGTCCTGGCGGCACGCCCGCGGCGGGGCAGCCCGAAGCCCACGTTGCCCACCACGTCGAGATGAGGAAAGAGGGCGTAGTCCTGAAAGACCGTGCCCACGCACCGATGCTCGGGCGCGATCCAGGCGCCGGGGCCGGCCACCACGCGGCCGTCGATCTCCACCCGGCCCGCATCGGGGCGCTCGAAGCCCGCGAGGCTGCGGAGCAGGGTGGTCTTGCCGCAGCCGCTGGGGCCGAGCAGTGCCACCCACTCGCCACGGGCCACTTCGAGCGAAGCGCCGCGCAGTGCGTGCACGGGCCCATAACGCTTGACGAGGCTCTCGACGCAGATCATCGGAGCGGGCATCTTAGGGCAGCCTAACGTCCACGCGCCGCATAGGCGCGATAGATCGTTCCCGAGGAGGAGGCCATCAGCAGCTCGCCCCGCTCATCGGCGCCGATGTGCGTGAGCTGCGGCACCTTGGCCCGCTCGCGGCGGAGGTCCTCGGCGCCCTCGCCCGGCTTGGGTTTCAGCGACCACAGCTCGCCCGAGCAGAAGTCGCCGTACACGTAGCGGCCGGCCAGCGCCGGCACCCGCGAGCCGCGGTAGACCAGGCCGCCGGTCACCGAGCAGCGCCCGCGCTCGTGGCCGTAGGCCGCGACCGGCCACACAAGCTCGCCGCGGTGCAGCCGATCGCCTCCGCGCCTGACGCGGGTGGTGCCCTCGAAGGGTCCCCAGCCCAGGTTCTTGGGCCGTTCGTCGGGCTCCACCCGGATGCGGTCGATCTCCTCGGCGGCGTCCTGGCCGACGTCGCCGATCCACATCTCGTTCAGGCCGGCATCGAACGAGAAGCGCCACGGGTTGCGCAGGCCCATCACGAGCGCGCGCCAGCGCGGCGGCCCCGGGGCGTCCACGTCGGCGGAGAGGATCTTGCCGAGCCGGGAGCGCGGGTCCTGGGCCTTACGCCGGGGGTCGAAGGCGCCGCCCCCGTCGCCGAGCCCGAGATAGAGCCTGCCGTCGGGGCCGAAGGTGACGGTGCCGCCGTTGTGGTTCTCCTCGGGGTGGCGCTCGCCCAGCAGGAGCCGCCGCTTCGGCTGCGCCCCCCGCCGTCTAGGCAGGCGCAGCTCGACCACGCGTGTGTCCCCCCGGCGATTGGTGAAGTGAACAGCCAGCCGGCGGTTGCGGGCGAAGTCGGGATGGAAGGCGGCGGCCAGCAGACCCTGCTCGGCGCCCACCTTCACCTCGCTGCGCAGGTCGATCACCGTCCGCCGAGTGCGCCCCTGGACACGCACGAGGCGCCCCGACTGCTCGAGCACCCACAGCGAGCGGGAGTCACCGGGCGCGATGCCGACCCAGGTGGGGCGGACCAGCCCTCCGGCCACAGGACGCAGGTCGAAGTGATGGGCGGCGCCCTTCGGCGCAGGCAGTCGCGGCGGCCGGACGCCCGCGAGTGGGTCGCCAGGGTCCTCGCCGCAGCCGGCTGCCGTCGCTCCGGCAATCAGCAGGGCGAGCGCTGGTAGAGCTGGGCGCCACCTCACGGGGCGGTACTGTATTAGGCAACCCTAACTTCTGTCGGAGGCGCACCGCGCGGCCAGCTGCCAGCTGCCTGACGAGGCCAGTGTGCGGAAGCCGGAAGGGCGCCTGGGGCGCACCGCGTGGCCCGGGCCCAGGCGGGAGCGAAAGACCACGCCGGGCACACGCGGGGTCAAGCCCACGCGGTGCTTGGCCACCCCAAGCCGGTACGCGAGCAGCGTTCCCCGAAAGCGCCCGACGTAGGGGCGCCCGCAGCCCAGTAGACGGTCCGCCCCCCCGGCGCGGCGCACGGCGCGTTCGAGGTCGCGGCCGAGCTGAGCCCGCCAGACCTGGCCGGCCCGAACGTCGGCGGGGGGGTCGGCCCGCAGAGCGACGGCACCGGCCAGCAGCAGACAGGCCCCGGGCAGCGCGAGGCGCACGAGGGTTCGTCCGCATCGTCCGCGTCGTCTCGCCGACGCGGGGCCGCCGGCGCTCAGCGCACGTCGCGCCCCGAGCCCGAGCCCGGCGCCCCCGCTCAGCCCGATGAGCGCCGCCCCGGGCAGCGCGTAGCGCTCCTCGCCCGAGAAGCCGAGCTGGGCCATGACCGCGACAAGGGTCAGCCAGGCGACCCCGGTCGCGGCGAGCACCAGGCCTTCCCGGGCGCCGGTCGTGCGATGGGTGGCGACCAGCACCCCGAGCCCCGGCGCGAGCAGCAGTGAGACGAGCCCCGCCCCCTGGCGAAGCGAGTCCCACACCGGCAGGGCCGCCAGCCCCGGTTGCCCCGGCTCGACGGCACGCGCGCGACCCGCGGATCGCAACAGCTCGCCGGAGCCCATCAGCTCGGGCCCCAGCCAGAGGGCGGGCACCGCAACCACGGCGGCCGCCAGCAGCGGTCGATCCGCTGGACGCCGCCGCCACGCGAACGCGGCCGCCGCGAGCGCGAACGGCCAGGCCTCGACCCGCACCAGCGCACAGCCGACCGCGAGCGCGAAGGCGACGTGAGGGTGGCCCGTTGAGCCACACAGCCACGCGGCGAGCGCGAGCGCCAGCAGCAGGCCCTCGGCGTTGCCCGGTGCCGCCTCGGCCACGAAGCCACCCGTGGCCACGACGCCCACTGCCGCGCCGAGGCCGCCCGCCCAGCCCCCGATCCGTCGTCCGGCGGCGAAGGCGAGCACCACCGCGAGCAGCGCGCCCGCGCGGGCCAGGATCACCCAGGCGCTGGGCGCGGCTTCGCCGAGAGGGGCCAGGAGGACGCTCACCGCCACCGGCAGCGGCTTGAACGCGGGCCCCTCGGCGGTGCTCAGCTGGAGGCCGCCGAGCTCGCGCCCCCAGATCAACCACGCCCATGGGTCGTAGTCGGGGGCCGGCGGCGCGAATGCGCACGAGACGCCCGCGGCGGCCAAGCACCCGGCGATGACAAGCCCCACCCGCACGGCCGCCGTAGTCTGCCTGACCGATGAGCAGCAGCGGTTCCGAGCTTCCTTCCGCTTCGCTCAGGGCTCGGCCGACCAGCTGTGGACACCGCTAGGAAGCTCCTGGCGTTCGGCGTCGATCGACTGCGATGGTCGCGCGATCGGTCCCTCACTATCTCGCCCAGGTCCAAGACGATCTGATTGCCCGCCAGGTACGCCGGGGTCAGGTGCTTGGCCGCTGCGGCAACTCAGGCAACTCCACCGAGCCGCATTTGCACTTTCAACTCATGGACCACCCGCGCATGCTGATCGCAGCGGGGTTGCCGTTCGCGTTCACCGGGATCGGTGGTGAGGTCTCGCCAGGTCATGGGCGAGTGCCGCGCAGCGGTGATGTCGTCGCGACGACATCCTACGAGCCCTCCGTCGATCGAACGCTCCTCTGAGCTCTCGCGGCCGCGTGTGGCCACAGCGTCCGATCGCGCCGTTCCGCCGACAACGACGTCGGTCAGGGGCTCACTCGCGCCGCCAATGCGACCCGACCCGGTGCTGGCGACGGCCAGCCGCCGCGTGTCATCCTGCGCTGCCCTGAGCGTCTGCTCGTGCGCTGCGCCCTGGCGACCGGCGTGCGCAGTCCCGGCTCTGCGGCCGGCTCTGACTCAGACGCGGGCATGGACGTCGATACCTCGCATCCGCCACGATGTGAGTGTGTACACGCTCGACGGTCGCCTTGTCAGAGCGAGCGCATCCGGCAACTACGCCGTCTTGGACCTCACACGGTCCTACCCAGGTGTAGGTTCGATGCGCCCAGCCCGCGCACGCCGGCGCCGTGTCAGGCTTCTCGCCATGGCGACATCTCCGAGCGATCTCGTGAGTCAGGGAGCAACGCCGTGAGCTCCGCCTCATTGCCCAGCCGACGATTCGGCGACATCGCGCCATGGATCCCTCAGGTGGTGCTGGTCGTTCTGTTTCTCCTCAGCGGAGTCACCGCGCTCACGGGCGCAGGCGACGCTGTCCAGACTTTCGACGAAGTTGGAGTCGGACAGTGGTTTCGCTACCTCACGGGCACGCTCGAGATCGCCGGGGCCGTCGGCCTGCTGATCCCACGACTGGCCGGCGTGGCGGCGCTCGGGCTCGGGGGCGTGATGCTGGGAGCGCTGGCCACCGAGCTGTTCGTGCTCGAGGACGGCGACCCGATCACGCCGCTGATACCACTCGTGCTGGCGGCCACCGTGGCGTGGCTGCGGCGCGACCGCACCCTCGCGCTGCTCGACCAGCTCAGGACACGGAAGGTGGAGAGGGGTACGGCATGACCATCCCCCGGCTTTGGCGATCGGAGGGGTGTGCGGGGTGGTCGCTGTCGGTCAGGCGGCCAGGATCTGAGCGGGGGGCATGGGCTCCCCCAAGCCCTCCGGCCGTTGTTGGCTGAGCCACCAGGTGCCATCCGGCCCGCGGGCGAGGCGTCCTGCCCGCTCGAGCTCGCCTATCGCACGGCTCACCGCGGGACGGCGAGCGCCAACCAGCCACGAGAGGAGCATGTGGCAGAGCGGCACCCGTACCAACGTCCCTTCAGCTTGCGCTTCGCCGAAGCGGCCGGCCAACTGCCAGAGCACGCGCTGCAGGCGAACCGAGAGATGGGGCTCGCCGACTAGTGCGAGCCGCAGGCTGCTCGCCGCCGACCGGCGCGAGAGTCGGCCCGCCAGCTCGGCGATCACTCCGGGGTGGCCGGACATCCTGCGGGTGAAGCTCGCATCGAGCACCGCCACCCTCGCCGGCCTGAGCGCCCACCAGCCCACCTCGCCCGACACCATCGCGTCGGGATCTGGATCCAGCTCGAACGGGCGGAAGACGTCTCCGGGGCCGAGTACCTCGACCGTGGGTCGGTCCGTGACCGCCACTCCCCGCAACAGCATTCCATCCAACAGGAGCATCCCCAGAGTGCCCTTCTCGCTTGGAAACCGCTCGTGGGGCCAGAAGATCCCCTTGGGCAGCGAAACCACGCGCGCTACGGCCAGGCGGGTCGCCGTCTGAGCCTCCGCCGGCGGGAGGTGTCGGGCCAGGGCGGGGTCCTCTCGCAGGACGCCGGCAGCGCCCGCGCGGACAAGAGTGTCCCGCCGCTCCCGCCGTCGATCCGTCATCAGACCTCCCCCCGCTTGCCTCGGAACCTCCCTGGCGAGCAAGCCAGCCCTGGAAGGTAGCGCGAGGAAGGGCGAGCGGTAAGTGCATCCGGCCGTTAGCCGACGCCCCTTGTAACCGCGATCGCGGGTCGGGTGTGGGCCGGGGAGGGTATGGGGGTATGGTGCTTGAGGGGAATCGGGATGGGACTGTCACGATCGCGTTGGAGGCTCAGCGGAGTCGTGAACGTGGTCGACGAGGATTCCGATCTAGCTCAGCATCTATCTGTCGAGGAGCTCGAGAGAGCCCGCCGCGACGCCCTGGCGAGGCTTGTTGTCATGGAGACGGGGGAGGGGTTTCCCCCGGAGCAGACACCGGTCGAGACCGGAGCGCTCGGGCTGCTCGTGCTCGAGGGCGTGGTTGTACGAAGCGTCTCCGTGGGAGGCAGGCAGGGACTCGAGCTGTTCGGCGCCGGCGATCTCGTGCGGCCCTTCGAGGCGGCAGAAGACCTGCAGGTCATGGTGCCGGCGGAGGCGAGATGGTGGGCGCTCACCCCGACCCGGCTGGCAGTGCTCGATGCGCGCTTTACCCGCAGGATGTGCGGCTATCCCGAGGTGATCGATCAGCTGGGCGGTCGCCTCGAGCGACGCTCGTCCGCCCATGCGCTGCGACTCACTATCGTCCAGCAGCCGCGGCTCTCAACACGGGTCCACCTGCTGCTCTGGCACCTGGCCGATCGCTTCGGCCGGGTGCACTCGGAAGGCGTCGTGCTGCCGCTCCCCCTGTCGCATGAGCTGCTGGCGCAGCTGGTCGGTGCTCAGCGACC
>Ga0208612_1000964_pt1 | contig 12096 bp, 11 predicted proteins | sample AntDryMetagUQ889_FD_188089 | JGI IMG/M metagenome (GOLD analysis project Ga0208612, IMG submission 188089) | Polar desert microbial communities from Antarctic Dry Valleys - UQ889 (SPAdes) | ecosystem: Environmental > Terrestrial > Soil > Desert | place: Antarctic Dry Valleys | collected 2008-12-31 | reverse complement strand
CTGGCTTTCGAGATCGCGGAGCAACTGGGGTGGCGCCGGCCGGACGCTGTCGTCGTGCCGGTCGCTTCCGGCTCGCTGCTTACGAAGATCGCCAAAGGTTTCCGCGAGCTGGACACCGTTGGACTGGTCCCCGCGACCGATCCGGTGGCGATACATGGCGCGCAAGCGTCGGGCTGCGCGCCGGTGGCTGCGGCCTTCGCTTCCGGTGCCACGGAGGTGGTGCCGGTCAGGCCCAACACGGTTGCGAAGTCACTTGCGATCGGCACCCCCGCAGATGGTCACTACGCGCTCACCGAGGCGCGCTCGTCCGGGGGCCGGATAGCCGCGGTCGAAGAAGATCGCGTCGCCCAAGGCATCAGGCTGCTGGCACGGACCGAGGGGCTCTTCACCGAGACCGCAGGAGGGGTAACGATCTCGGCCCTCGAGGAGTTGGTCGCGCAGGGCGCGATCGCCCCGGATGACGAGACCGTCGTGTTGATCACGGGGGAGGGACTGAAGACGATCGATGCGCTCGGTCCCGTTGGGCCTAGCGCCACCGTTTCACCTTCCATCCAAGCAGTTGACCGGGCACTAGAGGAGGTTCTGTCGTGAGCGTGAAGGTACGCATCCCCACACAGCTGAGGGCACTGACCGCGGGCTCGAGCGAGGTCCCCGCCGAGGGGGCAACCGTGGCCGCCGTGATCGGCGATCTCGACCAGCGATACCCCGGGATCGCCGAGCGCCTGGTGAACGGCGGCGAGCTCCGCCGGTTCGTGAACGTCTACGTGGACGGCGAGGACGTGCGCTTCCAGCAGGGCCTCGACACCTCGGTCGCGTCCGGAGCCGACCTCTCGATCATCCCAGCGGTGGCGGGGGGCTGACCGACCCGAATATGCAGATTAATGCATTAGTCTCGTCGGCCAAGCCGCCGGCTACTCCCGCATGTTCGACATGGTGAGGTTGCTCTAACCCTTACGGGTCAGTAACGCTTCCAACAAACCCAGTCCCACCGCAAGCCCGGCCGTTCAATAGCTTCCTCTTCCGGTGGGAGACTTCGCCTCATGCGAATCAGCCGGGTCACCCGCACCCACGTGGCTACCGTCCTGGTAGTAGCCGTTGCGCTCGTCATGGCCGGGCCCCGGATGCAAGCGCCGGCACGGCCCGCTTCCGCTGCAGGAATCGCGCCCTATCGCGGCCTCGGTACCTGGGTCGACATCTACGACACCGCCCAGTTCGACCACCCCGTGGCCACTGTGAAGGCGATGAAACGCAGGGGAGTCCGGACTCTCTTTCTAGAAACGGGGAACTACACGAGAGGTCCCATCTATCGACCCGCTGCCGCTGCTCGCTTCATCCATGCAGCGCATCGCCGGAACATGAGGGTGATCGCTTGGTACTTGCCCTCCTTCACCGATCCGGATGTTGACTTCGAACGGGCGATGGCGTCGGTTCGGTTCAGGACGGCTCGAGGCCACCGCTTCGACGGCTTCGGTCTCGACATCGAAGCGACCAACGAGGACGACCTTTCCCTACGGATCCAGCGGATGTTGGATCTGTCTCGCCGGATCCGCAATGCCGTCGGCGATTCGTATTCGCTAGGAGCGATCGTTCCATCACCCTTCGGCATGAAGAGGGTCCCGCACTATTGGGGTCCGGTCCGGGACTTCCCCTGGGCGGAACTCTCCCGGATCTATGACGCGATCGTTCCGATGAGCTACTTCTCGTACCGGGTGAACGGGATGCGCGGTGTTTACGAGTACAACGCTTTCAATATCCGCTTGATCCGCCAGGAAAGCGGCAACCCGGAGGTACCGATCCACCTGATCGGTGGCATCGCCGGTGACACGACGCAGCGAGAGATCCGCGGTTACGTGCGCGCTGTTCGCAGCTTCGGCGCCCCGGGAGGAAGCCTCTATGCGTTCGACTCGACCAGAGCAGAGCACTGGCGGGAGTTGCGGCAGATCCCGGTCAACCCCCGGCAGTCGCCTCCACTGCCGATCCCCTTGGGGCAAGGCCCCTGGATGCAAGCGGTCGGCAACGTGCCGGGCGAGGACCGTTCCCATCCCAAAGAGGTCTTCTTCAGGGTGGGACCTCGCTCGGAGCCGCTGCTGCTCGAGTTCGAGGCCTTCGACATCGAGCCCGATGAGGTCAAGCTGCAGGTCAACTGGCGTTCGATGACCTCCGTCCCTCCGGGCCCGGAGCGCGCTTGGGACGCGCCTCGCGCTATCAGGATCCCCGCCTGGCGTTTCCACCCGGACCGTCCGAGCCTGATCTCTTTCGTGGCCAGGGGAGACCATCCGGACTGGAGCGTCTGGGGGGTCCGGAACGTTGCTAGCGGCCCTGCCCCGTAGAGAGAGGCGGAGACGTCAGTTATCGGCAGGGGGAACATCGCAACGTCTGGGACTGTTCGCCTATGTACATCGAAGTCAACAGAGAGGTGCCCACTGTGATCGAGGAAAAGATCAAGAAACTGGCTCAGCAGGACAACTTCGGGACGATCACCACCCTGCTTAGTGACGGGACTCCCTCGACCCATGTGATGTGGGTCGATGCGGACGATGAGTACATGTTGATCAACACCGAGACGGGCAGGGCCAAGTTTCGCAACATCCAGCGGGATCCGCGCGTCTCGGTCGTCGTCCTGAACAAGAACAACCCTTACGAATATGCAGAGGTTCGCGGTCGTGTGGTCGAAACCGTGACCGGCGACGAAGCGCGTGAACACATCGACCAACTAAGCCTGAAGTACACGGACAAGCCCTACGACTCGAACGCGATCCAAACCGAGCGGGTGATCCTCAAGATCGCCCCGGAGCGCCAGCGGTCCTACTGACCCGGCCCGCCTCCTCCGCTCGTCGGCTCGCGCGGCTCGGACCTGCTACCGGCCCCTTTGCAGACGCCTGCGGTCTCCTTCGAACTGGAAGGAATAGAAGCCTCCGTGCCAATCTGCCGTGAGGACATAGCCCTTGTAGTAGCGGACGTCCCAGATGCGCGGCCGGCTCGGGGGAAACGCGCTGAAGAAGGGCGAAGCGGGCTTCGGGTTCAGCTCGTATATGGGCCGTCCGTCCGGGCCGTGAGGTAAGACGAAGCCGAGCTCGCGCGGTCGTACGTTTCGTCCGCGGAACGCTGCTCTGGCTCCCAGCACATAGATGCCGCCGTGGTAGTTCGACAGGTAGATACGGTTCCCGACGACCTGCTGATTGTGTGGAGAAAACGTGAGGTTGCCGCCCGGCCGGCTCGCGGGATTCGTCCAGGTGGCGACCAATGCTCGTCGCGACGACGCCTTTAGAGCCTCAACGTCGTCCGCGCCTTGCGCCAGGGCCGGCCCGAGCTTGGTGAAGTCCGTGGCGTCCACGATCCACAGAGGCCCCGGCTTGTCTCCGTTCCCGGCGATGAACCCGCACTGCTGACCAGCCGACTGTTTGCCGTTGTCGAAGATCTCCGCGTCCACCGTTACGTAGCGATGACCCTTGCGGATCACCGGCTGGATCGTGTGGGAGTACCAGTCCTCGGGGCAGTCCGGCGTGATGTCCCACTCGGCCACTAGTTCCTCCTGCGCCGGGTCGGTGACGTCGTAGACGTTGAAGCCGGTCTCGAAGCCGGCGGCCACGTACATGTACGTCCGTTTCGTAAGACGGTCGTTGTGCACGAACATGTCGTGCACATCGTCCATCTCGATCCGGTTGACCGGAGAAAGCCCTGGCACGCCTCCGGGCCGGTTGACGAGGGTCACCTCTATCCCGAAGCCGTTCGCCACCGAAAACAGGTATTCGCCCGGCGCGCGCGGGCCGTTGTCCGTCGGTCCTTCGGGGATGATCTTGGACTGCGACGTGTGGACGCCGCCGATGCTGGCCACCGGATAGGTCTGGGTCAACAGTGGAGCAGCCGGGTCGCGGACGTCGATGACCTCGACCCCCGTCTCGGAAGTGGGCCGCACGCCGGGGTCCGGCGCTCCGCCGGGGACGACGGAGATGTTCTGCAGCGACAGGAAAGCCACCGTGCCGTCTTTCGATAGATCGACATAGGCGCCGCAGTCGACATCGATGACGACCGTTTCGCACTTGGTGGCTCGGTACCAACTGAGGAACTTGGGTTTGGAGGGATCCTTGACGTCGAAGAACAAGACACCGGACTCGGGGAACGCGACGGCAACGGCCGCGACGCCGCCCGCGACATCCATCTCGCCGAGGGCCACGTCGGGCTCATCGGCTAACTCATCGGTGAGGCTGTCGAAGAACACCTGCCGGAAGCGACAGGAGAATTCGTGCTGGGTGACGTCTAGGTGATCGTGCGCCCCCCCGACCGGCATCGACCGAGCTGCCTTCTCAGTGCAGGGCCCCAAGGGCGAAGGAAGGCTGCTGGAGCGAGCTCGGACGACAGGAGCCGGCCCCAGGGACATCGTCACTAGGCCCAATACGCACGCAAGAACCACCGCCCGCCGCACCACTACGGCCATCGTACGCCTGATCCGAGCGCGCGCCTATACCACCTTGCGGTCAGGGCGACGTCGCCGTCGTTTGGCGCTCCTACGCAGTGACTTTCGATCACCGCATCGCGTATCAGCTGCGTCGCGTCGCCGGCAAGGAAAATCGTGACCTCATGACCCTCCTCCGATGCGGTCGCGGCAAGTAGGAAGCCGAGCGCCGCGCGGAACGGGTCCTCCGGTCCATGGGTGATGTTGACCAGCAGTCGTGCCACAGCTCTTCCTTCACGTTGGTGCCCCCGGCCGGTTCCAACGTTGGGTTTGTCAAGTGCCCCCGGCAGCCACACAAAGTGCCCCCGGCAGGATTCGAACCTGCGCCCCTCGCTCCGGAGGCCCGATGAGTGAAGCAGCCTCTATCCCCTGAGCGGTGTGCAACCAACGTTGGGTTTGGCTAGTTGTGCCCCCGGCAGTGTGTGATTCCAGCGGATAGTGGACACGGCTGGGCGAGCATGTCGCGGGCCATAGTGGACACCCCTAGCCCGGAGGTGGCCCGTGGAGCTGGCTCGCTACGTCGTCGACGCGGTGGTGCTGGAGGGCCGCAGCTGCCGCGAGGTGGCCCGGGCACATGGGGTCTCCAAGAGCTGGGTGGCGGCGCTCGTGGCTCGCTACCGATCGGGTGGCTACGAGGCGATCGCGCCTCGCTCCAAGGCCGCTAGGAAAGTCGCCAATCGCAGCACGGACGAGTTAGAGGACCGGGTCGTGAGGCTCCGCAAGGAGCTCACCGACGAGGGTTTCGATGCCGGCGCTCACACGATCCACTACCACCTGTCGCTCTCTGATCCGTCGCCACCGTCTGTCTCGACGATCTGGCGCATCCTCAAACGCAGAGGCTTCGTCACACCGCAGCCGCACAAGCGCCCCAAGAGCTCCTACATCCGCTTCGAGGCGCAACTCCCCAACGAGATGTGGCAGTCAGACGTCACCTTCTTCGAGTTAAGAGACGGCACCAAGGCCGAGATCCTGAACTTCCTCGACGACTTCTCGAGGGTGTGCGTGGCAAGCAAGGTGCTCGAGACAACGACCGCTCCGGATGTCGTCGCGACGCTCTATGAGGCAGGCGGCACTTGGGGTCTACCGGCATCGGTTCTGACCGACAACGGCTGCATCTTCACCTCCGCTTATCGCCACGGCTACTCCGCGATGGAATCCGAGCTCTTCCACCTCGGCATCGACTACAAGCACTCACGGCCCTATCACCCGCAGACCTGCGGCAAGGTCGAGCGTTTCCATCAGACCTTGAAGAAGTTCCTGCGCAAACAGCCGCGTGCCCGAACGATCGCCGAGCTCCAAGCCCAGGTCGATCGCTTCGTCGCCTACTACAACGAGGTGCGCCCCCATCGAGCCAAGGCTCGCAAGACGCCCCGGAGCGCGTTCGATTCGCGCGACAAAGCCAGACCTATCAAGCGAGATGGCACCTTCACCAGAGAGCTGCGCGTCCGGCACGACAGGATCGATCGCCACGGTGTCGTGACGCTCCGCTACAAGAGCAAGCTGCATCACATCGGCATGGGCCGGGCACTGGCCGGTACACGCATCGTGCTGCTCGTGGCAGGTCGCAACATCCGGATCATCACCACCGGGGGACGGCTCTTGCGGGACTTCGAGCTCGACCCGGCCAGGGACTACCAGCCCCGGGGCCTCGGATGATGGGTGTCCACTATGCTCCGCGACACCCGTCCACGATGGCCCGCGACATCACAGTTGTGCCCCCGGCAGGATTCGAACCTGCGCCCCTCGCTCCGGAGGCGAGTGCTCTATCCCCTGAGCTACGGGGGCAGGGGGAGCCAACCTTAGAGCCTCATCGGTCCCTGAAATCGCGCCGAGTAGCATCGCCACCTCATGTCGACCGAGGGCAAGCGCATCCTGATCTGCGACGACGACCCCGCGATCCTCCGAGTGCTGGAGGTCAACCTAGAGGTCGAGGGTTACGACGTCCTTCTCGCCCATCACGGTGAGGAGGCCTACGAGGTCGCAGTTGCCGAGCACCCGGACCTGATCATCTTGGACATCATGATGCCGCGCCTGGACGGTTATCAGACCTGCGCGAAGCTTAAAGAGAACGACGACGTCAAGGACATCCCGGTGGTCTTCCTCTCGGCGAAGGCCCAGCAATCCGACATCGACAGAGGCAAGACCTTCGGCGTCGCCGATTACCTCACGAAGCCCTTCGATCCGATGGACCTCCTGGACGTGGTCGAGCGCCTCCTAGACAGTTAGCAGCCCGGTGGTAACTGACCGCCTCGTGGAGCTCGTTCGAGCCGCTCTCGAGCGACTCGTCGCTTCAGGCGCGCTGCCGCTCGCCGTGGTTCCGCAGCCGACCTTCGAGAGGCCCCGCAACCGCGAGCACGGTGATTGGGCCACGAACGTCGCCCTGGTCGCCTCCAAAGGCGTCGCCAAACCGCGCGATGTCGCCCAAGCCATAGCCGATGCCCTCGGGCCCTCCGAGCTCATCGAAAGCGTCGAGGTGGCGGGCCCCGGCTTCTTGAACTTCAGGCTCTCGCCCTCGTGGCTTCATGACGTCGTGCGCCGAGCCGCTGCCGCGGATGGCTTCGGCCGCTCCGACGCAGGCGCCGGTCTCAAGGTGAACGTCGAGTTCGTCTCCGCCAACCCGACCGGGCCTATCAATGTCGTCAGCGGTCGTCACGCGGCGGTGGGGGACACGATCGCCGCGCTACTCGAAGCGACCGGGCACGAGGTGACGCGCGAGTACTACTTCAACGATGCGGGTCGCCAGATGCTGCTGTTCGGAGCTTCGGTCGGAGCCCGTTACCTCCAACACTTCGGAAGGGACGTCGAGCTCCCCGAGGACGGCTACAAAGGAGAAGACGTCACTCATATCGCGGGTCAGATCGCCGCCGACATCGGCGACTCGATGGTCGATGCGGACGAGGCCGAGCTTGCGGCGCGGATGCTGGAGCTCGCCTGGCCCCCGATCCTCGAAAACACGAAGCGCTCACTTGCGCGATTCGGGACGACGTTCGATGTCTGGTTCTCGGAGAGCACTCTGCACAAACGCGGCGAGGTCTCCGCGGCTATCGACAATCTCCGCGAGCAGGATCTCCTCGAAGAGAGGGAAGGTGCCCTGTGGTTCTTGTCTTCGCGCTTCGGAGACGACAAGGACCGCGTGATCGTCCGCTCGAACGGCGAACCCACCTACTTCGCGGCCGACCTCGGCTACCTGGTTGACAAGTTCTCGCGCGGGTTCGACAGGCTCATCTACCTGTGGGGGGCCGACCATCACGGCACGATTCCTCGTCTCATGGCTGCGGTCGAGGCTCTGGGATTCGATCGCAGCGCCGTCGAGGTGCCGTTGGTGCAGATCGTGTCGTTGCTACGGGGCGGCGAGCAACTGAAGGCGTCGAAGCGGCAGGGAATCTACGTAGCTCTCGATGAGCTGATCGACGACGTCGGCGTGGATGCGGCCCGTTACACCTTCCTTACCCGGTCGATCGACGCCCCGCTCGAGTTCGACATCGACCTGGTCAAAGAGCAAGCACCCGAGAACCCTGTTTATTACGTGCAATACGCACATGCCCGGATCTGTTCGATCCTCCGAAAGGCCGCAGACGAGGGGCATCAGTCGGAGCCGGCGACCGTGTCCCTCGAACTACTCGTCCACCCCAGTGAAGACGAGTTGATGCGAAAGCTCGCCTCCTACGAGGAGGTCGTTCCTGAGGCCGCCGAGAGGCGCGCCCCCCAACGGATCACGCATTACGTCGAGGAGCTGGCCTCGGCGTTCAGCGCGTTCTATCGCGACTGCAAGGTCATGACCGATGACGCGGACCTCACCGGGGCGCGGCTCGCTCTCTGTGTCTCGACTCGCGCAGTGATCGCGAACGCCCTTGCCCTTCTGGGCGTTTCGGCGCCGGAGAGGATGTGACCGTGGACTTCCTGCAGGTGGACGTGTTCGCTGACGGCCCCTTCCGCGGCAACCCGCTGGCGGTCTATCCGGCCGCCTCGGACCTGGATGCGATCCAGATGCAAACGATCGCAGCCGAGATGAACCTGTCCGAGACGGCCTTCGTGACCGAGTCCGGGGCAGACTCTTACTCGGTTCGCATCTTCACGCCGCGCGAAGAGCTTCCTTTCGCGGGCCATCCCACCCTGGGGACGGCATGGGTCCTTCGCCACCTCGGTCTGGTCACAGGTGATCGCGTCGTGCAGCGCTCGGCGGCCGGCGACACGACGGTCACCTTCGGCCCCGACGCGGTGTGGTTCGAACGCTCGGGACGGTCTCTCCCGGACCTGCGCGAAACCGATGAACGGATCCAGGACAGGATCGCCCGCGCCGTTGGGCTAGAGCCCGGGGACATCGGCCTCGAACCCAGAGAACTTGGCCGCAGCGTCAACAGATTGCATCCGGCCGTAACCGATGCCGGGATCAAGCACCTCATCGTTCCGGTGAGAGACGCGTCGGTGTTGGCGCGCTGCAGGCCGGTCGCCCACCTGCTCGACGACCTCTCCGAAGCGCATGGCGCCTATTGCTTCACTGCGTTGGGGGCGGGGGCGGTGAGAGCGCGCGGCTTCTTTCCTTCTCTCGGCATCGAAGAAGACCCCGCGACGGGATCGGCGGCGGCCTGTCTGGGTATCTACCTCACCGCCCGCATCGGACCGATCGATCTGGACATCGAACAGGGGATCGAGATGGGTCGACCGTCGCGGATGCGGATCAAGGCAGGCGAAGACAACATCCAGGTCGGGGGCAGCTGCGAGCTCATCTTCGAGGGGTCGCTAAAGACCGTGCCTTAGCCTCAAGGCATGCAGAACGACTTCTCGAAGATCCTTCCGGACACGGCTTCAACGGTCGACGGCCGCTTGCACTTGGCGGGGCAGGACGCGGTCGAGCTGGCCGACCGATTCGGAACCCCCGTCATCATTCTGGACCGGGCCACCCTCGAGACCAGAGCGAAGTCATACAGCTCAGTCGTGGAGCCGGCCCGCGTGTTCTACGCGGGCAAGGCCCTCTGTTGCGTGGCCGTCTGCCAGATCGTGGACTCGCTCGGGCTCAGCTTGGACGTGTGCTCCGGCGGAGAGCTGGAGACCGCCCGCCGCGCGGACTTCCCGATGGAGCGGGTGGTGTTCCACGGCAACAACAAGTCGATAGCCGAACTGGAGAGAGCCCGCGATCTCGGGGTCGGCCGCGTCGTGGTCGATTCCTACGAGGAGATCGATCGCCTCGCTGCGATGGAGACGACCTCGAAGCTGATCGTGCGGATCACTCCGGGTGTCGAGGCCCATACCCACGAATTCGTCCAGACGGGCCAGGATGATTCCAAATTCGGCTTCACGCTGGCTGAAGGCGTCGCGATGCAAGCGCTCCGGCGTGCGCAGGCGGTCTCGACCGCCGAACTCGTGGGGGTTCATGCCCACATCGGTTCGCAGATATTCGAGCTAGGCGCGTTCGATCTTGCCGTGCAGCGTTTGGCCCTCTTCCTGCGCCAGGCTAAAGACGAGCTTGGTTTCGAGGCGCGGGAGCTGAACCTCGGCGGAGGCTTGGGCATCGCGCACACAAATGACGAGATGACCCCCGACCCGGCCGAGTCCGTCACGCGCATCCTGGCTGCGGTCGAGCGGGAGTTCGCGGATGCGGGCCTTGCGAGACCGGAGGTCTTCATAGAGCCCGGTCGCTCCCTGGTGGGTTCGAGCGCGGTGACGCTTTATCGCGTTGGCACCGTGAAAAAGATCCCCGGCGTGCGGACCTACGTGGCCGTTGACGGTGGCATGTCCGACAACATCCGTCCTGCGCTTTACGGCGCGCGCTACGAAGCGTTCTTGGCGAATCGGATGGAGGAGCCAGCGGGCCCGCGCGTGACGGTGTGCGGGAAGCACTGCGAGTCCGGCGACATCTTGATCAAAGACGTCCATCTGCCCGAAGACGTTGCCGAGGGCGACCTACTGTGCATCCCCGCCACCGGCGCCTACACGTATTCGATGGCGAACAACTACAACCGGATCACGCGGCCCCCGATAGTTCTCGTCGAAGGCGGCAAAGCCACCGAGATAGTCCGGCGCGAGACGCTGGACGATCTCTTGAAGCTCGACCGCCGCCTCGACGGCTCTCCGGTCTAGAACGCTCGGCAGGACCTTTCTGCCGAGATTCATATCCTCGTGTAGCTCACGACCTCCATGCGAGGGCCATAGCGTGGGGCCCGCACGCCGGAGGCCTCGATCAAGCGGATCACGCGACCTCTGTGACCTCTGTAAGGCGCAAGTAGCTCCAGCATCCGCTCGTCCGAGCCGCGCGGCTCGCCCGCGAGGAACCAAGAGACCAGGTGCGGAACGTGGAAGTCCCCAACCTCGACGGCGTCGGGGTCCCCCCACGCGACCCATGCCACGAGAGCGGTCGTCCAAGGCCCAACCCCGGGCAGGGCCAGCAGGCGTTTCCAAGCGGCGTCGGGTGGCATCGTGCAGGTCTCCTCCAAGCGCCGCGCGTAGGAGCAGGCCACCTTCACCGTCGATGCCCGTTTCCGTTCGACGCCGAAGGGGTGCATGTCCTCATAGGGCAACGCGGCCAGCAGCCTCGGTGAGGGAGGCAGCAGGAGATCGAAGGGCCCCGGGGCCGGCTCGCCGTACGTCCGCATGAGTGCCCGGTAGGAGCGCCGTGCGCCCGCGCCGGTCACCTTCTGTTCCATGATCGTAGGGACGATCGCTTCGACGACCGCCCGCGATCGGCAGATGCGCAGTCCCGGGTATCGCTTGCGAAGGTCGCGGACCCTCGGCTGCGACGCGACGAAGTCGCGATCGTCGTCGTTCTCGCCGACCAGATCGGCCGCGTGCTCGAGCAACCACGCGGCCCCCGGGCCCCAGGCCTCGACCTCCATGCTCCCGTTCATCACGCGCAGGTGCTGCGTTGCGGGACCTTCCGGCGTGCGTGTGGCGCGCCAGGCTTCGTCCCGGTCGATGCGCGTGACTGGGTCGCCCCGGCCGTGCTGAAGGGGCCGGAGAGTGAGCCCCAGATGCAACGGTCTCGTGACGGGAAAGGAACGCCTCACCGGAGCAGCCTGGAAAGCCGGCGGTCGGCCAGGATCTTTCCGTCCGTCTGACATGGGGGGCAGTAGGTGATCTCGTGCGATTCGTAGGAGATCCGGTGCATCGTCGCCCCACAGCGTGGGCAGGGCTGACCGTGTCGGTTGTGGATCGTGAAACGATCCCCCATCTTGGCGGGCAGGCCCCCGGTTCGCTCGCGCTCTTTCTCGGTCGCTTCCCTCAAGACCTCCTGCACCGCGGCGATCAGGTCGGCCCGCTCCCCGGCATCCAACGAGGCCAAGGAATCGAACGGGGACAATCTCGCCCTGTGCAGGATGTCGTCACTGAATCCTCGTCCGATCCCCGCGACGAAGCGCTGGTCTCGCAGCAACGTGTGGACCCGACGCTTCTCTTGGGCGGTCAGGATCAAGGTTTCGAACTCTTCCGAGAAGGGCTCCGGTCCGAGACCGTCGAGGGGGCCGTTGTCCGCGGGGGATAGCACCCACAGCGACGCCTTACGTTCCGTGCCGTACTCCTTCACCAGGAAGCCGTCGCCGGAGTCGAAGGCCAGCCTGGCCACGGCCCCTTTCGGTTTCGTCCTTTTCGAAGGAGACTCGACATCGATCCGACCCGCTTGGGAGAGATGGAGCATCAATGTGTCGGATCCG
>Ga0208612_1000962_pt1 | contig 12099 bp, 11 predicted proteins | sample AntDryMetagUQ889_FD_188089 | JGI IMG/M metagenome (GOLD analysis project Ga0208612, IMG submission 188089) | Polar desert microbial communities from Antarctic Dry Valleys - UQ889 (SPAdes) | ecosystem: Environmental > Terrestrial > Soil > Desert | place: Antarctic Dry Valleys | collected 2008-12-31 | reverse complement strand
GTCGGGGCTGGGGTCGGGCTGGCGGTCGGGGCCGGGGTCGGCTCCACTCCGGGGAATGCGATCTGCACAGTGACGCCGATGCTGGCAACGCTGATGACGCTGACGGTCACGCCGCTGACGGGGTCCGTGAGGCTCCGGCCGACGGTCAGCGGAGCATCGGTGAACGTGGAGGTGCTTGGAACGGAATCGATCAGCTGGCTCTGCCGCAGAGCGGTGTCCGGCCCAAGACGAAGCGCCACGCCGTTGGTGACCGACGCGGTCGAGGTCCATGTGTCGAACAGGCCAGTCACCTGGCGGAAGTCGACATACAGATAGGGGTTGACGGTGTCCGCCTGGCGAGCGATGCGGAGCAGACGCGGACCGCTCGTGCCATACAGCGGGCTCACCGAGTACGTCCCGCTGACGGTGATCGTCTGCACTTGGCTGAGATCCATCGCGTTCAGCTGGCGGCGGTGCCAGGCGTGCGCCAGGTTGTCTCCATTACCCATGTTGTCAAACGGGTCGCCGTAGTCAGAGCTGGTGCACGTGCTCGACAGCGGCACAGCGACACCGGCCGAGGTGCATCGGTAGCTGCTGGCGTGGTGCAGTCGGAAGTTATGGCCGAGCTCATGTGCGCTCGTGCCGACACTGATCGTGCCGTTCAGCCAGCTGTTGCTGCCACCCAACGTAGCGAGGCCGGACCAACCGCAGGGATTCTGCCGAGGGAAAACGTACTGGATGTTGGTGTACGCGCCCAGGTTCACTCCGGCGGCCGACGCGGCCGATCGAGCGGCGGTTCCCCAGCTCGAATAGGCGCACGTCGCCAGGTCGGAGACATTGAGGGTGTACCAGCCGAAGACGTCACCGGTGACGCTCATGGCGCCCTGCGATGTCTCGCTGAAATAGGTTGCTGCCGTGCGGCCGGGGCCCAATAGCGAGGTATTGACCTCGTCCTCGGTCCATGGCGCACGCGCATCGAGATTGAAATTGACGAGCAGGACGGCAACGCGCTTGTTGACTGGCGCTGCCGCCACCGGGTCGGACCCGGTGACCTGGATGCTGGCGTCGCCAGCCGCCAGCTCAAAGGTGGCCGCCTGGTTCGGTCCGGCGGGCTTGACACGGGTACCTCGGAGTCGCACCCGCTGGCCAGGAGCCAGGTCGAGCTCGACGCCCATGCCACGAGGCTGAATCTTCACGCGTTCGCCCGAGGCCGTCACCACGAAGTGAATGTAGCTGGCGCCTGCCGGATCGAATTCGCCGCCGGTCACCGAGGAGCCGATCGCGCCCGCGACCTCGTGGACGTGCGTGCTGCCATCGGCATGCTCATGCGTCAGGGTGTCGCCGTGATCGACTGTGACCGTACCCTCGATCACGTCGGACACTGCGGCGACGTGACTCGCCGGGAACGACGTGGCGAGCAGTGAGACGGACAGCACAAAGAATATGGAAGCGCGTGCGCGCTTCGAAGGTGAGAGCAACGGGAACCTCGTGGTCTGGGCTGATGAGCGATAACTGCTGAGAGCCCAGGGCGAGGAGCGAGGATTCGATCGAGACTGGGCGGGCGGCGTATGAGCGATTGGCGACCGGTCGAGTGCCCGCGGAACAAATTCCTGCGACCGGAAGCCCGTGCCGATGACAGTGGCGCGGCATCTGCCGAAGTCAAAGGGACGATCGGCCGCGCACGGTCTGAATGCATCATGATTCAGCCCTCGAGCTAGGAGGTCCTTTTGCCATTTCCAACCGATGAGACGGCACTGACGCACATCCTGGTTGTGGCCGACATCAACCGCGCCCGTGCGTGGTACACCGATGTCCTCGGCGCTACGCTGGACCGCGAATACGGCGGCACATCAGCGGTGCTGCGCTTCGCGGGCTCATGGCTGCTGCTCGTGACGGGCGGGGCGCCCACGGATGACAAGCCGGGGGTCTCGTTGGCCCCGTCCAACGACCGCTCGACGGCCGACCACCTGTTCACGATCCGCGTCCCCGACTGTCGTTCCGCCTACGAAACCCTCCGCGAGCGCGGGGCGCTCTTCCTGACCGAGCCGATCGAGCGAGGCTCGGAGACTCGCTGCTTCTTTCGCGATCCGGACGGAAACCTGTTCGAAATCAGCGAGTACCGCGGCTGACCGATACCTACGGTCCGTGGGCAGCCCAGATGGCCTCGCGCAGGATCATCCCGGAATCGCGGACGGCGGCCGCGGTGGGCTTGCCGACATAGCGGTAGTGCCACGGCTCGTACGAGTAGCACGCCGTCGCGGTCTCCCCTCGCGGATAGGTCATCACGAAGCCATAACGCCAGGCATTCGCCGCCATCCAGCCACCGGTCGGCGTGCTCGCCCAGTCGGAGTACGTCCACGGAGCGGCGCCGCCCATCGAGGTGAAATCAAGGGTCGTGCCGAGCTGATGCTCGCTGTGACCGGCACGGGCGCTCGTGAGGAGTGCGTGCTCATAGCCACCGACGCTGACCCAGTAGTCGAACGTCGCGGCCTGCTGCGTATAACTGCGGTAGGCACTGACCACCTGGATCGGCCTGCCGGCGTCGCGCGCGGCCATCGCCATGGCTCTCAGGTCGGCGGCAATGATTGAGCGAATCGAGTAACCGCTGTTCAACGCGGCGCTGCTCGTGTTCACGAGGTCGCCGGGCGCGTAGCTTGATGGAAGCTTGTAGATCGTGTCCATCAGGGTCGTCGCGAACTGGTTGTACGCCCGGCGGCTGGTGAGGACGTCCTGGTAGGTACAGGGTGGTGGCGCCGGCGCACGACCCATGGCGGTCGTCAGATCGGAGCGGACCTTGACCCACGTTCCGGCCATCGGTCCTGAAGTGAGATGGGCGTAGCGCAGGCCGTTGACGAGGGCGGTCTGATCGGCTGCGGAACTCGCCGCGGGAATCGTGCCGGAGCTGGCTTGGTGACTGGCCTGCGTGCCGTCAGCGCTGAAGGTAACGCCTCGAAATCGCGCGGGACCGGTGAAGATGACCGTGAGAGGTTGTTTGACGACCTGGACGACTCCAGCCGGTCCGATCGGCTGCGCATAGGTGGACCGATGCAGAAAGGCCGCCATCTGCTCACGTGTAACGGTCCCGTTCGGGCACACGTGATCCGTGCTTGAAGCGCACCCGCGCGTGATGCCGGCAAAGAACAATCGGTCCAGGTTAGTCTCGTGCTTGGAGTCATCGTCATCGGCAAAGTGGTCGCTGCCGGCGCCGTATCGCAGGCCGAGTGCGCGCGCCAGGAAGGTGGCCATCTGGCCGCGGGTGACAACCCCATCGGGGCAGAACCGATCGGACGCACAGCCGACCGTGATACCTGCCGCGTACACGCGGTTGATGCTCGCTTCGTGGATGTTCGAGTTGTCGTCGCGGAACGGATCCGTGGCGGGCTGAGCGCGATATCCGAACATCCGAACCAGGAAGCTGGCCATCTGGCCGCGCGTCACAGCGCCGTGGGGGCAGAACCGGCCATCACCGCATCCCGATGTGATGCCTTCGGCCGCGAGCCACTCGATGTCAGATCGGAACGGCGAGTCGCCGATATCAGTAAACGACGCGGCCTGCGCGGGGGCGGGCGTAGCACCGAGCGTCGCCATGGCAAACGCCACGGACAAGAGCACGGTGAGAAGGCGCGACGGCATGGCGCGGATGGTATCGCACGCTGCACGGCGCATCAGATGACGAAGGGCGGATGACCCGATGGGACCATCGCCCCCGGACCCCAGGGTGCATATCGACGACGAGCCCGCAGCTCGACGGGCGGTAAGTGGCGGGCCCGTGGTGCGGATCGGGGCTGACGCCACAACCGAGATGGGTGGCGACTACGAGCTCAACAAGGCGGTCCTGGACCGGATCATGGCCACCATCGAGTTCATTGGCTCCATCCAGTAGACGGCGGCTCCCGGGATTTGCACCGGGGCGCAAACAACTGGCAAGGAGCGCTGATTTATGACCCATTCGGCTCATGGTTTGCGCGTGAGCGCAATTTTCGAGGGCGCAGCGCCTTAGGACAGCCCCTTCCTCCCAGTTGTTTGCAGCGGAGCGCACACGGTGCGGTTTGGGCGCGCGGATTGCACTCAGGCACGCAGGAGGTATTGACCGATGGAGACCGATCGCACCAAGGACAGCATCGAGCAGGTCGAAGACGCGCAGCACATGCCGAATCCGATCACCGATGACGACGCGACGCTCGGCGAGGCCGGCGACGCTATGCGACCCGACGGCGAGCAGCCGGAGCGCGACAAGGACCAGTCCGAAGGGCCTGTCCCGCACACGACCCAGATGCCCCGCTGACCGATCAGTCGGGCGGCTACGATGGCCTCATGACCACCGATACGCCGCTCGACGAGCTCGCCGCGGACTACTGGGATGCGTGGCTCGAGCGGCATCCGGTCTATGCGACGGCCATCGGCGACCCTCGCTTCAACGATCGCCTCGGCGACGAGTCGCCCGTCGGTCGGAATGCCTGGCGCGCCAGCCTGGACCGATTCGGCCAGCAACTGGCCAGCACCGAGCCCAGCGATCCGATCACCCATGCGGCCTTGGCGGAGGCCCTGAGGACGGATCGGGCACACCTGGAGGCCGACCTCGGTGCCTTCAGTGTCGACCCCATGGACGGGCCGCAGGTCTCGCTTCTCGCCATTCCCTCTTATCAGCCGATTCAGACGGACGAGAACGCACGGGCCTTGCTCGCGCGCTGGGCAGCCATGCCCGGGTACCTGGACCAGGCAGCGGAAAACCTTCGACGGGGAGCAGACGAAGGGCGCGTCGGCGTCGAAACCCTGTGCGCGAAGGTGATCGACCAGATCGATGCGGTACTGGAGCAACCCGATGAAACATGGTCGCTGGCCAAACCGGCGCGGGCATGTCCTGCTATCCGGGATGAACTGCTAGAGCTGATCCACGAAAGGATTCGACCGGCGTACGAGCGCTATCGGTCCACCGTCGCCGATGAGATCGCGCCGCGCGCGCGAACGGACGACCAACCCGGACTCATGCACATCCGGGGGGGTGCCGAGGCCTACGCCGCCCTTGCCCGCGCCCATACCTCGCTTGAGATTCAGCCGGAGGAAGTCCACGCCATCGGTTTAACGGAGATCGAGCGGATCGACGGCGAGTTCACCGAACTCGGCGCTCAGCTGCTGAAGACGGATGGCCTGGCAGGGACACTGCAAGCGCTGCGAGAGGATCCCGACCTTCACTTTCGGACCCGCGACGAGGTGTTCGAGACCGCGCAACGGTCGCTGGATCGGGCCAATGCCGCCATCGGTCAATGGTTCGGCAGGCTGCCGCAGGCGCCGTGCGAGGTCGTGCGGATGCCGGCCCACGAGGAGAAGCATTCGACCATCGCCTACTACCTCAATCCGGCCGCGGATGGCTCGCGGCCCGGCCAGCACTTCATCAACACCTACGCCCCCGAGACGCGGCCGCGCTACGAGGCAGAGACGCTGGCCTTCCATGAGTCCGTGCCGGGGCATCACCTTCAGATCGCGATTGCCCAGGAGCTCGACCACCTACCGGCCTTCCGCCGCTTCAACGGCAGCACGGCCTACATCGAGGGTTGGGGCCTGTACACCGAGCGGCTGAGCGAGGAGATGGGCCTCCTTTCGGGGCCGATGGATCGCTTTGGCGTGCTCTCGTTCGACGCATGGCGAGCCTCACGACTTGTGGTCGACACCGGGATCCACGCCATGGGCTGGACCCGGAATCAGGCGATCGACTTCCTGACCGCGCACACGGCCCTTGGCGCGAACAACATCACCAACGAGGTGGACCGATACATCGCCTACCCGGGGCAGGCGCTGGCCTACAAACTCGGCCAGCTGGAGTTGCTTCGCCTGCGTGCCGAGGCTAGAGCCCGCCAGGGGGATCGGTTCGACATTCGCCAATTCCACGACGCGGTTCTTGGTTCGGGGGCATTGCCGTTGCCCGTCCTGCGCCAGGTCGTCGAGCAAGCGCTTTCTTAGGCCGATGGAGCGGCGAGATCCGTATCGGATCCTCCAGGTCCAGCCGGATGCCGATCCGGACGTGGTTCGCGCCGCCTATCGCGTGCTGGCGCGCAAGGTGCACCCGGATGCATCAGCACCCCTGGACGAAAGCGCCGAGCGGCGAATGACCGACTTGAACTGGGCCTACGCCATCGTCCGCGATCCGGTTGCACGGGAGCGATGGGGGTCGGACCGGCGTCGGGCTCCCCCGCCGACTCCCTCCGAGGATCCGACGCATGGTGCCTCGCGAGGTCCATTGGGCGCCGATGGAGGCGAGCTGCGCCTGGACTTTGGCCGCTACGAGGGATGGACGCTGGGCGAGGTCGTGCAGCGTGATCCCGATTACCTCGCATGGCTGCGCCGCCACGCCTCCGGCGCGCGATATCGCGACGCGATCGACATCCTGCTACGCAACGTGCGTTCCAAGCGCTAAAGGCTCGTTTGCTTCTCAGTCCCCGCCGTCGGCGGGACTCGTCGAAGCGTTCGGAATTCCCGGCTGCTCCTGCGGATTCGTGCCCGGGCGCTCGTCGACGCCCTGGTTCTTCAGGTAGCGCTCCTGCTCGGCGAACTCTCGCTGGTTGTCCGTGGCGCGCTGCGCCTGGTCGACGTTCTCGTTGACCCGATCCTGCGGGATCGGGCTCTGTCGCGCATCACTCATGGATGCAGCAGTGGCAGGCCGCGTGCCATCAAGCTCAACAGCGATAATCGCTGGGCATCAACCCGCTCATCCTCAGGAGATTTACGTGCTTGCCCAATTCCCCATCACCCCCACTCTTGCGGCCTCAGATATTGCCCGGGCCAAGACTTGGTATTCCGAGAAGCTCGGCCTTGAGCCGACAGCCGAGTGGGAAGGCGGGCTTCTCTACCCTGCCGGCGGCAACCCGATGGGCTTTGGCGTGTACCTGAGCCCGAACGCCGGAACAAATCGGGCCACATCAGCGGCTTGGGTCGTGGACGACCTTGACCGGGTGATGGCCGAGCTTCGCGATCGCGGGGTCGAATTCCAGGACTACGACATGCCGGAACTGCTGACGGTCGATGGGATCGGCACATCCGAAGACGGCAGCCGCAGCGCCTGGTTCATCGACAGCGAGAGCAACACCCTGATGATCTTGCAGCCCGCCACCGCCTTTCCCGGCTGACCTGATTGTCAGAAGTCCGGTGCGAGGGCTCCCGCTCTACCCGGCGAGCGCCGCCCGGGCTGCCTCGATGTCGTCGGGTCCGAGCACAAGCTGACGATCCATTGTGATGTAGGCGAGATCGACGTTCACTCCCGCATCGGCTATTCGCCGGGTGACACGGCCGAGCGCGCCGGGCGTGTCCTCGACGTCGGTAACGAGGACTTCGCGCTCGGCTCGGACCTCGAGGCCGGCAGCCTCGAACGCCTGCCGAGCCGAGGCGGCATCGTCGACGAGGACGTGCATGACGCCCTCGCCTCCGCTCTCGAAACCGCACGCACCGCGCAGATTGACGCCCGCGTTGCCGGCGACTTCACCGAGATCGGCGATCGTCCCGGGGACGTTGCGCAGGATGACGGTCAGATCAGTTGCCACGGTTCACCTCCTCGATATCGCTCCGAGCTTACGCCTTTTCAGCATTGGCTGGGAAGCCGATCCGGACTAAGGCCGTCGGTCGCCTGGCTCGACGCGGTCCTCCGGCGGCCAACAGCGGGGCCGCGCGTCATTGCCGAAGGCAGCAACTTTCTTCTACGCGGATGCACGCCGCCGTGCATCCGACAAATGACGTACATGTCCGATGGACCGCACCAGCCGTGCCAGACACCGCATATGTCGCGTGTCGCGTGGGGCGGTTGCCGGTGGGACGTGACGCGACAAGGATCGAAGATCAGCACCGATGAGCCTCCACATTGGGGGGGCTCCCACTATCGAAGGAACAACCATGACACAGGGCTGACTGGCTACCGGAACTCCACGACACGGCGGACGCCGTCTCGCCGACGCATCGCGTCGAAGGCGGCGTCCAATCCTTCAAGGCCGATCCGCTCGGTGACGAGCAGATCGAGCGGCAGCTTTCCCGCGAGGTACTCGGTGGCGATCATCGGGAAGTCGCGAGCCGGAACTGCCGATCCGTAGTTCGAGCCGCGAATCTGCTTGCCTTCCTCCACGAGCCGATACACATCGAAGCTCGCCCGCTGACCCTGCGGCGTCATGCCCACCAGGGTGATGGTCCCTCCGGGCCTCACAAGGTCGACCGCCAACTCAACGGTCGACACCAGGCCGATGCATTCCAGGACGTGATCGGCTCCGCGCGCCTGATCCACTTCATCGGCCAACAATGCTTGGTGCGCGCCCGCCCGAATGGCCAACTCGAGCTTCGCGGGCGATGTGTCGACAACGGTGATCGGGTGTGCGCCAGCTGCGACCGCTCCCATGACGGCCGACAGACCGACGCCTCCCAGGCCGATGACGACCACCGACTCCCCCGCCTTCACGCCCGCGGTGTTCCGAATGGCGCCGATGCCGGTCGTCACAGCACAGCCGATGAGCGCAGCGATCTCCGGCGGCATCCTCGGATCCACCTTGATCGCCGCGCTCGCCGCCACCACCTGGTGCGTCCCGAATGTGCCGATGCCGCTGTAGACGCCAACGGGCTCGCCATTCGGCCTCCGCAGCCGAACGTCCTCCTCTCGAAGCCGATGACCACTGCCATGCGGCTGGGAGCACAGCCAAGGCTCGTCCCGTCGGCATGCCGGGCAGCTCCGGCAGGGCGCCGTCCAGGCCAGGACCACCAGATCACCGACCTGGAGGCCCTCGACGCCCTCGCCGATGGCTTCCACATGTGCGGCGCCCTCGTGGCCGAGAACGACCCCCGTTGGACGCTCCCAGTCACCATCGACGACGTGGAGGTCGGAATGGCATATCCCCGCGGCAGCCATCCGGACCCTGACTTCATTTCGTCGGGGCGGGTCCAGGATCAGCTCCGTGACCAACGCCCGGCGGCCGGGGCCCTCGAAGATGACTCCATGGGTCGGAATCTGCTCTGTCATTGCACCGAATGCTACTTGGCGCAGACGCCGCGATCATCCGGACAAGCCGAGGCTGTAGCGAAGCGCCTCAGCCAGGCGCTCAGGCGGCAGCCGCGGCGCGATCGAGGATCCGAGTGGTACAAGGTACGATGCTGCCCACCCCATCGGCGCATAGAGGTCATCCGTTATGACAGAGGGACAGCGAAGCGCCTACGAAGTGCTCCAGGTCCGAGACGACGCCGAGCAGGTGGTAGTCCAAGCCGCCTATCGCGTCCTGGCCTCGCTCCACCATCCCGACTTGAACCCTTCGCCAAAGGCCGAGCGGCGGATGGCAGAGCTCAACGACGCATATGCATCGATCCGTTCCATGGAGCGACGGCAGGTATACGACCGGCAGCGCCGTACAATCGACCACGTGACGCCCGCGGCGGCCTCCGCGCCGATCGTGACTCCCCCGCCAGGCCGTTCAACGACTGGTGAAGGAAAGAATGCCGTGCTCGACTTCGGTCGATATGCAGGGTGGGCGTTGGCCGACCTGGCTCGCCACGATCCCGACTACCTCAAATGGCTCAGCCGTCACTCCTCCGGAATCCGATATCGCCGAGGAATCGAGGCCCTGCTCCAATCTCCGACCAAATCATCGGTGTCGGACCGACTGCGCACTCGCTAGGTCTCCGTCACAGCGATCATTCGGTGTTCGGTACCGGCCAAGCATCCGGACGGAACCTTCACTTTGACTGAGACCGCTGCCCCCATGCTCGGTCAGTACAAGATGACCCGTCGCGCCCCGACACGGTGCCGCATGACCGTAAGTGCGTCACCCAGCCCACAGGCCGATGCGCTCGGTGACCAGCAGCTCGAGCGGCAGCTTTCCCTCGAGGTACTCGGTGGCGATCATCGGGAAGTCGCGTGCTGGAACGGCCGATCCGAAGTTCGTACCCGGCACGGCGCCGTCAAGCCAGCACGACAAGCGGATTCGGAGCGTCCAACAACGCGCCGCTGGGCGCGATGGCGCCAGGCACTGCGCCAATGCTACGTGTGCTGCATTGCACGAGAGCCGGCCCAGAGGCCGGCTCTCGTGACAGAGATAGTCGCGCGACTATTTGAATTGGAAATACGCGTCGTGGGTACTGCCGTCGTTCAGCGTCAGGGTCATCACTCGGCAACCCTTGTAACTCCTCGGGGTTGACCAATTGAACTGCCAATTGCCATCGTTGTGGTACATCAGGCCGGAGGCTCCGACGTACGTCTCCACCACGTCGGTTCCACTCGCATCCATTGCACTGCAAGCGACCAACCGTGATGTCAGGCTCACGAAGCTGTTCGGGTCTGAAACTGCAGTACCGTTCAGGGTGATGCGCCACTTCACGGGGATGATCTTCCCGGCCTGTGCCTGATTGATAACAGGTGGGTTGTTCACCGGGCTGAAGAAGCCCTCGAAAGTGTACACGCCGCCGCTCGTGTTCGAGACCGTGAAGGTATGGCTGGTGGCGAGAACCTGGACGTTACCCGCCGAATCTGTCGACCGAGAGGAGAGCGTGTATGTCCCCGCCGTCGGGAACGCGCTGAAGGCGATCAGCCTGTTCCAATTCGCCGTACCGGTGGTGGACAGCCAGACCGGGGTCGGGCTCGTGAACGAATTGCCCGTTCCGGTCCAGTACAGGCCACCGGAGCTAAGCGTGATTTCGACGAGGCTCACCGCGGCCGGCCCGGTGTCTGCGGCCGTGCCGCAGACATCGCCGGTGTGGGTCGTTGAACAGCCCGCATTCCACTGAGCGGCGTCGTAGCTGCCGCCCTGAGCCGGGAAGCCAATGAGGCTGCTGGGAGCCCCAGTATCGATCTTGATCGTCAGGCTGCCTGACGCCGCGCTCGTGTTGCCGGCGGCATCGGTTGCCTTTGCAGTGATCGTGTACGTCCCGTCAGTCAGTGCAGTCGTCGTGATCGAGTAGTTGCCGCCCGTGGCCGTGCCGCTAGCGTTGGCAGAGCCATCGACGTAGATCGTCACGAGCGAACCGGGCTCGGCTGTGCCATTGAAGGTGGGGGTGTTGTCGTTGGTCAGGTTGTCGGTACTCGACGTCCCGGTGTCGCTTGCGGCATCCAAGTCGGGCGTCGAGGGCGCGGCAGGGGCCACCGTGTCCTTGACGAAGGTGGTCGAAGTCGTTGCGCCCCAGTTGCCTGCCGCGTCCTTGCCGTGGATGTAGACGGTGTGCGGTCCTTCGGTCAGCGCATTGAACTGGGCGGCGCTCATCGTCGCCTGCACGGCTTCCGTCGGGCTGTTGAAACTCGAGTCGGTTGCCGTCATCGGTGTACCTGTACCGCTCACTCCGACCGAGTCGATGAAGAACTCGGCTTGGGTGATGTTGCTTCCGCCAGATGCCGCATCCGAAACGGTGGCGGCGATCGTCGGTCCATTTTTGGTCGGGCTGGGTGAGGCGTTCGCGCCCGTCGTGGCTGGCCCGCTGGTGTCGTAGGTGACCGTGTTGTCGGTGCTGGTCGAGACGGTGTTGCCATTGCCGGCCGCATCGTGCGCCTTGTCGGCGCCAATGCTGACGATAACGGTGCCGTCGTTGGTCATGCCGCTGACCGCCACGTTGTACGTCGCTCCGCTGCCGCTGACGGTCGCGGTGATGGCGCCTGCAGTGCCGATCAAGGTCACGTCGCCGGTGGCGAAGTCGCTGACCGACTCGCTGAAGACGACGGTGAAGTTGATCGGGCTGGCGTTCGTCGGATCAGCTTGGCCGGGGGCCTGGTTGATCGTCACGGTCGGTGGGGTCGAGTCCTCAACATAGGTGAACGCGGGCGAGGAGCAGGCCGACAGGTTGCCGGCTGCATCGGTCGCTATAGCGTAGAAGTTGGTCGAGGTGTTGTCGCCGACGTTGACCGTGAGGCCGGGATCCGCGAAGGCAGCCGCGCTACCCGTCGCTGCCGGGGACGTGGTGCAACTGGAGTTGGAGAAGATGCGCACCGTTGAGCCGGTTTCGGCGCTGCCGATGAGCGCTGGCGCATTGTCGTTCGCAGGAGAGGACGGCGAGCTAGACGTGATCGCCGGGGCGTCGGGCGCCTCGGTGTCCTTGACCGCGTTGGCCGCGTCGTCGGCATCGTTGCCGGCGGCGTCGGTGGCGGTCACGGTGTAGGTCACGCTGCCGTCGGCCAGG
>Ga0208612_1000960_pt1 | contig 12102 bp, 10 predicted proteins | sample AntDryMetagUQ889_FD_188089 | JGI IMG/M metagenome (GOLD analysis project Ga0208612, IMG submission 188089) | Polar desert microbial communities from Antarctic Dry Valleys - UQ889 (SPAdes) | ecosystem: Environmental > Terrestrial > Soil > Desert | place: Antarctic Dry Valleys | collected 2008-12-31 | reverse complement strand
GCCGAGACATCGACCATCGCACCGTCGGTGCACGCGATGTCGGTGAACGAGTGCCCCGACCCCACCGCGCGCACCGGAAGGCCCTCCTTGGCCGCCCGCCGGACCGCGGCGGCCACCTGCTCCTCACTCCTGGGGCGCTCGATCACCGCAGGCGCGCAGACCTGCTGGCGCGCCCAATTGGTCCAGCGCTCAGCCATGCGCGTGGTTCTACCAGCGTGGGTCGACCAACCCGCGCATATGCCGGGTCAGTCGCGCCCGCGCGCTGTACGGTCTAGCGCAGGGCGGCCAGGCGCACGTAGCGCCGCAGCGTGCGGCCGTTGCGCGCCGCCCCGCGCGATGCCAGGGCGATGAAGCGGATGCGGCCACGGCGCACGCCGTAGACCATCTTCCTGCCCCCCGCGACTCGGCGCACCCGCAGGGTCCGCCCAACGCGCTTCAAACGCCCCCTGATGCGCCGTACACGCATCCCCGTAGCCACCCGGCGCGAGGTGTGCCCGCGCCCCGTGGTGCCCACGAGGGCCACGCGCGGGTTCCCGCCGCGGGTGAAGGCCGCGACGACCTTCGCCCGGCGGTTCTTACGTCCGCCCACACACCAGCGCCAAACCCGGCCCTTGCGCACGGCCGGCTGGGCCGCCCGGCGCAACAGGCGGTTGGGCGACAGGCCGAGGCCCACGTCGTTCAGCGAGCCGCGCCGGAAATGCACGTGCGGCGAGCGGCAGCGGCGCGCGGGGATGCCTTCGGCGCGCTCCCACATCTGCAGGTAGGCCTCGGCGCCGCGGCCCATCTCCTCGAAGATCTGGCGTCCGCCGACCTTGCGCAGGTCCTCGACCCAGTCGGGGTAGAGGCCGTAGTGTGAGACGCCGTCGCTGTTGACGTCGAAAGTGCGCGTGCCGCTGCGCTGCCTGTTCACGATCGTCCGGCCGTCGATGGCCCGGAACGGGTAGCGGACGGGGTTGCCCGTGTTGTTGGGCCGCGGCCCGGCGGCTGAGCTGAAGCCATTGAGGTCCGAGCCGAAGCCGAAGCCGAAGTAGTGCTTCGAGCTGCGGTACTTGCGAATGGTGCGCCAGTCCTTGACGAAGCTCGCCGAGTTGTTGTCCGACGGCGTCACGATCCCCCCCAGGTTGTAGATGCGGGGGTAGCTCTCCTCGTCGGCCCACGAGTGGCTCGATATGACGCCCGAGTGGCGCTGGGCCTCCAGCAACGACAGGGCCTGCTTGCGCGCGGCCACGCTGAGGTGGTCGACGTCGACGATCATCCGCTTGCCGACCATGCGCCGGATGAGGTGCTCGCCGAGGTCGCTCAGCCCCCGGACGTTGCAGTGGGGCGTGGGCGGGTAGAGCGGCGTGATTCCGGGCGGCACGAGGAGGTTGAGGCCGCCGCCGAGCAGGCTGTCGCGGCCGGTCCCGGGCCCTGTGGTCTGCGGCTGGTCGGCGGACGGCCCGTCGCAGGTCTCAACCTGCCAGTAGCGGCCGGTCTGAAGGCGGTTGGCGTTGTTGATCGCGAGCCCCGTCGTGCCCGCGTCCATGGCCACCCCGGCGAAGCCGTTGTCGAACTTGTTGACCAGCTCGAGGTCGCGAACCCCGGCCCGGTACACCTCGTCCAGGCGCTGATCGATCTGGGCCTTGGTACACGAGGGCGTGTCGTTCTGAAGATCGCAGTCGAAGAGCTTGGAGACCTCGATTCCCATCACCACGGCGAGCTTGCCCTGGTTGATCACCTTGCGCGCCTCGAAGGGATCGCGGACCACGCGCAGCCAGCCCTTGCCCGGCCCGCCGGACTTGCGATCCACGTAGCGCTGGAGCTCGGCGATGCGGCGCACCTGCAGCCGCACGCTGTCCATCTCGTTGCAGCTGTTCTTCTTGAGCGGATAGGCCTGGCAGAGCACCTCGTTGTCCACGAGCAGGTTCACCATGAGCCGCAGCCCGCCGCGCCAGGAGCGCTCCAGCCAGCGGTAGTAGACCTGCTCGTGGGTCAGCGAGTCGTGGCGTGGCCAGCCCTTGAAGTTGGGCCAGCCGCTGTTGTCGTGGGTGCCGAGCGGGCTGCCGGTGGAGAGGATGTTCTCCAGCACCGCGCCGGCGCCGTTGCCGGCATGGTCGGGGCAGTCCACCAGCGCCTTGCTGATGCCGCCCTCGTCCCAGGGCTTCCCGCAGCGCACCCGTCCGCCTAGGAACTCGAACGCCATCGCGTGAAGGTGGCCCTCGAGCAGTCCCCTGACCTCGGTGTAGGAGGTGCTGCCCTTCGGAGGGGTGCCGCTGACGTTGAGCTCGGCCTCGGTGGGCAGCGCCGAAGGCGTGGCAGTGGGCTGCTGCGGGGGATGGCCCGCCCAGGCCGCAGGGGCCAGGCAGAGCAACAGCAGGGCAAGGGTCCCAACGGGGGCCAGGCGCTTCCTCACATGGAGATGTTAAGGGCGATTCGCGTTATCGGTGCGGAGATCGGATCGAGCGGCGGTGCTCGGCCGGCCAACGGAGATCGAACGTTCGCACACGCCGCGTGCTCACCATTCGGGCCTGCGCTCCAGCGCTATCGCGCTGCTCGCTCGAAGCGGGCCGCCACGCGGAGGCACCAGTCGGCCAGCTCCGGCGGCCCAACGATCTCGAAGTCGACGCCGAGGGAGGCGATGCGGAGGGCCAGCCATTCGAGCGAGTCGTCGCTGGTCTCGTACGCGCAGCGGTCGTCGCCGAGCGGCTCGAGGTCATCGCTGAGCCAGCGGTGACGACTCGCGACGTCGGCTGCCGAGGCGTGCAGGAGCACGCGTGCCTGATGGCGGTAGGTGACCGAGCGGGCGCTGCGTTGCACGAAGGCCACCGCGTCGCCGCCGGGAAGCGGGCGGGGCTCGAAGCGCTCGGCTGTGGTGGGCAGCCTGTCGATGCGGTCGAGGCGGAAGGTCCGCCAGTCCTCCCGGTTGCAGTCCCAACCGACCAGGTACCAACGGCGGCCGAGGGTCACGAGGGTGTCGGGCTCCACCAGCCGGCGGGTGCGCTCGCCGTCGCGCGCCCGGTAGGCGAAGCGCAGACGCTGCTTGTCGCGGCAGCCCCCCGCGATCACGATCAGCAACTCCGGCTCGACGGCGGTGTCGGCGGCGGGGCGGCTGAGCGTCGCGGTGGCCGACTGAAGGGCGTTCACCCGCCGGCGCAGCCGCGGCGGCAGCACCTGCTCGAGCTTGACCAGCGCGCGCACCGAGGTCTCCTCGATCCCGGTCACCGAGGCCCCGGCCGAGGTTCGCAATCCGACGGCGATGGCCACCGCCTCGTCGTCGTCCAGCAGCAGCGGCGGCATCGCCGTGCCCGCCTCCAGCCGGTAGCCGCCCTCGGGCCCGGTGGTGGCCTGCACCGGGTAGCCGAGCTCGCGCAGCCGCTCGACGTCCCGGCGCACCGTGCGTCCGGAGATCTCGAGCCGGCTGGCCAGCTCGTCGCCCGGCCAGTAGCGCCGGGCCTGCAGCAGCGACAGCAGTTGGAGCAGGCGGCCCGAGGTCAGCGTCATGGCCCGGAAGAGTCTCATGTATTGCGGCCAGATACTGACCTAAATGGCTCGTAGCGTGACCGCCATGCACTCCATCGAGAAGCCGGCGGGGTCAGAGCCCGCCATACAAGTCACGGGACTGGTGAAGACCTACGGCCACGTGCGCGCCGTGGACGGGGTCAGCTTCCAGGTCACGCCCGGCACCGTGTTCGGCCTGCTCGGCCCGAACGGGGCGGGCAAGACGACGACTGTGCGCGTGCTCACCACGCTCCAGTCGCCAGACGCCGGCGATATCCGGGTAGCCGGGGTGGACGCGGTGGCCGACGCCGCGCAGCTGCGCGAGCGGATCGGCCTGGCCGGCCAGTACGCCGCGGTCGACGACATGCTCACCGGCGAGGAGAACCTCGTGATGGTCGGGCGCCTGTACGGCATGAGCCGAAAGGAGGCCAAGGCGCGGGCCGGGGAGCTGCTGACGCGCTTCGAACTCACCGAGGCCGCGGGCCGAGTCGTGAAGAAGTACTCGGGCGGCATGCGAAGGCGGCTCGACCTTGCTGCGGCACTGGTGGCGCGTCCGCCGGTCCTGTTCCTCGACGAGCCCACAACCGGCCTCGACCCGCGCAGCCGGCTCGACCTCTGGGAGATGATCGAGGAGCTGACCGGCGAGGGCACCACCGTGCTGCTCACCACCCAGTACCTGGACGAGGCCGACCGCCTGGCCGACGACATCGCCGTGATCGACCACGGCAAGGTGATCGCCTCGGGAACGCCCGCCGAGCTCAAGCAGCGCGTGGGCGGCGAGCGCCTGGAAGTCAAGCTCGAGGACCCGGCTCAGGCGCCCCAGGCCATCGAGGCGCTGGCGCCCCTATCCGACGAGAGGGCGGTGGCCGAGGAGGACGGCGTCACGGTGGCGGTGGCCCGGCGCAACGGGACGATCGTCACGGCCGTGCAGCGGCTGGGCGCCGCCGGCGTGGGAGTGGACGACATCGGCCTGCGCACGCCAACGATGGACGACGTGTTCCTCTCTCTCACGGGGAAGGTTGCCGAGCACGAGCAGGCCCAGCAGACCAACGACGAGGAGGTAGCAGCGTGAGGCGCCTGGCGACCGACACCCTGATCACTGCGGAGCGCAACCTGACCCGGCTGCCGCGCCAGCCCGACCTGTTCACCGCGTTCACGATCCAGCCGATCATGTTCGTGCTGCTGTTCGTGTACGTGTTCGGCGGCGCGATCGTCACGCCGGGCTACGACAACTACAAGGACTTCCTGATCCCCGGGATCATCGTCCAGAACATCGCCTTCGGGGGATTCATCACGGCGATGGGACTCGCGGAGGACCTCAACAAGGGCCTGATCGACCGCTTCCGCTCGCTGCCCATGTCCCGGGCCGCGCTGTTGGCCGGTCGCACGCTTTCGGACGTGGTGACCAACGTCACGTCGATGACCATCCTGGTGATCACCGGCCTGATCATCGGCTTCTCGTTCGACGCCGGCGTCGGTGACATCGTGACGGGCGTCCTGCTGCTGATCCTGTTCGGCTACGCCTTCTCGTGGGTGTTCGCGTTCCTGGGGATGCTGGTCTCGACCCCGGAAGCCGCGAACTCGCTCGGGTTCATGCTGGTGTTCCCGCTCACGTTCATCTCGTCGGCGTTCGTCCCGGTGGGCTCGATGCCCGAGGCGCTGCAGGTGTTCGCCGAGGTGAACCCGTTCACGGTGATCGTGGACGAGATGCGCGAGTTGTGGGTCGGCTCGCCCGGGGGCAGCCTGTGGCAGTCGGTCGCGTGGTCGGTGGCCATCACCGCCGTGTTCGCGCCGCTGGCGGTTTGGCGCTACCGCAAGAACGCCGAGCGGTAGGAGTCTCCAGGCGCTACGAACTCGAGGCGGCTGCTTCGGCGGCCGCCTCGATCTTCGCCGGGTCGCTCTCCCAGTGAGCCTCTGCGGCGACGGGCGTGTCGCGCAGGTAGGCCTCGGCGTCCAGAGCGGCGGCGCAGCCGGTACCGGCTGCGGTGACCGCCTGGCGGTAGGTGTGGTCTACGAGGTCGCCGGCGGCGAAGACGCCTGGCAGGTTGGTCTGTGTCGATGGGCTCTCGACCTGCACGTAGCCGTTCTCGTCCACGTCCACCTGATCGCTCACCAGATGCGAGTTGGGCTTGTGGCCGATGGCCACGAAGGCGCCGTCGATCTGCAGGGTGCGATCTTCCCCGCCCTCGGTATGGGCAAGCACGACGGTCTCGAGGCTGCCGTTGTCGCCCGCCTCGAAGCGGTCCACCACGTATGGCGTCAGCAGCTCGATGTTCTCGGCCTCCCGCGCGCGGTCGAGCATGATCGCCGAGGCGCGGAACTCATCGCGGCGGTGGACGATCTTCACGTCCTTTGCGAACTTGGCCAGGAACGTGGCCTCTTCCATCGCGGTGTCCCCGCCGCCCACGATCATCGTCGGCTTGTCGCGGAAGAACGAGGCGTCGCAGGTGGCGCAGTAGGAGACGCCACGGGCGGACAGCTCTTCCTCGCCGGGCACGCCGAGCTTGGTCGGCTCGGCCCCCATGGCGAGGATCACAGAGCGGGCGCGAATCTCCTGGTCTCCCACGCGCACCAGGTGAGTGCCGCCGTCCTTTACAAGCTCGATGGCGCTCGCCTCGTCGGTGATGAAGCGCGTCCCGAAGCGCTCGGCCTGGTCGCGGAACTCCTGCATCATCTCCGGGCCCATGACGCCGTCGCGGTAGCCGGGATAGTTCTCGACATCGGTCGTCTGCTGGAGCAGGCCACCCCACAGGAAGCCCTCGATCACCAGCGGCGCCAGGTCCGCCCGCGAGGTGTACAGCGCGGCGGTGTAGCCCGCCGGCCCGCTTCCCACGATCACAACGTCTTCGGTCTTCAAGTGGCCTCCGCCTTTACTTTACTTTCTGAAGTATAGCCTTCACTCTCCCACTCGTGCACGGTGCGACGAAGCTGGAAGTAGGCGACGATTCCCGGCGGGATCGGCAGCCAGAACGCGATCACCCGGTAGGTGAGCACGGCGGGGAAGACGATCTCGCCCGGAATTCCGAATAGGGCGAAGGCCGCGATCATGCCGGCGTCAACCGAGCCCACCCCACCCGCCGGCGAGGGGATGAGGTTCGCGGCCATGCCCACGAAGAAGCCCTGCACCAGGACGGCGAAGGGAACGTCGCCGCCGAAGGCCTCGAAGCTTGCCCACAGCGTGGTGATCTGAGCGGCCCAGAAGCCGATGGCGCCCAGGATCGCCACGGCGCCTTGGCGCGGATGGCGGACGTACGCGAGCGCGGTGCGCACACCGGTGGCCACGGTGGCCGGGCCGGTGGCCAGCTTGGCGCCGATCCGGGCCGCCCGCGGGTGGTCGCTTACTCGGCGAATGCGCCGCTCGACATCGCCCGGGATGAGCGCCACCAGGGCGAGTACGAGGATGACCGCCCCTGCCACCACGGCGGGGATGATCGTGCCTCCCACGGGGGCCTCGCCGGGCAGCACGCCGGTGCGAAGCAGCACGCCGAAGACGACCAGCGCAAGCAGGTAGACCGAATACATCAGCGCGAGGAACGCGACCATGCGGCAGGCCGAGCGCCGGCGCTCCATGCCCGCCTTGCGCAAAGCCCAGTAGGTCAGCGCGATGCCGCCCGCGCCGCCCGCGGAGAAGATGCGGGTTGCCGCCAGCCCGGCCATGTTGATCTGGTAGGAGGCCTTCATGTCCAGCCGCCTGAAGCCCTCCACGTCGCGTCCGCCGGCGACCACGCCCTGGAAGAGCATCACGTAAGCGCCGAAGCCGAGCACCGTGGCGGCTACGGCGCCCACCACCCAGTACCACTTGGCGTCGCCGATCTTGTCCAGCGTTCCATCGAGCCCCACAATCTGGGGGAAGAGCACGTAGATCGCCACGACCCCCAGGACGATGACCAGGATTGCCGTGGCGAGCTTGCGGCGGTCGTGCAGGAGAGCCTGGACCCTCGAGACCTCCTGTTCCTCCTCGGCCTGCTCGTGCGAGCGCTGCTTGCGCTCGTGGTCGGTGTGCAAGGTCGGACTCACGCCGAGAGCCTCGCGAAGCCGTCGGATACCGCGAGGGCCAGCGGCTCGGCCATCGGCGCCAGGCGCACGATGCCCTCGGCCAGCGCGAAGCCGGCGACCAGGTCGACCACGTAATGCTCGCCCAGGTAGACCAGGCCGAACCCCAGCGTGAGCGCGTAGGCCCACGCAGCGGCGCCGTGGCGCGGCCCCACACGCTGGAGGAGACGTGCGGCCATCACCGATGTTCCGAAGTGAAGCGACGGCATCGCGGCAAAGGGGTTGCCCTCCAACGAACTGTAGAGCGGCCGCCAGAGGCGGCCCCAGACCCTCTCGCCGGTCTCGGCCATGATGCGCCGGACCGGCGCTGTGTTCCCGTTCTCCCCCGCCCACCACGGCGGAGCGGTGGGCAGGACCCAGTAGACCACGCACCCCAGGTCGAAGCAAGTGGCCATGAGCGTGGCCGAGCGAGGGTAGAGCTCAGGGTGGCGGAGCAGGAGGTACCCCAGCGAGCCGTGGGGCACGAAGAACCAGCTCCAGTGCACCGCGGAGAGAAACAAGTCATGTGGGCGCATCTGCCCGGGGCGGCCGAGCGCATGCTGCAGGCGCAGCGTGGGCTCCTCGCCCGCGCCGATCACGCGGTCCAGGCGAATCGGGTAGTCCACCCGAACACGCTCGGCGAAGGCCACCGGGTCGTCGTCGGGCATGTCGAAGTGGGCGAAGTAGGCCCACATCTGCAACGCGTAGATCCCAGCGTCTCGCAGCCGTGTTCGGGGAGCGGCGATCGCCAGGGCGGCGGGCGCCTGGTAGGAGAGGACGGTGACGGCGGGGGCCGGAAGCCTCAGACGACGGCGCAGGAGCGGGGTGGCCACCCCGATCGCCACGGCGCCCCACGCGAGCGTCCGTAGGGCGCGCGAACTCCGCAAAGCCTCTAGAGGTTACCCCGTGGCGTCAGGCCGCACGCTCCAGGATCTCCACCTCGACCGGTGCCTTGTCGGCGAACTCGCGAGCGTCGTCCTCGCTGCCTATGTGCTCGCCCCAGTGCATGGGGACGGCGACTCGCGGCTGGATGCGCCGCGCGGCCTCGGCTGCCTCGCCCGCGGTCATGACATAAGTGCCGCTCACGGGCAGCAGTGCGACGTCCACCCCCGCGACGGTGTCCATCTCTGGGATCACGTCGGTGTCACCGGAGTGGTAGAGCCGCTCACCGCGGAAGTTGACCTCGTAGCCGATCCAGCCGGCCTCGCGGGGGTGGAAGAGGGCGCCCCGAGCGTCGCGCTTGGAGGTGTTGTAGGCGGCGACCGCCGCCACTCCCACGCCGGGCACCAGCTCGTGCTCGAGGCCGTCGCCGGGACCGAGGGACAGCACGCGCCCAGCGGCCCGCTCAGCCACGGCGGCGGGGGCCACCAACCAGGTGTCGCGATGGGAGAGGCGCTCGATGTCGCGCGGGGAGAAGTGGTCGTAGTGGCCGTGGGTGACCAGGATCAGGTCAGCCGGCGGCGAGTCGCTCGGCACGCGGTAGGGGTCTATGTACACCCATGAGCGCCCCACCCTCACGCGGAAGCCGGAGTGGCCGATCCACTCGACGGAGTCCAGCAGCATGGCGCCATTATGAGCGCCGGAGGGCACCCATACCCGGTATTTGGGGGATGTGCCGCCGGAGGCGGGCGCCATGCGGCGCAGCCGCCCTTGGGTGGGAGCCCCCCGGGGGGTATACCTTCCGCCGTGGCCTACGAGGCGATCATCTGGGAGGTGTCCGACGGCCTGGGACGCCTGACGCTGAACCGCCCCGAGAGTCTCAACGCCTGGACCGCCGAGCTTGGGTCGGAGCTCAAGCAGGTGATCGAGTCCGAGGCCACCGACCCCGCGGTGCGCGCAGTCCTGATCACCGGCTCGGGCCGGGGCTTCTCCTCGGGCGCCGACCTCAAGGGGAGCTTCGACGCCGCGGAGGACGGCTTGCCCGACGTCCGCAAGCGGCTGCTGGACGTCTACCACCCGATCATCGCGGGCACACGCCGCCTCGCGAAGCCGGTGGTGGCGGCGGTGAACGGCCCCGCGGTGGGCATCGGCTGCTCGCTGGCCCTGGCCTGCGACCTCGTGGTGGCCGCCGAGTCGGCGTTCCTCAGCCTGGCCTTCGTGAACATCGGCCTGATGCCCGACGGGGGCTCGACGCTGTTCGTGCCCGCCGCCGTGGGCAAGGCCCGCGCCTTTCAGATGGCCCTGCTGGGCGAGCGGATTCCCGCGGCCAAGGCGCTCGAGTGGGGCCTGGTGAACGAGGTCCACGCCGACGAGGACTTGGCGGGGCGTGCGCAGGAGCTGGGCGCGAGGTTGGCCGCCGGCCCCACCCGCTCCTACGCCTCGGCCAAGCTGGCCCTGAACCGGATGATCTACCCCGATCTCGACGCCCAGCTCGAGCTGGAGGCCGAGTTACAGCACTCGCTCGCCCGCACGCAGGACTTCGCCGAGGGCGTCTCGGCCTTCATGACCAAGCGCGACCCCGCCTTCCGCGGAACCTGAGCGAGCGGCGTCGGCCCGCCGCGCCAAGGTCTAGAGCCAACCGGCACGATGTAGATCCTGCCTACGCCCGCGGGTAGACTGCCCGCGCCTTGCCCGCTCGGAGGACCCTCCTCGCCCTCGCGGCAGCCCTCGCCGCGCTGCTCGTCTTCGCGGGCCCCGCCGCGGCGGACCTCTTCACGCCCGAGAGCGGCGGCTCGCCCAACGCGGACAAGATCGACACGCTCTACAAGATCACGCTGTACATCTCGATCCCGATCCTCCTGCTGGTCGAGGGGACGCTGATCTACTCGCTCGTCAAGTACAAGGCGAGAAGGGGCGGTCAGGCGGAGCAGATCCGCGGCAACACGTCGCTGGAGCTGGGCTGGACGATCGGCGCGGCGGTGATTCTCGTGATCCTCACCGGTGTCACCTTCGCCTTCCTGAACGGGATCACCAAACCCGAGAAGTCGGGCCCCGAGATCGCCGGCGGGGTGCAGGTGGCCGCCATCGGGCAGCCCGACCCGCCCGGCGGCAAGGGCATGCGCATCACCGTCAACGGCCAGCAGTACCTGTGGCGCTACGACTACCCCGGCAAGGAGTCCCTGTTCTCCTACCACGAGATGGTCGTGCCCACCGACACCACGGTCACGCTCGACATCACCTCGTCCGACGTGGTGCACTCGTGGTGGATCCCCAAGCTGGGCGGCAAGGCCGACGCCGTGCCCGGACACACCGCCGAGACCTGGTTCAAGATCTCCAAGCCGGGACTCTACGGCGGTCAATGTTCCGAGCTCTGCGGCGCCGGCCACGCCGACATGCGCGCGGTCGTGCGCGCGGTGCCGCCGGACGAGTTCGAGCGCTGGGCCAAGGACCAGCGCGCCGAGATCAAGGCCGCCCAGGACGGGCTGGCCTCTCAGCGCAGGGCACGTGAGGCTCAGACCGGAGGAGGTGGGTGATGGAAGCGAGCAGCGCGCGACTGGCCGGCGGACCCGAGATCTCCATGCACGGGTTCACCGAACAGCCCAAGGGCTGGCTGTCCTGGCTGACCACCACCGACCACAAGCGGATCGGCGTGATGTACCTCTACGCCACCTTCCTGTGGTTCATCCTCGGCGGCGTGATGGCGCTGATCATGCGCCTGCAACTCGCCCAGCCCGACAACACTCTGCTCTCGGGCGAGACCTACAACAGCCTCGCCTCCATGCACGGCGTGACGATGATCTTCCTGTGGATAGTGCCTGTGCTGGCGGGCTTTGGCAACTACTTCGTGCCGCTGATGATCGGCGCTCGGGACATGGCCTTTCCGCGGCTCAACGCGCTCTCGTTCTGGCTGCTGGTGGGCGGGGGCATTGCCTTCTTCTGCAGCCTCTTCTTCGAGCCCCCACAGGCCGGCTGGACCTCCTACGCCCCGCTGTCCGACGACGCGTACTCGCCCGGCGGGGGCATCGACGCATGGATCTTCCTGATCCACCTCACCGGGCTCTCGTCCTTGGTGGGCGCCATCAACTTCATCGCCACGATCCACAACATGCGCGCGCCCGGGATGAGCTGGGGCCGCATGCCGCTGTTCGTGTGGTCGATCCTGGTGTACTCCTACCTGCTGGTGGCCGCGCTGCCGGCCATCGCCGCGGCGGCGACGATGCTGCTCACCGACAGGCACTTCGGCACCGGCTTCTTCAACGTGGCCGACGGCGGGGATCCGCTCCTGTGGCAACACCTGTTCTGGTTCTTCGGCCACCCCGAGGTCTACATCATGATCCTGCCCGCCTTCGGGATGATCTCGGAGATCCTGCCGGTGTTCGCCCGCAAGCCGATCTTCGGCTACAAGGCGATCGCAGCGGCCACGGTGGCGATCGCCTTCCTCGGGCTGCTCGTGTGGGCGCACCACATGTTCACCACGCCCACGGCCACCGTGGTGCTGGTGTTCTTCATGCTCAGCTCGTTCCTGATCGCGGTCCCAACCGGCATCAAGATCTTCAACTGGATCGCCACGTTGTGGAAGGGGTCGATCCTGATGAAGACGCCGCTCTACTTCGCGGCCGCCCTGCCCGCTCTGTTCGTGATCGGCGGCATCTCGGGCGTCATGCTCGCCGTCTTCCCGGTGGACTGGCAGCTGCACGACTCCTACTTCGTGGT
>Ga0208612_1000959_pt1 | contig 12102 bp, 14 predicted proteins | sample AntDryMetagUQ889_FD_188089 | JGI IMG/M metagenome (GOLD analysis project Ga0208612, IMG submission 188089) | Polar desert microbial communities from Antarctic Dry Valleys - UQ889 (SPAdes) | ecosystem: Environmental > Terrestrial > Soil > Desert | place: Antarctic Dry Valleys | collected 2008-12-31 | reverse complement strand
TACTTGATCTGGGCCGTGATCTCCTCGTCGGTCAGGTCTGGCAGGAACGAGAAGGTGCCCTGGCTGATTCTCATGCTCTCTCTCCTCTTTGGCCGGGCTTAGCTGCTGGCCGTGGCGGTTGCAGTGGTGTCCGCGGTGTCGGTCGACTCGAAGTCGAACGTGATGTCCGACCAGACCTCCAGCGCGGAAGCGAGCTCGGGGCAGCCCTTGGCCGCTTCGTTGAGGATGTCCGGGCCGTCGTTGACGTAGTCCGCGCCCTCGTTGCGTGCCTTGATCATCGCCTCCACGCCCACGCGGTTCGCGGTGGCGCCTGCGGCGATGCCCATCGGGTGGCCGATCGTGCCGCCGCCGAACTGCAGCACGGTGTCCTCGCCGAGGTAGTTCAGCAGCTGGTGCATCTGGCCGGCGTGGATCCCGCCGGAGGCGACCGGCATGACCGAGGCGAGCGAGGCCCAGTCCTGGTCGAAGTAGATGCCCGTCTCGGGGTTGGCCTTGTTGAAGCGCTCCCGGCAGACGTCGTAGTAGCCCCTGATCATCCCGGGGTCGCCCTCGAGCTTGCCGACGACGGTGCCGGCGTGGATGTGGTCCACGCCGATCATCCGGCACCACTTCGCGATCACGCGGAAGCTCACGCCGTGGGTCTTCTGACGCGTGTAGGTCCCGTGGCCTGCGCGGTGCAGGTGCAGGATCATGCCGTTGGCGCGCGCCCACTTGGACATCGACTGCATCGCCACGTAGCCGACGGTGAGGTCCTGCATGATGATCACGCTGCCGAGCTCCTTCGCGAACTCGGCGCGCTCGTACATCTCCTCCATCGTGGCCGCGGTCACGTTCATGTAGTGGCCCTTGACCTCGCCGGTCACGGCCGATGCGCGGTTTACCGCCTCCATCGCGTGAACGAAGCGGTCGCGCCAGCGCATGAACGGCTGCGAGTTGATGTTCTCGTCGTCCTTGGTGAAGTCCAGGCCACCGCGCAGCGCTTCGTAGACGACCCGCCCGTAGTTCTTCGCGGAGAGGCCGAGCTTGGGCTTGGTCGTGGCGCCGACCAGCGGGCGCCCGAACTTGTCGAGGTACTCGCGCTCCATGACGATCCCGTGAGGCGGGCCCTGGAAGGTCTTCAGGTAGGCCACCGGGATCCGCATGTCCTCGAGGCGCAGCGCCTTGAGCGCCTTGAAGCCGAAGACGTTGCCGATGATCGAGGAGGTCAGGTTCGCGATGGAGCCTTCCTCGAAGAGGTCCATGTCGTACGCGATTTTCGCGATGTACTGACCTTCGCTGACCTCTTCGACCGAGTAGGCCTTGGCCTGGTAGTGCTCATGCGGGGTCAGCCGGTCGGTCCAGACCACAGTCCACGTCGCCGTCGACGACTCCCCGGCCACGGCGGCCGCCGCCTCGATCGGGTCCACGCCCTCTTGCGGGGTGATCCGAAACGCGCACAGGATGTCGGTTTCCTTGGGCTCGTAGTCCTCGTTCCAGTAGCCCATCTCCGCGTAGGGCGTGACGCCGGATGCCCAGCGGTCCTTCTTCTCGCCGCCGTTTTCAGCCATGCTTCCTCCTCGACTCGCTGCTTCCAGTGGACGAACCTACCGCAGAAATACAGAGATTCAAAGAGAACGTCTGGCTTTCTGCATAAATATTCCTCTATCTGTTCACCGCTTCTTCGCCTTCGAGGCCTATCCCAACGCCAGCTCGAGCTGCCTCTGCACCAAGCCCGACGGAGGCCACCGCGACCTGCGAGCCCGCGGAGCTGATCTCCGGCACCAGGGCGCTGATGGACTCCTGGGCGCAGAACTCGATGTCCGCCGTCTGGTCGGTCTCCCGCAGCACCGCCGCGTCCGCGCTCTGGTCAAGGGGCTCGTATGTGTCGCCGTAGGCGCTTGCGAGCCGCTCGGCAGCGCGGGCCGCGTCGGTCCATGAGCCCTCCAGCAGCGCGACGATGCGCCCCGCCGCGTACCCGTCCTCAAGCGCGAAGCGGCCTCCCGTCCCGGCGCAGACCATGGTTACGTCCTCGCCCGTCGGGATGCGCTCGACCAGGGCGTCCAGGTTGAGCAGCGAGCCGATGAGCACCTCGTCCGCAGCCGACAGCGCCGACAGGATCGCCGGCGTGCCGTTGGTCGTGCACAGCACCAGGTCCTCGCCGCGGGCTTCGTCGAACGCCCCCGGCGAGTTGCCGTAGTCAAAGCCCTCGATCGGGCGACAGTGACGCTCACCCGCCAGCAGCCGGCCCGGCTCCCGGAGGCGCCTCGCATCCTCGACAGAGGCGGTGCAGAGGACCCGCCGGTAGCCGGCGCCCAGGGCCGTGACGATCGTCGAGGTAGCCCGCAGAACGTCGATGATCACCGCGACCCGGGTCGGCCGGATCTCGGCCGGCGTGAAGGCGACGTCGATGGACGCCGCGGGCGCGCTCACGCCGCGAGTGCCTGCTCGAGCTCGTCGGTGTAGCGGCCGAAACGCGCCTCCCCGTTGCAGCGAGCCCGGTGGGCGAACGCGGCCTGGGTCTGGTCGGCATTGGACTCCTCGCCGCCCCATGCGCCGAGCGGAGCCGCCTGCAACGCCCTGCCGTACGAGAAGCTGAGCTCCCAGGGCGCGGGGCCGAGCGCGTTCAGCGCGCTCAGATGCGCGCTGGCGCTCTCGTCGCTCTGGCCGCCCGACAGGAAAGCGATGCCGGGCACGGCCGCCGGGACCACCTGGCGCAGGAGGGCGAGCGTGCGCTCGGCCACCTCGTCGACACCGGCCTGGTCTGAGCAGTCGGTCCCCGAGAGCACCATGTTGGGCTTCAGGACGATGCCCTCGAGCGCCACGCGCTGTTCGAGCAGCTCGCCGAAGACGGCGTGCAGGGTGGCTCGGGTGGCCGCCTCCGAGGAATCGATCGAGTGGTCACCGTCCATCAGCACCTCGGGCTCGACGATCGGCACGATCCCGGCCTCCTGGCAGAGCGCGGCGTAACGGGCGAGCGCGTGCGCGTTTGCCGATATGCAGGTGCGGCTCGGGCTGTCTTCGCCGATCGCAATCACCCCCCGCCACTTCGCGAAGCGGGCGCCGAGCTCGTGGTACTCGGCAAGCCGCTCACGCAGGCCGTCGAGGCCCTCGGTGACCTTCTCGTCCTCGGCACCCGCGAGCGGCTTCGCACCCGTGTCGACCTTGATCCCGGGGATCATCCCGCGGCTCGCGAGGAACTCCGGGATCGGCGTGCCGTCCGACGTGGCCTGGCGGATCGTCTCGTCGTAGAGGATCACGCCGCTGATGTGCTCCTCGGCCTCCGGCGTGGTGAACAGCAGCTCACGGAAGCGCAGGCGCGTCTCGTCGCTCGACTCCACGCCGACGGCCTCGAGCCGCTTGGTCATCGTGGCGTTGCTCTCGTCGGCCGCGAGGATCCCCTTGCCCTCCGCGACCATCTCGTGCGCGGTGTCCTCGAGCGTCCGTAGGTCCAGCGTCATGTCCAGCCCTCCTCTTGGGTCGCGTTTCCGCGCCAGCCTTTCCTCGTGCGTGGCGCCTCCCTGCTCAGGAGAGCACCTCTGCCCTCACCATCAGCAGGTCGGCTAACACGGTCTCGAATCGACGCTAGATGGCTCGCTCATAGAGGCGCGGAGACCCTACAGCGTTTCGTACGACTGTGGTAGACACCCCGACCGAGGAGGCGTACCGTCATCAGCGTGTACCGAGCGGGAGTCGGGAAGAGGTATGTGCCTAGCAATCCCAGGCCAGATCGTCGAAGTGGTGGATGAGGCGAATCGCCTCGCGAAGGTCGACGTGGCCGGCGTCCGGCGCAACGTGAACATCGGCCTGCTCGACGACGGCCCCGACTCCCTGAGCGTGGGCGACTGGGTGCTGATCCACGTCGGCTTCGCCCTCTCCAAGGTCGACGAGGAGGAGGCGCTCGCCACCTTTAAGCTTCTCAAGGGCATGGGCGAGGACTACGAAGCCGAGCTCGAAGAACTCAAGGGGAGCGCGATCGAATGACGGACTTTATGACTGTTACCGAACCCGAGTGTGATCACACCACCGGCTGCATCACCTGCGGTGACGAGGCGGTGGCGATGACGGTGCTGAAGCTGGACTCCGAACGCGGACTGGCCCTCTGCGCGGACGATGGAGGACGGCGCGAGACCGTGGAGATCGCCCTCGTGGAAGCCGCCGAGGGTGATGTCGTGATGGTGCACGCCGCCACTGCCATCGCCCGTGTGGAAGCCCGCGACCTCGGAGGCCGGGAGCTCGGGCCGGAGGCAATCCCCGCATGAAGTTCGTAGACGAGTTCCGCGATGCAGAGCTGGGGCGCGCCGTTGCCGGCGAGATCCTCGCCACGGTCGACCCCGGCCGCCACTACAAGGTGATGGAGGTCTGCGGCGGCCACACCCACTCGATCTACAAGTACGCGATCGACGATCTGCTGCCGGAGAACGTCGAGCTGGTGCACGGGCCGGGCTGTCCGGTCTGCGTGATCCCCATGGGCCGTGTGGACGACGGCATCGCCCTCGCTCAGCAGGAGGGCGTGATCTTCACCTGCTTCGGCGACATGCTCCGGGTGCCGGGATCGAAGGGCAGCTTCCTCGACGCCAAGGCAGAGGGCGCCGACATCCGCATGGTCTACTCGCCGCTCGACGCGCTGCGGCTGGCCAAGTCCAACCCCGACCGCCAGGTCATCTTCTTCGCCATCGGGTTCGAGACCACGGCGCCCTCGACGGCGCTGACGCTGATGCGCGCGAAGGCCGAGGGCATCGAAAACTTCACGGTCATGTGCAGCCACGTGACGATCGTGCCGCCGCTGCGGGCGCTGCTCGACTCGCCCGACCTGCGCCTCGACGGCTTCATCGGCCCCGGCCACGTGTGCACGGTGGTGGGCGCTCGCCCGTTCGAGTTCATCCCCGCCGACTACAACAAGCCCATCGTGGTCTCGGGCTTCGAGCCCCTGGACGTTCTTCAGTCGGTGCACATGATCCTCAGGCAGCTCGCCGAGGGCCGCAGCGAGGTCGAGAACCAGTACAAGCGCGTGGTGCCCTACGAGGGCAACCTCAAGGCGCTCGAGGTGCTGGGCGAGGTCTTCGAGCTGCGACCGCACTTCGAGTGGCGCGGCCTGGGCTTTATCTCCCAGAGCGCGCTGAAGCTCTCCGAGGCCTACGCCGACTTCGACGCCGAGGAGCGCTTCGGCGTGCCCGGCGTCCGGGTGGCGGACCCCAAGGCCTGCCAGTGCGGCGAGGTGCTCAAGGGCGTGATCAAGCCCTGGGAGTGCAAGGTGTTCGGCACCGCCTGCACGCCCGAGCGGCCGATCGGCACCTGCATGGTCTCCCCCGAAGGAGCCTGCGCGGCCTACTACAACTACGGCCGCTTCTCGCAGGACAGGGAGGCCGTTTGAGCGCCACCGGCGGCGTCGACATGTCGCGCGAGGAGCGCATCCTCGGCATCATCGAGACCACTCGCGCGAAGCGTCCCCGCTTCAAGGACGACCACATCACCATGTCCCACGGAGCGGGGGGCAAGGCTACCCAGAGCCTGATCGAGGGGCTGTTCCTGCCGGCCTTCGAGTCGGAGTCGCTCAGGGAGCTGGGCGATGCCGGCGCGGTCGAGGTCGACGGCGCGAAGCTCGCGATGACCACCGACACCTTCGTCGTCAAGCCCACCGTGTTCCCCGGGGGCACGATCGGCGAGCTGGCAGTCAACGGAACCGTGAACGACCTTGCGGCGGCGGGCGCGCGCCCGCTCGCGCTGAGCGTCTCGCTCGTGCTGGAGGAGGGACTGTCTGCGGACGACCTCCGTGTCCAGGTTGAGGCGATCGCCGGCGCCGCCCGCGCCGCAGACGTGCAGATCGTGGCCGGAGACACCAAAGTGGTCGAGCGCGGCTTCTGCGACTCGATCTACGTGTGCACCACGGGCATCGGCGTTCGAGACCCGCGCGCGGAGATGTCCACCCGGGCGTTGAAGCCCGGCGACCGCGTGCTGGTGTCCGGCCCGGTCGGGGACCACGGCACGGCGATCATGCTCGCCCGCGACGAGTTCGAGATCGAGTCCGAGATCGAGTCCGACACCTGCTCGCTATGGCCGGCGGCCGACGCCCTGATGGGGTCCGCGGGCTCCTCGCTTCGGTGCATGCGCGACGCCACGCGCGGCGGGGTGGCGACGGTCCTCAACGAGCTCGCGCGGGCCTCGGAGGTGGCGATCGTCGCCAAGGAGGCCGACGTCCCGATCAAGCCGGCGGTTGCGGGGGCGTCCGAGCTGCTCGGCATCGACCCGCTGTACGTGGCCAACGAGGGCCGGATGGTGGCCTTCGTCGCGCCCGAAGCGGCCGAGGCCGCCCTTGTGGCTCTGAGGGCGGTCCCGGGCTGTGAGGAGGCCGCCGACATCGGCGAGGTCAAGACCGAGCCCCCGGGCATGGTTCTGATCGAGACGGCTTTCGGTGGCAAGCGGGTGATGGACCTGCTGGCGGGCGACCCCCTACCGCGAATCTGCTGACGGATGCACGAGCTCTCCATCGCCGAGGCTGTGGTGGCGATCGCCGAGCGCCATGCCCGGGGGCGACGGGTGACCAAGGTCGAGTTGCGGGTGGGCTACCTGCGGCAGGTGGTTCCCAGCGCGCTGAGCTTCGCCTTCGAGCTGACGGCGGTGGGCACGCCCGTCGAGGGCGCCGAACTCGAGCTGGAAGCAGTACCGGCTGCCGGTTTGTGTCGGACATGTGGTGAAGGGACGCCGCTGCCCGAGCTGCCGCTGCTGTGCAGGAGGTGCGGGTCCTTCGACGTGGAGGTCACGCAGGGCGAGGAGCTGCTGGTGGATTCCCTGGAACTGGAGAACGAGATGGCAACGAGCGGAGAGGTGAGCGTATGACCGCATCAGGCGTCGATGAGGTCCACATCCTGTGGATCTCGGAGGGGATGAGCTGTGACGGGGACTCCGTGTCCGTCACGGCCGCGATGCAGCCGAGCATCGAGGAGGTGCTCCTCGGGGCCGTACCCGGGCTGCCCAAGGTGCACCTGCACAACAAGGTGCTCTCCCCGACGCTCGGCGGCGAGGAGTTCCTCAAGCCCTTCCGCCAAGCGGTCGAGGGGACGCTCGACGCGCCGCACGTGCTGGTGATCGAGGGCTCGATCCCCAACGAGAACATCAACGGCGACGGCTACTGGACCTCGTTCGGCAACGACCCGGCGACCGGCGAGCCGCTCACGCTCGACTGGTGGATCGACCGCCTCGCGCCGAGCGCGTTCGGGGTCGTCGCCATCGGCACCTGCGCCGCCTATGGCGGCATCCACGCGATGGCCGGCAACCCGACAGGGTGCATGGGGCTGGCCGACTACCTCGGCTGGGACTTCCGCTCGGCGGCCGACCTGCCGATCGTCAACGTCCCGGGTTGCCCGGTACAGCCGGACAACTTCATGGAGACCCTCACCTGGCTGCTCTACCAAGCGGCCGGCCTGGCGCCCGTGATCCCACTCGACGAGGCGCTGCGCCCGCAGTGGATCTTCGGCAAGACGGTGCACGAGGGCTGCGACCGTGCGGGCTACTACGAGCAGGGCGACTTCGCCAAGGACTACAACTCACCCAAGTGCCAGGTCAAGATCGGGTGCTGGGGCCCTGTCGTGAACTGCAACGTCCCCAAGCGCGGCTGGATGAACGGAATCGGCGGCTGCCCGAACGTGGGAGGGATCTGCATCGGCTGCACGATGCCCGGCTTCCCCGACAAGTTCATGCCGTTCATGGACGCACCCCCCGGCGGCACGTTGTCGTCGGCGATGACGGGGACCTACGGAACGATGATTCGCAAGCTGCGGACCATCACCAACAAGACAGTCAACAAAGAGCCCAAGTGGCGACACAACCGCGATGAGCTCACCACCGGCTACGAGCCCAAGGCGCTGCAGCGCTAGCGCGCCGCGGGGGAGGAGAGAGAAATGGCTACACGCGAGGAAATCAAGCCGGAGGCGGGCAACGTCGTCGACATGTCGTGGGATCCGATCACGCGGATCGTCGGCAACCTCGGCATCTACACGAAGATCGACTTCGACCAGAAGCAGGTCGTGCAGTGCAAGAGCACGTCATCGATGTTCCGCGGCTACAGCGTGTTCATGAAGGGCAAGGACCCACGTGACTCGCACTTCATCACGAGCCGCATCTGCGGCATCTGCGGCGACAACCACGCGGTCTGCTCTCAGTACGCGCAGAACATGGCCTACGGGGTCAAGACGCCGCCGCTGGGCGAGTGGATCGTGAATCTCGGCGAGGCGGCGGAGTACCTCTTCGACCATACGATCTTCCAGGACAACCTGGTGTTCGTGGACTTCTGCGAGCAGATGGTCAAGGAGACCAACCCCTCGGTGCTCGAGAAGGCCGAGAAGACGGAGTCCCCCCACGGGCACGTGCACGGCTTTCGCACGATCGCCGACATCATGCGTTCCTTCAACCCGTTCACGGGCGAGACCTATCGCGAGGCGCTGATCGTCAGCCGCGTCACCCGCGAGATGATCTGCCTCATGGAGGGGCGCCACGTGCACCCCTCGACGATCTACCCGGGCGGCGTGGGCACGCAGCCAACGCCCTCGCTGTTCACCGACTACCTGACCAGGCTGCTGCGCTGCCTGGACTTCATCAAGAAGTCCGTCGCCATGAACGACGACATCTTCGACTTCTTCTACGAGGCCATTCCGGGCTACGAGGAGGTCGGCCGGCGGCGCATCCTGCTCGCGTGCTGGGGTGCCTTCAACAACCCCGACCACGTCGACTACGACTACCGCAACATGGATGCCTGGGGCAACGAGATGTACGTGACCCCCGGGATCATCGTGGATGGCGAGCTGGTGACAACCAACCTGGTGGACATCAACCTCGGCCTGCGCATCCTGCTCGGCAGCTCGTACTACGACGACTGGCAGAGCGAGGAGACCTTCGTCCCGAAGGACCCGCTCGGCAACCCTGTCGACCAGCGCCACCCCTGGAACCAGACGACCATCCCCAGGCCGCAGAAGCGCGATCTGGAGGGCGGCAACTACTCGTGGGTGATGAGCCCCCGCTGGTACGACGACCGCACGGGGGACTACCTGGCGATGGACACCGGCGGCGGCCCGCTCGCGCGGCTGTGGGCCACGGCCCTGGCCGGGAAGGTCCAGACCCCGTACGTGCAGTCCACGGGCCACAGCGTGAAGATCCAGCTTCCGCAGACGCCTGACACCCCGCAGGCGGACCTCGAGTGGACCATCCCGCAGTGGTCGAACGCGATCGAGCGAAACCGGGCGAGGGTCTATTTCGTCGCCTACGCGGCGGCCATGGCGATGCACTTCGTGGAGCGGGCCCTCGAGTTGGTGAGGGCCGGCGAGACCAAGGTGTTCGAGGACTTCGACGTCCCCGACGAGGCGATCGGCTGCGGCTTCCACGAGGCGGTGCGCGGCGTGCTCAGCCACCACCTGGTGATCCGCGAGGGCAAGATCGCCAACTACCACCCCTACCCGCCGACGCCCTGGAACGGGAGTCCGACGGACTCCTACGGGACCCCCGGGCCCTACGAGGACGCGGTCACCGGTCAGCCGATCTTCGAGGAGAACGGCCAAGACGACTTCCGCGGCATCGACATCATGCGAGCGGTCCGCAGCTTCGACCCGTGCCTGCCCTGCGGCGTGCACATGTACCTGGGCAACGGGAAGACGCTGAAGAAGACGCACTCGCCGATGTTCGGCGCGGCGAACGGCGGTTGAGCGGGGCTTGGACGCCGAGGCGGCGAGCGAGCGCGTAGCGCAGGTTGAGGGGCTCCTCGGAGAGCTGGAGTCCCTTCACGACCGCGTTGCGCAGGAAAAGGCGACGGAGGTGGTCCAGGCCCTCCTCGAGCTCTACGGGGAGGGCCTTGCGCGGATGATGCCGCTGCTGGGCGAGGAGGGACGCCGGGCGGCGGCTGACGACGAGCTCGTGTCGCACCTGCTGCTGCTGCACGACATGCATCCCGTGCCGCTGCAGGAGCGGGTGGAGGGGGCGCTCGAGGGAGTGCGGCCCTACCTCGACTCCCACGGCGGCGGCGTGCAGCTGGTCGCCGTGGAGGAGGGGATCGTGCGCCTGCGCCTGCAAGGCAGCTGCGAGGGCTGCCCTTCGTCGACCATGACGCTCAAGCTGGCGATCGAGGACGCCATTCGCAAGGCGGCCCCCGAGGTGGAGGACATCGAGGCCGAGGGGGTCTCCAAGGCGGCCCCCGCGCCGGGCCCGACGCAGCTGTTGCAGCTGGAGGTCTCGGATTCCGTGCGCGAGCCCGAGGCTGCCGTCGAGTGGGCCGTCGCCGGCACACTGGCGGAGTTGGCGGGCGGCGGCACGCTCGTCAAGGACGTGGCCGGCGAGGGGGTGCTGTTCGTGCGCGTAATGGACGACTTCTACGGCTATCGCCCGTCCTGTCCGGGCTGCGCCGGCGTGCTCGAGGGGGCCTTGCTGCGCGGCTCCGAGCTGACCTGCCCGGCCTGCGAGCACCGCTACGACGTTCGCCGGGCGGGCCGCTGCCTCGACGAGCCCGAGCTCTTCCTCGAGCCTTTGCCCCTGCTCCAGGACGACGCCGGCATCGTGAAGGTGGCCCGCAGGGCCGTGGCGGCTTAGTGGCCTCGCGGCTGCAGCAGCTCGCACGCCAGGGGGCGGAGAAGCAGGAGGCCGAGCTCGAGCACTGCGAGCTTTGCGCGGCGCCGGTAGGGCCCCACCACTGGCACCTGCTCGACCTTCAACAGGGCGAGCTGATGTGCGCGTGCCAGGCGTGCAAGATCCTCTTCGACCGCCCTGCTGCGAGCGAGGGCCACTACCGCTTGGTGCCCGACCGCCGGCTGCGCCTGACGGGCTTCGCGCTGGACGACGCGCGTTGGGATGCGCTGCGCATCCCCGTGGAGATGGCGTTCTTCTTCCACAGCACTCGGCACGAGCGCGTCGTGGCGCTCTATCCGAGCCCCGCCGGCCCCACCGAGTCGCTGCTCGAACTCGAGGCGTGGGAGGAGATCGAGCGCGACAACCCGATCCTCGCGTCGCTCGAGCCCGACGTCGAGGCACTGTTGGTCAACCGCGCGCGCGGGAACCGCGAGTACTTCCTGGTGCCCATCGAGGACCCGTACCGCCTGGTGGCGCTCATCCGCACGCGCTGGCGCGGGTTCAGCGGAGGCAAAGAGGTCTGGGAGGAGATCGAGCGCTTCTTTGAGGCGCTATCGGAGAAGGCCAAGACGGTCGGAGGCGACCGAGAGGAGGCAGCATGAAGCAGAACCTGATCAGGACCGGCAAGCCGGACATCGACACCCAGTCACTGGGGCACATTCCGGGGGTGAAGGCCGGCAACTCGAAGGGCAACTACGAGAAGCAGAAGGGTCACAAGCCCGACGGCAAGCGGACCGCCGAGGCGTCGACAGGCGTGAATGCCGACGCGGCCGGACCCATCGATCCCCGCATGCCGAACCTGTCCCCGGCCTAGGTATTGGGCGCGCCTTCCCCGGCCAAAGGCTCCGCGGGGCCAACCGCCCCGCGGCTGTCGTTCACGATCGAGGACGGCGGCGTCCTGGTGCCCTCCGCGGTGCCCACGCTGCGCTTCGCCGTGGGCATCGACAGCGGCGGTGCAGCCGTGCGCTCGATCGGGCTCAACGTCCAGCTGCGCATCGCGGCCACCCAGCGGACCTACTCCGACCGCGACGAGGACAACCTGGCCGAGCTGTTCGGCCGCCCCGAGCAGTGGAAGAACACCCTGCGCAGCCTTCACTGGACCAACGTGCCCCTGCAGGTCGGGCCGTTCTCGGGCACCACGACGGTCGAGCTGCCGGTGACCTGCACCTACGACCTCGAGGTCACCGCCTCGCGCTACCTGCACGCGCTCAAGGGCGGCGACGTGCCAATCGAGTTCCTGTTCGGGGGGACGATGTTCTACAAAGGGCCGGACGGCGGGCTGCAGGTGCAGCTGATCTCCTGGGGGGCGGAGGCCGAGTACCGCCTGCCGGTGGCGGCCTGGCGGACGATGATGGACCGCTTCTTTCCCGACCAGGCCTGGCTGCGCGTGCGCCACGACGTGTTCGAGCGCCTGCACGCCTACCGCGGCCGTCATGCCCTGCTCACCTGGGAGGACACCTTCGACTCCCTGCTCAGGGAAGACCGGCCGTGAGCGAGAGTGGACCGAGCGTGCGGCGCTCG
>Ga0208612_1000958_pt1 | contig 12111 bp, 10 predicted proteins | sample AntDryMetagUQ889_FD_188089 | JGI IMG/M metagenome (GOLD analysis project Ga0208612, IMG submission 188089) | Polar desert microbial communities from Antarctic Dry Valleys - UQ889 (SPAdes) | ecosystem: Environmental > Terrestrial > Soil > Desert | place: Antarctic Dry Valleys | collected 2008-12-31 | reverse complement strand
TGCCGTTCCTCACGCGCCTCGCGCAAACCTGAGGCGGCGACGGGGACCGCCCGCAGGTCAGGCAGCGAGCCAGTCGGCGATCCGGTGGCCGATCTGCTCGCCGGCGTCCTCCTGGAGGAAGTGCGACGCCTGCGCGATCTTCTCCGGAGGATCCGCGTTGATAGCCGCGGCGAAGCGCTCGCCCACCTCGAACGGGATGATCGGATCCGAGTCGGCCCAGAGGCAGAGCTTCGCGCGACGGTCCTCGCGCAGCGCCTCGAGCACACGCTTTCCGGCGGCTGCTCCCGGGGCATCGGGCGTGGTCGGCAACATCAACGGGAACGCCCGAGCCCCCGCCTTCGACTCGGGGGCGGGAAACGGCGCGTCGTAGGCGGCTGCGACCTCGTCGTCGATCGCGCGCGCCACCGCACCGCGCACGAGCATCGAGATCGGCAGGTCCTCGGTGCGCTCGACGAAGTCGCGAAATGCGTTCCAGGCGGGCGACATCGCCTGCTCACCAGTGAACAGGCCGGTGTCCATGATCACCATTCGCGTGATTCGCCCGGGATGCTCCACCGCCAGCCGCAGCCCGATCGGACCACCCCAGTCGTGCACCACCACCGTCGTTTCGCGCAGATCGAGCCGCTCCAGCAGCTCCGCGCCGAGTTCCACGTGGCGGTCGTAGGAGTACCAGCCGACGTCGGTGGGCTTGTCGGAGCGGCCGAAGCCGGCGTGGTCGGGGGCGATGCAGCGAAAGCCCGCCTCGAGGACGGGCGGGATCACCCGGCGCCAGAGATACGACCAGGTCGGTTCACCGTGAAGGAAGACGACCGGCGACCCCTCGCCCTCGTCCAGGTGGGCCAGCCGCAGTCCGTCGACCTCGCGATAGTGAGGTGCGAAATCGAAATCCGGGAGCCCTTCGAAGCGCTCCTCCGGGGTGCGAAAGAAACCGGTCACACGGCGACCGGGTCTCGGTCCTGCACGGCCTCGGTGCGGCGGGCATTGGCGACCAGCTCCGGGGCGATCACCGGCCAGACCTCGGGCGGCAGGTCATGGCCCATGCCGGGAACCATAACCAGCCGCGCGCCCGGGATCGCCGCGGCCAGCGAGCGCCCGGCGACCGGGCGAACCAGGGGGTCGGCGGCGCCGTGGATGACCACCGTCGGCGCGCGCACGGCGCGCAGCCTGCGGGTGCGGTCGCCCGAGGCGGTGATCGCGTGCAGCTGGCGGGCGACTCCGGCGCGGCTGACTCCGCGGTCGTAGGCGGCGAGCGCGTGCCTGCGAATCCGGTCGGAGTCGCGGCCGAGGTCGGGTGAGCCGATCGCCGCGAACACCCGGGCGATGTGGTCGGCATAGCCCTCGCGGTCGCGGGGCGCCTCGCGCATCAGCGTGCCCAGGGCGCGAAGTCGCGGCAGCGAGGCGATCCGCTTGCCCGATCCGGTCATGATCAGGCCCAGCGAGCGCACCCGCTCGGGGCTCTCATAGCCGGCCACCTGGGCGATCATCCCGCCCATCGAGGCGCCGACGTAGTGGGCCGACTCCAGCCCAAGCGCGTCGGCAAGGCCGATCGCGTCCCCGGCCATGTCCTCGAGCGTGTAGGCCAGCCCCTGCGGCAGCCCGCTGAGCATCGCCAGCCTGCTCGGCGGCCTGCCCTCGATCCGGCTCGAGCGGCCGACATCACGGTTGTCGAAGCGGACCACCCGGTAGCCCTCGGCGGCCAGCAGCTCGCAGAAGCCGGTGTCCCAGTGGATCATCTGGGTGCCGAGGCCCATTACCAGCAGCATCGGCTCGCCCTCTGGGTCGCCGAGCTCCTGGTAGCAGAGGCGGATCGCGCCGACCTCGGCGTAGCGCTCCTCGCTCCAGGGTGTGGACGGCTGGGTCATCGGATCGGTCAGGAAGCGGCGATCGCGTGGGCGGTACGCCTGGCCAGCGCCATGATCGTCAGCATCGGGTTGGTCCCCGAGGCGGAGGGAAAGGCGCTGGCGTCGCCGACCCAGACGCCGGGGGTGTCGTGGAGCTGGCCGCGGGGATCGGCGACCGAGCTCGCCGGGTCGGAGCCCATCCGGCAGGAGCCCATCTGGTGGGCGGAGAAGAGCAGGAACTCGCGCGGGGCGATCGGCATCGAGGTGACCTCGCCGACGAACGCGTCGAGGTCGTCCCCGCGCTTCCAGTCGCCGGCCTTGCGAGCGCTGCCGACGATCTCCTCGGCTCCGGCCTGCTCGTGGATGCGGATCAGCTGCTCGACCCCGGCGCGGATGTTGCGGATGTCGACCTCGTCGGTGACCGGGTAGTGGGTGACCGCGTTGCCGGCCTCGTCGACCGTGACCCGGCCGTGTCCCTGCTCGCGGTTGAGGCTGATCAGCGGCGCCGCGCGCGACCAGTCCTTCATCCGGCGCTTGTGGTCGCGGCCCGAGCGCCACGGAATCGCCCCGGCGAACAGCCCGGTGGTCGACTGCGCCGATTCGAGCAGGAAGCCGTGCCCGTCGCCGAGGTTGGCGAACTCGTGTGAGAGCGCCGACTGCGGCGGGCCCCAGCTCCAGCTCTGCTCCTCGGCGTAATAGGCGGTGACCGCAGCGGTCGGATGCAGGCGCAGGAAATCGCCGGTCGCGGGGCCGCCGATGCCCGAGCGCAGCAGCAGCGCCGGCGACTCGATCGCTCCGCAGGCGACGACCACGGTCGGGGCGCGGACCACGACCCGGGTCGAAGCGCCGTCTCCCGGCGGCGCCTCGGGGTCGACGAACACCGCCTCGACGCCGGCGGCGCGCCCGTCCTCGATCAGGATGCGCTCGGCGCGACAGCCGCTGAGGATCTCGGCCCCGTTGGCCTGGGCGTCGACCAGGTACGTCTTCGCGGTCGAGAGCTTCGAGCCCGACTGGTCGCCAAAGCCCAGGTAGGCGGCGCTCGCCGGGTCATAGCGCTCGGGGTCGGTGTTGCGAGCGGTCCGCTGGAAGTCGAAGCCGTTGGCCTCGCAGACCTGCTGAAGGCGCTGATGCGGGCCGTTCAGGTCCGAGCACTCGGCGTTCACGTGGAGGCGCGCGGAGACCGCGTCGAGGTGGGCGTCGAACTCGGGACCGTCGAGACCGTCGAGGCCGTGCTCGCGCGCCCACTCCTGGCGCACCCACTCGTGCGTGCGCAGGCAGTTGGTCCAGTTGACCACGGTGCCGCCGCCGACCGCCTTGCCGGCCACCACCGAGATCTGGCCGTCGGCCGTCGGGAAGGGGCCGCCGTTGAGGTAGAGGCGCTGGTAGGCGGAGAGCTCGAGCTGGTCGAAGTCGCGGTCGTCGTAGTAGCCGCCCATCTCGAGCACGCACACCGACTTGCCGGCGGCTGCGAGCTCGCCCGCGATCACCCCGCCGCCGGCGCCGGAGCCGACCACGCAGACGTCGGCGCTGATCACCTCCTCGCTGCCCTCGGGACGGCGCATCCGCAGCGGCCGCTCGCGATCGGGCGGCGCCGAGATCGGCCCCGGGTAGCCGATCGCGTCCCAGGTCGGGTTGCGGCCTGTGCCGAGGTCCGGAAGGGCATAGAAGAGGGCGGTGGCGATGTTGCGCAGCGAGGTGATCCCGGCGAGCGCCTCGGGGCTCTGATCGGAGAATGAGTTGACGATCTGCTCGCGCAGCTCCTGGGGCGTCGCCGCGGCGATCCCGGCCTCGCCGAGCGCGTCGAGCAGGCCGCGCATCCCCGCGAGCGCCTCCTCCGGCAGCTCGGCCTGCAGCAGCGAGACCTCGACCCCCTCGGGGACGACCGCATGGGTGGCCGAACGGCCCCAGAAGCCGAGCGGGTCCTGCTCGCCCTCAGGGGGAGTCAGCGCCGGGATGAAGGTGTCGCAGAGGGCCGCGAGGGTCGCGCGCTGGGGGCCGTCGAAGAGCTCGCTGGTCGCCAACAACGCGAAGGTCTCGCCGATCGCCTGGCTGGTCGCGGCGCTGTAGGGGAAATGATGGGCGTCGCGCGAGGGCGCATAGCCGGGCGTCACCATCAGCGACTGGCGCTTGCTGTACTTGCGGATCCCGTCGGCGCCGTGGCGCGAGCCCAGCCCGGAGGCCTTCCAGCCGCCCATCGGCAGCTCCAGCGCCGCGTAGTTGAGCTGCGCGTCGTTGACCATCGCGACGCCGGCCTCGATCCTCCGGGCCAGCTGCTCGCCGCGGTCGTGGTCGCGGGTCCACACCGACGCCTGCAGCCCGTAGGGGCCGTCGTTTGCGAGCGCCACCGCCTCGTCGGCGTCGCCGACCCGCATCACCGGCAGGGTCGGGCCGAAGGTCTCCTCGCTCATGCAGCGCATCGAGTGGTCGACGTCGACGAGCACGGTCGGGGCGTAGAAGCGCCCAGGGCCCTCGCCGCGCTCGCCGCCGGTGAGCACCGAGGCGCCCTTCTCGACGGCGTCGCGGACGTGGGCCTCGATCAGCTCGAGCTGCGGGCCGAAGATGATCGCCCCGACGTCGACCGAGCCGGCAGCGCCCGGGGGGCCCTGGCGGATCGCCTCGACCTTGTCGACCAGACGCTTGACGAACTCGTCGTGCACGGGAGCCTCGACGTAGATCCGCTCGACCGAGATGCAGACCTGGCCGGAGTTGTTGAGCCCGTAGCTGACCGCGGCGTTGGCGGCCCGCTCGAGGTCGGCGTCAGCGAGCACGATCATCGGGTCCTTGCCGCCGAGCTCGAGGCTGACCGGGGTCAGCGTCTGCGCCGCCTGCGCCATCACCTTCTTGCCGGTCTCGACCGAGCCGGTGAACATCACGAAGTCAACCGCGTCGACGAGCGCCGCGCCGGCCTCGCCGGTCCCGGTCGCGACCTGGAAGACCCCGGCGGGCAGCCCGCACTCGTCCAGCATCTCGGCCATCAGCAGCGAGGTCAGCGGGGTGATCTCCGACGGCTTCAGGACCACCGCGTTGCCGGCCGCCAACGCCGGGATGCAGTCACCGAAGGAGTTGTTGAGCGGGTAGTTCCAGGGGCCGATCACCCCGACCACGCCGAGCGGCGCGTAGCGGACCACGAGCTTGCGCCCGCGGACGAACGGCGAGGCCGACTCGATCTGCTCGTCGGCCAGGTACTCCGGCGCCCGGCGCGCCCAGAACTCGAGCGCCGAGAGCCCGTAGGAGAGCTCGGCGAACTGCGTCTCGTCGACCGGGCGCCCGGTCTCGGCGACGATCGTGCCGATCACCCGCTCGGCGTTGGCGACCATCCAGCGGCGCGCGTCGAGCAGCACCTTCGCCCGGCCTTCGAACCCGGCCTCGGCCCAGGCCGGCTGCGCCGCCCGCGCCAGCGCGACCATGCCGGCGACCTGCGCGGGCGTCAGCGCCGGCACCGTCGCGATCGTCTCGCCGGTTGCCGGGTTCTCAACCGCGATCCCCCCGCCGGCGCCGTTGGTCACCTCGGCCATCGGCCGAGTCTAATTGGCGTCGGTCAGCGGCCGACCTGGGACGAGCCGGCCGACCAGGGGGCCGAGCTGTCGCGCTCGGACTCGATCACCTCGGTGCCGGCGAGGCGGTCGGCAAGCGTGCGGCGACGATCGTCGAAAGCGGCGATCAGGAAGCCGACCCCCAGCGTCAGCGCGGAGAGCGCCGTGCCGAGCAGTCGCCGCAGCGCCCGCCGGGCGCCGATCCGCCGCTCCCCGGCGGCGTCGAGCTGGATCCCGAGGAAGCGCATCCCCAGGGTCTGACCCGCCAGCGCCCAGAAGGTCCCGAGGTAGAAGGCTCCGGCGCCGATCCAGAGCCCGCCCCCGACCGCCAGCTCGAGCGCCGAGGGGTCCGCGTTGTCGCCCAGCACTCCGCCGATCGTCACCCCGAAGGTCGCCGAGACCGCGAGGAACGCGAGGTTGAGCAGCGCACCGTCGATCGCCGCGCCGACGGCACGGGTGAACAGCCCGACGTGGGTGACGTCGGGCCGGCCCCCGGCGGTCCGCCCGCGCAGATGCTCGACCGCCCGCGCGATCACCGCGTCAACGTGGTCCGCGACCTCGCGGATGCCGCGGCCGAGGTCCTCGATCAGCCCCACCCCCTGCGAGGTCAGTGCCGCCCGCACCTCGGGGGCCTCGGCGATCCGCTCGACCAGCTTCTGCGCTTCGTCGGAGGCGAGCAGGCGATCCCAGACGTGGTCGACCAGCTGCGAGTCGAGCACCCGCAATGCGGCCCGCTCGACTGCCGGGCTGGAGAGGGTGCGCTCCAGCGCCTCCTGGGCGGCGTCGCTCTCGAGCACGCGGATGATCGCGCGCTCGACCGCCTCGCTCTCGAGCGCCCGCACGATCGCCTCCTCGGTGGTCCGCTCGACCGCCTCGTCGAAGCCGGTCGCCTCGGCGACCCGCTCGGCGCCGCGGGCGCCGATCCCAAGCAGCCGGGCGGGCAGCGTCGGGCGGCGCGGCGGCTTGCCGCCGGGGCGCTGCTCAGCGGGACCGGTCATCGCCTCCCATCGTGGCCGTCCGCACGGTCGGAACCGCCGCGCCGAAGGCCGCACGAGCGCCGGCGGCTGCGACCATGCGCCGGTGCGCACGGCGATCGTCTCCGACCTCCACCTCGGTCTCGGCAACGGCGCCGACCTGCTGCGGCGCGAGCGCTTTCGCGAGACGCTGCTGGCGGCGCTGGCCGGCAGCGACCGGCTGGTGCTGCTGGGCGACGTGCTCGAGCTCCGCGACCGGCCGCTGGCCGAGGCGCTGGAGGCGGCGGAGCCGGCGATCGCGGCGCTCGCCGAGGCGCTCGCCGGCGGCGAGCTGATCATCGTCCCGGGCAACCACGACCACCACCTGATCGAGCCCTGGCTCGAGCGCCGCAGCCTCGCCGGCGACGGGCCGCTGGGCCTCGAGCAGCGCGGAGCGCCCGAGGGCCAGGCATTCGAGGCGCTCGCCGCGCACGCGGGGGCTACCGACGTCTGCTTCGCCTATCCGGGGCTCTGGCTCGGCGAGCGTGTCTATGCGACCCACGGTCACTATCTCGACCGCCACCTCACGGTGCCGACGATCGAGCGACTCGGGGTGGCGGCGGTGGAGCGGATCCTCGGGATTCCCGGCGGTGGCCCCGACCCGCTGGCGCCCCCCGACGATCCCCCGGAAGCCGACCTCGACGAGTACGAGCGGATCCAGACCCCGGTCTACGCCTTTCTCTTCGGGCTCGCCCAGGCGACGGTGGGCGAGCGTCGGGGCGGTGCGGCGCCTTCGGCGCGGATCTGGCAGATGCTCGGCGGCGGTGAGACGCGATCGGCGAAGCTCCGCAGCTGGCTGATCGGCTCGGTGGCGCTGCCCGGCGCGGTCGGGGTGGCCAACCGGCTCGGCCTCGGGCCGGTGCGCTCCGATCTCTCCGCCGGGGCGCTCGAGCGGGCGGGGTTCGAGGCGATGAACGCCGTGGTCGAGGAGCTCGCGATCTCCGCCGACCACGTGATCTTCGGTCACACCCATCACCGCGGCAACCCGACCACGCCGGGGCCCGTGGCGCTCTGGAACACCGGCAGCTGGGTCCACCAGCAGAGCCTGATCGGCCGGCGCGCCGCGGAGAGTCCCTACTGGCCGGGCACCGTTTGCTTCGTCGACAATGGCGGCGAGCCCGAGCTCGTCCATTTGCTCGACGACCTCGAGGCCGGTGATCTCGCCGCAGGGGACTGACGCAGGGAAAGGGGATGACGCCGCTGATCCGCGCCAACCTGCTCGTCTTCGGCCTGCTGATCGTCCACACGCTCGACCACGCCGTCAACCAGCCGGCGCGCGACCTGCCGGTCACCGGGAGCCTGGTCGCGGTCGTCGGCTTCGCGATCGTCGCCGGCGCCGCGGTGCTGGCGCTCAACCGCAGCCGCTTCGCGGTCGCCGCGTCGTCGCTGGCCGGGCTGCTTACCGCCGCCGGCATCCTCGCCATCCACCTGGCGCCGCGCTGGTCCGAGCCGCTCAGCGACCCCTACTGGGAGTTCGACCCCAACGCGCTCTCCTGGATCCTGCTGATCGCGCCGCTTGCTGCGGCGCTCTATCTCGCATACGTCGCTATGCGCGGCTCGTCAGGCAGCGGCCAGCCGCCGCTCAGCGCTGCGCGCGGCAGCGAATACGCGGGCGTGGGCGGGAACCAGCGGCAGCACCCGCCGCAGCGCCCCTGACGCGTCGAGCAGGCGCTGATCTCGGGGTGACCACGTGAGTTCGAGCTCGTCGCGCAGCCGCTGCGGCAGCAGCCCAACGGTGAGCAGCCGCACCACCGGGATCACCGGGCGCACCGCGAGCTTCGCCGCCGGCGGCAGCTCGGGATCGAGAATCGAGTCGAGGACATCGCGCAGCGAGTCGGTCACCGCGAGCTCCTCGGCCACCACCCGATCGAAGTAATCGCGGAAGTCGTCGTAGGTCGCGGGCATCGCCTCGCGGGGGATCCCGAACTGCTCGCCGAGCAGCTTCTGCTCGTCGTAGTAGGCAGCCCGCTCGGCGGCCGAGAGGGGTGCGACGTAGCGGTCATAGACCGCGATTGCGGTGTCGACGAGGGTCGCGTGGACCCACATCAAGAGCGTCGGGTCTTGGGCCTCATACGGCGCCCCTGCGGCGAACCGCCCGCCGGCTTCGTCGCTGGCGCCCTTGACCAGCCCGTGGCGGTTCCAGAGCCGCTTCGATGCCGCCTTCGCCTCCTCGACCGTGCCGAAGACGATCGTCGTGGTTACGTCCAGGGTGCGCTGAAGGCGCCCGAACGGGTCGGAGCGGTAGTCGGAATGCTGCGCGACGCCGGCGGCCACCAGCGGGTGGGCGACCTGCAGGACCAGCGCCCTGCCGCCGCCGGCGACCAGCACGCCCTCGCGGTTGATGCGCCAGGTGAGTGTCTCGGGGCCGAAGAGGCCGGCTTCGCCCACGTGGCCACCCTATAGAGCGCGACAATGTGACATCACCGGATGCGCCATCGGGAGCCGTAGACTTCGTGGACGATGGGCGCCCGAGTCGAGGAGCTGACGATCGACGAGCTCGCCCGGCGCAGCGGGATGACCGTCCGCAACATCCGCGCGCATCAGTCTCGGGGCCTGCTCCCCGCCCCCGACGTCCGCGGCCGCACCGGCTTCTACGGGCCCCGCCACGAGACGCGGATCGGCCTGATCCGCGAGCTCCAGGCCGATGGCTTCAAGCTCGAGGCGATCAGCCGCCTGCTCGACAGCGCCGGCGGCTCCAGCGAGGAGGTGCTGCGCTTCACCAGGGCGGTCAAGGCCCCGTTCGAGGACGAGCAGCCGCAGATCGTCAGCGCCGCCGAGCTGGCGGAGCGCTGGAACGCCGGCGACTCCGCCCCACGGCTGCTGCGCAAGGCGGAGAAGCTCGGGATCCTGCGCCCGCTGCCCGACGGCAACTTCGAGGAGCTGAGCCCGCGGCTCGGCCAGGCGAGCGCCGAGCTCGGGGCGCTGGGGATCCCGGCGGAGACCGCGCTCGAGGTCGCTGCCCAGCTACGCCGGCACTCGGAGGCCGTCGCCAAATCCTTCGTCTCGCTGTTCATCGACCAGATCTGGAAACCGTTCAAGGACCAGGGCAGCCCGGAGACCGACCTGCCCGCGGTCCGCGAGGCGCTCGAGCGCCTGCGCCCGCTCGCCTCGGACGCGCTGCTGGCGATGTTCCAGCTGGTGATGACCGAGGCGGTCGAGGAACGGATGGGCCGCGAGGTCGAGCGAATCGAGAAGCGCGAGGGCTCGCGCCGCCGCCGCTAGCTACGCCGCGAACTGCCCGGCGAGCAGATTCTCGCGCAGGGTCGCCGTATCGAGCTCGGCGGCCTCGGTTTGGGCGAGGAACCTCCCGAGGATGCGGGCGAACTCGAGCGGCCGTTCGAGCTGCGGGAAGTGGCCGACCCCTTCGAGGACCTCGAGGCGGCTGCCGGGCATCGCCTCATGGGCGTTGCGGCCGTGGTCGGCGGGGATGATCGGGTCGTCGTCGCCCCAGACGATCAGCGACGGCAGCGCCTGCGCCAGGTAGAGGCGGTCGAGGGCGCTGACCCGCTGGCCTCCGGGGTCGAGCACGGCTCGCATCGTGTGGATGAAGGCCGAGCGCGCCTCGGCGTCGCCGAGCGAGGCGAAGCCGCGGGCGACCTCGGCGAGATCGGTGCCGGCCTGGAACTTGAGCAAGCCGAGCGCGCGGCCAACCGCCTCGCCGAGGCCGAGGGTGCGCGCGTGGGTGAGCAGCGGCAGGACGAGCTCGGAGCCCGGCAGGGTCGAGGCGCGCAGGATCGGGTGCACCTCGCGCCCGAGCCCACCGCTCGAGACCAGCACCAGGCGCTCGCAGCGCTCGGGGAACTGGTAGGCGAACTGCAGGGCGATGCCGCCACCAAGCGAGTGGCCGACGATCGTCGCCCGCTCGTGCCCGAGCGCCACCATGATGTCGCGAACGCCGCTGGCGTAGGCGCCCAGCGAGTAGTCGCCGCGAGGCTTTGCCGATTGGCCGTGGCCGAGCAGGTCCGGCGCCAGCAGGGTGTGACCGTCTGCCAACTGCTCGATCGCGGGCTCCCACTGATCGGAGCGGCCGGTGATCCCGTGGATGAGGACGACGACCGGGCCGTCGCCGCGGTAGCGAAAGCAGACGCGGTGTCCGTGGAGCTGGATCTCGTGGTTGCCCGGGGCGCCGCCCGGGTGCATCTCAAGCGTCATAACCTGTGTAACCCCTACCCTTACCGATGATACATACGCAGATGTAGCTTTCCCTCGAGGGTACCTTTACCCCACCCGATCCACAGGAGCATTGACTTGAACGCCACCACCGCCGAGGAGCTCGTCGCCGAGGCCACCGCAGGGTCCGACGGCGACTCCACCCCGAGTTTCTCGCTCGAGCTAAGCCAGGACCAAAAGGACATCCGCGACTGGGTCCACGGGTTCGCCGCCGACGTCGTCCGTCCCGCCGCCGCGGAGTGGGACGAGCGCGAGGAGACCCCGTGGCCGGTGATCGAGGAGGCGGCGAAGATCGGCCTCTACGGCTACGAGGGCATCGCGCAGTTCTTCTCCGACCCCTCCGGGCTGCAGCTGCCGATCGTCAACGAGGAGCTGTTCTGGGGCGACGCCGGGATCGGGATGTCGATCATGGGGACCTCGCTCGCCGTCGCCGCGATCTTCGGCCAGGGCCTGCCCGAGCAGATGGGCGAGTGGATCCCGCAGTGCTTCGGCACGCCCGAAGAGCCGAAGGTGGCCGCCTTCTGCGCCTCCGAGCCCGACGCCGGCTCAGACGTCTCCGCGATTCGCACCAACGCCAAGTACGACGAGGCGGCCGACGAGTGGGTGATCAACGGCCAAAAGGCCTGGGCGACCAATGGCGGCATCGCCAACGTCCACGTGGTGATCGCCTCGGTCGACCGCGAGCTCGGCTCCCGCGGCCACGCCGCCTTCGTGATCCCGCCGCAGACCAAGGGCTGCGAGCAGGGCGCCAAGGTGAAGAAGCACGGCCTGCGCGCCTCTCACACCGCCGACGTCCATCTCGACGACTGCCGCGTCCCCGGCTCTTGCCTGCTCGGTGGCAAGGAGAAGCTCGACGAGCGCCTCGCGCGCGTGCGCGAGGGCAAGAAGTCGAAGTCACAGGCGGCGATGCAGACCTTCGAGTCGAGCCGCCCCGTGGTTGGCTCGCAGGCGCTGGGGATCGCGCGCGCCGCCTACGAGTACGCGCTCGACTACGCCAAGGAGCGGCGCCAGTTCGGCAAGGCGATCATCGAGAACCAGGCGATCGCCTTCACCCTCGCCGACATGAAGCTCGAGATCGACGCCGCCCGGCTGCTGGTCTGGCGAGCCGCCTGGATGGGCCGCACCGGAGTCCCCTTCACCAATGCCGAGGGCTCGATGTCGAAGCTCAAGGCCGGCGAGGTCGCCACCTGGGTGACCGAGCGGGCGATCCAGATCCTCGGCGGCAACGGCTACACCCGCGAGTTCCCGGTCGAGCGCATGCACCGCGACGCCAAGATCTACGACATCTTCGAGGGCACCTCGGAGATCCAGCGACTGGTGATCTCGCGGGCGATCTCCGGCGTCCAGGTCAAGTAAGCCGGCGCGCGTCGTGGGCGCGGCGCTGGCCACGATCATCACTGCAGCTGCGCTCGGCGCCGGACCTGCCGCCCCGATGCCGGAACTCGGCGACGCACGGCTGGTCGGCCAGCGGATCGTCAGCGGCTTCGAGGGCACCAGCCCGCCGACGGCGCTGCGCCGGCGGATCCGCAGCGGGCGGCTCGCCGGGGTCATCCT
>Ga0208612_1000957_pt1 | contig 12114 bp, 13 predicted proteins | sample AntDryMetagUQ889_FD_188089 | JGI IMG/M metagenome (GOLD analysis project Ga0208612, IMG submission 188089) | Polar desert microbial communities from Antarctic Dry Valleys - UQ889 (SPAdes) | ecosystem: Environmental > Terrestrial > Soil > Desert | place: Antarctic Dry Valleys | collected 2008-12-31 | reverse complement strand
GTTCAGTCGAGGAGTCCATGGCGGTCCATCGTGCTCGCGTCGCCCGCCGATGTCCACCACCGACGCCGATCTGGAGCCCTCCGGGTTAAAAGACAAGCTTAGTACATTCACGCAATTTCTGCGGGGTCGGAACCGATGATCGACAGGATTCGCCACGGGCATCGGTTGTAACGCTCGAAGAACTCGTAGGCCGCCGCGATGAGCGCCTTGACGTTCGGAAATAGCTCGCAGTGGGTCACCTCGCGCCTGAAGTGGCGCCAGAGCATCTCGATGGGGTTCAGCCACGGGCTGTAGGTCGGCAGGTAGAGCAGCACCAGCCTGCCAGCCGACCCGCGCACCACCGCCTCGATCTCGTCGTCCTCGTGGGTGTTGGAATTATCCCAGGCCACGTAGACGTTGCCCGTAGGATGTTTCTCGAGCAGCGCTTCGAGCAGCTCAGCGACCTCGGGGCGGCGCTTGCGTCTACGGATGAGGACGACCGTCTGGCCGGTGTGGTAGTCCACCGCGCCTATGCCGTAGCGCTTTCTGGGTTGGGCTGGCGTTGGGATCATCACCTGCCGGCCCTTCGGGCCCCACATCGCCTTGAGGGTGGGCATCCAGCTCAGGTTGAACTCGTCGGCGTAGTAGAAGACATCGCCCGGTTCGAGACCGCCGCGGGCTTCTTCGATCGCCTTTTTTTGAGGGCGTACTCGGGGTCGGGGCTGGTGATGGTGTGCTGGGGGCGGCTCAAGACGATACCCGCGGCCTTCAGGTGTACCCGCACGCTCTCGTAGGTCACCCGGATACCGGTTTGCTCGGCCATGTGGTCAGCCAGCCGCTGCAAAGTCCAAAGCGAGAACGGCAAACCCAGGCTGCGCGGACGGCGACGGATCGCGTGGACCAACCGCTCGCAATACTCCTTCGTCACCTTGCGCGGCGCGCCTGGATGCGGCTCGTCACGCAGCCCCTCGATTCCTTCGGCCAGGTAGCGCTTTAGCCAACGGCGTACCGTCTCCTCGCTCGCGCGGACGATCTCGGCGATGGCTGCGGCGGTCAGGCGCCGCTCGGCGGCCAACAGGACCATCTGAGCGCGCGTCCTCAGCCGCGCGTCGCGGGTGGTACGGTACAACTCCTCCAAGGCGTCGAGTTGCTCCGGGGTTGGGGTCGGGATGCGTATGGGTTTCATGGGCTCCTCCTTCACCCGCATCTTACTCCCCTCGGAATTTATCTGTTTGTACTTAGAGCGATTTGCGGTCCCATTGGTCCATACAGCGGTTAGCGTAAGTATTGATCCTCGTGCTAACCTTCGGGAATGAAACCGTACTCGAAAGATCTCAGGCTACGGGTGCTCGCCGCCGTCGATCGCGGGACGCCGAGGGACGAGGTGGCCCGGACCTTCTCGGTTTCTGTGCCGACCATCAAGCGTTGGCTCAAGAGGCGGCGGGAGACCGGTGGGGTCGAGCCCAGGCCGATCCCGGACAGGCCATCGGCGAAGGGAGCGGCGCTGGAGGGGTGGCTACCCTCTCACCTCCGAGAGAACGACGACCTCACGCTCGAAGAGCACCGCGAGGCGCTCGAGGAAGCCCACGAGGGCATGACGGTCTCTGAGTCCACGGTCGGGCGAGCCATCGCGCGCCTGCCGGAATGCCGGAAGGATGGCCGCTCAAAAAAAGTCCCGGGTAGCCTCCGAGCGCGACGAGCGGGAGAGGGGCACCTTCGGTGAGCGGATCAGGTCGGTGGACCCGAGACGCTTGGTGGCGGTGGACGAGTGCGGGACGCACACCTCCATGACTCGCGCCAGGGCGAGAGCGCCCAAGGGAAAGAAGGTGTACGGCAAGGTCCCCAGGAACCGGGGCAAGAACACCACCCTGATCGCCAGCATGACGCTCGAAGGTGGGATGGGCGAGGCGATGGCGGTCGAAGGGGCCACCGACGCGAAGGTCTTCGAGGCGTACGTGGAGGGCTTGCTGGCCCCTTCGCTCTGGGCGGGGCAGATAGGTGCTTTTGGACAACCTCGGGGCGCACAAGACGGAGAGGGTACGCGAGCTGATCGAAGCGAGAGGCGCGCGGGTGTGGTTCTTGCCGGCCTACTCGCCGGACCTCAACCCCATAGAGGAGGCGTTCTCGAAGGTCAAGGCGCTGTTGAAGAAGGCCGCTGCTCGCACGAAGGAAGCACTGGTGGAGGCGATGGCCGGAGCACTCGCGGCCGTCACGCCCGAGGACGCACGCGGCTGGTTCGCTCACTCCGGGTACGGGCCGCGGGGTCAATCCTTGTGGATACCGCTGTAGGCGCATGAAAGCCTACTCGGAAGATTTGCGCAAGAAGATAGTCGAGGCCGTGGAGCGTGAGATGTCCAAGACTATGGCCGCCAAGACCTTCGGTGTCAGCCGCTCGTCGGTCAAACGCTACGCTGGGGCGGCCAGGGAGGGCAAACCGCTTACTCCGAAGCAACACCCTGGCTCCAAGCCCAAACTCGACGAGCGAGCCAGGAGGTTGGTGGAGGCCGACGTGGAGCAGAGACCGGCCGCCTCTCTGAAGGAGAGGTGCCGCTTCGTACGGAGGGTCGTGGGGGTTTCGGGATTATGGATCGAGCGCTACGATGGATCCCGTAGTCGCCAGGAACCGCCACCTAGGAGGTTACGGCGTAGCAAAGCGTCCACTGCTTCGGTCGGTAACGGCCTCGAAAAGTAAAACCCCTGGGCCATGTCACAGCCCATCTCGTGCAATCGTTGGAGTTGCTCGGCGGTCTCTACGCCCTCGGGTATGGCTGTGAGGCCCAGACCGTGGGCAAGCCCGATCACGGCCGCCACAATCACCTCGTCTTTGGTGCTCTCGCCTAGCCCGGCGACGAACAAGCCGTCTATTTTTAGCGTGTCCACCGGGAAGCGCTTGAGGTAGGCAAGCGACGAGTAGCCTGTTCCGAAGTCGTCTATGGCCAGCCCCACCCCTAAAGACTTCAGGGCTCCGAGGATGGCAAGGGTCACCACTGCGTCCTCCATCACCACGTTCTCTGTGATCTCCAACACCAGGTTTCGAGGGTCCAGATCGGTTTCCGCGAGGACCTCCGCGACATCGCCGGCCAGATCGGGTTGGTGGAACTGCTTCGCGGAGAGGTTAACGTTCGCCTGCAGGGGCGGGTCGCTCGGGTAGCGATCCTGCCACCGACGCACCTGGGCGCAGGCTTCCTTGAGCACCCACCGCCCTATGTCGACGATCAGGCCGGTGTCTTCGGCGACGGGGATGAACTCCGAGGGGGGCACCAGGCCGCGCTCCGGGTGCTCCCAGCGTACCAGCGCTTCCAGGCCCAGGACATTGCCGGTCTCGAGGGAGACCTCGGGCTGATAGTGGACCACGAACTCTTCCCTCTCGAGGACTTGCCTGAGGTCGCTCTCCAACCCCAAGCGCTTCAGGGCGCGAGCGTTCATGCCGGGATCGAACATCTGGTAGCGGGCCTTGCCCTCCCGCTTGGCCTCGTACATGGCGATGTCGACCTTTCGCAGCAGCTCCCCGGCCAGGCGGACCTTGCCCTCCCGCTTGGCCTCGTACATGGCGAGGTCGGCTTTTCGCAGCAGCTCTCTGGCCGGGTCTCGGGAAGATGCGGCCAAAACGATTCCAATGCTGGAGGTGATGATCAGCTCGCGACCTTCCAAAATGAAGGTTTTGCGCAGTCTTTCTATGATCCGCTCTGCGACGTCGGTTACGTACCTTGCTCCCGGGACGCCTTCTAGCAGGATGCCGAACTCGTCCCCCCCGAAGCGCGCGACCGTGTCTTCCGACCTTACGCTGGCCCCCAAGCGCTCGGCCACCTGCACGAGCAAGTCGTCACCCGCTTCATGCCCTAGGGAGTCGTTTACGACTTTGAAGTTGTCCAGGTCCACGAACAGCACGGCGCTGAGCCTCGGGTCCCGATCCGCTAAGGACAAGGCGTGTTCGAGGCGGTCCATGAATAGGATCCGGTTGGGCAGACCGGTCAAATGATCGTGGAGGCCCTGGTAACGGAGCTGTCTCTCGAGGACCTTGCTCTCGGTGACGTCTCGCTGGCTCGTCATCCAATGCGTTATCTCCCCGGCGGTGTTGCGTAGCGGCACGATGTACCACTCGATCACGTACTCCGATCCGTCGTTGCGGTAGTTGACGATCTCGCCGTCGAAGGGCTCCCCCAAGGACAGCTGGCGCCGCAGCCGGTCGAGCTCGGACCGGTCGGTTTTCGGCCCCTGCAGGATGCGCGGTGTCTTTCCCACGAGGTCGTCCCTGGCATACCCGGTCATCTGGCAAAAGCCCTCGTTCACGTAGACGATCTCGGGCCCGGGCAGATCCAGCTCTGCCGTGGTGATCAGAACCGCCTCCTTCACGTGCCGCACGGCGGCCGCGAGCAGGTACGCAGACACCTCAGGTTGCTTGCGCATCGACGGTTTCATCGATTCGTTTATACTATCTGCACTAGAGAACGGACCAGCGGTCTTCCCGGGGGGCGAAGCGTTCGCCCCCGGGCACCGCGAGCGTTCTGGCGGCCCAACCGTCGCCCGGTGTAGCAGTTCGAGGGAGGATACACTGCTCCACCGAAAAGCCGACGGCACCAGGCCTTAAAGGCGAGGGCCATAGAGAGCCTTGCGATTGGGACTACCGGAGGCTGGCACAGACGTTCGCCTCGCCGGTGCCCAGCATGCCAACGTAGGTCAGGTTCTGTAAAGTAAGCGGCTGGGCACTGTTGCGTATCTTCGTCTCTACGCCCACGGGATCAAGCGAGCCGTAGACCGCGTGGATGAGTGCTGCTTGGCCGGAGATGAACGGTGTCGCCATAGATGTTCCGCTCCAGTTTGCGTACAAATTGATCGGGAAGGTGCTGCGGATGTCGTTGCCCGGCGCGGCGATGTCCACCCAGGTCCCGTAGTTGGCGTAGTCTGACTTCTTGTCATACATGTCGACTGCGGTCACGGCCACCAGCCCGTCTGCGGAGGCCGCGGTTCCGTTTCCGGCCGCCGGGTAATGCGGCACGGTAGTGTTTGAGTTGCCCGCGGCAGCGGCGACGACCACATCGTTCTTGATCGTGTCCTCAATCACCTCTCGAAGCATAGCCGACCGGTGCGACGAGCCGAGGGAGAGGTTGATTACGTCCGCCCCGTTGCTCTTGGCGTAGGAGATGGCCTTGGCGATCGTGAAAATGTCCCCGTAGCCTTCCGAGTCGAGCACCTTAAGCGGCATGATCTTGGCTGCGGGCGCCACGAGGTCCACGATCCCGGCCACGTGCGTGCCATGGCCCACCAGCTCGTCCTTGAGGCCGTCCCCGTCCTCGTCCAGGCCAACCCGGCTCTCCTTAGGATTGCGGTCGTTGTCCACGAAGTCGTAGCGCGCAACATCCTCGAAGTTGGGCGCGAGTTGCGGGTGGTCGAGTTGTGCGCCGGTGTCTATGACGGCTACCGTGGTGTCTTGGCCCAAGCTGACGTTGGCCGCGCACGGCAGGCCGAGCGCGGAGGCCGCATACTGCTCGGAAGATCCATTGACGTCGCTTGTGCCCCAGGCCTTGTGCACGCCATCGCCCTCGGCCGTTTTGGCCACGAAGTTTGGCTCGGCGTACGACAGACGGCTATCGTTCACCAACTGCCCCACCACTCCCTCCGTGTCCGAGCCAGCCGGCACCTTGAGCAGGTAGATGCCCGGGCTGCCGGGGAGCTCGTCGAGGACGGTCAAGCCGTAGTCGGCGTTGATCTCAACTATCGTAGAGCCCGTAGTGGGCTCGAGCTTCACGACGACCTGGCCGGGCACGAAGTCCTCTCCCCCTAGATAGGCTCGCGCGGGACTGGCAGCGCCCAACAACGCCAGCAGGAATAGAGACAGAGCGAGCGCCCCCATTACGATCAAGTGTTGCGGCATTGCTCGGACTTTGATCGCGAGAGGTACGGCGTTCAAAATCAAAGCAAGAGACCTGGTGAGACTCGCAGATTCGTCACCATGGCGAGAATTCATCTGCATCTCCTTTCCGGGAACTCTTTCGAGGTCCCCAGTGTTCGGCAACCCGGCTGCCTCCGAAAGGAGACCCGTAGCTTTGCGCGCCCGCCTCTCGACGGGTTTGCCTTTGTCGCAGCGGAGATGCACTCTCCGTGCTTACAGTATATGCGTTGATAGCCGGAAAAAATACACTGGCGTTCGCTGTTGTAAGAAAAAGTCGTCAGACGTTTGTATAAGCGGGCCGAAATATGTCCACGAATCGCAAACGAAGGTTAAGCGCAAACTAGTCTCCGGAGGTCCCCTTCGCCTCTATACCGTATTGATGACGGAGATCTCCGTCATCAATACGGCTTCACGTTCCCTTCGATCATCATGCGTTACCGCTTCCCTAGGAGGATGAAGGGCGCCCAATAGTAGGGATGCGAATACTCCTCCTTGATCGCGAGTTGAGCGGCGCGCAGGGCTTCCGCCGGACCCACATTTCTGCGCAACCGCTCGTAATACTTTTCCATCAGCAAGGCCGTCGCTTTATCCTGCACGAGCCACAGGCTGACGACCAGCGTCGAGGCTCCGATACCGAGAAAAGCCCGCGTCAGGCCTATCGGCTCGTCGCCCGCGAACACCTCGTTGCGTCCCGACTCGCAGGCGCTCAGGGTGACGAGGGCGCCTGCGAGATCCAGTCGCATCACGTCGGCGGCGGTCAGCCAGCAGTCGTGTAGCTTGAGGGATGAGAACATCGGGTTGTCGGCCCTGAACAAGCCGTGGCAAGCCAGGTGCAGGATAGAGCAACCGGAGGATGCGCTCTGGAGCGCATCCGAGGTAGCCTGTTCGTTGCTCAACACTTCGGCGCCAGGGAGGTACCGGGCGACGGCTCGAGCTTCCTCCTCCACGGCCGGGATGAGGGGGTCGCTCACGCTCATCACCAGCGCCTTGCCCGACCGCTGCGGAGTCTGCTTTTGGCAGAGCGAATATACCCGCGCACTGGGAGCGTAGGAGATCTCGAACCGCTCCAGCAGGTATCGCTCGCCGTCGAACAGGGCGTGAAACGGTATCTGGTGTAGCAACCCGTGAGGCACGATAACTAGCTTGCCCGGTGCGCCGGCTCCGTAAGAGGTCCGGATGTCCATTTCTTCCAAGGGGGCCTCAACCGGTGCCAACAATACGTTGTATAGGCAAGTCAGTACACGTTGTGCCGGGCGCTCGAGCAGTGGCATGTGTCGTCCGGCGAACTCGGGACCTGCACGAAAGTGATCCACCTGTATGCTCAATCGCTGCAAGAGCTGCGCCACCACCGCCACCGGACCGAGGTTTCGGACGATCCGGATATTGTTCCCCACGTTGACGAACGCCATAATCTCGTCCTCCGAGACGTGGTAGGCCAGCAGCGCCACGTCGGACGGAAGCTGTTCCCGAAGATCCGCTGACGAGATAGGGTTTGTAAATGGGTCGGACGAAGGGACGTGCAGGCGCAGACGGCTGATCTTCTTTTCAAGTTCGGCGGCTCTCTCGTGCAGTCTCTGCACGGGTCTCTCATGCTCGTCTTCCTCCCCGATAAAGCTGAACAAGCGGTTGTAGGTCGCGTTGAGGTCGGCCTGTAGGTCCAGGAGCCGCTTATCCAGTTCGGGGTCCATCGACGTGGCAGGCCCTCTCTCGCTGAAGCCTGTGAGCAGGTCCACCAAGGCAGAGGCCTTGGCCTTCTCGGCGACGGTGAAGGCGCGCCACAGGCCTTCCTCGTCTCCCTGCGCAACGTGCAACAACAGCAGGTCGTCGTAGGGGGCGACTTTGTCCCGCAAGAAAGATGCGCGCATCGCCTCCTGGGTGACGGTGCCGCGCAGCCGTTCGATCTCTTCCACCGCAGCCTCGAGCAATGTCCGCGCCTCCTCGTCACGACCTTGCAGACGTCTCAGATGTCCGAGCCGCTCGGACAGCCGGTAACGCAATTGCGGCAGTGCCAAGCGCTCGGCCAGACGGCTCGCCGCGAGCAGGTGCGGCTCGGCCTCGACCGCATCCGGGAGCAGCAAGTCGGCGAGGCGCAGGTGAGCGTAGACGCGCTGCACCGGCCAGTCGCCCCCGGAGACGAGGCTCAGCGCCCGCCGCGCTGTATCTAACGCAGCCTCCCGGTCCCCGCGAGTCGTCAGTGAGGACGCCCGCTCCAGCATCACGCCCGAGAGCAGCGGCGCGTTGTCAGCGGCCGCAAAGAGGTCCGCAGCCTCATCTAGCGCCTCCTCGGCCTCCTCAAACCGCGAGTGGGCCCCTAGCGCCAATCCCATACCCCAAAGTGCCCGTGCTCGATCGTGGGCCATGCCCATACCCCGTAGCAGCTCGTTGGTCTCTTGATAGTTGGCCAGCGCCTCTGAGTACAGGTTGAGTTCCAGGTAGGCATTTGCCATGTCCAATGAAAGCAAGCTTTTCTCTACCAGCGCGTCGAGGGAATCGTGCAGGCGACGCGCCTGCTCGAACGCGCCGAGGCAGCGCGTGTAGTTGGCCAGTCGCCGATTCGCTTCTCCAATATTGCTGAGGGCCATGGCATGCGGTAGGCTGAGGCCAGCCTCGGCGAAGACGGCCGCCGCGGCCTCGTGGGCCGCCAATGCTTCGTTGCCCCGACCGAGGTGGAGAAAGATATGGCCCCGATTATCCAGAATCTCGCCCAGGCGTTCACTCATGCCGAGGGCCCGGTAGCGCTCTTCGGCGCCCGCGTAGGCGCCGAGCGCTTCGTCGTAGCGGCCGGCGCGTTCGTAGCAGATGCCACGGTTCTGATGCACGAGCGCGGACAAAAGCGTTGACTGCTGTTCCGTAGGCGCCACGTCGAGTTCGCCTATGCCCTCCAAGCTGTCTAGGACGAGTTGGCCCGCATCAAGCGCCTCCTGGTAAAGTCCCAACTCGAGATATATGGACATGCGCCCCACATAGGTGCGCAAAGCCTCCAAGCTCTCTCCGAGAAAGAGATACCCTTCGTAAGCGGATTTGGCCATACGAAGCGCCGTGTCGAACTCACCATTCTCGGCGTAGATCCTGGACCTTATGTAATTTGCGCGTGGCATGGCGGCAGGCGCAGCGGCACGGTCGGCCACATCCGCGCACAGGGCAGCCAGGCGGTGCGCCTCGCCCGGATTGCTGTGCACCAACCGGTCTGCAGCGTTGAGCAATCCTTCCAGGCCATCCGCGTTCAGCAACTCCGCAGCGTGCAAGAACGCCGATCGCTGCTCAAGCGTCGGCAAGGCCCATAGTTCACTTAACAGCTCGGTCTCTATCTCATGACCAGAAGCTGGTGTCATCTCCCGCGGCGCACTTCGACCCCTGTAAGCCGGATCTCCACCTGGTCGCTGCTCGCAAGCACCTCGTACGTGCCGGGCGGCACGGCTCCGAACGAAAACTCGCCCAGGTCATTCGTGGTGGTCGTGGCGGCTTTCGAGGAACCCTTCAGCAGTTGCGCACCGAAAGCGCCAGGGTCGGTGCCGTCTACGGGGAAGATTTGGCCATAGAGGTCCGAGAGCCCGTCGTGAGGGCGCGACCGAAGGTTGATGGCGACGTCGGCGACTTCGGAGGAGTAGACAAATTGCCGCTTCGACTCCGGTGTGCCAAGCGCCCGCAAGCCGACCGCCGGTTGCAGGTCACTGTCGAATGAGAGCGTCGCGACCAAGCGCTTCAGCAAGCCAGGCCGTTGCTTGCCCTCTGCATACGCCTCGAAGCGATCGACCAAGGTGTCTCGCACCTCGGGTGGAGGCGAAGCTATTACGGTGGCCTCGCTGATCAGGGCAAACGCCCGCAACCACGTGACGTTGGTGTGCATGGTACTGTCGGTCGCCACCTGCTTCTCAACGGTCCGGGCCTCTCGCTCGGACAGGCGGCCCTCGACCCAGTCCACCAACCGAGCGAACTCCCTATCCCCAGACTCCAACACGGGCTTGACCTCCAAAGCGTTCTGGTGACATGACTTTACAATACATATGCTCCTACGTGGGCGAAAAATACCTAATCCCGGGTGCCGTTGAGAATATTTGTGCGCTAGCCTTCACCTAGCACCTGCTTCAGACGCTTCAGACAGCGAGCGCGGGTGGGGCCGATGCTACCCAGGGGCATGCCCAGGCGGTCGACGATCTCGGCGTAGGAGGGCTGCTCGGGCTGGAAGTAGAGCGCGAGCAGCAACTCTCGGCAGCTTTCACTGATCTTCGAGAGGCCCGTGTCCAGCCATTCAGTTAGTTCCCAGTGCTCTATGGAGTCGGCGTCGTGCTTGCCGAGAAGCACGGCGCTCTGGGCGAGGCGCGTGTCTTCCAGGCGCTCGCTCGCGGTCTCGCGGCGGTTGCGTTCCAGAAAGCGCCAGGTGTGGCGGCGCGCGACGGTTGCGAGCCACGGGCCAAGGCGGCTGTCCTCAGACAAGGTATGCAGACTTTGGATCAGGATGGTGAAGGTGATCTGCGCGACGTCGGCGGCGTCATCCCGGGATAACCCGTATCTTAAGGGTATGGAGTACACCAGGCCCTCGTAACTGTCCAACAACCGTTGCCACGCGCCGGCGCTGCCTGCAAGGCAGCGCCGGATCAGGTCTCGGTCGGAGTCAGCTGCGACGCGTGTGCTTTTCATAGGCACCTTTTCTTTTCGCCCACACGTCTCGGCGACGGTGTGCGGGACCGGGATCGGTTAGCTTCCGGTGATCCTCCTCGGCGGCGTGGCGGATGCCCTCCTTGGTGGCGCCCATTGTGCTGAAGGCGGCGACGAAGTAGCCATTGTAGCGGCTCAGGATGAGCACTTCTACGTCCGACCAATCCAACCGGTACCCCGGTGGGAGCCACGGTAGGTCGCACACTTCTCCTCCTTATACGATTTTCCGCTGAGTGTATTGTCTACAGAGATGAGAGCATATCAAATGTTTCGTCTTCATCGTCCCGATCCGGCTCCACAGGGAAGCGTGGACGGAGGACCTAGTGCAGCAACCGTGCAGCAACCCAAGTAACTCACTTGAAAGATTGGGAAAAGCATCAGTGTGTAACCCTCTGCTTTTGCAGGAATTTTGCATACGCCAGAAAAGTCCGGCAAACTATCCCATAGCCTTTGCACGGCGGAGGTCAGGGGTTCGAATCCCCTCGGCTCCACATATCGAAGAGATCGGAAAGCTCACGTTGACCACAAGCCACAACGTCGAGAAGAATGGCCTGCCCTATGATCTGGGGGCCTTCGACCTGGATGGTACTGTACTGCGGCGGGATTTGAAGATCTCTGAGCGGACCATCGCCGCCATGCGTGGGCTCAGGGGGCGCGGGATGCGTCTGGTGGTGGCGACGGGGAGGCGATTCGAGGGGGCCAGGGAACATGCCGAAAGGCTGGGATTCCGCGGTTCGGACCCCGTGATCTGCTACGGTGGCTCGATGGTCCGGCGGATGAACGGCGAGACTTTGTTGCATCGCACGCTGTCACGCGAGGCGAGCGCGGAGGTCGTCGAATGGGCGGCGGAGCGCGGCTTGCACGCCCGCGTCTTCGTGGACGGACGTGTCGTTACTTCTCCTGACACCACGGCGACCCGGGAGTACTTGCGAGGCGAGGAGCCGGACGTGTCCATCGTGGACTCGCCCGCGCAGTGGCTGAGGGAGGATGGGGAAGAGCCGATCAAACTCGTCATCGTGGACCATCCACGCGACGTGCCCCACTGGCTGGAGGAGGCGCGGGAAGCGTTTCGGGGTCGGCTCTTCGTGACCCGCAGTTTGCCGCATTATGTCGAGATTGGGAGCCTCGAAGGCACGAAGTCCACGGCCCTGAAGTTCCTGTGCGGACACTGGGACGTTGACTCCGCCCGCGCCATCGCTTTCGGGGACGCGGACAACGACGTGGATATGCTCCGATTCGTCGGGCATGGGGTAGCCGTCGGCGGCTTGACCGAGGAAGTGCGCGAGGCCGCCGACGAGGTCGTTCCGCCGGTCGAGGAAGACGGCGTGGCCCGTTATCTGGAACGGCTGCTCGAAGAAGCTGGAGGCGCGTAGTGCCGGAGCTTCCCGAAACCATGGTCATCTCGGAGGACGTTTTCTCCCTGGCCGGTGGACGGAAGGTGCTGCGGGCGGCGGTTTTCCGCCCGGACGTGACCAACGTGGAGCCGGAAGAATTTACCCGTCGCCTCGCCGGGAAGAGGCTGCGCGGGACCGGGCGGCGCGGCAAGGTCATCGTGCTCGACTTCGGAGATGTCGTCGGCTTTGTACACC
>Ga0208612_1000956_pt1 | contig 12122 bp, 10 predicted proteins | sample AntDryMetagUQ889_FD_188089 | JGI IMG/M metagenome (GOLD analysis project Ga0208612, IMG submission 188089) | Polar desert microbial communities from Antarctic Dry Valleys - UQ889 (SPAdes) | ecosystem: Environmental > Terrestrial > Soil > Desert | place: Antarctic Dry Valleys | collected 2008-12-31 | reverse complement strand
GCCTCCCGCGCCCCCGCCACAGCCGCCGCGACCGCGTCCTCGTCGGTCACGTCGGCGTGGAACCAGCGCGCCGTGTCGCCGAGCTCGCCCGCGAGCGCTTCGGCCTTCTCGTCGTTCACGTCGGCGATCGCCACGCGGGCGCCGCGCTCGGCCAGGAGCCGGACGGTGGCCTCGCCGAGCCCCGACGCGCCGCCGGATATGAATGCGCCGATGCCCTCGAGTCGCATCTAGCGGACCGACACCACTACTACCCGTAGGCCGTCCGAGCTTGGAGGATGGACCACTACCACTTAGCGCACGACCCCCAGGCTCACGCCGAACAGTCCCTCGGGATCGCAGACGAAGTCCTCGAGGACCAGACCTGCCTCGCGCAGCTCGTGCTCGACCCGTTCGGGCGTGAACTTCGAGCTGATCTCCGTAAGCATCTCCTCGCCCTCGGCGAACTCGACCTCGAGCCCGAGGTCCGCGACCGTCACCGTCTGGGCCTCGCGCGAGCGCAGGCGCATCTCGATCCAGGCGCGCTCCTCGTCGTAGACGGCCACGTGCTCGAAGCGCGCGGGGTCGAAGTCGGCGCCGAGGCTTGCGTTCAGCACCCGCAGCACGTTGCGGTTGAACTCCGCGGTCACGCCCTCGCTGTCGTCATAGGCGGCCTCGAGCGCGGCGCGCTCCTTGACGAGGTCGGTGCCGATCAGCAGGCGGTCCCGCGAGCCCATCAGCGCGCGCACCCGGGCCAGGAAGGCGGCTCGCTCTTGCGGGTACAGGTTCCCGATCGTGCCGCCGAGCAGGGCGAACAGCCGCCGCTCCCCGGCGGGAATGCGCTCGAGATCGCGCTCGAAGTCGCCGACCACCCCGTGTACGGCGAGGCCCGGGTAGAGCTCGGTGAGCTCCTGCGCGCAGCGGGCGACGACCGACTGGTCGACGTCGAAGGGCACGTAACGTCGCAGCGTGCCGCTTCCGGCCATCGCGTAGAGCAGCGCCCGGGTCTTCGAGGCGGTTCCCGAGCCGAGCTCCACGAGCTCCTGCATCCCCCCGACGAACTGTGGCGCGTAACGGTTGAGGATCGCCCGCTCGCAGCGGGTGGGGTAATACTCGGGGAGCGTGGTGATGCGGTCGAAGAGCTCCGAGCCGCGTGCGTCGTAGAAGTACTTGGGCGGCAGCTCCTTCGGCATGCGAGTGAGCCCCTCGCGCACGTCCTCGGCGAGCGTGTCGGGGCCGCTCTCGGCGACGTAGCTGTCGATGCGGATGCGCTCAGGGGCCGTCGCCTCCATGCTTCAGCCACCTCCATACGCGCAGCGGAAGCAGAGCACGTCGTAGCGGCGCAGGTAGGGGACCTCGCCACGCTCGGCGCGGGGGTTCGCGGCGGCGGCGTAAAGCCCGGCGAGCTCGGGGCGCAGCGGCTCAGCCCCTCCACGGGGCGGTGTCTGAAGATCGTGAGGACGCACGGGGCGGGTGCCGGAAGGGAGCAAGCCTAGCCGGAGGGGCGGCGGGCGGGCAAGCGCGTTGGCGCAACGGCAGCGGTCTCGTAAGGTGCCGCTCGTCCAGGGTGCCGCCTGTTAGGGCGAGCTGGGCAGCCGCCTGTTAGGGCGAGTTGGGTCGGGCGCGCGGGCGGTCCCCTCCCGCTGCGGGACGCGGTGGTAGCGTTCCGTCGCGTGGAAGCTTCGGGCGGACTACAGCGGCGCGGCGGCTACGTGAGCATGAGCCGGGACGCGGCGTGAGTCCCGACCCCACCAGCGTCCGACCGGACCGCAACCTCGCGCTCGAGCTCGTGCGCACCACCGAGTACGCGGCGCTCGCCGCGGCGCGCTGGATCGGAAGCGGGGAGAAGGAGAAGGCGGACGGCGCGGCGGTCGACGCGATGCGCCTGATGCTCGACACCGTGATGATGGCCGGCACGGTCGTGATCGGAGAAGGCGAGAAGGACGAGGCCCCGATGCTCTACAACGGAGAGCGGGTCGGAGGGGGGGATGCGCCGGAGGTCGACGTGGCCGTCGACCCCCTCGAGGGCACGGACCTATGCGCCAAGGGGATGCCGAACGCGATCGCGACGATCGCCGTGTCCGACCGCGGGACCATGTTCGACCCCGGCCCTTGCTTCTACATGCTCAAGGCCGCCACCTCGAGGGACATGGCCGACCTGCTCGATCTCGACCGCCCGCTCGGCCAGACGCTCGAGCTGATGGCCAAGGAGAAGGGCGTGGCGGTCGGCGATCTCGTGGTGGTCATGCTCGACCGCCCGCGACACGACGATGCGAAGAAGGAGATCCGCGAGGCAGGCGCTCGCATCAGGTTGATCCCCCACGGCGACGTCTCCGCTGCGCTCGAGGCGGTCACGGAGGGCTCGCCGATCGACCTGTTGTGGGGCATCGGCGGCACGCCCGAGGGCGTCCTCGCGGCCTCGGCGATCCAGTGCATCGGAGGCAAGATCGTCGGCCGACTCCTTCCCCAGTCCGACGAGGAGCGCGAGGCCGCCCTCGAGGCCGGCTACGACCTCGACGAGGTGCTCGACACCGATGCGCTCGTCTCGGGCGAGAACGTCTTCTTCTCAGCGAGTGGTGTGACCGGGGGCGAGATGCTCGACGGGGTGGTCTTCGAGGGCCCCCGGGGTGCCACCACCGAGTCGCTCGTGATGCGCTCGCGCTCTGGCACCGTGCGTCGGGTCCACGCGCGCCACGACCGCGCGAAGCTGCGCGCGGTAACCGGCGAGCGCGTCGGCTGAGGCTGGATCCACCTGAGGCTGAGCTGCTGCGCCGATCGGCGGAGGCTGAGGAATTAGCCCACCCGCGCCGGCTGCTGCGCCTCTTGCGTGGCCGATGTGCGCTCGGCTGGCGCTTCCTTCAGCGCTCCCACGACCGACGGGGCGAGGTCGAGGCGGGCGAGCGAGCGCAGGAAGGCGTGGGTGACGATGACGTGGATGCGCAGCTGGGTGATTCGGTAGAGGTGGCGACCCAGGCGCGAGAACCAGCCCCAGCCGGCGATCAACGGGAAGAAGCTGGCGACCTCCGAGGTGACCGTGCCGGTCACGAGGTCCGAGCCGTCGTGCCGGTCGCCGTCCGCTGGCGGACGGCGGACCGACAGACGCAGGTACCCCCTGCTGCGCCCGCTCGGGGCGACGAGCAAGCCCGCGTCGATGCGCCAGGTCACCGTGGCGCTGTCCTCGTCTGCCTCGTAGTCGGGCGGGTGGAAGCGCAGCAGCACGAACGGCCTGCCGACGAGGGCGATCTCGCGCGCGTCTTCGCTGTAGAGCACGCGCACGAGGCCGAGCGACACCCGCGTCAGGAAGCGCCAGTAGGTGCGCGCCAGGCGCTCGAGGTACTCGGGGCTCCAGATCCGATCGAGCTCCCCGCGGGGGAGGGTGACCTCGGCCGCCTGCTTGGTGGTCACGCTGCCATCCGGGGGGGCGGCGGACTCAGGCACGTCGAGGACCCGTACCCGCGCGCGTGCCTGACGGCGTCGGTGAGCCACGCCTCTCGGGTCGCGCCTTCTCACCCGGCTCACGCTAGCGCAGGAGCTCGACCTCGACGCGCTCGCCCGCGGCCAGCTCGCCCTCCCCGGCCGCCACGAGCGCGAGGCAGTCGGCGGCCAGCATCGAGGTCAGCACATGCGAGCCCTGCGGGCCGGTGGGGACTGCGTGCAAGCCGTCGGCCTCAGCCCGCAGCCGGCAGCGCACCGCCTGCTCGCGACTTGAATTTCGCGCGAGGCCGGCGTCGAGCACGGCGGTCGACCGGGCGGCAGCGGGATCGGCTCCCTGCAGCGCGCGCAGCGCCGGGCGTACGAAGAGCTGGAAGGTGACCATCGCCGAGACCGGGTTGCCCGGCAGCCCGAACACGAGCGCCCGCCGCGCCCCGCTCGCGTAGGTGCCGAACCAGGTCGGCTTGCCCGGTCGCAGGGCCACCCCCCAGAAGCGCTGCTCGGCGCCGAGCGCGGCCAGTGCGCCCTTGACATGGTCGTGGGGCCCGACCGATACCCCTCCCGAGACGCAGACCACGTCGGCGGAGGCGAGCGCTCGCGCGAGCGCGTCACGGGTGGCCGGGGCCGCATCGGGCACCGTCTCGGTGGCCCCCGCGTCGGCGCCGGCGAGCACCGCCTGGCCGGCGAGCGCGACCGGGTTCGAGCTCCAGATCGCTCCCGGACGGAGGCCTTCTCCCGGGGGCACCAGCTCGTCGCCCGTCGCGAGGATCGCCACCCGCGGGCGCCGGGCGCAGCGGACCGCCGCGCGCCCGACGCTGGCGAGCACCCCGAGCGCCGCCGGGCCGAGCTCGGCGCCGGGGCCGAGGACGGTCTGGCCGGCGCGCAGATCCTCGCCGGGCTGGCGGATGTTCGCGCCGGGCGCGGAGGCGAGCACACGCACCCATTCGTCCGCTCGTTCGGAACCCGCGTCCGGCGCCAAGCGCCCCGGGGGCTCGGTCTGCTCCACCGGGACGACCGTGCCGGTCCCCTCGGGCACGAGCGCGCCGGTGGAGATGCGCACCGCCGTCCCCGGCCGCACGGCGACCGGCGAGGGGCTGCCCGCCCGCGCCTCCCCGACCACGCGCAGCTCGCCCTGCGCCCCCCGCGCCACCGCGAAGCCGTCCATGGCGGAGTTTGGGAAGGGCGGCACGTCGACCGTGCTCGTGACCTCCTCCGCCAGCACGCGTCCGAGCGCCTGGTCGAGCGCTATGTCCTCGGCAGCGAGCGGCCGGGCAAGCGCTAGCACCCGCCGGCGCGCCTCATCGATCGCTATCAGGTCGGGCACGAGGACACCATTCGCCGGCCGTCAGCCGCGATTAAGCGGCCGCCTGGCCGAGTTGTAGCTGGCCGGTATCGTGGATCTCGAAGCGCATGGCGTTCACCACGGCGCCGCCGAGGATGATGATCGCCAGCGCATAGAACCACACGAGCACGATCACCACGAATACGAAGGTGGTTCCGAAGCGGGCGATGCTCGAGATCGTCTGGAGGTAGACGGGAAAGCCGTAGTCGATGACGCCGATGGCGAGCGTGGCGCCGACTGCACCGGGCCAGATCGCCCGCCACGGCACGCGCCGATTGGGCACGGTGAGGTAGATGAGGCAGAGGATCAGGAAGGTGATCAGCAGGCCCAGGGCGATCGTGACGACGTAGATCACGCCCGGGACCTCCGAGAGGCCGAGCGGCAGGGCGTCCGCGCGGGAGACCAGAAGGGACTGCAGCGTGGGTACCGCCACGGTCGCCGCCATGAAGAGCAGGACGAAGACGAGCATGACGAGCGCGAAGCGCTTCTGCTGCAGCCAGGTGCGGCAGGGCACGTGATAGATACGGCAGAAGGCGGTGTCGAGCGCGCCCCAGAACGACGATCCGATGTAGATGCTGGTCAAGAGCGCCACCACCCCGAAGCTCGTCGACGTGCGGCGCACGTTGTCGAGCGCCCGCGTGAGCGTCGAGTCGGTGGCGTTGGGAAAGAGCCCGCGTAGGTCCTGGAGGATGCTCTGCTCGAGGTCTCCGCTCTCGAGCACGCGCCCGGCGATGTAGAGGGCCAGGAGCGCCAGCGGGAAGACCGACAGCAGGAGGTTGTAGGCGACCATGCCGGAGAGGCCCGTGAGGTTGTCCTCGTAGGCCTTCTTGTAGAAGTCCTTCGTCGCGCGCCAGAGCGACCGGTGGTTGTCACCGGCGGGCGCCGGCATCCACCATCTACGGGTGCGGGAGGCGGCGCAGAACCGCTCGGGTGACTCCGCCCGCTACGCGCAGGCCGCCACCGGCCACCTTCGCAGCGCTTCGCAGCGCCCCGCCCACGGGGTCCGGTGCGCTGGGGTTGCCGGCGCGGCTTGGACTCTCATCCGCCGTGCTCGGGGGCGGGGGCCGGGAGGCGGTGGGCGCGGCCGCGCGCCTGTCGCTGCGCCGGCCGGGCCGGGAGCGCGGCAGGTTTCCTAGCAGGCCTGGCTCTTCTGGGCTCATCGGCATGCCGAGTGTAGTGGTCCGCCCGGCAAGCACCGCAGGGCGACCCGCTATCAAATCCCCCTTCTGCGACGTATCGATAATGGCCGTTTGGGGTAGTAAAGCCCTTGGCGAACCAGGCAGATGGGGCGGGGTTCGCGGTCGCCAGGCAGCGTGAGCTTAGCTGCTACGGCTTGACTTCAGAATGTATAGCGTTATGATTGTAATCGTCTGTTTAAATGGGCTGGGCCGCGTGCCCAGGGGCCCGGTCTTAGGGGTATGAGAATCGTATGTCGGTAGCGGAACTGCAAGAGCTCGAAGAAGTGAAGCTGCTCCTCACGCGGGGGCAGCAGGCCGGCGTGCTGACGTACGCGGAGGTCGCCACGGCGCTCGCGGAGGTCGAGCTCGACGACGGCGACATCGAGGATCTCCACACCCACCTGGAGCGGTCCGAGATCGAGCTGGTAGAGGAGATCGACCCGGCCCTCGCCGCTTCCCAGCAGGTCGAGCGCGCGCCGGACAAGCGCACGCGGCGCAAGAAGGCCACGATCGACCTCAAGCCGGACATGACCACGGACAGCCTGCAGCTGTTCCTCAAGGACATCGGCAAGGTCCGCCTGCTCACCGCTCAGGAGGAGGTGGACCTCGCGAAGCGCATCGAGCGCGGCGACCTCGACGCGAAGCAGAAGATGGTGGAGTCCAACCTGCGCCTGGTCGTCTCGATCGCCAAGAACTACCGCAACCAGGGCCTGCCCTTCCTCGACCTGATCCAGGAGGGAACGCTCGGCCTGGTCCGCGCCGCGGAGAAGTTCGACTACCGCAAGGGCTTCAAGTTCTCCACCTACGCGACCTGGTGGATTCGCCAGGCGATCGCCCGCGCGCTGGCGGACAAGGCGCGCACGATCCGCATCCCGGTGCATGTGGTAGAGAAGCTGAACAAGATCGGCCGCGCCGAGCGCAAGCTCGTCACCGAGCTGGGCCGCGAGCCCACCCCCGAGGAGATCGCCGCAGTCACCGGCATCGAGCCGGAGGAGGTCGACTCGATCAAGCGCTCAGCGCAGGCCCCGGTCTCGCTCGAGAAGCCGGTCGGGGACGAGGAGGAGTCCGAGTTCGGTCAGTTCATCGCCGACGAACGCGCGGAGTCGCCCTACGAGCGCGCGGCGGAGATCCTCACCAAGGAGGCGCTGCGTGAGGCGCTCGAGAACCTCTCCTACCGTGAGCGGCGCGTGCTCGAGCTGCGCTACGGCCTCGGTGGCGAGCACCCTCGCACGCTCGACGAGGTCGGCCGCACGTTTAACGTCACGCGCGAGCGGATCCGCCAGATCGAGAACCAGTCGCTCAAGAAGCTGCAGTCGCTGGCTGAGGCCCAAAAGCTCCGCGACGTCGCCTGAGGCGGCTGGGCGCGCTTGGCGGTGTCATCGGAAGCCTCGTGCGCGTTCGCACACGTTGCCCGCGTCTTCCTTGCCAGTCACGCCCACACGCTGGCATGATGTCATCGCACACTCCATATGTCATTCTGGTAGCCTAGTGTCATGGCGCAGTTCGTGGGGGTCGCGGAGGCAAAGCGGCGCTTTTCGGAGCTGCTGGATCGCGTGGGTGCTGGTGAGCGAATCGTGATCGCGCGTCGCGGCAAACCTGCGGTTGCGCTTGTGCCACCGGGTGAGGAGCTCACGCAGGTCCCCCGCTCCGCACCAGCCGGCTTCGCCGCGATCGCCGGGGCGCTCGCCGATTGGGATGAGCTGGATGAGGTGGTGCGCGAGGCCTACGCCGCTCGCGGCAAAGCCAAGGACCGTCCTGCACCGATTCTCGACTGAGGGCCGTGTACTGCCTCGACACCGACGTCTTGAGCGCGGTACTCAAGCGAGAGCCACCGCTGCACCTGATCCGGCGCCTCGCGCGAACCCCGCCGACAGACCAGTGCACAACCGCCATCACGCTCGGCGAGCTGGTGTACGGGGTAGCCCGCCGGGGAAGCCCGGCGCTAGCGGAGCGCGTACGAGGCCTGATCGCGTCGGCGGGGCCGATTCTGCCGTTCGACCAGGCCGCCGCGCAGCGCTATGGCCCGCTGCGAGCGAACCTCGAAATCGGCGGCCGCCGCCTGGCCGAGCCGGACCTTCGCATCGCCGCAATCGTCCTTTCGAGGGATGCCACGCTCGTGACAGGCAACGTTCGTCACTTCGCCCGGGTGCCTGATCTGAACATCGAAGACTGGCTCGCTGACGTTTGACGTCAGCCCGTGCAGCTTCAACGTCCTCGACGGGCAGCGGGATCGCCAGCGCGTGGGCCACTTGAATAACTACTTCTCGCCCGGGGCGGTGTCGGGGCGATCGCGTCGCGACGGCAGCCCCAACACGCCAGAGTGCGAGCGGCCAGTGGACGGAGGCAGTTCATCGAGGTCAGGACGCAGGGGCTATGCCGCACCTACTCCGGCGTGCTGGCCTCGAGCCGCCGGCGCAGGATCAGCTCCGTCCCCTCGCTGCCGGGGTTCACCACGACGGCGTCCATCAGCGCCCCCATCAGCGGCAGCCCCCGCCCCCGATTGCCCCCGCGCGGCGCTCGCCAGGTCCCGAAGTCGCGCACGGTGATCTCGAGCCGGCCCTGGGACAGGGTCGCCTCGACCTCCACGGGCGAGGTCTCGCCGTCGACCGGGTGCTCGGTGGCGTTGGTGGCAGCCTCGCTGAACGCCGACGTGATCTCGAACAGCTCAGTCTCGCCCGCGCCGCGCTCGGCGAGCCAGGCGCGCAGCTCGTCACGCAGGCCGGCGACGGCGGCGGGGTCGGAGGGGATCGTGAGGCGCAGGTGGTCCGCGGGCGCAGGGGCGCGGAGCGCGAGTACGGCCACGTCGTCGGCGCGGCCGTTGCCGCCCAGCGCGTCCAGCAGATGGTCGCAGAGGGCATCGGGGGCGACCGGCCCCTCGGCGGCCGCCGAACGCAGCCGCTCGAGACCAAGGCCGATCGCCTCGTCACGGCTCTCGATCAGGCCGTCGGTGTAGAGCAGGAGCGTCGCGCCCGGGTCGAGCTGGGCGGTCGCCTCGGCGTGAGCAGGCGCGGGCAGTACTCCGAGTGGAAGCGAGCGACCGGATTCCAGGATCTCGACGACTCCGTCGGGGCGGACGAGCATCGGCGGCGGGTGCCCCGCGCACGTGAAGCAGATCTCGAGCGACTCTGGATCGACGAGCAGGCAAATCATCGTCGCCATCTGATCGCCCTCGAGCGCCTGGACCACCGCGTCGAGGCGATCGGCGACCGCGCCCGGCCCGTGGCCCTCCAGCGCGTACGCGCGCGCCGCGGTGCGGAGCTGTCCCATGACGATCGCGGCGGGCAAGCCCTTGCCCATCACATCGCCCAGCACGAGCGCTGCGCGGCCGTCCGGCAACGGGATCACGTCGTACCAGTCGCCGCCCACCTCGACGCCCGCCCCGCCCGCGCGGTAGCGCGCGCCGACGGCGACCCCGGGCACCTCTGGCAGCCGCTCGGGCAGGAGGCTGCGCTGAAGCGTGTCGGCGATGCCGTGCTCGTGCTCGTAGCGGTGGACGCCGTCGAGCGCGGCTGCAGCCATCTGTGCGAGCTGGCGCAGGATCGCGCCGTCGCTCGCAGTGAAGCCGCCCGGCTTGCCCGAGAGCTGGATCGTCCCGGCGTCGTGCCCGTCGGGGGCGGTCAGGGCGACTGCGAGCTCCGCGCCGGCCGCAACGTCTCCGGGCACGCTCGGAGGGTCCTCGGCACTGCCGAAGAGCGTCACATGAGACCTATGGGCCCCGACGATCCTGCGCGCCCAGACCTCGGTCAGCTCGATCGCCTCGGCCACCGAGCGCGTGTGGGCAATCGCCACCGAGGCCTCAGCCAGTTGCTCGAGCTGAGTCGTGTGACGCTGCTCGAGCCTCGCCCGCTCGAGTGCCGCGGTCTTCTCCGAGAGCTCGACGAAGACCTCGACCTTCGAGCGCAGAACGGTCGGCGAGAAGGGCTTTCCCAGATAGTCGACCGCTCCGGCCTGATAGCCGCGAAAGATCCGGTCGGCGTCGCTGCCGTGAGCGGTCAGGAAGATGATCGGCACGTGCCGCGTGCGCTCGAGGCTCTTGATGTAGCCGGCGGTCTCGAGCCCGTCCATGCCCGGCATCTCCACGTCCAGGAGGATCACTGCGAACTCGCGTCGCAGCAGCTCGTGTAGGGCCTCCTCGCCCGAGCGGACGGCGACCAGGTCGTGTCCCAGCGGCTCCAGCAGCGCCTCCAGGCTCAGCAGGTCGTCCGCGCGGTCGTCCACCATCAGGACGCTCGCCCGCTTCAGAGGCTCGGGGGTCGTGATCGGCTCGACCAGCGCCGCGGGCACGGTCGAGCTCGGCCGCGAGATGCTCACGCCGCCTCCCCTCGTGGCTGCTCGGCGAGGGCCATGGCGCGCGGTGGTTCGGTTGCGGTCGCGAAGAGGTCCGCGAGCGCGTCGCCCGGCATCGGCGCGGCGAAGAGATTTCCCTGAGCGCGGTCGCAGCCGAGCGCCGAGATCTCCTCGACCTGCTGCTCCGTCTCGACGCCCGCCGCGACCGTGGCGAAGCCGAGCGCGTGGGCCAGCTTGAGCATCGCGGCGAGCAGCGAATGGCGGCCGTCGCCGGCGACCGCCGCCTCGATCAACGAGCGGTCGATCTTGACGGTGTCGAGGGGGAGATCCCTGAGCCGGGAGAGCGACGGGCACGCTGCACCGAAGCCGTCCAGCGCAAGCCCGACGCCGAGGGCACTCAGCTCGTCGAGCGAGGCGACCCGGAAGCGCGCATCGTCGAGGATCGCGCTCTCGGTGATCTCGAGGCGAAGCCTGTGCGGGTCGGCGCCGCTGTCCGCGAGCGTCCTGACCAGCGCGGGCACGAAGTCGCGGGCTCCGAGCCGGCGGGCCGCAACGTTCACGGCGAGCGTGACGGGCGAGGGGGCCGGCAGCAGGGCGTCCCAGCGCTCGAGCTCGGCCAGCGCCTCCCCCAGCACCCATGCGCCGATCTGGCCCATCAGCGGTGAGTGCTCGATGCCCGGTAGAAAATCGAGCGGGCCCAGCAGCCCATGCTCTGGGTGCTCCCAGCGCAGCAGCGCCTCCACCGCCACGACCGCGCCGCTCGCGAGGTCCACCTCGGGTTGGTAGACGAGCTGCAGCTCGCCGTGGTCGAGCGCTCGCCGCAGGGCGTTCTCGGTATCGATGCGCTCGAGCGCCCGGCGGCGCATGTCTCCGTCGAATATCTCGTGCCGCGCACCGCCGCGCTGCTTGGCCCGATACATCGCGGCGTCGGCCTCGCGAACCAGCAGCTCCGGGTCCTCGCCAGGTTCGGAGGCGAGCGCGATGCCGATGCTGGTGGAGACGAAGGCGTCGCCGGCGTCGAGCCGGAAGGGCGCTGCGATGGCCGCCGAGATCCGCTCCGCGACCTCGACCACGTCGCGCTCTTCTTCGCCCGCCTCGGCCAGCACGGTGAACTCGTCCCCGCCGAAGCGGGCGACCGCGTCCGAAGGTCTCAGGACTCCGAGCAGGCGTTCGGCGACCTGCTGCAGCAACTGGTCGCCGGCTTCGTGGCCGAGCGTGTCGTTCACCAGCTTGAACCCGTCGAGGTCGAAGAACAGGATCGCCACCCGCGCGGGGCGGCGCTGCATGGCGGCGAGAGCGCTTTCGAGCCGGTCCATGAACAGCAGCCGGTTCGGAAGTCCCGTGAGGGCGTCGTGAGCGGCGCGCCGGGCAAGGCGCTCGGCCTCGCGCCGGGCCTCGTGGAGCTCCACGAAGACCTGTACCTTCGAGCGCAGGACGGCGGGGGGGAAGGGCTTGGCGAGATAGTCCACCGCGCCCACCTCGTACCCGCGAAAGGTTGCGCGTTGATCGTCGCGAGCGGCGGTGAGGAAGATGATCGGGATCCCGCGGCTCTTCTCGCGCCGCTTGATCTGGGCGGCTGTCTCGAAGCCGTCGAGGCCCGGCATCTCCACGTCCATGAGAATCAGCGCGAGGTCCTCGCGCAGCACCGCGCGCAGCGCCTCCTCGCCGGAGCCGGCGCGCACTGCGCGCTGGCCGAGCGGCTCGAGCACCGCCTCGAGCGCCAGCAGGTTATCCGGACGATCGTCGACGAGCAGGATGCCGGCCGCCGGCGCTTCCATGCGCGGTCCCTCCAAGCCCTACCGGTAGAGCCAGACCGTCATGAGGGACAGAAGCTGGTCCACCTCCACAGGCTTGGTTACGTAGTCCGAAGCGCCCGCGGCGATGCACTTCTCACGGTCGCCCTTCAT
>Ga0208612_1000955_pt1 | contig 12125 bp, 13 predicted proteins | sample AntDryMetagUQ889_FD_188089 | JGI IMG/M metagenome (GOLD analysis project Ga0208612, IMG submission 188089) | Polar desert microbial communities from Antarctic Dry Valleys - UQ889 (SPAdes) | ecosystem: Environmental > Terrestrial > Soil > Desert | place: Antarctic Dry Valleys | collected 2008-12-31 | reverse complement strand
TTCAGAAGCCTCATCCCCCGCTCGTCCTCGGCGGCACCGTCAAGCCCCCGCTTCGCCGCGCTTGCCGCTCGCTTCGCCGACGAGGTCAACACGCTCGGCGCCCCGAACGACGAGCTCAGGGAGCGGAAGGAGCGCCTCGATCACGCGTGCGCCGATGCGGGACGCGACCCTGCCACGCTCAGCTTCTCGGTGATGACCGCGTGCTTCGTCGGCTCGGATCGAGCCGAGCTTCTCGACCGATCGGGACGTTCCTTTCGATCCGTGGCGGCGAGGCCGACGCGGAGCAAATGCTCGAAGAGCGCCGCCCGACCTGGCTGGCCGGAACAGTCGAGGAGGTCGCAGCACGAATCAGCGAGCTCGAGGCGCTTGGTGTCGACCGCGTCATGCTCCAGCACCTGAATCACTCGGACGACGACATGGTCGCGCTCATCGGCGAGCAGCTGATTCCGGGCCTCGCATGAGTAAAGTCTCGCCATGACAACTACAGAGCTGACAGGGGCGGAGGACGTCGCGTGGGATCTCTCCGACCTCTACGAAAGCAGTGACGACACCCGCCTCGAGCAGGACGTGGAGGAGGCCGAGAAGGCCTCCGAGACCTTTCGCGAGACGTACTACGGCAAGATCGCCGACCTCGATGCGGGCGGTCTCGCGGATGCGATAGAGGAGCGCGAGCGGATCGAGTCGATCTTCACCCGCGCCATCTATTACGCTCATCTCTGGTACTCGACGGACACGGCCGATCCGGCTCGCGGCGCGCTCGTCGCGCGCCTGACGGAGAAGGGCGCCGCGCTCGATACGCAGCTTCTCTTCTTCGGGCTGGAGATCGCCGACATCGACGACGTCCGCGCCGAGGCGCTGATCGGCGATCCCGCACTCGAGCACTGGCAGCACTGGCTTCGCTCGCTCAGGAAGTTCCGCCCGCACTTGCTCTCGGAGCCGGAGGAGAAGATCTTCACGGAGAAATCCGTGTCCGGCGTCAGCGCCTGGTCGCGACTGCACGAGGAGCTCTTGAGCGCAGTGAAGGTCGAGCTCGACGGCGAGGAGATCGGCTTCGAGGAGGCGATGGCGAAGCTCTACTCCTCTGATCGAGACGAGCGCCGTGCGGCGGCCGAAGCGGTCACCGAGGCGCTGGCTCCCGGCCTGCGCACGCGCACCTTCGTCTTCAACACGATCCTCGTCGACAAGTCGATCGATGACCGCCTGCGTGCGTACGACACCTGGATCTCGTCCCGTAACCTGCGAAACGACACCACCGACGAGGCTGTGCAAGCCCTCGTTGACGCGGCGGTGTCCCGCTACGACGTTCCGCAACGGTACTACCGCCTGAAGGCCAAGCTCATCGGTCTCGACCGGCTCACCTTCTACGACCGTTTCGCGCCGATCGCCGACGATCAGACCAAGGTGTCCTGGGACGAGGCGAAGGACGTCGTCCTCGCCGCCTATCACGACTTCACCCCCGAGGCGGGCGGCGTCATCGAGCGCTTCTTCGAGGAGAGCTGGATCGACGCTCCCACCCGTGAGAACAAGCGGACCGGGGCGTTCTGCGCGACCAGCGTCCCCGGCGTGCATCCGTACATCCTCATGAACTTCACCGGCGATCGCCGCTCGATCCTGACGCTGGCGCACGAGCTCGGCCACGGCCTCCACGGCTCGCTTGCTCAGCCACTCGGACTCTTCAACGCCGACACGCCGCTGACGACCGCGGAGACGGCATCGGTCTTCGGCGAGGCGCTGACCTTCAAGCGCCTGCTCAGCCTCGAGGAGGACCCGCGGGCTCGCCTGAACTTGCTCGCCGGGCGGATCGAGGACTCGATCGCGACCGTGTTTAGGCAGATCGCGATGAACCGCTTCGAGCATGCAGTGCACACCGAGCGGCGAGAAGAGGGGGAGGTCGCGGTCGACCGCTTCCAAGAGCTCTGGCTCGAGTCACAGAAGCAAATGTTCGAGGACTCCGTCGACATCGAGGGGTACGGGACGTGGTGGAGCTACATCCCGCACTTCCTTTCGACCCCGGGCTACGTGTACGCCTACGCGTACGGCTTCCTCTTCGCGCTCTCGATCTTCCGGCACTACGAGTTGGAGGGCGAGTCGATGGTGGAGCCGTATCTCGACGTCCTCCGAGCGGGTGGATCGAAGCCGCCCGAGGAACTCGCCGAGATCGTCGGGCTCGATCTCACCGATCCGTCGATTTGGGCGAACGGGATCGAGGCGCTCTCGTCCGAGCTCGACGAGGCCGAGGCGCTCGCGACGGAGATCGGGCTCGGATGATTTAGACGGTCTCCAATCTTGCGCCAGCTGTTCACATTTCATGGCAGAGCGGGCATTTCGGAGCTACCCTCGCCTTGACAGGCAGGTATCGGCGTGGAGACATAGGAGGGAAGTCTGTGCGAAAGCTCATCGCGTGTGGGGTAGCCCTCGTCGGGGCCCTTGCGCTCACGGTGCCCGGTGCGCTCGGTGGGGCGGAGCAGACACCAGGGGTAACCGCCAAGACGATCGCGATCGGCGGGACGTTCCCGCTCACAGGGCCTGCGGCGGCGTATGCCCCGATCCCGCTCGGAATGAAGGCCTATTTCAGCTATATCAACGCGCGCAGGGGGCCCGACGGAAAGCGCGGCGTCATGGGTCGCCAGATCGTCTGGAAGTACTATGACGACGGCTATAACCCCGCAAATACGGTTCAGCTGACACGCAAGCTCGTGGAGGAGGACAAGGTCTTCGCGACGGTCGGCCAGTTGGGGACGGAGCACAACCTCGCGGTGCGCGGGTACCTGAACCAGGCGAAGGTTCCGCAAACCCTCGTATCGACAGGCGCGTCCTTCTGGGGCACGCAGTTCAAGGAATACCCGTGGACGATCGGGTGGCAGCCCGACTACATCGCCGAGGGGCGCATCTACGGCCTGCACATCAAGGCGAACCACAACGGCAAGAAGATCGCCGTGATCTACCAGAACGACGATTACGGCAAGGACTACCTGTTCGGCCTCCGGGTCGGGCTGGGGAAGGCCTACGCCGATCAGAACATCGTCGCCACGGAGGCGGTCGAGGCGACCGCCACGAGCTCGGCGTCTCAGATGGCCAAGATCAAGGCGACCGGAGCGGCCGTGCTGGTCATCCTCCAGATCCCGACGCCGACGGTCAGGTCGATCGCGACCGGCAAGGCGCTCGGCTACAACCCCGATCAGATCTACATGAACTCGGTCTCCGCCTTCCGTGCGCCCATGAACGCCGCGGTCGCGTCGGCCGGGGCTCCCTACGTCAACGGGATCCTCTCCGTTAACTACCTCAAGGACCCGGACAGCCCGACGTGGGACAACGACCCTGCGATGAAGCAGTACAAAACGATCGTGGAGAAGTACCTGCCCGGACGGAACTTCCGAGACGGACAGGTCTACTACGGAGTGGCGAAAGCCGAGTCGTTCGTGCAGGCGTTGTACAAGGCCGGGAAGAACCTGACGCGCGCCAGCCTGATGAACGCACTCCTGAGCTACAACGCGGCGAACAAGTTCGCGCTTCCAGGCATCACGCAGAAGACCACGAAGTCGGACCACTGGGTCATCAGCCAGATGCAGCTCCAGCGGTACGACGCGACCGCGGGCAACTGGGTGCTCGTCGGCAAGCTGATCGACGGCAGGCCGCGCTAGTTTCTGCACAAGACCGGGATCCGCTAGCGCGGATCCCGGTCGCGCGACCGCAGACCCCTTTATGGGGAGCCCGGGATCGGAAGCGTCGAGGTGTGAAGTCGATCGGGCGAGCAAACCTGTGACTGTCACCCTCGCGGATGACAGTCACCGGCCTTGCTGCTGCGGTCCGGCCAGGAACTCCTCCCAGTACCCCTCCATCGTCGTCAGCCGCGTCGATGTGTGCAGCAGGTCGTGCGGCGCGATGTTGACCGCGCGTACGATCGCATCGGCCGGCCATTCGTCGCCGATGTCGAGCACGTTCACGCACCCGGGCGCTTGCTCGAAGTGCCCGAGAAACATGCGCTCGCCGGTCAGCGCGTAGGAGAGGATCGCCCGGTTGACGGCGCCGTGCAGGACCGCGAGCCCGGTGTCCCAGCTCGCGTCGGCGAGCAAGCGTTCGAGCGCCGGGAGCACGCGGTCGAAGAGCTCTCCGATCGTCTCTCCGCCGAGGAACCGTTTCTCGAGGGGGACGATGCCGCGAAACGCGTGCACGAACTCCTCCTCGAGCCTTTCGAAAGGGATCTCCGAAAGGCGCGCCCCTCGCAACTCGCGCAAGTCAGGCCACTCTACGATCTCGGCCTCGGGCGCGACGATTAGCGCGGTTTCGAGTGTGCGTGGCAGGTTGCTCGTGAGCACGCGGTCGAATGTCACGCCCGCGAGGAGGTCACGTGTCGCCTCGGCTTGCAGGCGGCCCGTGTCGTTCAAGCCGACACCGTCCTCCTGGACCGGCTTCCCGTCCGCCCTGAAGTAGGAAACGGCGCCGTGCCGCATGAGGTAGAGCCTGCGTCTCATGGGCGCCGAGACGGGGTCTGGCTGAAGCCAGGCCCCTCACCACCACCCTCGTCCCGGGGTCTGGCTTCAGCCAGACCCCGGTCATCGTACCGCTCCAGATAGCCGGGGCTCGCGACGAGGAGCTTCTCGCTGACGCTCGTTCTGATCGCTTCGAGATCTCCCTCTCGCACATCTCCTGCCCGGATGCGTCGCGCCAGCTCGACGTCCTCGTCGGAGGTCGGTGCGGGTGGGGGAGACTCGCGCTCGACGATCGAGAGCGCGTTCATGGCGACGCGCGTCCGGAAGCGCATGCGCTGGTCGTCGAACGCGGGGAGGATCTCGGTCTCGAGGAACTCGCGTACCGCGGCGGCGAGCTCGCGTGCGTTCGGACGCTCCGTCATGCGGCCCTATGGATCAGGTCGAGGATCTCGTACTCCATCTCCGCCGCCAACCGCCCGAGAATCGCGAACTCGACGCTCCGGTCCTCACCTCGTAGGTGTCGCCGTCCTTGCCGCAACGCCCCGATGGCCCACTTGCAGTTGCCGAGCACCTCCCAGGCGTAGAGCTCGTCGAGCGGGAGCTCGAGGCCGGTCAGATCGGTGTACATCGCCAGGTAGGGCTCGACCTCGCCGATGCCTCCGAGCCGGAGCTCGTCGCGGCCGAAGCGCCACGCGCGGACGAGCGGCCACGCGAGGTCTTCAGCCGGGTCGGACATGTGCGCGAACTCCCAATCGAGAACGGCGACGAGACCGGTCGCGTCCACGACAAGGTTCCCGAGACGGAAGTCTCCGTGGCTGACAACTTTGGGGCGATCAAGTGGGATCCGTTCCCGCGCCCAGAGCAAGCCAAGCTCGATCGCGGGATGCGGCTCAGCCACCGAGTCGAGCTCCTCGTAGAAGACGTCGAAGGGATCGCTGTCGCGGAGAAAGGGGAGCAGCTCGGCCCGGATCCTGTGAATCTGGCCGAGCTCTACCGCCATCTCCAGCGGCAACGACGCGGGCGACGACTTGACGATCCGCCGGCCGATCGTCTCCCCGTGCACGCGCTCCATCACGAACGCCTCGCGCCCTTCGATGAGGCCGAGATAGGCGATCGGCTCGGGCACCTTGACCCCTGCTTCGGCGGCGGCGCGGAGCACCTCGAACTCGTGCTCGAGCGAAAGCGTCGCCTCGTGGATCACTCCACCACCGGCGCGGCGGACGAGGAGCTCCCGTCCGTCCGCGGTGTCGACCGCCCACGCTTCCTTCGATGCGCCTCCGGCGAGCAACGTCGCGCTGGTCACCGGCTCTCCGAGCGCGGCCTCGAGCGTCTCCCTCACAGAGCGATTTCGGCGAGCGCTTGCAGCGCCTCTGGCTGCTGCGTCGAGACGAGCAGCGATGTCGCGCCCGACTCGCGCCACGCCTCGACGCGCTCGGCGATGCGCTCCTTCGGCCCGACGAGCGCGACCTCGTCGATGAACGAGTTCGGAATCGCGGCCTCGGCGTCGCGCTTCGAGCCACCGAGGTAGAGATCCTGGATCTTCCTCGCCTCGGCCTCGTAGCCGTAGCGCGCGAAGAGGTCGTTGTAGAAGTTCTTGCCACGGGCGCCCATGCCCCCGATGTAGAGCGCGTAGTAGGGCTTGAGGAAGTCGCGTCCCGCCTCCACGTCGTCGATCAGGATCAAGGGCGCGGTTGGGGCGACGTCGAAGCCGGGCGGAGTGCTCTCGAGCGCGGAGGAGAAGACCTTGCGCGCTCGCTCAGGCGACCAGAAGAGCGGGAGCCAGCCGTCCGCGATCTCGCATGCCTGGACCACGGCCTTCGGCCCCATCGCGGCGAGGTAGATCGGGATGTCGGCGCGTAGTGGCCGCGCCATCAGCTTGAGCGGCTTGCCGAGCCCGGTCCCTTGGCTGAACGGGATGTCGTAGTGCTCGCCGTGATGCTCGACGAGCTCCCGGCGGAGCGCGGTGCGGACGATCTCGACGTACTCGCGAGTCTTCAGCAGCGGCTTTCCCCACGGCTCTCCGTGCCAGCCCTCCACGACCTGCGGCCCCGAAGTGCCGAGCCCGAGGAGGAAGCGACCCTCCGACAGCAGGTCGAGCGTCGCCGCTGTCATCGCCGTGTTGGCGGGCGTGCGCCCGGGAATCTGCATGATCGCGCTCCCGAGCTTGATCGTGGTCGTGGTCGCGCCGAGCCAGGCGAGGACGGTCACGCAGTCCGTCCCCCACGCCTCGGCCGCCCACGCGGAGTCGTAGCCGAGGCGCTCCGCTTCCTGCGCGAGCGCGATCGGCTCGAGCGGGCTCGTCCCCGGCGGCGCGTATCCCATGTACAACCCGAGGCGCACTCAGCTCACCTATCGACCCGGCCGCGAAGCGGACGGCTTTAGGGATTTTCGCGAATGGAATCCGCACTCGCGGATTCCATTCTTGCGCCAAGAAGAAAGCACTCTGCGATGCTAACGCCATGACGATCACAGATCTCCGGCCGACTGACGAGGTGCTCGAGCTCAGGGCGCGAGTTCGCGCCTTCATGGAGGAGCATGTGTACCCGAACGAGCAGGCGCTCGATCGCGAGGACGACGGGTCGGACAAGCTTGTCGTGCGACTGAGGGCGGCCGCGAAGGACGAGGGCTTGTGGGCTCCGCACCTGCCCCCTGAGGCGGGCGGCTCGAACGGGAGCTTCCTCACCTACGCGTTCCTGAACGAGGAGATCGGGCGCTCGCTCTGGGGGCAGCTGATCCTCGGCTGCCAGGCCCCGGACGCGGGCAACGGCGAGATCCTGTGGCAGTTCGGGACCGAGGAGCAGAAGGAGCGTTGGTTGATGCCGCTCGTCGCGGGCGAGATGCGCTCGTTCTTCTCCATGACCGAGCCGGACGTGTCTGGGTCGGACCCGACGGGACTGAAGACGCGCGCGGTACGGAACGGCGACGAGTGGGTGATCGACGGTCACAAGTGGTTCTCGTCGGGCGCCGAGGGGGCGTCCTTCGGGATCGTGATGGCGGTCACGGATCCCGACGCCGAGCCGCATCGGCGCGCGACGCAGATCATCGTCCCGGCCGACACGCCAGGGGTCGAGGTCGTCCGCGCCATCCCCACGATGGGTCATCGAGGCCGCGGCTGGACGACGCACTGCGAGGTGCGCTACACGGACGTGCGCGTCCCGGTCGAGAACACGCTTGGCGAGGAGGGCGACGGGTTCCGGATCGCGCAGAAGCGGCTAGGGCCGGGCCGCATCCACCACGTCATGCGCTGGCTCGGGCAGATGCAGCGCGCGTTCGAGCTCATGTGCTCGTACTCGCTCGAACGGGAGTCGTTCGGCGGGCCGCTGTCCGAGAAGCAGACCGTCCAGAACTGGATCGCGGACTCCGCGGCCGAAATCCAGGCGTGCCGGCTCCTGACGCTCGACGCGGCGCACAAGATCGACCAGGGCGACGAAGCACGGGTCGAGGTCTCGCTGATCAAGTTCTACGCGGCGAAAGCGCTGAACGACGTCGTCGACCGCGCGGTGCAGGTGCACGGCGCGCGGGGGCTGACAGACGAGACGCCGCTGGCGGGGATGCTCGCGCAAGCACGCGGCGCGCGGATCTACGACGGCCCGGACGAGGTTCACCGGATGGTCGTCGCCCGGCGGATCTTGAAGTCGTTTGCCGCAGGAGACGGCTGGCGCTTCGAGTGACAACGGTCCGGGGTCAGGCTTCAGCCTGACCCCGGTCTTAGGGTGTTGACTCGGAGCACGAAACCTTTGAGGCGAGGCCAGGCTGAAGCCTGACCCCAGCGACGTGGTCAGCCCCGTTTTGGTGGGAGCGGAAGAAACGCGCTCGTCGTCTTCTGGTACTCCGCGTAATCCTCACGGCTTCGCAGCGCCTGCGCCTCGGTCGCCGGAATGCCCGTGACACGAAGCAGGAGGTAGAGGAGCACGGCAGGGACGAGCCACGACACCCATCCCCACGGAGACGCCGTCCCGACGAGCGCGACCCCGAGCCACGTCACCCACTCGAAGAAGTAGTTCGGATGGCGTGACCAGGACCAGAGGCTGTTCCTCGCCGTCGTCCCCTTGTTGGCGGGATCGGCCCGCCAGCGCGAGAGTTGCCAGTCGGAGGTGATCACGCCGAGGTTTCCGATCGCCCAGATCGCGGCGCCCGCCCACTCGAGCAGCCCAAGACCGTCGGTCGAGTCGAGGGTGACGAAGGCGTACGGAAGCGAGAAGAACACGACGAGCGCGGCCTGGAACTGGAAGAACCAGAAGAACCTCCGGTTGGCGTTCTCGCCCCACTTCGCGCGAAGCTCCTGGTAGCGACCGTCCTCGTCCTTGCCGAGCACACGCGTGAAGAGGAGGTAGAGGCCGAGCCGGAATCCCCAGACGGCAGCCATCAGCCCCGCGAGCGCGCGATGCGCCACGTCGCCGTCCGCGAGCAGCGCGTAGGCGAGCGCCGCGGAGGCGATCAGCACCGCCCACGCGACGTCGACGTGGCTCGCGTCGCGGATCCGCACCTGCACGACCCAAAGCAGCGCCATCACGACCGACGCCAGCACGGCACCGACGAGCAGCAGACCCCAGACGGAGCTGATCACGCGTCGGGCCTCGACGGCGAGTCGGAGACCGTCGTCGTCAGTGGGAGTCCCAGTAGCCGCTGAGGGCGCCCGCAGTGAACACATCGGAAGACATATGCGGTGGGACTTCCAGTTGGTCCCTTCGATAAGGACGTGAAGAGCGCGTCCCACTCCTCGTCACTCATCTTCGTATCCGTCCGGATGGCCGGCACCGCCTCGGCCCACTTCCCGGCAAGGTCTGTGCCGTCGGCCTGGCCGAGATAGGCGGACGCGTCGCCGCAGTGCGTGACCCAACGTTCCTGTTTGCCAGCCCGCGAACCCCGGGGTACGAAACGAAACCTCCTCGACAACCCTAGTCGGGACGGGCTCCCAACCGAGTCCGACGCCTGCCGCATCGGTGAACGCGGCGTCGTACTGCTGGTGCGCGGAGCCGTCTGCGATGCACCACGGGCAGAGCGTGTCTTCAAGGTTGTCGTCGGCGTACACAGGTCCCACGTAGATGAAGCCACGAGGTCGCTCGCAGCAGCGACAGTGGTCGTTGGAGGGCTGGATGCTTTCCGTCCCGACGGGGTCGGGGTGATCCGGAAGTCGGGCAGCTCTTCGTTGCCCGCGATCTCGGCCATCAACGCGGCCCGGGAACGCCCTTGAACTCGTACGGCAAAGGTTCCCGGCCAGGCTGGACGATCCAGGCTTCTCCCGTGCCTTCGCTCTTGTACGCGGCCCAGACGCCGTCGGCGACCTTCGTGGGCTCGAGCAGCCGGTAGCCGCGACCGTCGAGCTCCTGCCTGAAGTCGGCAGGCAGGAGCCCCGTGTCTGCCCAGCCCGGACAGACCGCCTGGATGCGGATCCCGCGCTTCGCGAGCTGCGGCGCGGCGGAACGGACGAAGCCGACCACGGCGTGCTTCGTCAGGCCGTAGATCGGGTCATCGGGGATGGCGGTGAGCCCCGCGAGCGACGCGGTGACGACGATCGTGCTGCCCGTCGGCATGACTCTGTCGAGCCGACGCACCCCGAAGACAACACCATCGACGTTGACGCCCATCGCCCGTCGGTACTGGTCGTCGGTGAGAGTCGCGAGACCATTGCCGCCGGTGAGGACGCCCGCGTTCAGACACGCGAAATCGACCGAGCCGATGTGCTCCCACGCTTCGGGATCGGACACGTCGAACCCGTTCACAAGGTCGAGCTCCCGCACCTGGAAGCCCTCGCCTCGCAGCTTCTCCACGATCGCGCTCCCGATACCACCTGCAGAGCCAGTTACCAGCGCGGTCACGGAATCAGAACCACCTTTCCTGTCGACTTGCGTTCCTCGATCAGGCGGTGCGCGTCGCTCGCCTGCTCCAGCGGAAACTCTGCACCTACGATCGGCCGGACAACCCCTCGTTCCCAGAGGCGGAGGACGTCGTGCGCGGCCTGCTCGACGAGATCGGGGTTCCTTCCGATGAGCCGACCGAGGTAGAAGCCGTGCACCCCGATATTGCGGCCGACGAGCCAGGTCGGGCTCACGTCCTGCCAGAGACCACCCGCGTAGCCTACCGCGACTGCGGTCCCCATCGGCTTGACCAGGCCGAGCGAGGTCGAGAACACATCGCCCCCGACAAGGTCGAATACGGCATCCACCGGCTCGAGCTCGCCGATTCCGTCGTACGTCACGGCTTCGACGGCGCCGAGCGAGCGCGGAAGCTCGAGCTTCTCCTCGCTCCCGACCGCGGCGACCGGCCGGCCGTTCAGCACCTTCACGAGCTGGATCGCGGCCGTGCCGACTGCGCCCGCCGCCGCAGTCACCAGCACCCGTGCTCCGAACGCCACCTTGAGCAGCTGCGTCAGCGGGATCCACGCCGTGAGGAACGCCATGGGGAACGCGGCGCCCTCGGCGAAGCTCGCGCCGGCGGGAAGGGGGAGGAGCCAGCGGCGGTCGACCGCGACCCGCTCGGCATAGCCGCCTCCCTCGCCTCGCACGAAGCCCATGACGCGGTTGCCGTCGAGCTCGCCGGCGACCTCCGAGCCGAGCACGGCCGGAAACTCGGGCATCTGCGGGTAGCGCCCGAGCCGGATGAGGACGTCGGCAAAGTTGATCCCGCAGGCGTGGACGTCGACGATCGCGCCGCCGTCACCTGCCGCCGGCTCAGGCATCTCCTGGACGACGAGCTTCTCCGGCCCGCCCGTCCCTGTCAGCGCGACCGCCCTCATGCCAACGCCTGGTGCCTGTCACCTGTGGTGACTGTCACCTGCTTCTCGCCGACCCTCATTGTCCGTGCCAACGCCCGGTGACTGCCACGTGCGGTGGCTGTCACCCGCTTCTCGCCGACCCTCACCGCCCGCTGAACTGGGGCTCGCGCTTCGCCAGGAAGGCCGCCACGCCCTCCGCGCCGTCCTCGCTCGAGAGGCAGCGACGAAAACCGTCCGCCTCGCGCCGCAGGCCCTCCTCGAGCGGAAGATCGCGTGTCGTCCGCGCGAGCTCGCGGAGCACTCCGATCGCGACCGGCGAGCGGTCGGCGATCGTGCGGGCGATTCCGAGCGCGGTGTCGAGCAGCTCTTCGCGCGGAACCACGCGCTCGACGAGTCCCCACTCGTACGCGGTCTGCGCGTCGATGAACTCGCCCGTCATGTTCAACAGCATCGCCCGACCGATGCCGACGAGCCGCGGCAGACGCTGCGTGCCTCCACCCCCCGGAATCAGCCCGAGCTTGATCTCGGGCTGACCGAGCTGGGCGTCTTCCGACGCGACTCGGATGTCGCAGCACATCGCGAGCTCGAGCCCGCCGCCGAGGCAGAAACCGTGGATCGCCGCGACGAACGGCGTGCGAGCGGAATCCATCCGCGCGCCCAACTTCTGGAGGTTTCGCGCCGAGCTGTTCTCCTCGGCCGCCGCCTCTCTCAACGCCGGGAACTCGGAGATGTCAGCGCCTGCGACGAACGCGCGCTCTCCCGCTCCCTGGAGAACTACCGCACGCACGCTCTCGTCGTGGTCGAGTCGGTCGATCTCGGCCTCGAGCTCCTTGACGAGCGGATCGGAAAGCGCGTTGACGGGCGGATGGTCGATGGTGACGGTGACGACGAAGCCGTCCTGCTCTGTCGAGATGCATTCCACTAGGCGGTCTCCGCCGGCTGCCCAGCGAACTGCTCGCGCAGCGCGGTCTTGCGAAACT
>Ga0208612_1000952_pt1 | contig 12150 bp, 11 predicted proteins | sample AntDryMetagUQ889_FD_188089 | JGI IMG/M metagenome (GOLD analysis project Ga0208612, IMG submission 188089) | Polar desert microbial communities from Antarctic Dry Valleys - UQ889 (SPAdes) | ecosystem: Environmental > Terrestrial > Soil > Desert | place: Antarctic Dry Valleys | collected 2008-12-31 | reverse complement strand
ACACCCATTCGAGCCGCCCGCTCGATCAACCCGTCCTCTTCGTAGACGGCGATGGTGGCCAGTGCCGTGGCGCAGCCCAGCGGGTGGCTGTTGTAGGTCAGGCCGCCGTAGAACACCTTGTCCCTGAAGACGTCGGCAATGGCTCGGCGCATGCCCACCGCACCCAGCGGCACGTACGACGACGTCAGGCCCTTGGCCATCGTGATCAGGTCGGGCACCACGTTCCAATGATCGATCGCGAACCACTTGCCGGTGCGGCCGAAGCCGGCCATCACCTCGTCGGCGATCATCAGGATCCCGTACCGATCGCAGATCTCGCGGACGCCGGCGATGTAGCCGTCGGGCGGCACGAGGATGCCGTTCGTGCCGGTCACGGTCTCGAGGATGAAGGCGGCGATCGTGTTCGGCCCCTCGAGCTGGATCGTCTCCTCGAGATGCGCCAGGGCCTCATCGGCCGTGTCCCAGCCGCGCTGGATGCCGTGGTACGGGTCCATGACGCGCACCACGCCGGGGATGCCGGGCTCGGCCGCCCAGCGTCGTGGGTCACCGGTCAGGCTGATGGCGCCGGCGGTCGCCCCGTGGTACGAGCGATAGCGCGCCAGGATCTTGTGGCGTCCGGTGACGAATCGGGCCAGCTTGATGGCGTTCTCGTTCGCCTCCGCGCCGCCGTTGGTGAAGAAGAAGGTGTCGATGTCGCCGGGCGTGATCTCGGCCAGCTTCGCGCCCAGCCGCGCCCGCGGCTCGGTGGCCATGAACGGGTTGGCGTAGGCGAGGGTCTCCGCCTGCGCCTTGATGGCGGCGATCACCTTCGGATGGCCATGGCCGATGTTCGTGCACATCAGCTGCGAGTTGAAGTCGAGGTACCGCTTGCCCTCGGGCGTCCAGAAGTAGCAGCCCTTGGCGCCCGCCACCGGAATGGGGTCGACCTTCGACTGCGCCGACCACTCGAAGAGGGTGTGACGCTTGGTGAGGGCGACGATCTCGTCGCCGGTCATGGCGCCGTGCTGAGTGGTGATCGCCATGTGTCTCCTCTGTGCCGGCATCTCGCGGGAAGGGCGGATTACACCACACGCCGGAATGGCGGCCGGGCCGGCGGCTCTGGTGTCGGTGCCCGGCCGGGCGCATGATGGCGGCATGTCCTGGGTCGAAGAGGCGCTCCCGCTCCCGGCCGCGCGGCCGGTGGACGGTGACGAGCCTCTCGAGGCCGCCATTCACGCCCTCGCGGCGCTCGCGGCGGGGATCGCGGCGGTGCAGCTCATGCTTGCCGTCGTCCACGGTGAGCCGATGGCGGCGGCCTTCTTCATCGCGGCGCTGCTCGCCACGGGGGCCTGCGCGTTCGTGGGTGATCACAGCGCCCGCCGTCGCGTTGCGTTTGTCGCAGGCGGGTCGGCTACGGTGCTCGTCTGGCTGGCCGTGCTCCCCCAAGCGCCCGCTCACTCGGTGGTTGTGGTCCTTGCCATGGCAGGCGCGTCAGCGGCAGCCACCCGACACCTGCTGAGCGAAGGCGCGGGCCGGCGCGCCGATGTGCTGCCGGCTCCCTCGGTGACGGGTTGGATCGACGACGACGTGGAGGGCGAGCTCGCGGCGTAAGGCCGACCGCTCAGAGGCGCGCGATGAGCTCGCCGGCGGCGACAGCTGCCCGGTCACGTACGAGGCCCGTGTGGCGAGGTCCGATGTTGCGGTCGGCCATGCAGCCTGAGATCCATGGCTCAGGTGTCTTCCATGGCTTTCCGCCGCCTGCGACCCCAGAGGTGGACCGCTACCCCCAGCGCGATCGCGACGAGGCCGATGGCGATGGCGGTTGGCGTCGTACCGCGCGTGCGCCACCCCCGGGCGTGGGCTCGACCGGAGTCATCAGGCGGACTGGCGCGCCTCAGCCGCGCAGCGGAGGATCGCGTCGACCGTGCGATCGGCATCTGCCTCGGTCGTCGACCAGTTGCTCACGCTGATCCGCATCGCGGCGACTCCCTGCCAGATCGTCCCTCCCATCCATGCCGTGCCATCGGCCTGGACGCGTCCGATGACGTCGCGTGTGGACGTGTCGTCATCGCCGAACCGGACGAGGACCTGGTTGAGGACGACGTCGTTGAGCACCTCCACGCCATCCGCGTCGCGAAGACGGTCGGCGATCCGGCTTGCCAGCGCGCAGCAGCGTTCCACGAGCGCCTGGACACCCGTGCGCCCGAGGGAGCGGAGCGCCGCGTACAGGACGAACCCGCGTGCCCGCCGCGAGCTGTCGAGCACCCACTCCCAGTTCTCTCGCTGCTCGCTGCGCATGAGGTAGGAGGCCGACATCGCCATGGCCGCCCGGTGCGCCTCGGGATCGCGGACAGCGACGAAACCGCAGTCGTAGCCGACGTTCAGCCACTTGTGGGCATCGGTCGACCACGAGTCGGCGCGGTCGACACCGTCGACGAGGTGCCGCAGCTGGGGGGAGGTCGCGGCCCACAGGCCGAAAGCGCCGTCGACGTGGAGCCAGGCATTCGCGTGGCCGGCGAGGGCGTCGGCCACCTCGGCGGCCGGGTCGAAGGCACCGGTGTTCACGTTGCCGGCCTGGATCGCGACGAGGAGCGGACCGGAGTGGTCGGCGATCGCGGAGCGGGCCTCGTCGGCCCTCATCCGGCCCTGGTCGTCGACCGGGACGCGGATGACGCGGTCTCGTCCGAGCCCGAGGTACTGGAGGGCCGTGAGCAGGGTCGCGTGTGCATCGGCACCGATGACGACGCCGATCTCCGGCGCGCTGTACAGTCCCCGGGCCTCGACGTCCCATCCGGCCCGGGCCAGGACCGCGTGGCGACCCGCAGCCAGTCCGACCGCGTTGCCGAGCCCTGCGCCCGTCGGCAGGCCGATGCTCGCCGTGGCCGGCAGCCCGAGCAGGTCGAGCATCCATCGGCCCGCCACCTCCTCCGCGGCCGCCGCCGCCGGTGACAGGGCGTGGAGGGCTGCGTTCTGGCCCCAGGCACCGGTCAACCAGTCCGCGGCGGCCGCCGCGGGCAGCGCCCCACCGATGACGAAGCCGAAGTAGCGAGGTCCGGTCACGGCCACGATCCCGGGATCGAACCGCTCGGCGACCTCGTCGATGACCTCGGACGGGTCGAGCCCGTGCTCCGGCATGGCCGACGGCAGGGACTCGAGCAGGGCGCTCGCCTCGGCCCGGGCGCCGACATGGCGGTCGGGGAGGCTGTCCAGGTAGGCGAACCCGAGCTCCGCGGCGCGCCGCATCGCCCTCTCTCGCGCGTCCATCGGCGCCATCCTACAGGCCAGCGATCTGGCCGCCGCCCACCCCGGTCAGCTGCCCGATGATGTAGGCGGCGCGCTATGGAGCCCAGACGAACAGGTCGCAGCCGACGGCCCATCGGCCTCGCATCTCAGGAGTGCGCCATCGGCGTAGCCTTGCGTCCCTGTGTACGTGTGTCTCAGCCTCGTCGCCAAGTCGGCGCTGGCCTGGCAGGTGTTTGCGAACACGCTCGTTCCCTCCTGACGGGCGCCTCAGGCGAGGGGCGCCACGCGCGGCGATCCGCGGCGAGATCATCCGTCTCGCGGCCGGCAGGTGGCGCCCGCCGGGGGCGGATGTAGAGTATCGGCTTCCCTTGACCTGACCAGCCCGCGGCTCCGCGCGGGGCGTCACCGTAAGAGTGTAGGAGGATCCCGATGGCCCGCATCGTCCGCGCGGCGCTGCTCCAGGCGGAGTGGACCGGCGAGAAGGAATCGATGATCGAGAAGCACGAGAAGTACGCGCGCGAGGCCGCGGCCCAGGGCGCGAAGGTCATGTGCTTCCAGGAGCTCTTCTACGGTCCGTACTTCTGCCAGGTGCAGGATCCGCAGTACTTCAGCTACACGGAGAAGATCCCCGGCGGTCCCACCACCGAGCGCATGCAGGAGCTGGCGAAGGAGACCGGCATGGTCCTCATCGTCCCGATGTACGAGGAGGACGAAAAGGCCCAGGGCATCTACTACAACACCGCCGCGGTGATCGACGCCGATGGGACCTACCTCGGCAAGTACCGCAAGACCCACATCCCGCAGGTCAAGGGCTTCTGGGAGAAGTTCTACTTCCGACCCGGCAACACGGGGTACCCGGTCTTCGACACCGCCGTCGGCAAGGTCGGCGTCTACATCTGCTACGACCGGCACTTCCCCGAGGGTGCGCGTGCCCTGGGCCTCAACGGCGCCGAGCTGGTCTTCATCCCGTCGGCGACGTCACGCGGCCTGTCGGAGTACCTGTGGCGTATCGAGCAGGTGTCGCACGCGGTGGCCAACGGCTACTTCGTGGGCACGATCAACCGGGTTGGCATCGAGCCGCTGGGCGACAACGACTTCTACGGCCAGTCCTACTTCGTGGACCCGCGCGGTCAGTTCGTCGGCGAGCTCGGCGACGCCCACGACGAGGAGCTCATCGTCCGCGACCTTGATCTCGAGAAGGTGACCGAGGTTCGCCAGCTGTGGCAGTTCTTCCGCGACCGGCGACCGGATGCCTACGACGACCTCGTCCGCCCGTAGCCCGATGGGACCGGGTCTCGTTCGCCGCGACGAGCGCCGTCCTGCCACGGGCCTCCCGTCGGGGAGCGCCGGTGAGGAGGCGTTCAGAGACCCGCACGGCTGGGTCGGGTTCATCGACCTGCCGCCCGGTGCGGCGTCTGGTTGGCATCACCACGGCGAGTGGGACAGCTATGCCTGTGTCCTGTCAGGCGTCCTGCGCTGGGAGTTCGGTGAGCGCGGTGACCAGGCGATCGAGGTGGCCGCCGGCGATACCGGGCGGATGCCGGCGCATGTCGTCCACCGCGACGTGAGCGCCAGTGACGAGCCGCTCTCGATGATCCTGTTCCGCGCCGGCCAGGGCGAGCTGACGTTCAGCGTCGATGGCCCCGGCACCCCGGTGGGAAGCGCCACCCGAACCGGAGAAGCCATATGAAGTTCGGCATCACGCTGAAGCCGGATCATCGGTTCGACCGCAGTGTCGACCTGGCGAAGCGCGCCGAGGCGAGCGGCTTCGACTACGCCTGGCTGTTCGATTCGCACGTCCTATGGCGCGATCCGTACCCCCTGCTGACGCTTATGGGTGCGGCGACCCAGACCATCCGACTGGGCACCTGCGTCACGAACCCGGCGACGCGCGACGTGACCGTCACCGCGAGCGCGCTGGCCACCCTGAACGAGATCACCAGGGGGCGCATGGACCTGGGCATCGGCCGGGGCGACTCCGCTCGGCGCGTGATGGGCAAGAAGCCGACGACGGTGGCCTACCTGGAGGAGTGCTGCCGCGTGATCCGCGCCCTGACGGCGGGGGAGAAAGTCACGCTCGACGGCACCGAGATCCAGATGCCGTGGGCCTCGCATGGGCCGGTTCCGGTCTGGGTGGCGGGCTATGGACCGATGGCGCTCGCGGCCGCCGGCCGCGTCGCGGACGGGATCATCCTCCAGCTCGCCGACCCGGACATCATCCGCTGGTGCACGGGCTTCGTCCGCGCAGCGGCCGAGGAGGCGGGCCGCGATCCCGATGCCATTGAAGTGATGGCCGCGGCGCCTGCCCACGTCTCTGATGATCTCGACGAGGCCCGGGATCGCGTTCGCTGGTTCCCCGCGCTGGTCAGCAATCACGTCGTCGATCTCATCAACAAGTATCCGAAGGACGAGCTGCCCGAGGCGCTCTGGAAGTACGTCGAGAACCGCGAGGGCTACAACTACCTCCACCACGCCGAGGTCGGCAGCGACAACGCGCAGTTCGTGAGCGACGAGATCACCGACCGCTTTGCGATCATCGGCCCGGCATCGACCCACCGCGAGCGGCTCGACGAGCTCCGAGAGGCGGGCGTCACCCAGTTCAACCTCTACCTGATGAACGGCGACGAGGAGGATCAGGTCACCACCTACAGGGAGATCATCGAGGCCGATGACGCGGTCGAGCCGGCGGCTGCTGCACCGCCGCGGCCGAATCCCGCCGGGCGGGCGTATCGGCCACTCGATGGCTGATATTCCCGTGGGGCGGGTGGAATGGCCGGTGGCGAGCTGGCTCATTGGCCGGACGTCCCGCGGGGCGGGCAGATCGGGCAGTCAGCGGCTGCTACGCCCGTGGGGCGGGAGTTTCGGGACCTCAGGCCCCACTCTGGGCGCGGAGAGCGGCCTTGTGAGCGCGCTTCTTGGCCTGGTAGTCGGCCAGGGCCGCGGGCGAATCCACGTCGCCCAGCGTCGGGTGGGACGGCAGCACATCATCGATCCCCGGCGGCCGCACGCCGAGGCGCTTGGCCAGCACGGCGGTGAGCGAGCGCACCTTCATGTCGCCGAAACCGGGGAGTGCGGCGATGCGACGCTGGAGGTCACGGCCGTCGGACGCATCGGTCCACAGCCGGGCGGCGTCTCCGTCGTAGGTGTCGGCGATGAACGCGGCCAGCTCGGCAACGCGCTTCGCCATCGCGCCGGGGAAGCGGTGGATGGCCGGCGGTCCCTTGGAGGCGGCCTCGAGCTTCGCGTGATCGAGGGCGGCGAGCTCACGCGCGTCGAGCGTGCCGAGGCGCGCGAGCAGCACCTTCGGCCCCGAGAACGCCTTCTGAACCGGCACCTGCTGGTCGAGCGCGAAGCCGATGAGCAGCGCCATCGGCTCGCTCACGAGCAGGCGGTCCGCGTCGGCGTCGCCGGTGAAGTGCAGGCGATCGGTCACCGTGGTCGTGGTCATGGCTGTGAGCATACGCCGCCGCGCTAGCATGGCCCTCGCTCCGCGATGGAGGGGCAGAACGAGGGAACCGATGGTCAACGCCCGCGCCGGCGCTGTGATCTCGAACTTCATCGAGACGTGGTGGCTGCTCGCAGGCGCCTCCGGTGGTGAGCGGCACCACGAACAAGGCATCCGCTGGATCGCCGCGGGCGATCACATGATCCTGAACGCCGTGCTGGAGACCCGGCTCGAGCCCCGTAGCGGCGCTGCAATCCTGAGCAAGACCGCCAAGCAGCTCTCCGAACGCTCAGATTCGGCGGTCTGGTGGGTCATGCCGGACAGCAGGCCTGCCGACCTGGCGGATCGCCTCCGCAGCATTGGCTTCGTCGACTGGGGTACCGGATGGCCCGCCATGGCGGTCGAGCTCGCTGAGCTGGTCGAGCCACCGGCGGTGCATGGCGTCGAGCTGGCTCGCGTCCGGGACGAGACGGCCTTCGACGAGTACCTCGCCGTCTTCGATCCGGTCCTCAGCCCGGGGCCGGCGTTCACCCAGGCCATGAGCCGAGCGGGGCGCTCCATCGGATTCGGCGAGGACGCCGCGATGGCGCATTACGTGGCCCGGGAACATGGCGTGGCGGTCGGCTGCGCGTCTCTCATGGTCGGAGGCGGCGCCGCCGGCCTCTACAACGTTGCAACCGTCGAAGCGGCACGCCGGCGCGGCATCGGCGCCTGGGTCAGCGCCGCCGCACTGCGCGAGGGCCTCGGTCGCGGGCTTGAGCTGGGTGCCCTCCAGGCGTCGCCGCTGGGGTACAAGGTCTACGAGCAGCTCGGATTTCGCGAGGTGTGCACGCTCCAGCCGTTCCGGCTCGACTCGTGACCGTACGGGTCGCGAGGCTGTCCGTGCGCACTCCGGGCTCTCTCCGCGGCGTTGCCACCTTCGGTACGATGGCGCCCTCCACGGAACGACATCGCCACGCGCCGCGCCGCAGGAGGGACCGATGCGCACGCTGATCAAGGGTGGAACCGTCGTCAACGCCGATGCCTCCACGTCTGCGGACGTGCTCGTCGATGGAGAGATCATCGCGCTCATCGGCACGGACCTCGACGCAGCGGCCGACCGCACGATCGACGCCTCCGGCAAGCTCGTCGTCCCCGGCGCCATCGACGTCCACACGCACATGGAGCTGCCGTTCGGCGGCACCTTCGCCAAGGACACCTTCGAGACCGGGACGCGCGCAGCGGCATTCGGCGGCACGACGACGATCATCGACTTCGCCGTGCAGGGCAAGGGACAGGCGCTCCGGGAGGGCCTCGACGCGTGGCACGCGAAGGCGGAGGGGAAGGCCTGTATCGACTACGGCTTCCACATGATCATGAGCGACGTCACTGACGCCACCCTTGCCGAGATGGACTCGCTCGTGGACGAGGGCATCACCGATTTCAAGCTCTTCACCGCGTACCCCGGCGTCTTCTTCTCCGATGACGGCGCCATCTTCCGCGCCATGCAGCAGACCGCGAAGAACGGCGGGCTGATCATGATGCACGCCGAGAACGGGCTGGCGATCGACGTCGTGGCGGCGCAGAACGCCGAGGCCGGCAACACCGATCCGTACTTCCACGGCGTTTCGCGCTCGCCCATCCTGGAGGGCGAGGCGACCAACCGGGTGATCCGCCTGGCGCAGGTGGCCGAGGTGCCGGTCTACATCGTCCACCTGTCGGCACGGGAGGCGCTCAGCGCGGTTCGGCAGGCGCGCGACGAGGGGTTGCCGGCCTACGCCGAGACGTGTCCGCAGTACCTGTTCCTGTCGCTCGATGACCTCGGCAACGGGTTCGAGGGAGCGAAGTTCATCTGCTCCCCGCCGCTCCGGCCCGCGCACCACCAGGAGGACCTGTGGAAGGGCCTGCGCACCGACGATCTCCAGGTGGTCAGCACGGACCATTGCCCATTCGACTTCCACGGGCAGAAGGACCTCGGCAAGGGCGACTTCCGGAAAGTCCCGAATGGCCTGCCGGGCGTCGAGGATCGGGTGAACCTGCTTCACTCCGGTGGCGTGCTCGGCGGCCACATCACGCCGAACCGCTGGGTCGACATCATCAGCACCGCCCCGGCACGCCTCTTCGGGCTGGCGGGCCGCAAGGGAGTCGTCGCGGCCGGAGCCGATGCGGACATCGTGGTCTACGACCCCGGGGCGAAGCACACGATCAGCGCCTCCACTCACCACATGGACGTGGACTATTCGTGCTACGAGGGCTGGGAGGTGACCGGCCGAGCGGACGTCGTCCTGTCGCGCGGCACGGTCATCGTGGAGGGCGAGAAGTGGCTCGGAGCGGCCGGCGACGGGAAGTTCCTCAAGCGCGCGCCGACGGGGCAATTCCTCGCCCGCTGGTGATGCCTGAAGCCCTCATGCCGTTCGGCCGCTATCCTGCATCGGCTTCCATGCATATCTGAACAAGGGGAGATTTCACCGTGAAGCGGTCCATGATCTTGCTGCTCACGCTCGTCGCGCTGTTCCTCGCGGCCTGCTCCAGCGAAGGGGGAGGCGCATCTGCAACCCAGACGGCCTCCGCCGACACCGGGGCGTCGGATGACCCGGATTCCGAGGCGACGCCGGAGCCGGACACCGGTACAGACACGGAGCCGACGCTTCAGCCGGGTGCGGGCGACCTCGCAGGCATTCTGCCGACCGAGATCGGCGGCATCACGATCGAGTACGAGTCCAGCAGCGGCGAGGACGTGATGGGCTCGGAGGGCATGACGCCGGAGGCCCAGGAGTTCTTCGACCGCGTTGGCGCCGATGCTGACGACCTGTCGTCGGCCTTTGGCTTCGGCTTCGACCAGGAGGCGGGCAGCGGCATCAGCATCATCGCCTTCCGGGTCGCAGGCGCCGACGAAGGCAGGCTGAGAGACGAGTTCCGCAGGACGCTCGAGGAGGACGACACCCAGACGCTGTCCGACGAGAACGTGGCGGGCAAGAACGTGATCGCCATCGGCGGTGCCGAGGGCACCGAGGCCACGGGCTACGTGTACGTGAAGAACGACATCGTCTTCATCATCGGTGGCTCGCCGGTCAGCCTCGCCGAGGAGGCGCTCGCGCAGCTGCCGTAGGCTCTGCTCACGAGTCAGCCGCCGGCCTGGCCCGGATGACGGCGGGCGCCGCCCTCTTCCTCAACGAGGGGGCGGGCAGCGCGCGCTCGTCCCGGGTCCGGCGCGCGATCGAGCTGACCCGCGAGGCCCTCGACGCGGATCTCCACGTCACCGCCACCCGGGACTCGGGGGAGCTCGCGGAGTGGCTTGCCGGCCGCATCGGGGACTACTCGACCGCGGTGATCGTCGGCGGGGACGGCTCCCTGGGGGTCGCGTACAACGTCGCCGCCGGACGCGAAGGGCTCGTTCTTGGCTACCTGCCGGCCGGCTTCGGAAACGCGACCGCGCATCTCCTCCGGCTGCCGAAGGATCCCGAGGCGCTCGCCGCTGTTCTCGCTCGCGGTGATGCGCGCCCGATAGATCTCGTCGCGCTGGACGGCAGGCTCGCCCTCTTCGCCGGTGTGGGCTGGGATGCCCTGGTGGCCGGACGCTACGCCGATGCCGGTGCACGCCGCCTCCGGGGCTGGGCCGCCGCGGTGGTGCGGTCGGTGCCCGACCTCTGGCGACGGGCGTCGGTCGAGGTCCGGGCGGATGGCTGGGTCGTGCACCGAGGCCCGATGGAGCTGCTGGTGGCGGGCACGACGCCCTTCTATGGCCGCGGGCTGAGGGTCAACCCCGGGGCCCGCCCCGACGCGGGCCGGATGTCGCTCCGCGTCTACCGCGGGCCGGCTTCGCGTATGGTGGTCGAGGTGGCGCGCTGGACCCTCCGGCTCCGCCCCCGCGCCGAACGGGTGGACGCGCGGCGCATCGAGATCCATTCGCTCGACGGGACGCCCATCCCGCTCCAGGCCGACGGTGACGTGGTCGGTGCGCGCGCGGACTGGCTGCTGCTCCTGCGTCCCGCCGCCGTTCGGCTCATTGGTCGCTGGGGCTGAGCCGCCGCACCACGTCGAGCGCCGCGAACGCCGCGCGTCGCAGCCGCTGGGGTCCGGAGCCGTGGATGCGCACCTCCGCCTGTGGCAGCGACACGGCTCCCGCAACCGCAACCCGCACCCGGCTGCGGCCGTGCGCGTCCTGTGATAAGAGCGACACCTGGAGCACGGCGTCGGCCATCGGCGGGCCAGAGGCCCCGCCCTCGTCCAGGATCCCGCCGACGTAGCGGGTTGCCGGCGGCGAATGCTCGGCCCCGGCAAGGATGGAGAGCAGCGCTCCTTCCGTACCGGACTCCCAGGAAGCGAGCGTGTCCACTCGCAGCCGGCCCAGTGTGGCGAGTGCGACACCGGCCAGGCTCGCCTCATCGGTTCCGTAGGCGTCGGCGGCCAGAATGCGCAGGCTCTCGGTGACGGGGCCGTCGAGGAGCGACGTCTCGCCACTCGTCGAGAACCGCACGTGCACGCCGTCGTCCCGGGCGTAGATGCCGGCGATCACGCCCTCGGGCGGCGCCTCGATGATCGCCGCGAGCCGTTCCGCCATCGCCGATTCGCCGATGCCGAAGGCCTTCACCGTGCGGATGGCAAGGGGCGGAGCTCCCAAACGCGATTCGAGCCTCGGCCGCGCGCGCTCCTCCCACATGAGGCGCATCTCCGATGGCACGCCCGGCAGCAGCACGACGACGCAGCCGTCGCGCTCCACCCACCAGCCCGGCGCGGACCCGATGGGGTTCTCGAGCGGCTGCGCGGAGGGCACGCGCATCGCCTGGCGGCGGTTCGCCTCGGGCATGCGTCCGAGGCCCCGGAAGCGCTCCTCGAGCACCGCGACGAGCCCGGGGTCCTCGGTGAGCGGCTCGCCGAGCGCATCGGCGATGCCCTCGCGCGTGAGGTCGTCATGCGTCGGCCCGAGGCCACCGGTCGCGATCACCAGCCCGCATCTCGCCATCGCCTCGTCAACCGCGTCGCGAATCGTGGCGCGCTCGTCGGGCAGCATGCGGACGCCGGCGAGCGGCAGGCCGATGGCGGCGAGCTCGGAGCCGAGGTACGCCGCATTGGTGTCCACGGTCTCGCCCAGCAGCAGCTCGGAGCCGATGGACAGGAGCTCGACGCGCGGCGGCGCGGCGCGTGGGGTAGTCACGCTCCGGAGTCTATGCCAGCGCTTTTCAGCCTCCCCGCTAGACTCTGCGCGATGACCGATCCGGACCTCACCGTCGGCAGCGTGCTGACCGATGACCTCCGCGAGTGGCTGACCGCCACGCTGCGCTTCCCGGTGCTCTCCGTGATCGCCGAGGACGGGTCGCCGAGCCAGTCGGTGATGTGGTTCGACCTCGATTCGGACGAGCCGGACACGATCCTGATGAACACCAAGAGCGGCCGCGCCAAGGATCGCTGGCTGCGGCGCGACCCGCGGGTCAGCCTCTGCTTCGAGGACGGGCTGCGATGGGTGGCATTCAAGGGGCGCGTGGAGCTCGACGACGACCCGGCGC
>Ga0208612_1000951_pt1 | contig 12162 bp, 17 predicted proteins | sample AntDryMetagUQ889_FD_188089 | JGI IMG/M metagenome (GOLD analysis project Ga0208612, IMG submission 188089) | Polar desert microbial communities from Antarctic Dry Valleys - UQ889 (SPAdes) | ecosystem: Environmental > Terrestrial > Soil > Desert | place: Antarctic Dry Valleys | collected 2008-12-31 | reverse complement strand
ACATCGGCGCCGAGCCCGAGCTGCTCGCCCGGGGGGACCACCTCGATGGTCGGAGAGGGAGCATCCTCTGCGAAGGGGTCGAAGGGCTTGACCTGCGGCGCGGACTCAGGCTCGGGGATCGAGGCCGAGACGGGCACCGTCCTCTTCGGGCGGCTGAGCCTCGGGAGCTTCGGCAACCTGATCTCGGGACCACCGAGGCTCGGGCGGGAACGCTTGGCCTTCGCCGCCGGGTCGGGCACCGACGGCGCTGCCTGCATCCCCATGGCCTCAGCCGTCGGGTCCGCCCCGTCCGGGGTCAGACCGGCGTCGACCACCATCGTCTGTGCGGCGCGGTCGCCCAACCGCTGACGAGTGTCGCCGCTGGCGATCATCGCGATCAGCCCCACCGCCGGGAGGTCGACCAGGCGGACCAGATTGCGTGAGGCGTACTGACGCATGGTCGGCCGGCGGCCGTCGGTGGACACCACACGCAGTCGCATGGCCCGCTTGCCCAGGGTCTGCCCGTCGCCGGATTCCAGCGCGAAGAAGTAGTAGAGGGTCCAGCCGACCAGGACCAGCGCGACGGCCGGGGTGAGCAGGCCGCCCGCAATCAAGGCGAGCAGCGCCAGCGCCGGGGCGACCAGATCGATGGCCGCGGCGGCGATGCGCCGGTTGTCCAGCTGCGGGCCCGCCGCGGCATCGGAGCGCTGGGCGTGCGGGGACTGCGCGGTCGAAGCCATCGAGGGCCGTATCGGCAGCTGCCTGACGAATCCTTAGCCCGTGGGGCGTGCGCTCCGGCGCTCCGGGCAACATGATGGGCGATGGAGCGCATGGCCGTGATCGACATGGGTTCGAACTCCTTCCGCCTCGTGGTGTTCGAGTACGAGCCCACCGGGTGGTGGAGCCTGGTCGACGAGATCCGCGAGCCCACGCGCGTGAGCGCGGGCATGGGTGACTCCGGGCGCCTTCGATCCGAGCCGATGAAGCGCGCTCTGCGGACGGCCACGGTGTTCGCGAACTTCCTGCATGCATCGGGTGTCGAGCGAGTCGACGCGGTGGCCACCAGCGCGATCCGCGACGCGTCCAACCGCGACGAGCTCCTGGCCCGGATCCACGACCGTACGGGTCTGGAAGTACGCACCATCTCCGGGGCCGAGGAAGCCTGGTACGGGTACCTCGCGATCGCCAACTCCACGACGCTGGCCGACGGCTTCGGCCTGGACATCGGGGGCGGAAGCGTCCAGCTGATGCAGGTCGCCGACCGGCGGCTGGCAGAGGCGGAGTCGGTGCGCCTGGGGGCCGTCCGGGTCAGCGAGTCCCACCTGCCGGGCGACGACACCAGCTCGAAGCAGATCAAGTCTCTGCGAAAGCACGTGGCCCGCACGCTGTCCGAGCTCGAGTGGTGGACGGCCGACGACGAGCCCCGGCTGGCCGGCCTCGGCGGCACTATCCGCAACCTCGCCACCGCGGCGCAGAAGCGCCTGGACCTGACCGACCTGGACGTACAGGGGTTCGTGCTCACCCGCGACGCCCTCGGCGAGCTGATCGAGCAGCTGGCCTCGCGCCCGGCATCCAAGCGCGGGTCGATCCGGGGCGTCAAGCCCGACCGCGGTGACGTGATCCTGGGCGGCGCCGTGGTGCTGGACGCCGCGATGGCCCATGGCGGCTTCTCCGAGATAGAGGTCACCGAAGCCGGCCTTCGCGAGGGGATCCTCTTCGAGAGCATGCTCGAGGACCGCGATCCGCCTCTGCTCGACGACGTCCGCCGGGCGTCGGTCGAGAACCTCGAGCACCGCTACAACGGCGACATCGCCCACGTACAGCACGTCGCGCGGCTGTCGCTGGAGGCGTTCGACGCGCTGGCCGACGCCGGACTGCACCACCTGGGTCCCCCCGACCGAGAAGTGCTGTGGGCCGCCTGCATCCTGCACGACATCGGGACGGCCATCGACTACGACGACCATCACCGCCACTCCCACTACCTGATCCTGAACTCCGGACTGCCCGGCTACAGCCCGCGGGAGCTGGAGCTGATCGCCCTGATCGCCCGCTGGCATCGCAAGGGCGAGCCCGACCCCTCCAAGCTCGGGGATCTGGAGCGCACAGGCGATGCCCAGCGACTCCGGGTCCTGTGCGGGGTGGTGCGCCTGGCCGAGCAACTCGAGCGCAGCCGCGACCAGTCGGTCGCCTCGGTGGCGATCAAGCGCGGCAAGAAGGGGGTGCGCCTCGTGGCGACCACGCGCGGGGCCGGCGGCGACCCCGGCGTGGCGGTCTGGGCCGCCCAGCGGGGATCCGACCTGCTGGCCGAGGCCATCGGCGAGCCCCTGGAGGTCGTGCAGGGGTAGGGATCTGCCGCGCGGCGCAGTGGAACGCGGCGTTCGATCCCAGCCGAAGCACCCGCCGGCGCAGGATAAGCTGAGCGGGACGTGGCCGACGATCGCACCGACCCGCTCGAGCCTTTCGTCGAGCTGCTCGCCGAGCACTCCCGGCTCCTGGAGGAGAAGGCGCGGATGCTGGAAAGCAGGAGGACCCCGCCGACCACCTACAACTTCGAGCTGACGAAGGTCATCAAGCGGGTAGTCGAGAGGGCCCGCACGCACCGCGAAGCCGTGGGAGAGCAGAGCAGGGATGTCAGGTCCCTGCTCAGGGAGAAAGCCGAGCAGGGAAGCTGGGGGGCCGAGGACGCTCTCGACCTTCTGGGCGACGAGGATCCCTGGTGGCGTGAGCGCTAGGCGCCGAATGCCTTCAGCGCCTTCCTGACAAGGCACCGACCTCCCCGTTTACGCCGGAACGACGACGCCCCCTACCCTGGGACCGTGGCCCGCGAGAAGGACACCTCGATCCCGACCGGGCGCATCCGCCGCACGGCGAAGGTCGCCGGGCTGGCCGGCGGGCAGACCGCCCGCAACTACGCCACCCGCGCCGCGAACCTGACCCGCGACGAGGACGGCCGCCGCCACGCGGCCACCAAGCGCCAGGCCGAGGCCGCCGAGCAGATCCTCGAGGTGCTGGGCAACATGAAGGGCGCGGCGATGAAGGTGGGCCAGGTGGCGTCGTTCATCGACACCGGCGCATTCCCCGAGGAGTTCCAGGAGCGGATCCAGGCCAAGCTGGCCGAGCTGCGCGACTCGGCGCCCAAGGTCTCGTTCAGGGACATGAAGAAGGTGATCGAGTCCGAGCTCGACGAGAAGCTCTCCGAAGCATTCGCCGAGTTCGACGAGGACGCGCTGGCCGCCGCCTCGATCGGCCAGGTCTACAAGGCCAGGCTGCACGATGGTCGCGACGTGGCGGTGAAGGTCCAGTACCCCGGCGTCGCCCAGGCCGTGCGCTCGGACCTGCAGAACCTCGGCCTGCTCATGCGGGTGGCCAAGAGGATCGCGCCGGGGATGGACGCCAGAGCGATGAGCGCCGAGATCAAGGAGCGCCTGTCCGACGAGCTGGACTACGAGCAGGAGGCCCAGGCCCAGCGGGCGTTCGCCCGCGCCTGGCGGGACCACCCGTTCGTGGTGATTCCCGACGTGGTCACCTCGCTCTCGCGCGAGAAGGTGCTGGTCACCGAGTGGGTCGAGGGAATCGGCTTCGAGGAGGTCCGCGAGCTGCCCGAGTCAGAGCGCGACCGCTTCGGCGAGATCGTCTTTCGCTTCTTCTTCGGCTCGCTCCACCGGATCGGCCACTTCTCCGGCGACCCCCACCCGGGGAACTTCCGGCTGATGGACGACGGGCGGGTGGCCTTCCTGGACTTCGGCATGACCAAGGTGATGAACCGCGAGCACTTGGCCGCCGAGGTCAAAGCGCTGCGCCTGGGCATGTCCGGTGATGCCCAGGCCCTGTTCGACCAGCTGGCCTCGATGGGCTTCTTCGATCCCGAAGACCCCATGATGGAGCCCGACAGGGTGCTGGCCCACTTCCGCGACGTGACCTCCTGGTACGTCGAGGACCAGGAGGTGACGATCGACCGCGACGTGGTGGCCCAGGTGCTGATCGACTTCGGCGACCCGCGCTCGGAGCACTGGGAGATGATCCGGCACGAGACTATGCCGCCCGAGGCGATCCTGGCCCGGCGCATGGAGGCGCTGACGCTGGGGGTTCTGGGCCAGCTCGGCGCCACCGCCAACTGGCACCGGATCGCGCGCGAGTGGCTCTACGGCGACGAGCCCTCGACGCCACTGGGGAAGCAGGAGGCCGACTTCTTCGGTCCGGGCCGCGCCGTCGCCTGAGAAGCTCGCGCGGTGCTCGCCGGCTCGCCAATCCGGCTCTGCCCATGGGTTCGTCCTCCGTAGGGTGCAGCGGGTGCCGCTGCCCTTCTCATCCGAGGCCGTGGAGCATCTGATCGCGGCCGACTCCGTGATGCGGCGGATCATCGGAGAGCACGGGCCGCTCGACCTCGAGGAGCGCCGGCGGGGCCGACCCGACGACTCCTACGGCGCGCTGGTGCGCTCGATCACCGGGCAGCAGCTGTCGGTGAAGGCCGCGCGCACGATCTACGGGCGGGTATGCGCGCTCTATGACGGTCACACGCCCACGCCACGCGAGCTGATCGAGACCGACCCCAACGACCTGCGCGCCGCCGGGCTGTCCTACTCCAAGGCGGCGTACCTGAAGGACCTGGCCGGAAAGGTGGAGAGCGGCGAGCTGGACCTGGAGCACCTGCCCGCGTTGGATGATCGCGAGGTATCGGACATGCTCACCGCGGTGAAGGGCCTGGGTCAGTGGACCGCGGACATGTTCATGATGTTCCACCTCGGCCGCCCCGACGTGCTTCCGGTCGGCGACCTGGGGATCCGCAAGGCGGCGGAGATCCAGTACGGGCTGCGCAAGCTGCCCTCACCGGACCGGCTCAGGCGCTTGGCGCGGCCCTGGCGGCCCTACCGGACCCTGGCCTGCGTCTACCTGTGGGAGAGCCTGGACAACGCGCCGGGATGAATGCGTAAGAGCTCTACGCCGCTGAGCCGCACGAGGGATCCTCGTCGGCGATGCGGAACGAGGAGCCGCAGCCGCACGAAGCGACCACGTTGGGGTTTGTGACCTCGAACCCCGAGCCCATCAGGCTCTCGGTGTAGTCGACCTGGGAGCCGTCGACGTAGCGCAGGCTGGCCGCGTCGACGATCACCGGGATGCCCCCGTGCTCGAAGACCTCGTCTTCGTCGCGCTTCTCGTCGAGCGCCAGGGCGTACTGGAATCCGGAGCAGCCGCCCCCGCGCACGCCGACGCGCAGGCCGACCTCGCCCTCCGCCTCCTGCTGGGCCAAGAAGCCCCGCAGCTTGTCCGCGGCTATGTCGGTGAGCGTGACCATGCTTCACGAAAGATAGCAATGGCTCCGCATCTGGCAAAGGGTGCCCCTCCGACCCCGCTATCTTCGTAGGGGTGCCGACCGCAGACCACGTCCAGGAGCGCATCAAGGATGCCTTCCCCGACGCCCACGTCCAGGTGGAGGACCTGACCGGCGGGGGCGACCACTTCCGGGCCGAAGTGGTGTCCGGGCGCTTCGAGGGGCTGAGCCGCATCCAGCAGCATCAGCTGGTCTACGGCGTGTTCGGCAACGAGGTGGGCGGCGCCATCCACGCCCTCTCGATCAAGACCTCGACTCCGGAAGGTTGACCATGGAAAACGCTGAGATTCGTGAGTTCATCGACGGCTCCATCAAGGAGAACGAGGTGATGCTCTTCATGAAGGGCACCCCCGAGCAGCCGGCGTGCGGCTTCTCCATGCGCACCTCCGGGGCCCTGAACGCCCTCGGCGTGCGCTACGCGGCGCTGGACGTCCTACCCGACCCGCGTATCCGTGAGGAGCTGTCGGGGCTCTCGGGCTGGCCGACGATCCCCCAGCTCTTCGTGAAGGGCGAGCTGGTGGGCGGCTGCGACATCGTGGTCGAGATGTACGAGAACGGCGAGCTGGCCGAGCTCCTGGGGACCGACATGCCCGAGGAGGACGACGAGGAGCCCGTAGCGAGCGCCGCGCGCGCTCCGTCCAGCGGGCCCGTCACCGACGATGAGATCCCGGCCCACCAGAGCAACATCCCGCTGGGGAACAACCTCAACAAGTAAGGGAAGCTGGCTCAGCGACCGGGGCCGCGGTAGCGCCGCTGCCTGGCCTGGACCACCACGCGCTTGCCCCGGTCGGCATACTCGCGGGCCCGCCGGCGGTAGCGCTCCTTGTCCTCCTCGGGCAGAGCCTGCCAGCGCTCCCACGCCATCAGCACCATCGGCCACGCGCGCCGGGCGACCGACCCGGTGCGGCGGAGCTTGTTACGGGGCGGCAGGGATCCGTGGCCGTGGGCCATCAGGACGGCTCCCCGGCCCGAGCCGCCTCCGGCGTGGCGCCGGAGGTCTCCTGAACATGGTCCAGGTACTCCAGGATCCGATGCGAGTCGTGCACGACTTCATCGCCGTGCACCAGCACGGGCACCCAGCGCTGGCCGGTCAGGTCATCGACCTCGGGCCGGTCGCGCTTGCGGAAGGGCACGCGCACCTCCTCGTACTCGATGCCGGCGACGTGAAGCCTGCGGGCGACCTTGCCGCAGCGGCATACGAGATCGGTGGGTGCCTTGCAGCGGTACAGAGTGGCCATCCGGATTCAACCTAGCTGCCCGGGTCTGGCTCCGTTAAGCATCCTGCGTCCGGCACCCAGCGTTCCCTCCCCGGCTGCGATCAATGCCCCTGCGGCGCGGTACTGGAGTTGCTGGGAACGCCGCGACCGGGTGATGCGGTCCCCCTCCCGATCCATGTACCAGGCCACCGTGGCCTCCAGCGTGTCCTCGTGGGGCCGGGCGCTCCATCCGAGCTCGCGCTGGGCCTTTGCGGAGCGGTAGGTCCAGTACCGGCTGGCGGCGGCCACCTCCTGCGCGCTCAGCACCGTCCGCCCCGGGCCGAAGCCCAGCACCCCGGCGGCCGCGGCAGCCAAGGCGCGCGGCACCTTGACGGGCGGGGTGATGCCCGTCAGGCGCCCCAGATCGGCGAACAGGCGGTCGAAGGTGAAGTTGCGACCGCCGAGGATGTAGCGCTCGCCCACGCGCCCGTGGGCGTCGGCCAGCAGCGCGCCCGCTGCGACGTCGCGGACGTCGACCACGTTCACCGCGCCGTCGGCGTAGGCGGGGACCCGGCCGAGCATGAACGAGCGCACCAAGCGGGTCGAGGTCACGTGCAGGTCGCCGGGCCCGAGGGCCACGGTCGGGTTCACGCACACCAGCGGCAGGCCGGCGGCGGCCAGGCGCATCGCCTGACCCTCCGCCTCGTGCACGGAGGTCACGTAGGGGATCCCCAGGTGCGCCGCGGTGAAGAGCTGGCTCTCGTCGGCGGTCGAGCCGTGACGCGCCGGGCCCAGGGCGGCTGCGCTCGAGGTGAAGACCACGCGCTCGACCTCCGCCCGCAGGCACTCCTCGAGCACCATCCGCGCTCCTCCCACGTTTACGTCAAACATGCGCTCGCCGTCGTCGGGACGCATCGAGGTCATGCCCGCTGCGTGAAACACGCGATCGACGCCCTTCAACGCCGAGCGCACCGCTTTGCGATCCAGCACGTCGCAGCTCACCAGCTCCAGGTCCAGGTCTTCGATCGGCCGGATGTCCGAGCCGTCGCGGACGGTGACCCGCACGTCGTCGCCACGACGGCTCAGGGCGCGGGCCAGGTGGGCGCCGATAAAGCCCGTGGCTCCCGTAAGCAGCGTCCGCGCCATCACGTGGAGTATGCCCAGGCCGGCCGAAGGGATGCCCCGGCTCCGTCCGGCATCCCTGCCGGCCGAAGGGATGCCCCCCGCTCCGTCCGGCATCCCTGCCGGCCGAAGAGATGCCCCTCGCTCCGTCCGGCATCCCTGCCGGCCGAAGAGACGGCGGACGCACTCCGGGCGGGGGCCGCCGGTAACGTGCCGCGCGCATGCCGCCCGTCGCCGTGGTCGCGGACACGACCTGTTACCTGCCGCCCGAGCGGATCGAGCGCCACTCGATAACGGTCGTCCCCCTCTACGTGGTGTTCGGCCCCGAGCGCACCGAGCGCGAGAACCAGATCACCGACTACCCCGCGTTCTTCGAGGAGTTGCGGGGCACCGACTCCCTGCCGGGCACCTCTCAGCCCTCGGTCGGGGACTTCGTCAACGCCTATGAGCCGCTGCTGGCCGAAGGCCGGGACATCGCCTCGATCCATATCTCCGAGGGCCTGTCGGGCACCGTCCAGTCCGCGCGCCAGGCCGCCGCGCAGCTGGAGCGCGAGGGCAAGGGCGGCGAGCGGATCCGGGTCCTGGACTCGCGCACCGCCGCCGGCGGTACCGGGTTGATGGTGCTGGCCGCGGCACACGCCGCCGAGGCCGGGGGCGACCTGGACGCGGTGCAGGCGAACATGGACAGCGCGCGCGCCGAGTTCAAGATGTGGTTCGCCCTCGACACGCTGGAGTTCCTGCGCCGAGGCGGGCGGATCGGAGCGGCCAGCGCATGGATCGGCTCGACCCTGCGGGTGAAGCCAATCCTCACCGTGGAGAGCGAGCTGATCCCGATCGAGCGCGTGCGCACCAGCAGGCGGGCGTTCGAGCGAATGGTGGACTACGCGCGCCAGCGCCACGAGTCGGGCGCCGATGGGTGGGTGGTGCAGCACATCGCGGCCACCGACCAGGCAAAGGCGCTGATCGAGCGCTGCCACGAGGTGTTCGACTGCGAGCCGGTGTTCGTGAGCGAGGTCGGACCGGTGCTTTCCGCGCACGCCGGGCCGGGCATGCTCGGCGTTGGGTCGGTCCCGATCGACCTCGTTCCCTAGCGGTCCCCGAGCGGCCTGACCCGGCGACGTCCGGGCAGAGACGGAGAATCAGCACCTCGATGGGTGGCAAGGAGATCCCGACGCCGCGTGCGGTGGCCCGCACGGTGCTGATCACCGTCCTGGTGGTCGTCTCGCTCTACGTGCTCTACCTCCTGCGCACGCCGATCGGCTGGCTGCTGATCGCTGCCTTCCTCGCCATCGCGCTCTCGGGGCCGGTCAACCTCTTGGGCCGTCGCATGCGGCGCGGGGTGGCCATCGCCATCGTCTACGTCGGTCTCCTGGTGGTGCCGATCGGCATCGGCGCGGTGGTCTTTCCCCCGATCGTCAACGGCGTCGACGAGCTGGCCCGCAACGCCCCGACCTACGCGAACGACGTGTCCGACTTCGTGCAGGACAACGGGCGCCTGCGAAAGATCAACGAGGACTACAACGTGACCGACAAGCTCGAGCAGGCGGCCGGCAAGCTGCCGGGGCGCCTGGGCAACGCCGCCACCGTGCTGAGCAACGTGGGTCTCGGGATCGTCAACTCGATCTTCGCGCTGGTCACGATCCTGATCTTCACGGCCTTCATGCTCGGGAGCGGCCGAGGCTGGATCCTCGCCGGCCTGCGCTACCTGCCCGAGCAGCGCGCTTACCGGATCCAGCGGGTGCTGCAGCGGTCGGCCAGCGCCGTGGGCAGCTACGTGGCCGGCGCGCTCTTCCAGGCGCTGGTCGCCGGCGTCCTCTCCTTCGCGGTGCTGACGATTCTGGGTGTTCCCTTTGCCGCCCCGCTCGCCGTGCTCATCTTCTTCCTTGACCTGATACCGCTGATCGGTGCGACGGTCGGCGCGGTGATCGTCGGGGTGGTCACGTTGTTCAGCGACTTCCCGGCCGACACCATCGTCTGGGTCGTGTGGGCGATCCTCTATCAGCAGATCGAGAACAACGTGATCCAGCCGCAGATCCAGAAGCGGGCGGTGGACATCAACCCGTTCCTGGTGATCGTGTCCGTGCTGTTCGGGGGCACGCTGCTCGGAGTGCTCGGCGCGCTCGTGGCGGTGCCGGCGGCTGCGTCGATCCAGATCGCCCTGCGCGAGTACGCGGACCTGCGCGGGATCCGCCCGCGGGAGGAGGAGACACCGGACGAGGCACCGCCGGATCCCCCGTCCGAGGCGGCCCCCGAGCCCGCCTAGTCTGGCGGAGGCTGCGGAGCCCTCAGCCGCGCCGTCTGCGGAACAGGGAAACGGTGGCCGCTATGCCGCCGCCCAGCACGAAGCCGGCCACCGCGGCCGTGGCCAGGGCCGCGTCACGGTTGTCGACCAGCTGGCGGCGCCAGTTGGTCAGCTCGTTGACCTTGGAGCGCAGATCGTTGACCGAGAAGGTCAGATCCTGCCGGGTCGCCTCGATCGAGGAGCGGATCTGGTCGGGGGTGCGGTTGGCGGGCAGGTCTGCCATCTAGAAGGCTTCCCCGGCGCCCCTGTCGCGATCCGGTACCCCGGCGCCCCTGTCGCGATCCGGTACCCCGGCGCCCCTGTCGCGATCCGGTGCCCCGGCGCTCTTGTCGCGGTCCAATGCCCTGGCGGTCCTGTCACGTCCCAGGGAGCGCTCGACCTGGTCGCGCTCGACCTTCTGGCCCTCCAGGCTCGCGCGTGTGATCTTGGCCTCCTCGATCGCCATGTCGGGCGTGGGCGGGCCGGTGGACAACCACTTCTTGGCCAGCAGACCGGCGGCGACCGCCAGGGCAGTGAGGAGCAGCATGGTGATCAAGAAGCCGGGCCACACGGCGCCGAAGTTGAACAGGTCGACCCAGAGCCAGGACAGCATCTCCAGGAACAGCACGAAGGCGAAGATCAGGAACACCCCGGCGGCGGCGCCCACGGCCGCGCCCTTGCCCAGCGTCTTGACCTTGGTGGTGACCTCCGCCTTCGCTAGCTCGATCTCCTCGCGAACGAGGAGCGATGCCTTCTCGGAGACCTCGGCGACGACGTCGCCGAGGGTCTTGTCCGCGTCTTCGGGCGGCGTCACCGGTTCCTCCCCAGCCAATGGAGCAGGCCGGCCAGGGCAAGGCCTCCGGCGAAGGCGGCGCCCACGAGCACCTCGGGTCGATCGTCGAGCACGTTGTCCGGGCCGCCGGCGGCCTGGGCGTCGGCCGGGGACTGGCCGGGCCAGGGTGTGGCTGAGGACTCCGACGCCTCCATCAGGCGTCGGGCGGATCTTCATCGAAGAGCCGGACCCAGACGATCGTCGCGATCCGGTTGGCCACGACGGTGCTCAAGGCGCCGAGCCCGGCCAACAGGCCGGTCCACATGAGGCGCTTGACGATTTCGTTGTCCATCGGCGGAGCATTCAACCAGAGACGCCGGGCTCGTCGGCCACCGGCAGGGCCAGCCCGTCGCAGATCGCCTCCACCACCAGGCCCTTGGCCCGCTCGAACTCGGCCTCGGTCTGGGGCAGGAGGTCGAAGATCCAGGCCGACAGCAGCTGCTCGATGGCGCCGTAGAAGCACATGGCGGCGAAGTCGGCGGAGATGGTCTCCTTGAGCTCGCCGTCGCGACGGCCGCCCTCCACGATCTCCGCGATGCCGCCGTAGGCTTCCCGGATCTTGTCCAGGTGCAGGGCCCCAAAGGAGTTGGCCGCGCGCGTGACCTCGACGATGATCACCTTCATCAGGTCGGGCTGGTTGCGGTAGGAGTCGATGATGAAGCCGGCCACCTCGTAGAGCTTCTCGCGGACCGCCAGCGACTCCCGGGAGTCGATCGCCGCTATCGCGTCGAGCATGATCTGCCACCGTTCCAGGAAGAGCTCGTTGAGGATCTCCTCCTTCGAGCTGAAGTAGTGGTAGACCAGGCCATAGGCCACACCAGCCTCGTCGGCGACGTCGGAGACGCGGCAGTGGTGAAAGCCCTTCCGGGCGAAGACCGTAACCGCCGCATCGAGGATCAGGCGGCGCTTGTCCACGCCGCCGTTGCGCACGGGGGCGGCCATCAGACGGTGGCCTCCTGCTCCCAGCGGTAGGCAGAGGGCACGCGGTTGGCCAGGCTGGGCAGCGTGGCCCGGACGTGATCCTGGCGGTCGAGGTCGAGGTCGGCAGCCACGAAGCAGGGCTCTGGCATCGAGTCGCCGGCCTCCGGGGCGCGGGCCAGCACGTCACCCCACGGATCGACGATCTGGGACGCGCCGTAGCTCTCGTAGTCGGGCGGGTGCGCGCCGATCTGGTCGGGCGCCACGACGAAGGCCTGGTTCTCGATCGCCCGGGCGCGCAGCAGGATGTCCCAGTGAGCCGCGCCGGTGGCGCGGGTGAACGCCGCGGGAACGACCAGCACGCGCGCACCGCGCAGGACGAGGATCCGGTACAGCTCGGGGAAGCGCACGTCGTAGCAGACGGTCAGGCCCAGCGGGACGCCCCCGGCCTCCGAGGTCACGATGTCCTCGCCGGCCTCCTGGGACTCCGACTCGCGGTAATCCT
>Ga0208612_1000949_pt1 | contig 12165 bp, 18 predicted proteins | sample AntDryMetagUQ889_FD_188089 | JGI IMG/M metagenome (GOLD analysis project Ga0208612, IMG submission 188089) | Polar desert microbial communities from Antarctic Dry Valleys - UQ889 (SPAdes) | ecosystem: Environmental > Terrestrial > Soil > Desert | place: Antarctic Dry Valleys | collected 2008-12-31 | reverse complement strand
CCCATCCAGGCCCTCACCATCCCCGACGCTCTGGCCGGGCGCGACGTCTGCGGCAAGGCCCAGACCGGCTCGGGCAAGACCGTCGCCTTCGCCGTGCCCCTCGTGCAGCGGCTGGAGCGCAATGACAAGCTGCGGTCACCCCGCGGGCTGGTCCTGGTGCCCACTCGGGAGCTGGCCCTCCAAGTGCTGGAGGTCGTGCGTCCCCTGGCCAAGGCGGCCGGGCTGCGGGTCGCCGCCATCTACGGCGGTGTGGCCCTCGACCGCCAGATCTCCGCGGCCGAAGACGGTCTCGACATCGTGGTGGCCACCCCGGGGCGCCTCATCGACCTCATCGAGCGGCGGGACATCTCCCTCGACTGCATCGAGACCGCCGTCATCGACGAGGCCGACCGCATGGCCGACCTCGGCTTCATGCCTCAGGTCGAGTGGCTCCTGCGTCACTTCAACGAGCACCGCCAGCAGTTGCTCCTGTTCTCGGCCACGCTGGACGGCCAGGTCAACGGCCTGATCCGCCGCTACCTGAGCGACCCCGTGCACCACTCGGTGGAGGCGGACGAGACGACGGTGGACGACATGACCCACTGCTTCCTCGCCGTGCACCTGATGGACCGCGTGCGGGTGGTAGCTGCCATCGCCCGATCGACGTCACGCACCCTCATCTTCGTCCGCACCAAGCGGGGAGCCGACCGCCTGGCCGGCCAGCTCTCCAAGGAATCCGTCCGCACCGAGGCCATCCACGGTGACCTCCGCCAGAGCGCCAGGAACCGGGCTCTGCAGAGCTTCGCCGACGGCAAGGTCGAGGCTCTCGTGGCCACCGACGTGGCCGCCCGCGGTATCCACGTCGACGACATCGACGTCGTGGTCCACTTCGACCCCCCTGAGGACCACAAGTCCTACGTTCACCGGTCGGGCCGTACCGCCCGAGCCGGACGGACGGGCGCCGTCGCCACCTTCGTGCTCTGGGACCAGGTGGCCGACGTCGAGCGGCTGCAGAAGCGGCTCGGGGCCACCCAGCCCATCGTCGAGGTGTTCTCCAACGATCCCCGCCTGGCCGACCTGGCCACCCTGGCGTCCCCCGTCAGCGCCACCGCCTGAGGAGGCAGCATGAGCAAGCAGCGCGCCACGTTCTCCAAGCGCCAGCGAGACCAGGACAAGCAGGCCAAGGCGGCAGCCAAGCGCGAGCGGCGGGCCACGAGGCCCGACAGCGACGACGAGACTCCACCTGACGCAACCGGCAGCTACGACCAGGAAGGCGTGCTGACGGCCCTCGCCAGCCTGCACCAGTCCTATGACGACGGTGAGGTCGGGCTCGAGGACTTCGAGGTCCGCCGCGACGAGCTGCGGTCCCGACTGCGCGTCGACTGAGCAGGGACGTCCCGGGGGCCGCCAAGCACGCTCGAGAACGAAATGGATGGCGCGCCGGCCCGGATCCCCTAGAGTCTTGGGGACGAGATGGTCATTCGGACTGCTCGCAGTGAAGAGAGAGAAGAAAAGCGTTGGCAACTGGAACTGTGAAGTTCTTCAATTCAGAGAAGGGCTTCGGCTTCATATCCCGTGAGCAGGGTGACGATGTCTTTGTCCACTATTCGAACATTCAGGGCAGCGGCTACCGGTCGCTGGAGGAAGGGCAGCAGGTCGAGTTCGACGTTGCCCCCGGCCGGAAGGGCGAGGAAGCCCAGAACGTCCGTCCTCTCTGAACCTACGTAACATCGGAAAGCCGCCGGCGATCGCGTCGGCGGCTTTTCTCATTCTGGGCTGCTCGCTTCTGGGGCGCTCGCTTCCGGTCCTCGGCACGCGGCGACGAAATGCGGGAGCAGACCGGCCCATCCCTGCTGATTGGCGTCGCGCCGGCGAAGGCCAAGGTCGCCGAGCCGCTCCCACCCCCGGTGCTCGATCTCGACCCGGCAGTGGTCCCCTTCGTCCACGGTGAAGGTGATCTCCACGTCGGTGGCGTCGGCCCGGTCGACCCGGAGATGCCAGAGATAGGCGAGCCGCCGCGGGGGCTCCCACACCACGATCCGGCCCCAGTCCACCTCCGACCCGCCGGGAGTGGGCCGCTGGCAAGGCGGTGGCGTCACACTTCAAGGCGCTGCCCGATCCGGCAGACCACCCCGTCTTCCGCATCGCATCACCCTAGAGAGCAATCCGCTCTCGTGACCTGCGGGCGCCCGGACCAAGACGCCCACGCTCCCTGGCCTCAGGGGCGCTTGATCACCCCGCAGCCGAGCCGGGCGCCGGAGTCACCGGTGTCCTTGGTCATCTGGTCGATTCCGGGCGCGTAGCGGGTGGGCACGTTGCCGTGGTTGTCGGCTCCGGCGTGGACGATGATGGCCCGGCCTTCCGGAGTCAGGAGGTCGCTCAGCCGGTAGCGGTCGGTGGCGAAGCGCGTCTCGGCCGTCCCGTCTGCCGCGACGAGAAGCGCGGGCTGGTCCCCGGCGTGGGCGGGATGGTCCTGCGCTCCCACGGTGAGGTGGCCCGCGGCGGAGGTGAACGGCGGCTCACACTTGCCCACGGCGTGGACGTGGAAGCCGTGGAATCCGGGTGGCAGGCCCCGCAGGTTGGCCTCCACGACCACCTTGCCGGCGCCTTCGGTAAAGCTCACCTGCCCGGCGGACTGGCCTTGGGCATTGACCACGTCCGCTCTGGCGCCCGGTGCCGGCGTGGCCACAGTGGTCGTGGTGCTCGCTGCCTCGTCGTCGTTACCGCATGCCGCCAACGCCAGGGCGGACACGCCCGCCAATGCCAGCGATCGTCGCAAGAGTCGAAGCCTCATGCCAACGACGATACATCGGGCAATCAACACGGTGGCTGGTGGCGGTTGATGATCAAGAACCAGGCGCGCCGGACCGCTCGCTCAGGTGCCGGCGAAGGAGGTCGAGGGCGGCCATGGCGGCGTACTGGCGGACACGCTCGCGGTCTCCGGGGAGGTGGAGCCGGGTCACCTCGGTCGAGGCGTCCACAGCCAGACCGATGAACACGGTCCCGGGCTCCGCGCCCTCCTGGCGGTCCGGGCCGGCCACACCGGTGAGCGCCAACCCCACCTCGGCCCTGAGCACCCTGGCCGCCCCTTCGGCCATGGCGCGCGCCGCGGCCTCGGACACCACCGGCCCTTCGGGGACGCCGAGTACGTCGTGCTTGACCGCGGAGTCGTAGGCAACCACGGAGCCGCGGAACCAGGCGCTGGCCCCGGGCACCGACACCAGCCGGGAAGCGACCAGGCCGCCCGTCAGGGACTCGGCCAACCCCAGTGACAGTCCATGTCGTGAGAGCAGGGAACCGACCACGGACTCCATGGTCTCGTCGTCGGCCCCGAACACGAGGGGGCCGAGGAGGGCGCGCACCTCGCGCTCCTCGACATCGAGCAGCGACCGGGCAACGGCTTCGGTCCTCGCCTTGGCGATGAGCCGGACCTTGATGCCCGCCATCCCCGACGCCAGGAAGGCCATGGTGACCGGCGGGCCCTGAGCGTCGAGGGCGGCCAAGCGCGGCGCCAGCGTCTCGGCCAGCAGAGACTCCGCCATCCCCCACGTTCGAAGCGTGCGAGAGAGAATGACTGCGGTCTCCCCCGTTGTCTCCGCCCGGGCTCGCAGGTCGGGGAGGACGGCCCGTTCCACCATCTCCTTCATCTCCTCGGGCACGCCCGGCACGGCGTAGAGCACCCCGTCCCCCACGGGACACACCAGCCCGGGAGCGGTACCCAGCGCCTGGGTGATCACCGCTGCTCCCAGGGGCACGTCGGCCTGGCGCTCGTTGCTCGGCGACATGGCGCGGCCCCGATCTTCGAACAGAGCTCGGATGGCCTCCACGATCGGCTGGCGGCGCTCCAGAGCGACCCCCATCACCTCGGCGATGGCATTCCTGGTGATGTCGTCGGGCGTAGGACCGAGACCGCCGCACACGATGACCGCCTCGCTCCGGGCCAGGGCGGCGTGCAGGGCAGCGACGATGCGGCGGTGGTTGTCGCCCACCCTGGTCTGGAAGTGGCAGTCGATCCCGGCTCCGGCCAGGCGCTCACCCAACCACGCCGAGTTGGTGTCCACCACGTGACCGAGAAGCAGCTCGGTACCGACGGCCACCACCTCGCAACGCATTGACTCGGGCTGTTAGACGTCGAGCTCAGCCCGCCGAGGCCGAGGCCGCCTTGCTGCCGTCGAGGAGGTACTGCGCTCCGGTGACGATGGTGAGGACGACTGCCGCCCACAACCACGAGTTGGCCAGCCAGCGCTGGTCGGCCGTCGGCGGCAGGAGGGCGAAGGCCACGGCGAACTGCTGCACCACGGTCTTGACCTTGGCCCACCATCTGGCGGGCACGGATATCCCCCGCCGCCCCATGAACGTGCGGTAGATGCTGATGACGATCTCACGCACGGCCATCACGGTCACCGGTACCCACCAGAACGAGTGCTCGGCCACCAGGGCGAACATGGCGCCGAGCACCAGGATCTTGTCGGCGAGGGGGTCCAGGAACGCTCCGGAGCGGGTGGTGCCCTGGCGCCGGGCCAGGTACCCGTCGACCCAATCCGTGAGGCACAGCAGGGTCCAGAACGCAAGGGCGGGCCACGAGTCGCCTTCGCCGAGGATCAACACCAGCAGCACCGGCGTGATCAGCAGCCGGGCGGCGGTGACGGCATTGGCCGGGGTGGCCAGCGCCGATGGGCCGAATGCCTCCGTGGCCACGGCTCAGACGGCCTCCGCCTCGAGGTCCGGCCCCTCGGCCCCCGTGACCAGCACGGTGGCCTGCTCGCCCACGGGCAGCCACTGGGGTACCCGGATCACACCGTCGATCTCGGGCGCCTCGCGGTGGCTCCGGCCCACACCGGGACTGTCCACCAGCACCTCCACCTTCTCGCCGATCAGCGCCTGGCGCCGACGCGCGGTGATGGCGTCTTGCATCTCGGTCAGCTCACCGAGGCGTTCAGTGACGAGGGCGGGCTCGACCGCCCCGTCGAGGCCTGCCGCATACGTGGCTTCCTCACGGGAGTAGGTGAAGAAACCGCACCAGTCGAGCTGGGCTGCTTCCACGAAGCGCAGCAGCACGTCGTGGTCGGCCTCGGTCTCTCCCGGGTAGCCGACGATGAAGTTGGAACGGAAGGCGGCCTCGGGCCAGCGAGCGCGGATCTGGTTGATGCGCCGCAGGAAGCGATCACCGTCTCCCCATCGGCGCATGCGGCGCAGCAGCGGCCTGGAGGCGTGCTGCAGGGAGAGGTCGAAGTAGGGGACGCCCGTGTCGCCGATGGCGTCGATCAAGGCGTCGGTGAGATCCGACGGGTAGAGGTACAAGAGGCGGGTGCGCGCCACCCGCTCGGAGACGGCCCGCACCAGGGGGACGATGGCGCCGATGCCGAGGTCGTCCACGTCCCGGCCGTAGGAAGCCAGATCCTGGGCCACGAGGACGATCTCCGAAACCCCGAGGCTGTCGACCTCCTCCAGGATGGACTCGGTCGAGCGGGACCGCTGCCGGCCCCGGAAGGACGGGATGGCGCAGAAGCCACAGGCCCGGTCGCACCCCTCGGCGATCTTGACGTAGGCCCACGGCGCCGACGACCGCGGCCGGGGCAGGTTGAGCAGGTCGAACGCCGGTACGGAACCCGTCGCGTCGGCGGGCTTGGGACCGAGCGACACAGGCACGCCGAAGCCCGCCACCAGGTCCACCTCGGGCAGGGCCTGCGCCAACTCCTCGCCGTAGCGCTCGGCCATGCAGCCCGTGACCACCAGGCGGGCACCGGGACGGCGGACGTCGGCGGCAGCCAGCACGGTGTCCACCGACTCCTGGCGAGCAGACTCCACGAAGGCGCACGTGTTCACCACGATGACCTCGGCGTCCTCGGGGTCCGCCGCCGGCACCAGCCCGTCGGCCTCCAGAGTGCCGGCCAGCTTGTCGGAGTCGACCTGGTTCTTGGGGCAGCCGAGCGTCTCGATCCAGTAGTGCCGGCTCACGGCCCACGAATCTACCGTCGAGGCGGCCCTGGCTCACAGGCCGGCCCTAGCATCACCGGATGGCCACTGCCACCCCCGAACCCTCACCCAATCCCAACGCCCTGCGGTTCCAGCTCGACATCACGCTTTCGGAGACCCTGAGCGTGAACGGCGCCGCCGAGGCCGAGGACAACGAGTTCGCCACCAAGGTGTTCGCCGCCGGTGGCGTTGCGTCCATCTTCGGCGTGAACGATTTCGTCACCGTGACCCGCTCACCCGGGGCCGAATGGGACCCCATCGTGGCCGCCGTCCAAGAGGCCGCAGCCGAGCACCTGTAGATCCCGTCCGTGGTCGCGGTCGACGGGCCGGACCGCTTCGAGACGCTTACTCGGCGGGTGTTCTGGGCGATGGGCCCGTCCCCGCCACGCTCACGGGGAGGCCACGAGGTGACCCCCCGCCTCGCCCCAGCGCAGGGTTCGCCCTTCGCGGCCGCGTTCTGGAGCCCAGCGGGTGATCGGGAGGGCTACGTGGTGATCGGTCCCAGCCGGCGCATCGAGGCCGTCCAGCCAAGCGTCCCGAAGAGGTTTCCGTCCGCAGACCGGCAGCGTGGTCATGTCCGGCTGATCGATCTTGGCGGCCTGAACGGGCACCCCGAGTTGAACATTACTCCTTAACCCACGGCTAGCCCGGGCTAGGTCAGCTCCCCGAGGGGTGCCTCCGCTGGCGCGGGGCACCTCCTAGTGTGGGACGGCGGCTCGAACCACGGGACCGCAGGGAGGTACTACAGGATGGCTTCTTTTCCCGGGTACGCACACATCGCCGTGACCGTGACCGATCTCGACAAGAGCAGGATCTGGTACCAGGAGCTGTTCGGGGTCGAACCGATGCTCGACGAGGACACCGGCGCCTATTACCACGTGGCCTTCCCGATCGGGGAGGGAACGTTGTTCGGGCTGCACGCGCACCCCGCCACCGACCGCCGCTACGGCTTCAAGGAGAAGGCCGTCGGGCTGGACCATGTGGCGTTCGAATGCCAGGACCGCGCCGAGCTGGACAGCTGGGCGACCCGCCTCGACGAGCTGGGCATCACGCACAGCCCTGTCGTCGACGCCCCCTACGGCTCCGGTCTGTCGTTCCGCGATCCTGACAACATCGCCCTCGAGTTCTTCGCCCCCCCGTCCTAGCTGGCGCGGCGGCCGCCCGGCCTGACCGGCGGAACAGGGCGATGCCGCACCTCGCCATCGCCGTGGTGGTCGGCGCCTACGCCTGGTGGGTTTCGGGGCTGGAGCATTTCACCGCACCCGCCCTGATAGCCGTGATGGCGGCCGCCTCCCTGGCCGTGGGCTCGGCGTGGTGGAGGCGTCGTCGCCGGCCGCCGGGCCCCACCCGACACGTCGAGCTGCGCCCGTGGCTCGCCGTGCTCGGTGCGCTCCTCGCATGGGAGTTGATGGCCTTCAGCCTCTCGCCCCGCTCGACCCACCCCACCCTGAGCTCGATCACCGACGCCGCCCTCGGTCCGAGGCCTCTCGAAGCCGTCGCCTTCGTGACCTGGCTCGCCTTGGGTCGGAGGCTCGCACAGCGATGAGCAGGGCGGTCCTGCTCACCGGCTTCGTCGCCCTCCTCGCGGCGATGGTCGTCCTCGAGGTCGTGGCTCGCACCGGGGACGGGCGCCGGGCCACGCTGAGCGACGTGGCCGACGCGGCCGTCCGCCATCCAGCCGGACGCGCCGTCGCCCTGCTCAGCTGGCTCTGGATGGGCTGGCACCTCTTCGTTCGATGAGCGCCCCGACCACCTGGGCGGTCCGGTCCCTACCGGGTGAAGAAGACGCGGACGACGGTGGCCCGCAGCACGCCCTGGTTCTCGGCCGGGGAGTCTTCGGACAACACGATGGCGCCGCCCGCCTTGGTGGGTCGCCGGAAGCTCACCTCACCTCGGAAGGGACCGAGCTCGCCGCTGGAGTCGCCGCTCCCGGTGACGAAGCCCTGGCCGAGCGTCTGGTTCTCCGCCATGGCGTCCTCCTTCACCCGCACGGCGACGGTCCCCTCGAAGGCGTTGGCCTTACCGACGAGGGTGACCGGGGAGGAGATCGTGGAGCGAGCCGCGGGCGCCTCCAGCTCGATCTTGGTGCTGCGGGCGCCCACCACCGACCATGGCCCTGACGGGCCCTGCGGACCGAGCTGCTCGAGGGCAACCATCGTGGTGGCCCTGGGGTCAGCCTGGGCTTGGCCCCCTTCCCCAGACCGGGGACCGACACCCACCTCTCGTGCCGCGCCGGTGCCCGTCATGCTGAAGGAAGCCGCCCCCTTCATCCCCAGGTACTGGGAGGCGAACTGGCGGGCCGTCGAAGAGGGATCCCGATAGGCACCGTCGGTGCCGGCGGCGTAGGCGTCCACCTCGGCCCGGCTCGTGAACGGCCAGATCCCCCGGAAGGCACCGTCAGGCTCCGGCATGGTGGACGTCGTGCTGGAGGCAGTGGTCGTCGGATCGCTCGGGCTGGTGGTCGGGGCGGGGACCTCTCTGCCATCGTCCCCTCGGCAACCCACCAGGCCTACGAGAGCGAGCGCTACCAGCAGTCGGCGGCCTCGACCGGCTGCCCTTCGACGGTCTCTCACCGTCAGCTTGGACATCAGCGACGCCCGCTTCGTTACGCCGTTCCTCAACGTGCGGAATACCAGGTGTTTCACGACCATCAGACCAGGCCGAGATCCTCGTACAGCGCCGTGAGCACGCCTTGGGTTCGCTTGTGGTTGGCCCCCTCGCCCGCCATGCCGTTGAACATCAGCGCCACGGCCAGTCCGTGCTCGGGGTCGGCGAAGGCGATGGACGACTGGCTCCCGCCATGGCCGAAGGCCCGCGCCGAGGCGTGGTTCCCGTAGCCGTAGGGCGCCGGACGCTGCCGGTAGTGCCAGGAGTTGACCATCACGCCCAGCCCCCAGTCGACCCTCGTGCCGAAGGTCTCGTCCCGCAGGCCCACGCGGTGGCGGGCGCACATGGCCTCCACCGTCTGAGGGGACAGAACTCGCACGCCGTAGAGCTCCCCCTTTCCCAGCAGCATCCTGTAGAAGCGCAGCAGGTCGTCCATGGGCCCCACGCCTCCCAGGCTGGGCTTGACCTCGGCGAACGCCTCGACGCCGTCCAAGCCGGTGATCACCTCGGGCCGGTCTCCCGACGTGGTGTGCATGGCGCCCATCCGCTCGCCGTACGCGGCGTGGCGGGCCGGAGCGAGTGCCAGCCAGGAGTCGGTCATGCCGAGCGGCTCGAACAACTCCTCGCGCACGTAGTCCTCGATGCAGCGCCCGTCCAGGCGGTGGACGATCTCGCCGAGCACGGCGAAAGGGCCGCGTGGCCGGTATGCGGCTCGCCGGCCCGGCTCCCAGCCGTCCATCAGCGCCGCGGCACACGCTTCGTCGACCGAGTCGTCGGTGGGCGCCAGACCGGAGGTGTGGGTGAGGAGGTGGCGCACGGTGACCCGCTCCTTGCCGGAGGCTCCGAACGCCGGGATGTGGGCCGCCACGGCGTCGTCGAGGTCCAAACGGCCCCGCTCCCACTGCTGCAGCACGGCGGCGGCGGTGATGGCCTTGGTGGCCGAGAACCACGGCATCAGGGTGTCCTCGTCCATCGCCACCGCAGGGCGGGCGAGGCCGGTGGCAGCGGAGGCCACCGTCCGGTCGCCAAGGCTGACGGCGAGCTGGGCGCCGACGTGGAGGTCGGCAGCCATCCCCTCCTCGATACGAGCCCACACCGTGGGAAGCCCGCTGTCCACGCGCGCCTCAGGGATGGGACGCCTCGACCACCGTGTGGATACCGCCCCGAACCAACCAATCGGTGGTGACGGTCATGCGCCGGGGCTCCAGACATGCCACCAGGTCATCGAGGATGCGGTTGGTAACGTCCTCGTGGAAGGCGCCCTGGTCCCGGTAGCTCCACAGGTACAGCTTCAGGGACTTGAGCTCCACGATCCGCTCGTCCGGAACGTAGGCGATGGTGACGGTGGCAAAGTCGGGCTGACCCGTCACGGGACACACGCAGGTGAGCTCGGGAGTTTCGCAGCGCACCTCGTAATCCCTTCCCGGGTTGGGGTTGGGCACGGCGACGAGCTGCTCCGACGGCGAGCTGGGGGAAGGCGACGTGGGCACCGGCGGAACGGTACCCAAGCGGCATCAGGTCTTGCTGCTCAGCATCCGGTTCATCTTCGTTCCGCACACCGGACACGTGCCCTGGGCGGCGCGACGACCGTTGGCCATGACGACCTCATTGCCCTCGAACTCCCGCTTCTCGCGGCACTTGACGCAATAACCCTCGTACGTAGCCATCTATCGACGCTACCCGAGGTCGTTCCCCAACCTACGGATGGGCGCTCACGCCTCGATGGTGAGGCCCCCCATGTCGGCCGCCAGGAGCAGGGATCTGCCCTCCACGCCGGCCAGGCGCAAGAGTCGTTCGCCATCGGTACGGAGGCGGCCGGCGCCGACCGTCTCGCAGACGGCGAGCAGGCTCGGGCCCGCTCCCGACCAGCACGCAGCCAGGGCGCCGGCTTCCAGCAGCCCGGCCATCAGCTGGACGGCTTCCGGGAACAGGACGCCCCGAGCCCCCTGATGGAGGCGGTCCTCGGCGGCCTCGGACACGAGCCGGCGCCGATCGGCAAGACCGGCGAGGAGCAGGCCCATCCTCCCGAGGTTGAAGGCGGCGTCGGCGTGGGAGACCTCCGACGGCAGGGCCGAGCGAGCCTCGGCCGTGGGCAGGGGCCGATCGGGCACGAGGACCACGAAGACCAGGGCCGGGTCGAGAGGGAGGCGGGTGGCCACCGGCCTGCCGCCCACCATGGTGGCCGTCACCAGGCCACCCAGCACCGAGGCCGCGGCGTTCTCGGGGTGGCCGTCGGTGGTAGCCGCCACTGCCAACGGGTCCGCTGCACCGGCTGCTGCCGCGGCAGCAGCAGCCAACGCCGCCGACGACCCCAGGCCACGACCGACCGGGATGTCGGATCGCACGTGCACGCTGAGGCGGTCGTGGCCGACGACTTCGGCGGCAATCCGAGCAGCCAGGTGTGACGCGTCAAGGGCAAGGTCGGAACCCTCACCGCTGCTGGTGACAAAGAGGTGCTCGGCTTCCTCGACCTCCACTTCCACGTACAGGCCGAGGCCGACGGCCAGGGTGTCGAAACCGGGCCCGAGGTTTGCCGAGGAAGCAGGGGCGCGGGCACGCACGATCGAACGCTAACGGCTCGTGTTACCTACGGACCGGATCGACGGTCGAAGCTGACGACGGGAACCCCACGACCTCCCGTCAGGAGGAAAGAAACCATGTACACCCTGGCCGTCACAGTGCTCTTGGGCCTGGCCGTCCTCACGGTGGTCGACGCTTTCGCCGACCTCGTGCCCGGCTTGTCCCCCAGGCGCGGCGTGCTGACCATCGCCCTTGCCGTCGTCGGCGCCTTCGCCCTCGACTACTCGATGTTCGAGGGCTTCGGCGTTGCCCTACGGGAAAGCTGGATGGGGACCCTGCTCACGGGCTTCGTCGTCGCCGGCACCACCAGCGCGTGGCGAGCGGTCTTCGCCTGGTTCGGGACAACCGAGGGCGAAGAACCTTCGGCTCGCCCTTCCCGCCGCCCGCTGGTGAGCAAGGCAGCCTGACGAACTGACGCGCTCGACGAGAAAGGGGGCCCCTTACGGGCCCCCTTTCTTCACGCGCCGGCCACATCCAGGGCAGCGCTCGACTGCGTCCCTCAGGAATCCCCGTGGCGCTTCTTGCCCTTCTTACCGCTTCCCATCGATGGCTTGGCGCCCAAGGCGGTGTCGTAGGCGGGCTTGTCGCCGCCGAGTCGCCCCAAGGGCATCTCGGACAGCTCTTCATCGCGGGGCGGGCCCACCGTCCGGGAAAAGTCCAGCTTGCTGGGCCTCTCGGTGGCTACCTCTTTGCTACCCATGACATCTCCTCGCTTCGAAGTCACTTTCACGGAGTTGTTCTCCGTACCCGCCGAGCATAATCCCCAAAGGCGCCGCGAACCATGTCGTCATACTGACGATGCGGTGCTCTTGCGCTCCTCGAGCTCCTCGGCGGTCATGAGCACCTCCCGCGCCTTCGATCCCTCAGAGGGACCCACCACCCCCCGCCGCTCGAGCAGGTCCATGAGCCTCCCGGCCCGGGCGAAGCCCACGCGGAGCTTGCGTTGCAACATGGACGTGGAGCCGAGCCCCGAGCGCACCACCAGGTCCATGGCGACTTCGAGCAGGTCGTCGTCCTCGGCGT
>Ga0208612_1000948_pt1 | contig 12166 bp, 9 predicted proteins | sample AntDryMetagUQ889_FD_188089 | JGI IMG/M metagenome (GOLD analysis project Ga0208612, IMG submission 188089) | Polar desert microbial communities from Antarctic Dry Valleys - UQ889 (SPAdes) | ecosystem: Environmental > Terrestrial > Soil > Desert | place: Antarctic Dry Valleys | collected 2008-12-31 | reverse complement strand
CTGATCGAGGACCGCGGCAAGCTGGTCAAGATCTTCGGCAAGTACACGTCGTCGGACATTCGCAACCGCGCCGAGGTCCTGAGGATCGTCAAGCTCGCGGTGGGCTCCATCGACCAGCCGGTGCGCGAGGTTCACTTCGAGGGCAAGATCGGCGCCAGCTTCGTCACGGCGGACTCGACGAGCGTGCGTAAGCTCGCCAAGCAGTTCCTGGGCGTGGAGGAGACGCCTGGGCCCCGGGGTGAGCTTCGCCCCAAGGGCGCCCGCAAGCGCAAGCGCTCGGGCGGAGGGGGCAGCATGAACCTCGAGGACACCGAGGCGGCGGGCCGCGACCAGGCGCTGCAGGCCATCCAGCAGGGCGCCGGCAAGGGCCTGCCGGTGGTGTATCCGACGGTGCGCCTGCGCGGCTCGCTGTTCGCCGGGCCGCCGCGCGTCTACCGCCTCAGGACCCGAAGCGGACGCAGCTACGCCAGCTATCGCATGGTGATCAAACGCGGCCGCGTGGGCGAGTACTACGGCCTGCAGGCCACGCGCTGGAGGGATGCTCCCATCCTCGAGAACCCGTCCGAGAAGCGCCGGGTCGGCAAGCGCACCTACGAGCTCCACTACGACGGCGATCGCCTGCGCCTCGTGGCCTGGCGAACACGCAAGGCCGTCTACTGGGTCTCCAACACCCTCCTGCAGTCGCTCTCCGAACGCGAGATGCTGGGCATCGCGCGTTCGACCAAGGCGCTGTAGGGCGCTCCAGGCTTCGCCCCTCCACTAGCCTGGCCCGTTTCGTCATGCCCGAGAAGGAGCCCATAGGAGTCATCGGTGTCGGCTGGGTCGGCCTGTGCACGGCTGCCTGCTTCGCCGATCTCGGCCACCACGTCTACGCACGCGACATCCTCCCCGAGAAGGTCGAGTCGCTCTCGCGCGGCCAGGTCCCGATGCACGAGCCCGGGCTGTCGGAGCTGCTGCGCGAAAACGCCGAGCGCCTGCACTTCACCACGGACATCGGCGAGGTGCTCGACAATGCCTCGCTGCTCTTCTGCTGCGTGGACACGCCGCCCACCTACTCGGGCGACGCCGACCTCTCGCGCGTAGAGGCCGTGATCGCCGAGCTGGGCGGCTCGCTGGGCCACGCGATCGTCATGAAGAGCACGGTGCCGGTCGGCACCGGCCGCTCCATCCGTCGCCGCTTCGAAGGCGTGGGCTACGTCTCCAACCCCGAGTTCCTCAAGGAGGGCTCGGCGATCAAGGACTTCATGCACCCCGACCGCGTGGTGATCGGGGCGGACTCCGAGTCCGAGTCTTTCGCCGACCGCGTGCAGGCTCTCTACGAGCCGCTCGACACCTCGGTGGTCCGCACCGACGTGGCCAGCGCCGAGATGGTCAAGCTGGCCTCCAACGCCTTCCTGGCAACCAAGATCTCGTTCATAAACGAGATCGCGAACGTCTCGGAGGAGCTGGGCGCCGACGTCTCCGAGGTGGCCCGCGGCATGGGGCTCGACGACCGAATCGGGCCCAAGTTCCTGCAGGCGGGCATCGGCTATGGAGGCTCGTGCCTCACCGGCGACGAGACTGTTCTCGTCCGTCACCACGGGAGAACCACGCTTCTCTCGTTCGAGTGCCTCTGGTCGCGAATCGCCGAAGAGGAGGAGGAACTGGCCGCGGGCCTCTTGCCCACCGAGGGACTCGAGGTCCTGAGCTGGGTTCCCAGCGCTGACGAACCGCAGTTCTTTCCGGTGACGTGCCTTACGCGCCGCCACTACGCCGGCGAGATCGTCGAGGTGCGCACGAAGATGGGTCGCCGTCTGCGCTGCACCCCCGACCACCCGTGGGTGGTCACCGACGGCCTGGGCGCCCAGCCGAAGATCAAGGCAACCTCGGAGCTGACGACCGCCGACTGGGTGCCGATCGTCCAGGGGCGCGCCGACCAGACTGACGCGTCGGCGCTCGCCTCGCTCGTGGGAGCGGCTGAAGCCGCAGAGCTGTCGGGCGATCAGATCATCGTGAAGCCCCAGGCCGAGCGACTTCAGTCGTTGTTGTTTCGTCCGATCGAGGAGCGCCGCGAGGTGTTCGCCTCCTCGAGATCTGCGGCCGCGAGGACGGGGGACGTCAAGCGCTGCGGCACGCTGCGCCTGGATGAGCTGGAACGCGCTGAGCTGGCTATCGAGGGGGCGCGCTTCGGTACGTCCAAGAACGGCCAGTACGTCCGGACCGAGATCTCGCTCGACTTCGCCTTCTGGCGGGTGGTGGGGCTCTACCTCGCGGAAGGTCATTCGTCGACCGAAACTGGTCGGACCGGCTTCCGGCACCGCCTGTCCTGGTCCTTCCACCCAACCAAGGAAGAGCATTTGGTCGACGAGGTCGTCGCCTTCTGGCGCCGTCACGGGGTCGAGGCAAGGGTCAACCGACCCCCGACCACGGCACGGGTGACCGTGTCTTCTCGCCTCCTGGGCGCTTGGTGGACGCGGGTGCTCGGGCTCGGGCGAAACAGCTACGAGCAGCGGCTCCCTGACCTGATCTGGGACCGGCCCGAGGACGACAAGTGGGCGCTCGTGTCCGGGCTCTGGGAGGGAGATGGGTCCTGGTCCCTGGTGGGCGGCGGCCCCAGCGTCGTACTGGAGATGGGCACGATCAGCGACGAGCTCGCTGACGGCGTCCTTCGCCTTCTCGGCGACCTCGGAGTGGTGGCCAGCCATAGGGTCGGTCGCACTTCGAAGTCCACGAAAGACACGCACTGGCTCAGGGTGAGTGGCGCCGATCAGGTCGAGAAGGCCCTTGAGCTTGTTCCGGTTAGCCAGCGCGAGAGGGTGCTCCGCGCGATATCCGCCCAGCGAAAGCGCATCGCGCCGACGGGCTACCGGCGCTTCGGCGAGAGCACCGCAGTCGCGCGCGTCGTGTCGACCCGGCGCTCTGCGTTCTCTGGTCCGGTCTACTCGATGGAGGTCCCGGGGTCCCACACCTTTGTCAGCTCCGGCGGACTTACGCTGCATAACTGCTTTCCGAAAGACGTCAGCGCCCTCAAGCAGCTCGCCGGCAACACGGGCTACCACTTCCAGCTGCTCACCGCCGTGATCGAGGTCAACGAGCTTCAGAAGCGGCGCACCATCGGCAAGCTTCAGAAGCATCTGGGCTCGCTCGCAGGCAAGGAGATCGCCCTGCTGGGCCTGGCCTTCAAGCCCAATACCGACGACGTGCGCGAGGCCACCAGCCTTGTGCTCTCGGCCCGGCTGCAGGGCGAGGGCGCCAACGTGCGCGTGTTCGACCCGGTAGCGGCGGATGGCGCCAGGGAGATGCTGGGCGGCGCGATGATCGCCGACTCGGCGCTCGAGGCCCTCGAGGGTGCCGACGGGGCCGTGCTGGTTACCGAGTGGCTGGAGTTCGCCGAGCTGGACTGGGTGGACGTCCACCAGCGGATGCGGGTGCCTTTGATCGTGGACGGCCGTAACTTTCTCGACCGCGAAGCGCTCGTGGCGGCCGGCTTTCGCTACGAAGGCATCGGCCGCTAGTGCAGGCCCTCGTTCTGGCCGGCGGGGAGGGCACCCGCCTGCGACCGCTCACCCGCACCGTGCCCAAGCCGGTGATGCCCCTCGCCGGGCGCCCGTTCCTCACCTTCATGCTCGACTGGTTACGCGGCCACGGGGTCGACGAGGTGATCCTCTCCTGCGGCTTCCTCTCCGACGGTGTGCACCGCGTCTTGGGGGACATCTACGAGGGCGTGCGCCTACGCTACGTGACCGAGCCTGAGCCGCTGGGCACCGCCGGCCCGGTCCGCCTCGCTCTCGACGAGGGACTGCTCGAGGAGCGTCTGCTGGTGCTCAACGGCGACGTGCTCACCGACATGGACCTCAGCGCCGAGCTCGACGCCCACCGGCGCGCGGGAGCGAGCGCCACGCTGGCGCTGACTGCCGTCGAGGACACCTCCAGCTACGGGGTGGTGCCCACGGACGAGCGCGGCTGGGTCGAGGCCTTCCTCGAGAAGTCGCCGGGGCCGGCGCCCACCAACCGCATCAATGCCGGTGCCTACGTGCTGCAGCGCTCGGTGGTCGAGGACATCATCCCCGCCGGCCGTCCGGTCTCCTTTGAGCGCGAGGTATTCCCGAGTCTGATCGGCCATGGACTGCACGGCTGGCCGGCGGAGGGCTACTGGGTGGACATCGGCACACCCGAGCGCTACCTGGAGGCTACCTACGACCTGCTGAGCGGACGCCCGAAGAGCGCCCTGCCCCCGCGCGACGAGACGGGCTCGCTGATCGGCGCCGGCTGCGTGACAGCCGGAGCCCACATCGGCCCGCAGAGCGTGCTCGGCAGCCACTGCTCGGTGGGCAGCGACTCGGCGGTGGAGCGCTCGGTGCTTCACGATGGCGTTGTGGTGGGCGCCGACTGCGAGATCCGGGAGAGCGTGCTGGCCGAGCGGGTGCAGGTGGGCCAGGGCGCGCGCGTCGAGCCGGGCGCGCTGGTGGGCGCGAACGCGCGCGTGGCGCCGCGCGGCCTGGTGGAAGCCGGCGCACGGGTGGAGCCGGGGGAGAAGGTCGGATGAGCGGCTTGGATCCGGCAACGATCGAGCGCGTCGACGCCGCCGGGCTGCTGGCGGATGTCGTCTCGCAGCCGTTGCAGCTCGAGGACGCCCTGTGGCGCACTGAGTCGGCCGGCCTGCCCGCGGCCGAGGCACCGGGCGGGCTGCTGGTGTGCGGCATGGGCGGCTCGGCCGTCGGCGCCGATCTCGCGAACGCCGTCCTCGGCGATCGCGCCACGCGTCCCCTCCACGTGTTGCGCGGCTACGACCCGCCCGGCTGGCTGACCTCCGATGTCTTCGTGCTGTGCTCGAGCTACTCGGGCGAGACCGAGGAGACCCTGGCCTGCTACGAAGCTGCCCGCGTGGCCGACGCGCAGCGCGCCGTGCTCACCACCGGCGGCAGCCTGGCGGCGATGGCTCGCGAGGACGGCGTTCCCGTGATCGGAATCCCCTCGGGCATGCAGCCGCGCGCAGCGGTGATCTACATGGTGGTCGGGGCCTTGGCCGTGGCCGCCTCGTGCAACGTCGCGCCGTCGCTGCGGGGGGAGATCGAGCAGGCCGAGCCGCTGCTTCGTGGGCTCAGCGACGAGTGGGCCCCCGGGTCGACTGCCTCCCGGGCCGCCGAGGTGGCCCGCAAGCTGCACGGCACCGTGCCGATCGTGCACGGCGCCGGCCCCACGCTGGCTCCCGCGGTGCGTTGGAAGACGCAGATAAACGAAAACGCGAAGACCGCGGCCTACGCCTGCGCTCTTCCCGAGGCCAACCACAACGAGATCTGCGGCTGGGAGCGCGGGCGCGGGCTGGCGCCGCTGTCGGCGGTCTTCCTCGAGAACGCGGACCAGCACCCGCGGGTGAGGCGGCGTGTGGAGTTGACGGCGAAGCTGGCCCGCGACACGGGCGCTCCCTGCGCGCTGGTGGAAGCGCATGGCGAGACCCCCTTCGAGCGGGTGCTCTCACTCGTGCTGCTCGGCGACCTGGTGAGCCTCTATCTGGCGGTGCTCGAGGGCGTCGACCCCACCCCGGTCGAGGCCATCGAGCGCTTCAAGGCCGAGCTCGGCGGCTGACGCACAACCCCAACCGGCGAGAGCGCAGCCCGAGCGTTGGGCGGGCGGGCACCGCAGCTTCGATAAACCTTGACACAAGCTTGGTAAGGTTTGGCCCGTATGGACGGCCTGACCATCCATCAGGCGGCCGAGCTCACCGGCTGGTCGCCTCGGATGCTGCGCTACTTGGAGCGCGGTGGTCTCGTCGATCCGGAGCGCACGCCGGCCGGCTACCGAGTGTTCGGCCCCGGAGAGCTCCAGCGCCTGCGCACCCTGCGCGAGCTGTTGGAGGGCTTCGACTGCGGGCTGTCCGACGTGGCCTTCGCGGCGCGTCTGCGCCGCGAGTCCGATCTGCGCCGGTCGCTGGAGAGCTGGCTCGAGTCTGAGCCTGAGCGCCCTCAGGGCGTCGCTTCCGAGGACTGGCTCGGCTGGGAGCAGCGCAAGCACGAGGCGCTCCTAGCCGCCACATGACCACGATCACAGGAGAGTGATGAGCACCGCAACAGCCGACTACAAGGTCGCCGACATCGAGTTGGCCGACTACGGTCGCAACGAGATCCGTCTTGCCGAGCACGAGATGCCCGGCCTGATGGCCACCCGCAGGGAGTACGCCGACAGCCGGCCGCTGGCCGGCGCCCGCATCGTCGGGTCCCTGCACATGACCATCCAGACGGCGGTGCTCATCGAGACGCTCGTGGCCCTCGGCGCCGAGGTGCGCTGGGCGTCCTGCAACATCTTCTCGACCCAGGACCACGCCGCCGCGGCGATCGCCGCCTCCGGCGTCCCCGTCTTCGCATGGAAGGGCGAGACCCTCGACGAGTACTGGTGGTGCATCGACCAGACCTTCCGCTGGCCTGACGGCGGGCAGCCGAACATGATCCTCGACGACGGCGGCGACGCCACGCTCTACGTACACAAGGGCGCCGAGTTCGAGCGTGCCGGCGCGGTGCCCGACCCCGAGGGCGCGGACAACGAGGAGTTCCAGGTCATCCTGCGCTACCTCCAGGCCTCGCTCGAAGAAGACAACGAGCGCTTCACCAAGATCGGCGAGAGCGTCCAGGGCGTGACCGAGGAGACCACCACCGGCGTCCTGCGCCTGAACGAGATGCACCGCGACGGCACCCTGCTGTTCACGGCCATCAACGTCAACGACTCGGTCACCAAGTCGAAGTTCGACAACCTCTATGGCTGTCGCCACTCCCTGGTGGACGGAATCAACCGCGCCGTGGACGTGATGATCTCCGGCAAGTCCGCGGTCATCTGCGGCTTCGGCGACGTGGGCAAGGGCTGCGCGGAGTCGCTGCGCGGCCAGGGGGCGCGGGTGACCATCACCGAGATCGACCCCATCTGCGCGCTGCAGGCGGCGATGCAGGGCTACGAGGTCAAGACGCTGGAGTCAGTCGTGGAGACGGCGGACATCTTCGTCACCACCACGGGCAACAAGGACATCATCACGGCGGACCACATGAGCCGGATGAAGCACCAGGCCATCGTGGGCAACATCGGCCACTTCGACAACGAGATCGACGTGCTCGGCCTCACCAACATCGAGGGCATCGAGAAGGTCAACATCAAGCCGCAGGTCGACGAGTGGCAGTTCCCCGACGGCCACTCGATCATCCTGCTCTCGGAGGGCCGGCTGCTCAACCTGGGCAACGCCACGGGCCACCCGAGCTTCGTGATGTCGAACTCGTTCACAAACCAGGTGCTCGCTCAGATCGAGCTCTACGGCAAGGCCGACGAGTACGAGATGGGCGTGCACGTCCTGCCCAAGCACCTGGACGAGAGCGTGGCGCGCCTGCACCTCGACGCGCTCAGCGTCGAGCTGACGAAGCTCACCCCCGACCAGGCGGCCTACATCGGCGTGCCCGTCGAAGGCCCCTACAAGACAGATCACTACCGCTACTAGCACCAGCACGCACGCTGGAGCCAGTAGGACGTGGCTGAGGGTTCACGCCGAGGCGCGGAGCGCGTAGCGTGGGCGGAGGGCCGGATGCCGGTCCTCCGCTCCATCGCCGAGCGCTTCGAGGCAGAGCGGCCGCTCGACGGCATCCGCGTGGCCGCCTGCCTGCACGTGACCGCCGAGACCGCGGCGCTGGCCCGCGCGCTGACCCGCGGCGGTGCCGAGGTGCGGCTGGCGGCGGCCAACCCGCTGTCCACGCAGGATGACGTGGTCGAGACCCTCGACGGCGGTGGCATCGCCGTCAGCTCTGCCCGTGGCGAGAGCGTGGGGGACTACGTGGCCCACGTGAAGGCGCTGGTGAAGGCCGAGCCGCAGATCACCCTCGACGACGGGGCCGACCTGGTCACCGCGGTCAACGCTGCCGGCCAGACGGCATTGGGCGGCACGGAGGAGACGACCACCGGCATCGTGCGCCTGCGTCACCTCGCCGACGAGGGTGGCCTGCGCTACCCGATCCTCGCGCTCAACGAGGCCCGCACGGAGCGCACCTTCAACGACCGTCACGGCACCGGCCAGTCGGCGCTCGACGGGATCCTTCGCGCCACCAACATCCTCCTCGCCGGCCACACTCTGGTGCTGCTGGGCTACGGCTTCGCGGGCAAGGGAGTGGCCGAGCGCGCCCGGGGGGCGGGGGCCGCGGTGATCGTGTGCGAGGTCGACGCCTTCCGAGCGCTGGAGGCGCGCATGGACGGCTTCGAGGTCATGCCGATCCTCGACGCCGCCGAGCGCGGGGACCTCTTCGTGACGGTCACCGGCTCCCGCGCGGTCCTCAGGGCCGAGCACTTCAAGCGCATGAAGGACGGCGCCATCCTGGCCAACGCCGGCCACTTCGACGTGGAGGTCGACCTGGAGGGTCTGGCCGAGTTGGCGGTCGGCCCGCCGCGCCAGGTCCTCCCCCTGGTCGAGGAGTTCGACCTGGGCGACCGCCGCGTTCACCTCCTGACGCATGGTCGCGTAGTCAACCTCTCGGCCGCCGAGGGCCACCCCGCCTCGGTGATGGACGTGAGCTTTGCGCTCCAGGCCCTCGCGGTGGAGCACCTCGTGCGTAACGCGGGGCAGCTCGAGCCCAAGGTGCTGCCAGTGCCGCGTGAGCTCGACGACGAGGTGGCCCGGCTCAAGCTCGCGGCCCTCGGCGTGAAGATCGACGAGCTGACCGAGGGCCAGCGCCGCTACCTGACCTCCTGGGCCTGAGGGTTACGCGCTGGCACGCTACGGCCGGCGACGTCCAGTGACCGACGCCGACAGGGTCTCCGCTAGCTTCTCCGGGCGATGAAGGCGATGGTCCTCGCGGCGGGGCTCGGTACCCGCCTCAAGCCGCTCACGTTCGAGATACCGAAGCCCATGGTGCCGGTGCTCGACCGCCCCGTGATGGCCCACATCGTGGGCATGCTCGAGCGCCAGGGCTTCGACGAGCTGATCGCGAACGTCCACTACTACCCGGACACGATCCGCGACTACTTCGGCGATCGGCTGGCCTACCGCTTCGAGGAGGAGCTGCTGGGCACCGCCGGAGGCGTGCGCAACGTGGCCGACTTCTTCGGCGACGAGCCGGTCGTGGTGGTCTCGGGCGATGCCCTCACCGACCTCGACCTCAATGAGCTGCTCTCTCGCCATCGCTCCTCGGGCGGCATCGGGACCCTGACGGTCAAGAAGGTTCGCGACACGACGGAGTACGGAGTCGTGGTCCACGGCGAGGACGGACGCATAACGGGCTTCCAAGAGAAGCCAGAGGCCGCCGAGGCGCTCTCGGACCTGGCCAACTGCGGCATCTACTGCTTCTCGCCCGAGATCTTCGACTACTTCCCCGACGACGACCCGGTGGACTGGGCCGCCGATGTCTTCCCCGTCCTGCTCGACAACGACGTCCCCTTCTTCATCCACGAGACCACGTCTTACTGGAACGACGTAGGCTCGCTCGCCGAGCTGCGCGACGGCACCTGGGACATGCTCGCCGGCGACTTGGTGCTCGAGGTGGGTTCCGGCGCTGCGGTCCCCGAGCGCGTCGAGGTGATCGACGCAACGGTGTGGATCGGCGAGGGGTGCGAGATCGGCGAGGGCGTGCGGTTGATGGGCCGCGTGGTGATCGGCGACGGCGCGCGCGTGGGCGCCGGCTCCTCGGTCCGGGAATCGATCATCCTGCCGGGTGCTCAGCTGGCCGACGAGTCGATCTTGATCGGCGCGATCGCCGGCCATGCGGACATTCCGGCGAACCTGCGCCCGCTCGAGGAGCTGTAGCCGGCCGACCCTCCGGGCCCAGGTGCCGGCCCACGGCTCGATTGTTGCAAGGGCGCGTTGTGCCGTGACAGGGTCTCCGCCAAGGTCGAGGCCGTGCCCCTCTCGCTGCTCGCCCCTGCACTGTGTTGGAGCTGCGGTGCCGCTGCCGGCGGCGGTCGGTCGCTCTGCCGCGGATGCCGCGGGAGGCTGCGCTGGGCAGCCTCCGAGGTCGAGCCGATCCTGGAGCTGCCGGCGTGGGCGCCGGTGGCCTACCAGGGCCCCGCCCGCGCGCTCGTGCGCGGACTGAAGTTCCGCGGCGCCAGGGGGTTGGCCGACGAGCTGGCGGCAGCGATGGCCGCCGGGGCGCCCGACGGCCTGCTGCAGGGTGCTCTCGTGCCCGTTCCGCTGTCGCGTGCCCGGCTGCGCGAGCGCGGGTACGACCAGGCCCGGGTGTTGGCCGGCGCGCTGGCCGAGCGCACCGGCCTGCCCGTCGCCGCCATGTTGCAGCGCGAGGGGCGGCCGGGGCGCCAGTCGGCGCGAGGCCGCGGCGCCCGGCTGGCCCTCGCGCCCGGGAGCGTCAGCGCCCGCGGGCCGGCACCCTCGCGCTCTGTCCTTGTCGACGACGTGATCACCACCGGCGCGACGCTCGCGGCCTGCGCGGAAGCGCTGCGATACGCGGGCGCGCGGGAGGTCGTCGCCGTGGCCTATGCGCGCACGCCGGGTAGGTGAGAGGCGTACCATCGAACCAGCGACCAAACGCAGAGGAGGACGTGCATGCGCATCGAGGTGAAGGGGCGCAACGTGGCCGTCGAGGACGAGCACCGGGAGCGGCTCGGGCGAAAGCTCGACAAGGTCTCCCGTCAGGTCTCGCCGCTGGCCGACTGCGAGGTCGAGCTGTGGGAGGAGCGCAACCCATCCATCCGCGATTCGCAGGTCGCGGAGGCCACCCTTCACCTGAAGGGCATCACCCTGCGGGCCCGCGAGCGCTCGGAGGACATGGGGCACTCGATCAACCTCTTGGCCGACGACCTGGCGCGCCAGGTCAAGCGCCACCGCGACAAGCGCCGGCGCCGTCGGGACTCCTCGCGGCCCCAGCCGGGCATCTCGCCGGGCTGAGCAGGAGGTAGGTGGTCCGGGCTCGTTCTGCCGCTACCGTAGAACCGTATGACGATGTTCGACCGTGCCCTGAGGATGGGCGAGGGCAAGAAGTTCAAGGTCTTCGAGCGAAACGTCGCCCGGATCAACGACTTCGAGCCCGAGCTCGAGCTCGAATCCGACGACGAGCTGCGTGCTCGCTACGAGGCGCTGCGCGAGCGCGCCCTCGGCGGCGAGTCGCTCGACGAGCTGCTCTTCGAAGCCTTCGCGCTCACCCGCGAGGCGTCCAGGCGGACCCTCGGCCAGCGCCACTTCGACGTCCAGCTGATCGGGGGCATGGTGCTCCACGACGGCTCCATCGCCGAGATGCGCACGGGCGAGGGCAAGACCCTCACTTCGACTCTCCCCATCGTGCTCAACGCGCTGACAGCCCGCGACGAGGACGGCAACCCCGCCAAGGGCAAAGGCGTCCACCTCGTCACCGTCAACGACTACCTGGCCCGCCGCGACGCCATGTGGATGAAGCCGATCTACGAGCTGCTGGGCGTGACCGTCGGCGTGCTCCAGGGGACCGACCGCGGCCCCGAGGACAAGGTCGAGGCCTACAGCCGCGACGTCACCTACGGGACCAACTCCGAGCTCGGCTTCGACTACCTGCGCGACAGCCTCGCCGTCGAGGCCGCCGACAAGTCCCAACGCGGCCACGGCTTCGCGATCGTCGACGAGGTGGACAACATCCTCATCGACGAGGCGCGCACGCCGCTGATCATCTCCGGCGCCCCGGAACAGGCCGCCGATCTCTACTACCGCTTCGCCAAGCTCGCTCCGCGCCTGGAGCCGGGCAAGAAGCCCGAGGGGATGGAGGCGAAGTCCAAGGACTACGTCTCGGACTTCGACTTCGAGCCCGACGAGAAGCACAAGACGGTGGCGATCACCGAGCGCGGCGTCGAGAAAGCCGAGAAGTTCCTCGGCATCGACAACATGTACAAGGCCGAGTACGGCAACCTGGTCAACCACCTCCAGCAGGCGCTGAAGGCCGAGTCGCTGAACAAGCGCGACGTCGACTACGCGGTGATCGACGGCGAGGTCAAGATCATCGACGAGTTCACCGGCCGCATCCTCGAGGGCCGGCGCTGGTCGGAGGGCCTGCACCAAGCCGTGGAGGCCAAGGAGGGCGTGGCGATCCAAGATGAGAACCAGACGGTCGCGACGATCACCTACCAGAACTACTTCCGCCGCTACGACAAGCTGGCGGGCATGACGGGCACGGCCCTCACCGAGGCCACCGAGTTCATGAAGATCTACGAGCTGCAGGTGGTGGAGGTGCCCACCAACCAGCCGATGATCCGC
>Ga0208612_1000946_pt1 | contig 12179 bp, 10 predicted proteins | sample AntDryMetagUQ889_FD_188089 | JGI IMG/M metagenome (GOLD analysis project Ga0208612, IMG submission 188089) | Polar desert microbial communities from Antarctic Dry Valleys - UQ889 (SPAdes) | ecosystem: Environmental > Terrestrial > Soil > Desert | place: Antarctic Dry Valleys | collected 2008-12-31 | reverse complement strand
TCGCCTGCGCCGTCCTCTTCGTGGCGCTCGTCCCCGCGGCGCTCGAGCTGCCCGCGCTCGCCACCGCGGGCATCATCGCCGCCTTGCTGATCGCCCTAGTGACCTACGAGGCAATCCGCTTCTCCGAGAGCCGCGACGAGATCCGCCACCAGCTCGAGAGCGAAGCGGCGGCCGGCTGATCGAGGCGGCGGCTCCGGGGGGGGCGGACTCCCAGGACCCGAGGAAGCTCCCAACCTTCGCGAGCCTCGCGAGTTGAAAGGGCAAGCCGGACCGGGCCGCTGGACGCGCTCGCTCGGAGGCACAAAGCCGAACGCGATCGCGGGGGTGAGTGAATCGAAGGCGACGGAACAGCAGTCGGGTGCCGCTGGGAGGCTGGATACGGAAGAGCTGGTGGAGGCGCGTGGGCGACCGGAGCCTCACCAGAGTGCGCTCGGATCGTTCAACGGAGGCGACGCAGCGCCGCCCCACCGCCGTCCTGAGGTCCGGGGCAAGTTCCTCTTCTGCGGCGACGAGAAGCTCTACGTCAAGGGCGTCACCTACGGGACCTTCAGGCCCGACGAGCAGGGGTTCGCCTTTCCGTCGCCGCTCCGGGTCGAGGGCGACTTCGCCGCCATGGCCGCCAGCGGGATCAACGCGGTCCGCACCTACACCCTGCCGCCGCGCTGGCTCCTGGACCTCGCGCTCCGCTCCGGACTCGTCGTCATGGTTGGGTTCGCGTGGGAGCAGCACGTCGCCTTTCTCGCCGACCGAGGGCGGGCGAGCGACATCGAGCGCCGCCTCCGCGAGGGTGTCAGGGCCTGTGCCGGCCACCCGGCCGTGCTGTGCTACTCGATCGGCAACGAGATACCGGGGCCGATCGTCCGCTGGCACGGCCGCCGACGCGTCGAGCGCTTCCTGCGGCGGCTCTACGACGCGGCCAAGGCCGAGGATCCCGGAGCCCTGGTCACCTATGTCAACTACCCCCCGACCGAGTACCTCGACCTCTCCTTCGTCGACTTTCTCTGCTTCAACGTGTACCTCGAGGAGCAGGACCGCCTAGAGGCCTACCTCGCAAGGCTTCACAACCTGGCCGGTGACCGCCCGCTCGTCATGGCCGAGATCGGGCTCGACAGCCGCTCCAACGGGGAGGCGGCCCAAGCCGATGTCCTCAGATGGCAGGTCGGGACCGCCTTCGGCGCCGGCAGCGCAGGCGCCTTCCTGTTCGCCTGGACCGACGAGTGGTACATCACCCATCTCGACGAGTCCGGTCAGGGGCAGGGAGGATCGCCGATCGAGGACTGGGACTTCGGCCTGGTCGATCGGGAGCGCCGGCCGAAGGCCGCCCTGGCCGCGGTCGGGGAGGCGTTCGCCACCGTGCCCCTCGAGCCCGAGGCGGACTGGCCGCGCGTCTCGGTGGTGGTCTGCACCTACAACGGCGAGCACACGCTGACGGATTGCCTGGAGGGGCTCGCCGAGCTGCGTTACCCGGACTTCGAGGTGATCGTCGTGGACGATGGATCGACGGACGCGACCGCCGTCATCGCCGCCGAGCGCGATGTCACGCTGATCAGCACCGAGAATCGCGGCCTGTCCAGCGCCCGCAATACCGGCATGCGGGCGGGGACCGGGGAGATCGTCGCCTACATCGACGACGACGCTCGTCCGGACCCCCACTGGCTGGCCTACCTCGTGGCCGCCTTCCGTAGCGGCCCCGAGGTCGGGATGGGCGGGCCGAACATCGCTCCCCCCGGCGACGGTCCGATCGCCGACTGCGTGGCCGCCGCCCCGGGCGGGCCCATCCACGTCCTACTGTCGGATCGACGGGCGGAGCACATCCCGGGCTGCAACTCCGCCTTCCGCAGGGAGGCCCTGGAGGCCGTCGGCGGCTTCGATCGGCGCTTCCGAGCCGCCGGTGACGACGTCGACCTGTGCTGGCGCCTCCAGGAGCGCGGGTGGTCGATCGGCTTCAGCCCTTCCGCCATGGTCTGGCACCATCGTCGCAACTCGGTGAGAACGTACTGGCGCCAGCAGAAGGGCTACGGAAGGGCCGAGGCCATCCTCGAGCGCAAGTGGCCCGAGCGCTACAACGCGGGGGGCCATCTGAGCTGGGAGGGGCGCCTGTACGGACGCGGCCTCTTGCCACGTCTGCGCAGCCGGGAGCGCGTCTACCACGGCACCTGGGGAAGCGGCCTCTTCCAGTCGCTCTACCAGGCGCCGGAGGGTCTCATGGGAAATCTGCGCCAGATGCCCGAGTGGTACCTCATCATCGCGTTGCTGGCGTGTCTCGGAGGGCTTGGAGCGCTGTGGGCGCCGCTGCTCGTGTTCCTGCCGCTGCTTACCGTGGCAGTCGCTGCGGTGGCGCTGCAGGCGGTGCTCAGCGGGCTCCAGGCGTCGTTCCCGAGTCCCCTCCCGACGCGCGGCGCGCGCCTCAGGGCCCGCGCGCTCACCACCCTCCTCTTCTTAGTCCAGCCGCTTGCCCGCTTGATCGGCCGGCTCCGTTACGGCCTGACGCCGTGGCGTCAGCGCGGCGCCGCCCGCCCGGCGCTGCCCGTGCGGCGCGCGGAAACGGTCTGGAGCGAGCAATGGCAGGCGACGGACACCTGGCTCGGTGGCCTCGAGCACGCGCTGCGCGCGAGCGGCGCCGCCGTGCTGCGCGGTGGGGACTTCGATGCCTGGGACCTCGATGTTCGCGGTGGTCTCCTCGGCGGCACCCGCCTGCGGGCCGGGATCGAGGAGCACGGAGCGGGCCGCCAGCTCGTCCGCTTCAGGACGTCCCCGCGTCTAGCCTCTGAGGGGATTGTGCTGAGCCTCTTCTTCGCCGCCTTCGGCCTGGCCGCTGCGATCCAGGGTGCGTGGGCCGCCGCCGCGATCCTCGGGGGCCTTGCGCTGCTGTTCGTCGGACGATCCCTCCTCGACGCGGCGGCGGCCACCGGAGAGCTCCTGGCTGCGGTCAGGGCGTCGGGCTCGCCGGAGGGGGCGCCGGGGCCGAGTCGGGACGCCGCTCGCCCGGAGTCGGCGTGACCGCCGGCCTCGTGCGTACCGACCTGTCGCTCGCGCGGCGCATCCTGAGCGAGCTTCGGCCGTGGCGGCTGCACGTGGCAGGGGTCTTCGCGATCAGCCTGCTCGCCACGCCATTAGCCCTGCTCACCCCGCTGTCGCTAAAGATCGTGATCGACAACGTCCTCGGGCCGCACCCGCTGCCGGGCTTCATTGGGGTCCTGGTGCCCGAGGCGCTCGAGGGCTCGAAGAACGGACTGCTCGTCTTCACGGCCATCTTCTTCTTCGCGGTCGCCGCCTTGTCCCAGATACAGGACCTCGCGGCCACCGTGCTCAAGACCTACACGGGAGAGCAGCTCCTGCTCAGCGTGCGCTCCAAGCTGTTCGAGCGAGCCCAGCGGCTGTCGCTGACCTACCACGACAAGACGGGGACCGCCGACTCGGCCTACCGCATTCAAGAGGACGCCAAGGCCTTCCAGTACATCGCGGTCCAAACGCTGGTGTCGTTGGTCACGGCGGTGGCCACGCTCGTGGCGATGATCTACGTGACCGCGCGCATCAACCTTCAGCTCGCGCTGGTGTCGATGGCGGTCGCGCCTCTGCTGCTCCTCGCGGCGCGACACTTCCGCATCCGCCTGCGGCGCCAGGCCCGGCAGGTCAAGCGCCTCGAGAGCGGGGCGCTGTCGGTGGTCCAGGAGGTTCTCACCGGACTGCGCGTGGTCAAGGCCTTCGCCCAGGAGGACCGCGAGCGGGGCCGCTTCCACGGCCGGGCTCGGCAGGGCACTGGGGCGCGGATGCGGCTTGCCGTCGCGCAGGGTGCCTACGCCGTGCTCGTGGGCTCGCTCATCGGCCTCGGTGGCGCACTCGTCCTCTACATCGGCGTCCGGCTCGTGCAACGCGGCGCGATCACGCTCGGCGACCTCATACTGGTCATGGGCTACCTGGCGCAGCTCTATCAGCCACTCAAGACCATGGCGAAGCAGGCGGGCACGCTCCAGACCCATCTCGCGAGCGCCGAGCGCGTCTTCGCACTGCTCGACGAGCCGCTCGAAGCGCCCGAGCGCCCGGGCGCGCGGCCGCTGCGGCGCGCCGGCGGCGCGGTCGAGTTCCGAGGTGTCTCCTTCGCCTACGAGCCGGACCGCCCGGTCGTCCATGATGTCTCGTTCGCGGTCGAGCCGGGGGTCACCGTGGGCATCGCGGGTGTCACCGGGGCCGGCAAGTCGACCCTGATGGGGCTGCTCACCCGGTTCTACGACCCGGTCGCGGGCCAGATCCTGCTCGACGGAGTCGACCTGCGCGACTTCCGCCTGGCCGACCTGCGCCAGCAGTTCGGCATCGTCCTCCAGGACCCCGTGCTCTTCTCGACGAGCATCGGCGAGAACATCGCCTACGGGCGCCCCGGCGCGAGGGGCGAGGAGATCGAGGCGGCGGCGAGGGCGGCGAACGTCTACGACTTCATCGCCGGGCTTCCCGAGGGCTACGAGACCGAGGTCGGGGAGCGGGGCGCGCGCCTGTCGGGCGGCGAGCGCCAACGCATCTCGTTGGCCCGCGCCTTCCTCAAGGACGCCCCGATCCTGATCCTCGATGAGCCGACCAGCTCGGTCGACACCCGCACCGAGGCCGAGATCATCGACGCGATGCAGCGCCTCATGGCCGATCGAACCAGCTTCATGATCGCTCATCGTCTCAGCACCCTCGAGATCTGCGACGCGCGACTCGAGGTGGAGGGCGGGCGGGTCGTGACGACGGCGGATCCCCGCAACGGGGGGACTGTTGTCACGGCCGCCGCCCAAGGTCAACCGGACTTTCGAGGGTGAGGAGGACGTGGGTGGCTGACGACGCCCAAGAGGCCCGGGCGCCTCGAGAGGGTTTGGACACGTACCCCGCCGTGCGGGCCCGGGTGCGCCTCGACCTCGCTCCCAAGCCGTCTGAAACCCGAATCCTGAAGGACCTCTCGAAGGGCACTCGCACGGAAGCCGTGGGCGAACCGCGAGTCTCCGGACGGTGGCTTGAGCAGGCGATTGGAAAGGAAGGACGTGCCTTTGTCCGCGCCTGACCCGACCGTCGTCCCCCGCCGGCGGGAGCCGGAGCTCGTCGAGGCCCTCGAGGGCGTACTCGGCGAGTACTTCGGTTCGCCGCAGACCATCCTCGAGGTGCACCGGCTGCGGTCCGAGCACTCGAGCTCTTATGAGACAGAGATCATCACGGTTGCTCTCGAGGGCACCGGAGAGCTCAGTCTCTTCCTCAAGGACTTCGGGGCTCGCATCTACGACAAGGACTCGATCAGCCAGCGGCGCTCCCGCGAGCTGCGGGCCTACCGCGACCTGTTGGCCGATGCCAACCTCGGCACCCCGGCCTACTACGGGGCGACCTGGGACGAGGACCGCGGGCGCTTCTGGCTCTTACTCGAGTTCGTCGAGGGATCGCAGGTCAAGCACCGCGAGTTCCCGGACTGGGTGACAGCCGTGGCCTGGCTCGGCCGAATGCATGCTCACTTCTCCAAGTCGGCTCGGCTTCTCGAGGCGAGGGAGTTCCTGGTCGACCAGGACGCCGACTTCGTTCGCTTCACCGCGGACATGGCGCGCCGCGCGGTGGCGACTTCGCTTCCGAGCCTAACAGATCGGCTCGAGGCGGCTCTGGCCGGCTACGACGAGGCGGCCGACCTCGTTGACTCGCAGCCTCAAGTCCTCGTTCACGGCGGCTACCGCCCGCAGAACATCATCCTTGCGGGCACGCCGCAGAAACCGAGGGTCTGCCCGGTCGACTGGGAGGAGGCCGCCCTCGGCTCCGTTTTCTACGACCTGGCCTACTTCTGCGACGGCTTCGGAGGCGATCGACTCGAGGTGCTGGTGGACGCTTACCGCTCGGAGGCCCAGCGCCACGGCTTCCGACCCCCGGAGGGCCCCGAGGCAGACCGCACGCTCGCCCTCCTCAACCTCCACAAGAACCTGGGGACGCTTTCCAAGGCGGCGGAGCGGAAGTTCTCCGAAAAGAGCATTGAGAAGCTGGTACGCATGGTCGAGTCGGCCGCCGGCCGGGCTCTGAGGGCGAAGTGACCGGTCGGTTCGAGCCTCCCACTCGACCCGGCGAGGGGCCGGAGGGTGACCGACGCCGGATCGAGACCGTCGAGGAGCTGCTGGCCGAGGCCCGCGGGACCGCGGGGGGGGTGAGGTGGCTTCGCCGCTCGCCGTGTCCCTTCGCAACCGTGTCGCCGACCGAGATCCTTGACATCGAGCTCGAGGACGGCGAGCGCATCTCCCTGTTTGCGAAACGGCTCGGGATCGAGCCTCGACACCCCGACAAGCGCCGTTCGGACCGTGAGGCGCTCGCCTACGAGCGGCTGCTCGGCGAGGCCGGGATCGCGGCTCCCCGCTACTACGGGACGCGCACCGACGAAGAATCGGCGCAACTCGAGCTCTACCTCGAGTACATCGCCGACTGGGACCTTCGCTACCAGGAGCTCGACCACTGGATGGAGGCGGCCCGCGCGCTCGCTCTCCTGCATCGAGCCTTCGCCGGACGGGTCGGCGAGGAGGCCTTCCTGCTCTCGCTCGATCGCGAGTATCTGGTCGCGTGGGCCGAGCGCGCGGCCGGCGCCGTCGAGAACGGACCGGCGGGGCTCGGTCGCCGGCTCGAGTCGCTGTTAGCGGGCTACGCGTCGGTTGCGGAGCTGCTCGCGGCGCAGCCTCGCACCCTCGTCCACAACGACCTGGCGCCGAAGAACGTCCTCGCCGACCGCTCGCGGACCCCGGTGCGGATCTGTTTCGTCGACTGGGAGGTGGCCGGGGCGGGGTGTGGCCTCCTCGATCTCGTCCATCTCGGTTACGGCCTCGATGAGAGCCAGGGACGAAGGTTGCTCGATTCGTACCTCGGGGCGCTCGAGGATGCGCCTGTAGTCCCCCGGAGCGCGAGCGAGCTACAGCGAGTGCTCGCAGCTGCTCGGGTGCACAAGGCCTTTTACCGCATTGCCCATCCGCACCTGTGGCATGACAAACCCGCCCTCGCGGAGGAATGGGTGGCCGAGGCCGAGCACGCGCGAGCGGCTGTGTGAACTGGGCGGCCGGGGGAGCCGGCGGGAAAGGGGTAGCCGCATGAGAATCGTGGTCGCCGGCATGCTGTCGCTACCTCCCTTCTCGCCCGGGACGGCGTGGGACCGGCTGCAGTACGTCCTCGGCCTCCGGTCGTTGGCGCACGAGGTCCTCTTCGTCGAGGAGGTCGAGTCGGCATGGTGCCGGGACCGCGGCGGGCGGCAGTGCCCCTACGAGCGCAGCGTGAACCGGGAGCGTTTCCACCGGACGATGGCCGATTTCGGCCTGCTCGATCGCTCGTGTCAGCTCTACGAGGACGGTCGTGCCACTGCCGGGCTCGGCCTGAGCGAGTTGACCAAGGCGCTCCAGGGCGCCGACCTCCTGATCAACATCTCCGGCCACGCGAAGTCGGAGCTCGTCCTGGGCGGCGTCCAGCGCCGGGCCTATCTCGACCAGGACCCGGTGTACACGCAGCTATGGGTCGCCGAGTACGGCGCCGACCTCGGCCTCAACCACCATGACGTGCTCTTCACGGTCGGCACCAACATCGGGACCGAGGCGAGTGACATACCCACGACGGGGCTGCGCTGGCACCATACCCTCCCCCCCGTCGCACTCGACCACTGGACCGCGACCGAGCCCGCGAGCGGTCGCTTTACCACGGTCGCGTCATGGGGCAGGTACGGCGACCTGAACTACCGGGGGCGCTCGTTTCGAGGCAAGCAGTCGGAGTTCCGGCGCTTCGCCGACCTGCCGCGGCGAAGCGGGCGCGAATTCGAGGTTGCCCTCGCGAACGCAGGCGACCATCCCGAGGACGCGAGCCGAATCGAGCAGGGCGGCTGGACCATCAGGGACGCAGCCACGCTGGCCGACCTCGAGGCCTATCGCCGGCATCTCGCCGCTTCCAGAGCGGAGATCGGCATCACCAAGGGCGCCTACGTCGAGGGACGCGCCGGCTGGATCGGCGATCGCTCCTGCCACTACCTCGCAAGCGCAAGGCCGGTGCTCCTCCAGTCGACCGGCATCGAGCACACCGTGCCGGCGGGACGAGGACTGCTGACCTTCTCGGATCTCGACGAGGCGATCGAGGGCGTCGAGGCCATCGAGCGCGACCATGCCGCCCACTGCCGCGCCGCGCGCGAGCTGGCCGAGGAGTTCTTCGACGCCCGCCGGGTGCTCACTGATCTGGTCGAGACGGCAATGGAAGCTGAGTCCATCCACGTGGAGGCGGGGCGGTGACCAAGGTCATCCTCGGCACGAACGAGACGAGCGCGTGGCCGCACTTCGGCGGCTCGATGTGGGTCCGGCTGCAATACATGCTTGGGCTCGAGCGACTGGGCGTCGAGTGCTACTGGGTCGACCGCCTCGCGCCGCCGGATCCCCATCGAAACCCTCACAGCGTCGACTACCTGGTCGAGCGCTTCAGACGCATGGCCGAGGACTTTGGGTTCGTTGACCGTTACTGCATCGTCTACGACGGGGGCGAGCGTCATTTCGGGATGGGCGCCGCCGAGCTCTCGGACCTCGTGGCCGAGGCCGACCTGCTGATCAACGTCAGCGGCCATCTGCCCCCCGCCTCGCCACTCCTTCACATTCCTCGACGTGCCTATCTCGACGTCGATCCCGGCTTCACGCAGATCTGGGCGCACCAGACCGACCTCGACCTGAGTCGTCACAACCTATTTTTCACGATCGGGCAGAACGTCGGTCGACCGGACTTCGGGATCGACACGAAGGGGGTGCCCTGGCAACCCACGCTTCCACCGGTGGTTCTCGACCTCTGGCCTGCCTGCACGGATGAGCGCTGGACTCGCATCGGCACCGTCGCCGACTGGCGCGGTTCCCAGGATGCGATCTGGGGCGGCGAGTGGTACGGGGGCAAGCGCGAGGAGTTCCTGGGGTATCTCCGCGTGCCGGTCGAGGCGGAACGCGAGCTCGAGGTCGCCCTGTTGGTCGGCCAGGACGACTACGAGGACCTCGGGATCCTCGGTCGCAACGGCTGGCGGGTCCTCGACCCCTACGCGTGCGCCGGGGACCCGCACAGCTACCGGGAGTTCGTCCAGCGCTCGCGCGCGGAGTTCTCGGTCGCCAAACGGGGCTACGTCCGTACGAACAGCGGCTGGCTGAGCGACCGTACGGTGTCTTTCCTGGCCTCCGGAAAGCCGGCTCTCGTGCAGTCAACGGGATTCGAGAGCACCCTGCCCACTGGTCGCGGGCTTCTGACCTTCAGAACCGTCCAAGGGGCGGTGGACGGCATTCGCGCCATCGAGGATGACTATCCAGGACATGCCGCGGACGCACGCAGCATCGCCGAGGACCGCTTCGACTCGCACGTCGTACTCGGGTCGCTACTCGAGCGCGCAGGGCTTGGAGAGCCCCAGCGCGCGTCCCGGGCGAGGGCTCCACGCGGCGCGCCGTGATCCCCTTGGAGATGGCGTGACGACCGCCCGGTCATCCCGGGCCAGGGAGGAGAAAGACCACCCCGCGATCGAGGCGTGGAGGCGGGTGCAACCGAGTCGGGCCGTCCCAGGCGTCCCTGTTGAGACACTGCAAAACCGGGCCAAGGGCAGGGTCTACCGGCTGACAGGGGCGGGACCCGCCGGCGAGGACGTGGTGGCTAAGTGGAGCACGCGAGAGCGTGTGCTGAGGGAGTCGCTTGCCTACGAGAAGGTGCTTCCCTCTCTGCCCGTCTCTCGTGTGCGGCACTACGGAACACTGGAGGACGCGAGCGGCTGGTGGCTGTTCGTGGCAAGCGCGGGCGGTGAGAAGTACTCGGCCGTCAACCCGGAGCACCGGTCCATGGCCGGTCGCTGGCTGGGCGTGCTTCACACCTCCGCCGACCGGCAGCCGCCACGAGCGATGCTTCCTGACCGCAGCCCCTCCTACTACCTGCGCGAGCTCCGCGCGGGCTCGGAGGAGGTGGCCGATCGGCTCGACAACCCGGCGCTCGCGCCCGACGACGTGTTGGTGTTGAAGGAGATTCTCGCCCAATGCGACGTAGTCGCCTCGCGCTGGAGGGAGATCGAGCGCCGCTGCCAGACGACGCCACCGACATTCGTGCACGGGGACTTCGCTCCCAAGAACATGCGCGTCGATCGCGCCGGCGGGCGCACGAGATTGCGGCCCTTCGACTGGGCGAGCTCCGGCTGGGGCACCCCAGCCGCCGACCTGCCGCAGCTCGATCTGACCCCGAGCGGCTACTGGCCAAGCCCCGACCTCGACGTCTACCGTGCGACGGTGACGAGCACCTGGCCGACGCTGACACGCCGCGACCTGCTCGGGTTGGCGGTGGTCGGCAAGATCTTCCGAAGCCTGGTCTGCCTGAGACTGGAGGCGACGGGCCTCACGACCGACTGGCCGGAGCGCGGCATGAGCAACATGCGCTACTACCACGCCGACCTGCGCGACGCGCTCGGCGTGGCGGGATGGAGCCCGTGAGCCTGCGCCGAAGCAACGTCGCGGCCAGCGGCGGAGCTCACGGGCGGCGAGAACTTGAAGGTCCTCGTTGACGAGAGGCGTCCGCATCATCGTGTCCGGGGCGATCGCCAAATACCGGCTGGGCGGAATGACCTGGCACCACCTCCAGTACGCCCTCGGTTTGGCGCTCCTCGGACACGACGTCTACTACCTCGAGGACACGGGAGAGAGCGGCCGGGCTGGGACCGCCTACCTGGCACGAGTGATGGACCGTTTCGGCCTCGGCGACAGGTGGGCGTACCGTAATAAGCACGGGGATTGGGCCGGGCTCTCCGAGCAGAGGCGCAGAGCGGCAATCTCCTCGGCGGACCTCCTCGTCAACCTGTCGGGAGAGCTCGCGCGACCCGAGGCCTATCGTGAGGTGCCTCGTCTCGCCTTCGTCGACACCGACCCGATCTTCAACCAGATGAAGCTTGGTTGGGACCCGGTCTTCCGAACCATGGTCGATCTCCACGATGTTCACTTCTCATTCGGGGAGCGACTCGCCGATACGAGCCTCAACACAGCCCACGACTGGATCCCGACCCGCCAGCCGGTGGCGCTCGCGGAATGGTCAGCTCCGTCTCCGCCGCGCGAGGCCTTCACGACGATCATGAGCTGGAGGACCAGGGGCACGACGCGCGTCCACGCGGGCGACGAGTACGGCGAGAAGGACGTCGAGCTTCTGCGCTTCCTCGACCTGCCGGAGCAGGTGGCGCCCGCCAAGCTCGAGCTGGCGCTCAACCTGAGCAAGGGGCCCCGAGCACCGGTGGGCCAGTTGACCTCGAAGGGATGGCGACTCGTCGACCCGAGTGACGTCTGCAATGACCTCGACAGCTACCGGGCCTACATCCAGTCTTCGATGGGCGAGTGGGGCGTGGCCAAGAACGGCTACGTGCGCGGTAGCCCAGGCTGGTTCAGCGAGCGAACGGCCTGCTACCTGGCGGCCGGACGCCCCGCGGTCGTGCAGGACACCGGCTTTCCCTCGATTCTGCCGGTCGGGGAGGGACTGTTCGCCTTCCGGACGGTCGAGGAGGCGGCGGACGCGATACTCGACGTGGTCGCCCACTACGGCCGCCACTCCCGGGCCGCCAGGGCCATTGCCACCGAGTACTTCGACTCCGACAAGGTGTTGACGAAGCTCGTCGAGCGGGCCCTCGCCTAGTTCGCGGCCCCCGCCGGCGGTTCGCCGAGGGGTATCGGCTCCCGGGCGTGCGACCCCTCAGCGAGGCGCAGACCCTGGGAGCAGAGTCGGCGCAGAGTGATTCGGAGTGCCGGCCGATCGAGCGGAGACGCAGACCCGATGAACGAACCACTCACCCCGGAGCCTGAAGGCCGCATCGGCGGACTCGGTGGGCCGTCCGCACACGGGGCAGTGGCCGATGACCACGCTGGCACCGCCTGACCTACGCACCGAGCGATCTCGGAGGAAGACCATGTGCGCAGATTGAGCGATGCACCGGACGCCGATGTTGCCCGCCGGTGACCGACATGTTGCGATCCTGTACCCGAGCCGGCCGGGTGGGGGCGATTGACTCGTCAGTCAATCGACGCGTTACAATCTCGCCGCGGCGGCCCGCCGTACTCAGCAGCCCAAACCTTCCGCCGCCGCACGACCCGAGAAGGAGCTCCCTTGAAGATTTGCGTCCTGGTGAAACAGGTTCCGGACGCCGCCGTCGAGAAGCGCGTCGACTCCGGAAGCGGTCGCCTCGACCGCAG
>Ga0208612_1000943_pt1 | contig 12186 bp, 7 predicted proteins | sample AntDryMetagUQ889_FD_188089 | JGI IMG/M metagenome (GOLD analysis project Ga0208612, IMG submission 188089) | Polar desert microbial communities from Antarctic Dry Valleys - UQ889 (SPAdes) | ecosystem: Environmental > Terrestrial > Soil > Desert | place: Antarctic Dry Valleys | collected 2008-12-31 | reverse complement strand
AAGCCACTATAGCGTCCGGCCCGGAGGCTTCCGCGGATGGGGCGGAAGTGGGCGCTGGACGGGTGGTTCTGCCAATATTCGCCGGCCGCGCCGCGATCTCCGCGCGCCACCACCCCTTCTCGTGAAGACCTTCGTAGCCACTCCCGCCACCCGCCAGCGCGACTGGGTGGTGGTCGATGCCGCCGGGAAGACCCTGGGGCGCCTGGCCACGCAGATCGCCGATGTGCTGCGCGGCAAGCGCAAGCCGGAGTACACGCCGCACTGCGACGTCGGAGATTTCGTGGTCGTGGTCAACGCCGAGCGCATCGCCGTGACAGGCGACAAGCGCGAGCAGAAGCGCTACTACCGCCACTCGGGCTACCCGGGCGGCATTCGCTCCCGCACCCTGCAGGAGATGCTCGACACCGAGCTCTTCGAGCTGCCATGGAACCGGGTCGGGGTCGGCGAGCGGACCCCGGAAGATCAGGTGAGCGACCTCAAGAACCGGTACCGCGGAGACGAGTCGCGGCTGCGCGACTACTACCTTGTCGCCGCCGTCCCTGCCCCCTACGACGTGCTGTTCTGCCTGGAACAGAACCTGGCCTGGGGCTCCAAGGTCCGCCAGCGCTACGCGCAGCTGCTGCTCGGCGTCGCGGTGCTGTGGGCCGTGGCCGGGCTGGTTGTCGGGTTCGCTGCTGGGCTGCGCATCCCCGAGCTGGTCAGCAACTGGTTCGTGCCGTCGCTCGGTCTGCTGCTGCTCTGCCTGGACACCTACCGGGCTCAGTTGTCGAACACCCGGGAGCGCACCCGGGTGCGGGACATCGTGGCCGCGGCCTCCGCCGACCCGGCCGGGGCGCCGCTTGCCGCCGGTCCGGACTGGGAGAAGTTCGCCCGCCAGGTGCAGGACGTGCTGTTCCAGATGCGACGGCAGCAGCCCCGCACGTCGGTATGGTTCTTCCGCCGGTTTCACGACCGGGACCAGCGCGACTTCGAGTACCGCATGAGGCTGCTCGAGGAGCGGGTCAAGCTGCCCGCGCCGGACTGACCGGGGGCTGTCCCGGCCCCGACAGTAGCCCTGCGGCATCACTGCTAGTACCGGCCCGATGGCAGATGTGTGACACTCGCGGCACGTCACTGTCGGATCGCGGGCGGCACGCCTGCGCGAACAGGCGAGGTGGCCCGTCATGACCGAGCCAGACTTGCTCGCGGAGGCACTCGGCCCGGGCCCGGCTGACGCCCTCCGGCGGGAGCTGGCGAACCGAAGTCAGACCATCGCCAGAGACACCACCAAGTGGACCGGTTCGGGCCACACCGGCGCGGTACTGGCCGCGGTCGTGGTGACGTACAAACAGGCTGGCCATCCCAGGCCGGTGCGCTGCATCGCCAAGGTGTGCCCGCCGGCCATGGGGCGGCCGGAGAGCGCCCTCCACGTCTCGGCACTGCGGCAGCAGTCGTTCCAACAGGAGTTCATCGACAATCACCTCCTGCAGGCGCCGTTCGATCCGGTGACGTGCCCCGACGGTAGGATCGTCAGCTTCCAGCAGATCGCCGGCGGCAACTTCAAGACGCTGCGGACGCTGGCGCGGCTGCGCGACGCGGAACTCCCCGGCGCCTGCCGCACCGTCCGCGTCGCATTGCTCGAGAAGTATACCGGCGACGCCTTCAGAATACCGAAACTGACCGTGCCTGATCTGCTGCGGCTCGAGCTCCGCAACGGCCTCACCGACTGGATCGTCTCCCCCGACGTCGGCTGGATCGAGACCGACGAGGACGGGATCCTGCCCAACCCCTTGGCACTGACCCGCGACGTCGGGCTGTCCGCCGCAGATCCGCAGACCTACCTGGCCGGGTACAGCCACGGTGATCTCCACGCCGACAATGTGCTGGTGCCGACCACGTCTGACGGCGCGCCGAAGTCCGGCAAATTCTGGCTGATCGACCTACCCGCGTTCGAGCCGGACGCGCCGTTGAGCCGGGATCCGGCGACGCTGCTCGTATCGATCCTGGCGCACCGGGCCGGACGACTGAACTCGGCGGACCGCGAGGCGCTGCTGGAGTACCTCCTCGTCCCGGCGAAACGGAAGTCCGCAGCGCCGACCGACCTGGTGGCCGTCACCGACGCGCTGCGCGACTCCGGCGACGCGCCGTTTGGGCGCGACTGGAAGGAGTTGTGGGAGGAGCAGCTGCAGGTGTCTGTGCTCGCCGCGGCGCTGCTGCATACCACCTACGACTCGGTCGGGCCGGACGGGCGATGGTGGTGTCTTCGGCTGGCGGCCCGGCTGGCCAAAACCCTGACGATCGGCCACCCCGAGGGCGAGCCGCGGCGCATGAACCCGGCGGTGTTCGGCGCCGGCCCGCCGGCTGAGCACCGCGCGGCACCGGGGGCCGCCGGCCCGAAGTCCCCGACCATTAACCAGAAAATCATTAACCAGAAGGACGCGAAGGGGCACCTCCGTGCGGCGATTCTCGACGCGGGACCGGCCCTGATCGTGGTGCACGGCATGGTCGGCGTCGGGAAGTCGGCGCTGGTCGGCGAGGTCGTCGCCGAGCTGCGGGACGCGGGGCATCGGGTGTTCGAACACGACGCCGCCGGGGTCGTGCGGCCGGACACGATGACCCTCATCGAGGACGTCGAGAATGGCGCTGCGTCGGACGACCCCTGGCGGCCCGGCGAGTTGCTCCCGGCCCGGCTCGCCGCTGCTGTGGATGCGCTCGGCACTCAGGTCACGATCGTCATCGACCGGGCCCAGGTCTTGCTCACTCGCGAGGCGCGGACCGTCGCCGACGACGACCTCGACGATGCCCTGGAGGTGTTGTCGAATGCGCCGAAGCGGCTCGCCAGGGTGGTCCTTGTCACCCGGGACGTGCCGAGGTCGGCGCGGTCTAACACCTGGCCCGACAACGCCCGACTCATCCATGTGCATGGCCTGCAGGAGCCGCATTTCAGCCAGTACCTCGCGTGGCTCGATCCGGCTGGGCAGACAGGGCTGACGGCCCTGGATGACACCACCCGCGAGACGCTGCGCGACCGGCTGCAGGGCAACCCGATGTACGCGACCCTCGCACACGCCATAGTCTCCTGGCTCGACGGCGAGTACGGGGCCGACACGCTGGCGGTCGCAGTAAAGAAGCTGCCGCGGCGCGGGGTGCCGCAGTTCCTCGCCGATGAGCAGAGGCGGCAACTGTCCGATAAGACGAAACTAGTCCTGGCGGCGCTCGCCGCGTTCGGCACACCGGTCGACGCCGTTGCGGTCGACGCCGTCGTCAAGGACCGGCTCGCCGCGGGCAATATCGCGGAGACGCTGCGGAAGCTGGCGACCCAGCGCCTGGTAGAGGAGGCGGACGGCCGCTACCGCATCCCGGCCGCGGACCCGCACCACCTGCTGGATGCGCCGCCGGTCGCCGCCCAGGACTGGCAGGACCTGCTGCTCTACGCCGCTCGGGAGCTCGGCTTCAGGCACAAGCCCCGCGCCGACGTCCATGACGTCGACGATCTCGACACGTACTTCGCCGAGCTCGACGTGTGGCTGCGCGCCGGTCGGTACGGCGCCGCCTACGAGGTGCTGGAGGACATCGATAGCCTGCTGCGGCGATGGGATCAGGCGCTGCGGCTGCTGGAGCGGCGCGAGCGGATCAGGCAGCTGCTGGACGACCCCCTGGATCGGATGTCCAACTACAACGCCCTCGGCGACCTCTACGCGACCCGGGGCCGCTTCACCGACGCCGCCGACGCATTCAAGGCGGCGCTGGACATTGCGACCCTCGTCGGCGACGCGGCGAACCAGTTGCGGATCGAGACCAACATGGCCGCGATGCACTGGGAGGCGGGCGAGACCGTGCACGCCGAGAAGCGCTATCGCAGCGCGCTGGACGCGGCCGAGCTGGACGGCGACGCCACGGACCAGATGAGCGCGCTGGAGGGCCTCGCCGACTGTCATCGCCGCTGGAGCGACTACGCATCGGCGATACCACTGGCCCAGCGGGCATTGTCCATCGCGCAGCATGTCGGTTCGGACCGCGCGGTCAACATCGCGCTGAAGCTGGCCCGGTGGTACGCCGAGACCGGTGACCTGTCCGGCGCCGAGCGGCACGTCGCCGCGGCCAAGGAGGAGGCGGCCGAGCACGTGGACCAGGCGCTACGCACGGCGTGCGCCGACGGGCGGGCCGACCTGCTGCTGCTCGCCGACGGCCTCGAGGACGAGGCGCTCGAGGTGGCCGGGGCCGCCCACGCCGCGGCCCAACGCCAGCGCAGCCCGGTCATCCAGCTGCAGGCGCAGACGACGCGGTGCATGGCGTACCTGCGGCTCGGCGACCTCGACGGGGCGGACGACGCGATCGAGAGGGCCGACCGGTACCGGCGCGAAGGCCGGTCCCTCGTCGTCCTCGCGCTCCGTGCGCTGGTGGCCGCCCTGAGCGGGCACACCGCCGAGGCGGACCGGCGCTTCGAGCGGCTGCGGTGTGAGGCCACCGGCCGCCACCGCCGCGACCCGCGGGACGTCGGCGCGTTGCAATTCCTCGGGTACGCCCGCTGCTGGACAGCCCTGACCGACAACACGGCGCTGAGCGAGGCCGCCGACTACTTCCGCAAGGCCCGCTGGCAGACCGAGCCCGCCGCCCCCGGCGTTGAGGAGCGGCTGGCGTACCTTGTGCGGCGGCTCGAGGAGTGCCACCGCCGGTCCGGCCGTCTGCGGCCGGTCCTCGACGCGATCACCGGCTGACCGCTACAGACCCGAACGGCCCTCGGGCACGCCCAGCCAGCCGAGATCCTGCGCCCGCATGATGGCCTGCATCCGGGTGCCGACTCCCATCTGCTGATACAACGCCTGCAACAGTCGGTACATCGCCCGCTCCGAGTATCCGGCGTCGTCGGCCAGCTGCGCCACCGTCGTGCCGGTGGCGAGCCGGCGCAGCCACGTCCGCTGATCCTCCGACGGCACGGTCTGCCCGTCCGGGCCGGGTGGCCCGCCGGCGACGAGCGCGGCCGCGACTGCCGCGGGCAGCACCGCCTGCCCGTCGACCGTCGCCTCCACCGTGCGCCGCAGCGCCGCCGCGGTGACCTGGCGTGACAGCACCGAGCGGGCGCCCACGCGGATCGCCCGCACACCCGCCCCGGCACCGCCCTCCTCGACGAGCGCGATGACGGCCGCATGCGGCTCCCCACCGCACAGCCGCTCCAGCAGCCGCCAGTCGCGCTCCGCTTCCAGGGTCAGCAGTACCACCGCCGACGGCACCCGTCGCGCCCACGCGAGCAGGTCCGCGGGCTCCTCCACCGCGTATCCCGCCGCCGACAGCACGGCGGCGACGCCCTGCTGGAACATCGGCAGCGGATCGAGGACGGCGACATGGACGGCCACAGCCGGCAGACCCTTCCACGCGCAAGAAAGGCCTCAGCTTAGACATCCAGGGTCCGCGCACGAGCCGTCCGGTCCGCCGATCCGGCAGGTTTCTGCACGTCTCGGTCAGGTTCCCGCGCGCGCATCGGTCATAGACCCGCGTCGAGAGCCGTCCCTAGCGTCGGGCTGGAGCGACGGCCGAGGGAGGTCACCGTGGTTCTCGATGACGACAGCGGCAAGCGCCTGTACCGGCCGATCAAGCGCCATGACCGCCACGGCAAGCCGATGGACTTCACCGACGAGATAATACGGCTGATCATCAACACGATCGAGGAAAGCCCCGAGGGCTGGGGGCCCAAGCGCATCCACGAGGTGATCCGCCACCGCAGGTGCAACGACGTGTCTGAGGATCTAGTCCGTAACGTGATGAACGCGATGCGGCTCAGTGATCTGCCGTACTGAATCCGCGGCTGAATGTGATTGAGTGTTGCAGATGCCGATCAGTGGAGGAAAATAGATCCGCTTCAGATTACGACGACTACTCCACGAGCCGCGACGGCGCGGTGCCCCTGTCGCGGCGAGCATGGAGCAGCCCGTGCTCTACGTCGTCGCGTACGGCGGCCGTCCAGCCGCTCGCCTGTCGACGAATGGTCGGAGATCGCCACAGCTCGACCAAGCAGCTCGGGAACATCCACCCGGCAATTCTCAGCCCAGACGCGTCTGAGCGACGTCAGCCGGCATCGTCGCGCGCATACGGGCGCCCGATCCCACGCTCGGCCAGGACTGCTTCGTACAACCGCAGCACGTGGGCCATCTCGTTGACCGCCTCGTGAGGTCGGCCAACGCCGCATCGTCACCACCGGCGCGCTGCAACGACCGGCCGCATCCATCAGTTGACGCTGCAACTCGGCGAACGCGTCACCCTGAACACAGATCCCCGGGAACGCCCGGCCCTCCAGCTGAACGATCGCCATGTTGCCGTCACGCGCCAGAACCTGTGCCCGCTCGTCCACCTCGGAATGATCGCAGCCCACCAGGGGCAGCGGGGCGCCTGAGACGCGGGCATCCGCTTCTGCCGCAATGAGGGCGTCGGTCGTCCTCACGATGTTCACCGTCGTGGCACAACTAACCTCGTGAAAGTCTGCAAGCGTGCGCCGATCGTCGTCTTCTCCCTTGATTCCGCGGCCTGCGTCAGGTGTGCCTGCTCAGCATCTACCAGTCCGACGGGACCCGCCGGCTGAGATCCTGAAGCCGATCATGCGAGACGTCGAGGCTGTGAACGCCGAGCTCAGGGCAGCCAACGCCGGGTATTCGCCGGGGGCCTGCACCCGCCGAGCACGGCCACCGTAGTGCACCTGAAGAACAACGAGGCACTCACCACCGACGGCCCGTACCTCGAGGGCAAGGAGCACATCGACGAGTTCAGGATCACCCAGGCACCCGATCTCGATGCCGCGCTCGAGTGGGGCCGCAAGCTCGCCCGGGTGATCACGCTGCCGATCGAGGTCCGGCCGCTGCAGGACGGAACCTGCGGGTGACGCGCTGGTTGCGGCCCTGGGAGTGTGAGGTGGGATTTGACAACGTGCAGATCAGCTGCGGCCGTACTCAGCGTCGTAGACCTGCTTGAGGTGGGCCACCTGGTCTTCATCGCAGGTGTGCCCGGGGAGTTCGGGGTTGCACCTCAGACGTAGCAGGCGGAAGCGGATCTCTCCCAGCGAGCGGCCGAGACGGGTGGCGATGTCCTTGCGGAGGGTTGCGGCGACCGCAGTGGGATCGGCGGCGAGCCATTCATCGCGGAGATCGGCATCCTGGTCGGGGGTCCAGCTGGCGTGGGAGTTGGCGGGGCCTCCAGGGCGGGGCGGCAGGCGACGCCGCACGGGCTGCGAGCCCGCGGTGGTCAGGGACAGCAGTGGCCAGGACCGGACGGATGCGCGGATGTCGGCGGCGTGAGCACGTAGCCGGTTCACCTCGTCGGTGTCGCCGCCGTGGGCGCTCAGATAGCGGATCTTGCCGTCGAGCTTGTCGGCAATGCCGAGTTTCCAGTCGCGGTACCAGCGGACCTGGTGGCTGTGCAGAATGTGGGGGGCGAGCCGCCCGATGTGCTCAGGCTGTGTCCTGGCCAGCCGCCAGGCCAGCCGCGCCGCCGCGAGCGCGTCTCCCGCACTGGTGTGGGCGCCGTCCAGCCGCACCTGGTAATGAGCGCAGACGGCGGCGAGGTTGCGCGGGCCGGCGCGGTCGGGGTTGAGGTGATGGTCGATGCACAACGGATCGATCACCGGGCCGCTCACCAGCAGGCTGCGGCCGTCGTGGCGCTGCAGTTCGGCGTCGAGCATGGTCAGGTCGAAGGCGGCGTTGAATGCGCACAGCGGGGTGGCGGCCGTCCACACCTGGGCCAGCAACGCGGTCACCTCGGCGAGCACCTCGGTGGCGGGGCGGCCGTCGCGGCGGGCCTGCTCAGTGCTGATGCCGTGGATCGCGGTGGCGGCGGGTGGAATGGCCACGCCGGGGTCCGCCAGCCAGATTCTGGTGCTGACCTCGGGGCGCTCCCCGGGCTGGCCCGGCTTGATGGTGATCACCGCGACGGTCACTATGCGGTCCCGGTGCGGGTCGGTGTCAGTCGTCTCCAGGTCCAGGGCAACCAGGGGACCCTCGGCCCATGACCCAGCGGAGCTGTTCATGCGCGAACCGTACTAGCGGGTCGTCATTCGGCCCACTCATCTCATCGCCCTATCGGTGGATCCGGGCTTAGGGCGCTACGATCCGTAGCTACCTGGAAGCGACTGGATCGACGATCGGAGCCGGGGTTGGCGAGGGGGGCGGACGCGAGGCGGGCTGAGGTCGTCGAGTTCTGGCGGACCGTGGAGATGTTCAGCCCACCGGGCGTCGACAAGGTGAGTCGCGAGCGACTGGTGTTCGCGGTACGGCCCGGTGAGCCGCTGCCGTGGGAGCCCGGTCACGAACTCGCTGGTCGCAAGCTGCGCTCGAACCAGACCTGGCGGCACGTCGTCTACTTGGGTATCTACCGCCTCGACGCGGTGTTCGAGATCCTCTCCCGCATCTTCACCCCGGATCAGGAGAGCTTCGACGAGCGTCCGGCCGGGGAGAGCGCCATAGCCGCGTTCGTGGTCGGCGAGGACGGGTGCGCGCTCAGCAACTCCGAGGTGCTGTCCAGCTGTGCGTGGGCCACCGGCCAGGTGTTGGGCAAGAGGCGGAGCAGGCAGGACTGGCTCGGCGGATTCGACGATGCCGGGACGGGCTTCCGCGAGGCGTGGCTGGACTTGGTCCATGACTACCCGACCTTCCGGCAGGAGGACGGCTCGACGGAGCAGGACATGGTCTCGCGCACGCTGCATGCCGCCGACCTCAGCGACTGCCTGGCCGCCGCCGTCGCCGCGGCCGGGATCGGCACGGCGCTGCGCTGCGAGGAGATCCGCATCAGCAGTCAGATCGTGGCCAGGCGCACGGCGGACAAGGCCGGCGGCATCGAGTTCCTGAACAGCTTCATCATGGGCGACCTGGCCCACATCGCCGAGCGGATCGCCAAGGGAGACGTCGGTGCCGCGCTGCGCAGTTATCTGCGTCCGGATGCCGAGATCCCCACTGCTCGGCGAGTCGACGTGCGTGACCAGGTCGGCGCCGTGCTGGCGGCCACCGCCCCGGACACGGTGCCCGCAGGCCGCTGGCCCCGCCACCCTGAGCACGCGCTTGCGCTGAACCAGCAGCTGGCGGTGAACACCGCAATGCGGGCGACCGACACCGGCGTCCTGGGTGTCAATGGCCCGCCCGGCACGGGAAAGACCACGATGCTGCGCGACCTCATCGCGGCGTTAGTGGTAGATCGGGCCCAGAAGTTGGCGGCGCTGTCGGACCCGAAGAAGGCGTTCAGCGGTAAGCGGCTGCGATGGAGCACCGGGGAGCGCACCCGAATCGTCAATGCGTGGCGGTCCGACCTCACCGGCTTCGAGATGGTGGTCGCCTCTGCGAACAACGGCGCAGTGCAGAACGTCACCGACGAGATCCCGGCGGCAGACGCGATCGACGAGTCGTGGCGAGAGCAGGCCGCCGCGGCCGACTATTTCCCCGAGATCGCCACGGCGCTGCTCGCCCCAGAGCCCGATGCCGAGGCCGGCCGGCGCACCGGCCAGTCGACGAGCGCCCGGGGCTGGGCGCTCGTGGCGGCCCGGCTGGGCAACAAGGCCAATCGCAGCCGCTTCGTGAATGCCTTCTGGTACGACACCCCCGACGGATCGGCGGATCACCAGAGAGGATCTGGGCTGCTTTCCGTGCTCAAAGGCTACGAGCTGGCCACTCCTGAACGGCCGTGGTCGGCGGTCGTTGCGGATTTCCGCGCCGCGCAAACGCGGGTGAGTACCATTCGCGCCGAACGGTCCACGGTTCACCAGGCCGCAGCGCGTCGAGCGCAGATGGACAGCGAACTCGCCGACCTGCGGCGCTCGGTGTGGACGGCCGGACGGCATGTCGAGCCGGCGCGCGAGCGGCACCGGGCCGCCCTCCGTGCCGAGCGCGAGCGACAGGCCGAGGCCGAGCGCATCGCGACAGCGCGCCAAGCCGAGATCGAGCGGATCGTCGAAGAACGCAGGGCTGATGCCGCGCAGGTGGCGCGATCATGGGAAGCCGAGCTGAACCGGCGTTGGCAGGCCCACGCCCGGCACCGGGAGTCCCAGCCGGGGATGAGGGAGCGGCTGAGCACGTTCGGTGCGGCGGGCAGGCGATGGTCGCAGCAGGACGGGTGGCTGGCCAACGAGGTACGCGCCGCCCAGCACGAGCTGGACGCCGCCCAGCACGTCCGCATCCCGGAGGAGACCAGCGCGCAGCCCCCCTATGAGGCGCTCGTGGCGGCGCGGCGGGAGCTGGCGCTGGCCGAGCAGGAGGTCAACGCGGCCGTGAGCGCCCAGGCGGAGTGCGAGCGCCGCCTTCGCACCCACGAAGCGGAGCTCGGCGCCATCGACAGGCTGCTCGGCGATGCGGCAACAGCCCTCGGGAGGCACTACCCCGACACCGCCTGGTGGGACGATCGCGAGCGCCGGGAGCTGGCCGCGCTGTGGACCGACAACGAGTGGAACCTCGCCCGTAGTGAGCTGTTCCTCGCGGCGCTGACACTGCACAAGGCATTTCTGCGGCACACTCCCACCGAGATGCGCCGCAACTTGCAGGCCGCCATGGACGTGATCAGCGGCGACGTGCCGAGCGACCTTCCCGAGGGGGCGGCACTCGCCGCCTGGCAGAGCCTGTTCTTCGTGGTGCCGGTGGTCTCGACGACGTTCGCCTCCTACGCCCGGCTGTTCGGCCACCTCGGCAAGGAAGCGCTCGGCTGGCTCCTCATCGACGAAGCCGGGCAGGCGACACCGCAGAACGCCGTCGGGGCGCTGTGGCGGGCCAAGCGCGCCGTGGTCGTCGGCGACCCCTTGCAGCTGGAGCCGATCACCACCCTGCCATTCCGCGCCGAGCAGGCGATTCGCAGCGAGCTTGGTGTCGACGAGCAATGGTCGTCCAGCCGCACCTCCGTCCAGCGCCTCGCCGACCGCCTCACCCCGCTGGGCACCTGGCTGCCCGGCGACGACGACAAGACCTGGGTAGGAGTCCCGCTCACCGTGCACCGGCGCTGCGACCAGCCCATGTTCGACATCGTCAACACCATCGCCTACGACGGTCTCATGATCGACGGCACCGGCAAGGGCCCCTGCGAGCGGTTCGACGCGGCCTACCCGAAGCTCCCACCATCCAAGTGGATCGATGTGGTCGGCAGCCGATCCCAAGGCCACTGGATCCCCGATGAGGGCGACCAGCTCGACCGTATCCTCAGCACGCTCGCTGACCTCGAGTTCGGCATGTCCGAAGTCATGGTGATCGGCCCGTTCCGGGACATCGCCCGCCAGATCCGCGGCAAAGCCCGGCAGCATTCGGGCCTGGTGGCCGGCACCATCCACACCGCGCAGGGGAAACAGGCCGACATCGTCGTACTCGTCCTGGGCAGCGCCCCCGACCGCCCCGGCGCACGCCAGTGGGCGGCGAGCAAGCCCAACCTCCTCAATGTCGCCGTCAGCCGCGCTAAACGTCGCCTCTACGTCATCGGCAATAGGCAGGCGTGGGCAACCCAACGCTATTTCAACGTCTTGGCCTTCAATCTGCCACACACCAAACCCATCCATCCATAGCGAACCATCGCACCTGGCGTTACATCGTTCGAGCCCTTCAGCAGTCTCATGCACGCCGTCCGGGCCACCGAGCACGCCCAACACATCGAGCTCTCGAACCTGATGTTGCGGCTGAGACCCTCGCTGACGCACTCTCATGCCGCTGGTCATCGGCTGGTATTGGTGGCGGGGCGGTGCTGAGGGGATCGGCGCGGGCATCAGGCGGGCATCAGGTGGAGTCTGCTGTGGGCTGAGCTTGCCCCCTAATCCGGACACCTGTCCTGAGGTGGCTTCGGCCACCAGGAAGGATGCGCCGGTGTGACCTGCGCCCCGGCGGCGCAGCAGCCGGCGTGGGCGATCACGACGGTGCACAACCGAGCCATCGGATCATCGTCCTGGGCTGGGCACGATCTGTGGTGTGGGCGCACGATGGACCGATGACCCGGGAGATCGATGAGGGTGAGCTGACCGTCGGCAAGCCGAAGCGGTGGGCGGCCGGGTTGCCCGGCGTACTGGTGTCGCTCAAGCGCAGCGTCGAGCAGATGGGCGCCGGCACCACGGTCAGGACGTTGCGCCTGCTCAACCAGCGTGACGGGTTCGACTGCCCCGGTTGTGCCTGGCCCGAGCCCCGTGAGGTCGACGGTGGCAAGCGCAGGGCGGCGGAGTTCTGCGAGAACGGCGCCAAGGCGGTGGCCGAGGAGGCCACCACCCGCCGCGTC
>Ga0208612_1000942_pt1 | contig 12187 bp, 11 predicted proteins | sample AntDryMetagUQ889_FD_188089 | JGI IMG/M metagenome (GOLD analysis project Ga0208612, IMG submission 188089) | Polar desert microbial communities from Antarctic Dry Valleys - UQ889 (SPAdes) | ecosystem: Environmental > Terrestrial > Soil > Desert | place: Antarctic Dry Valleys | collected 2008-12-31 | reverse complement strand
GATCGCATCCTTCGGATCTATGTGCAGCATTACAACCGGCGACGCCCGCATCGAGGACTGGGGCTTCAGGTACCCGAGAGTCTCGCTCCTGTGGAAGCGGCCGACGGTGTGACCGACATCGAACGGCGAGATCTCCTCGGCGGGCTCGTCCACGAGTACATGAGGGCGGCATGATCGAGTTTTCGTACCCGACGGGCTCAACAAGGAGATCCGGCGCCGCACCGACGTGGTCGGCCCTGAGCACGTTCCAACCGCGTCCCACGACTCAGCGCATTGCGCCCCGTAAGGCCGATCGCGCCGCGTGCATGCCACATAGACCGTGAACCCCGCCTCCCGGCGGTGTCGATGACGAGCAGATGAAGATCCGGCGATCCGGCGTCGAGTACGGGTCCCATCGGACGGCCGGCCGGGTGAAGAACTGCGCCCAGTGCTGGAGGCCACCGTTGATGTCGCCGCCGACGTAGTTCTCGTTGTATGCCTCCAGGTCGGATGGTCGCAGGACGTGCCGCCCGATGATCCGATCTTGGAAGCCAGGCGCAAAGCGCTCCACCTGGCCGAGGATCGCCTCGCTCGCGTCGCCGGTCCAGCCGTTCGGCACGTGGCAGTATGCCCACACCACGTGGCGGCCCGGCGGCGCGCGGTCCGGATCGAATGTCGTTGGCTGGGCGAGGAGGACGAACGGTCGTGCGTGGACGTCGCCTCGGCTCACCGCCTTCTCGGACGCGGCCACCTCCTCGAGCGTCCCACCCAGGTGCACGGTGCCGGCTTCGGCCACGGCCGGGTTGCGCCACGGGATCGGCCCGTCCAGCAGCAGGTCGAGCTTGAAGGCACCGGGTCCGTATCGATAGCGACGCAACTGTGCCGCGTAAATGCCCCCCAGCCGGTCGCCGGCAACGGCGAGCACCTGGCGCGGCGTCAGGTCGAGGAGCACGGCGTGATGGGGCGGCAGCTCGTCGAGCGTCTGCACGGGGTGCCCGGTCTCGATCTCTCCGCCGAGCTCACGCAGGACCGATGCGAGCGCATCGACGATTCGCCCGGCGCCCCCACGTGGGATGGGCCACCCGACGGCGTGGGCGCTCACCAGGAGCGCCAGTCCCAGTCCGCTGGTCATCGGCGCGTGCAGAGGAAGGAACGAATGCGCGCCACATCCCGCGAGCAGGGCGCGGGCGACATCCGAGCGGAATCGACGCGCGACCGCCGCCATCGGCAGGAGCGCCGGGATCCCGAAGCGCCCCAGGGCGACCGGATGGCGGATCGCGCCGATCGGCAGGGGGCCGAGCAGCTCGCGAACGATCAAGTCCCAATCGTGGGTGAGCGGCCGCATCCAGCGGGCATACACCCGAGCGTCATCGTCATCTTCGAAGGAGGCGGCCGTGGCGTCCACGTCGCGGTAGACCAGCGCCGCACGCCCGTCGTCGAGCGGGTGGGCGAGCTGGATGGGTGGTTCGATCCATTCCAAGCCGTGGCGCTCGAGCCCGAGCTCGGCGAAGAACGGCGATGAGCGCCCCAGCGGATGGATGGCGCTGCACACGTCGTGGGCCACGCCAGGCACTGTCAGCTCGGCGGAGCGGCAACCGCCGCCGATCGTGTCGCGCGCCTCGAGCAAGCGGACCGAGCGTCCGGCGCGCGCCAGCTCGATGGCGGCAGCGAGACCATTCGGCCCACCGCCGACCACCACGGCCTCGGTCTCGGCAACGTTCACGGGAATCGGCCAGCGTCACGGCGGCAGGCGCCGATGTCGAACGGCTGTCCCGGTCCTTCGCGCATGAGGGTCATGGTATGGAGCCGTCGCTCAGCCGGGAGCCGTCGAGGGCATCGGCCTACGCGCCTGAAGCAGCACGGCAAGCCATGCGCCAGTGACGACGCTTTGCAGTGCTACGATCGACCAGGTCGCTGCCGATCCCATCGAGCTGGTGATCAGCGCCGCCAGCGTGACCCCTCCGCCGCCCAACCAGCCCGTGGCGTTGCCGATGGCGATCGCGCGCTGGGCGGGCGCATCGGTCAGGTCACGGGCGAGCCAGTTGAGCACCCCGTATCCGACGAACGAGGCGCAGGCCAGCCGGGCCAGGCTTCGGGAGAGCGGATCGCCCAGTGTCAGCCCAAAGCTGGCTGCCAACGGCTGAGGAAAGGCGATGCCGGCCAGGCCAAGGCCGAGGGAGACGGGCGCGGTGATGGACGCAACGGTTCGAAACATGGAGTTCCTCCGACCGGCGTGGTGTGGGTCAGGAACCGCGGCGCAACCAGCGCAACGGCCCCAGGGCGGTGTGGAGCGCGGACCTGAATGCCACGCTCTTACGGACGTTGCCCGCATAGCGCCATTGGCGTCGCCGGTCCACGCAGACGACGGTCGTCTCGCACGTCGCCTCGAGTCCGTGGTGCCGCGCCACCGCTTCGAGCGTCTGCTCCCAGAACCGATCGTTCATGCGTCGAACGATGGGAAACAGGTAGCCGAGCTCGAAGAGCGGGTCGCTCGTTCGCTCGAGCGCCTGGGCCTGTGCGATCACCGTTCCGTCGGCGTCGCGGCGCGCAGAGAAGGTGATCCACGCGGCGAGCATGTGTCCCTCCGGCGTCATCAGGGTGAACGACTCGTCATCGGCGTAGGTGACCATCACGCCCGTGTGCAGCCTCACCGGGCCGCCGGCCTTGACCGAGAACAGCGCCACCTCTCCGGGCCGAATGCCGGCCAGCGGCGCATAGAACGTGTTGCCCTTCGGCCAGAACTCCGGAAAATGCTCCTTCCAGCTCGCGATGACCGTCTGTGGCGTGATCTCCTCGCCGACCCCGGTCAGCCGGATACGGAACGTTTTCTGCCACATGCGGCCGAAGCCCTGCATCGGTCCGGCCAGGCGCTTGCCCTGAACGGTGCTCGTGAGGGCGCCATCGGTTCGCGGCTCGAGGTTCAGCCGATCGACAGGGCGCGCCCAGGCAGCAGCGTCGCTTCGACGGGTTGGTTGCGGTGCGCCGGCGGGTGGTTCGGCATTGGTGGTCATCGGTCGGCTCCAGCGTGCTGATGTTTGCACCGATGATCCGCGATCCGCGTCCCGCAATCGTTACGGGATGCGCTCGCGCAGCCAGATCGAGGCGGTGGTGGGTCGGACTGTCGAGTGGCTTGCAGCGCGCAGCGCATCGGTCAGGCTGTCCAGGTCGACCTCGTCGCGCACATGTGCCGCGAATACCTCGAGCGTGCGCTGCGCGTCGTAGCGCGATCGGTAGAATCGCCGATCCACCCCAGATTGGACCCGATGCCGGACTGGCTGGAAGATCGCGGCGACGGCTAGGGTCGAGCCGGCGACCGCGAGCGTACCGCCTCCCTCCGTGATCGGGCGCAGCAGCTGCTGAAGGACCAGTACGACGCCGACGTACGCCGCCGCGAGGACCACGCTCAAGGTGGCGTAGACGATGGTGCGGTTGATGAGCAGGTCGATGTCGAACAGCCGATGGCGCAGGATCGCGATGCCGATCGCCAACGGAACGCCCAGGAACGCCAGCGCCGATGCCGCGGAGCCAGCCTGCACGTCGCCTGTCACGGCGATGACCCCGACATACAGCCCCGCCACGGCCACGACCAGCGCGCCGGCGAGGGCGACCCACTTGAGCTGCTGGCGCTCGACGCCCACGGCCGCCCGGAACCTGAGAATCATCGAGGTCACTGCACCGATCAATGAGGCGGCAAACAGAGCTGCGCCAATGACGAAGACCGCCTGCATGATCTGCGCTGCGGGGGTCGCCGATGGGTCATCAGCCCACACTGGCAAAAGCCCCCAACCGGTCGTGGCCACGACGATGCCGACCAACGCGACGCGAGCTGGGAGCCGCCAGCGTGGACCGGCAAGGCGTCCGGTCGGAAAGAGCAGCAAGGTGAAGATGCCGACCGAGCCGACGATCGGGATCCAGATCCACTCCTCGAACCAGAAGGCCAGATCGACGGCGGTCGTCTCCGCGGAGCCGGTGACCGTGGCGTGGACCGCGTAGTAGTGCGTCACGAATTGCATCGCATCGAGAAGGCCGCCGCCGATGAGCAGCAGCCAGCCGATCGGATTCCGGGGATGATGCACTGCGATGAGCGCGCCGACGAAGGCGAAAACGGCGGCCGCCACGGCCTGAAAGCCGGTGAAGCCCCATTCCGCTCGATCCGGCGGCAGCGGACCGCTGGCCAGCAAAAACGCGCCCCCCATGACGAGGCACAGCGTGGTCAGCGCCAGCGCGCCGGCAACGAGCAGTGGCGGCCGTACGACGGTCACTGGCGTCCCATCCGCAGCCAGACCGAGGCGGATGCCGGGCGGACGGTTGAATGGCTGGCGGCGCGCAGCGCATCGGTCAGGCTCTCGAGGTTGACCTCGTCCCGCAGCCGGGTGGCGAAGGCTTCCAGGATGCGCTGAGCGTCATAGCGCGATGGGTAGAAACGGCCGTCGACGATCCGGCGACGTACGGGGCCGAACAGCGCGGCGACGGCCAGCGTTGAAACCGCCACCGCCAGTCCGTTGGTGGCGGTGTATGGGCTCAGCAGCGCCTGGAGGCCGAGGACGGAGCCGACATAGGCGGCGCTCAGGACCAGCGTCAGTGCACCGTAGACCAGCGTGCGCCGGATGATGACGTCAATATCGTAGAGCCGATAGCGCAGTATGGCGATGCCCGTGGCGATGGGAATGGAGCAGAAGGCGCCGAGGATGACGATCTGTCCCACCTCAGGGACAGGCCCGTCGCGGAAGATCGGGTCCGCCCCGAAGACTGCGGCGGCGAACACCACTGCCGCGCCCGTGATCCATTTCAGCTGCTGCCGCTCGATACCCCGGGCGCGACGCAGGCGCAGCAGCATGGACGCCGTTCCAACGGCGATGCCGGCGATGCCGGCGATCCAGCCGAAAGCGAGGAGTATCTCGAGGGTGTTTCCCGCGGCGGCCACGCCGAACGGATTCGCCACGCGCTCGAACGGCGGCTCCTGGAGGGTTCCGGGGGCGAGTGCAACCCCCGTCATGGCACCCAGCGTAGCGAGCACGACCAGGGCCACCGCCGCCCGCCATCGCGGCCCGAGGAGACGGCCGCCAGGGAACAGGAGGAGGAGCAGTGGTGGCGTGGCAAAGACCGGCGGCAGGAAGATCCAGGTACTGATCCAGGCCATCACATCCGCCGCGGGCACACCTCCCGGCCGCGTGAAGATTCCGTAGGTCGCATACGAGAGTGCGAAGCCGGACAGGGCAAGCAGCACGCCCGCTGCGAGCATGATCCAGCCGATGGCGTTTTCGGGCCGTCGCGAAGCGACGAGCGCGCCGACCGTGGGGAACATCATCAGGCCGATACGAAACAGCGAGTCGAGCACGCCCCCATAGCTGCCGCCGGCTTCGCGGCCCCCGTTCTGGACCGCGAAGAACACCTCGGCAGTTACGATCGCGACCGCCACCGCCCACAGGCCCCATGCCAACCGATGCGCGCTCATGGCTGCCTCAGCCAGACGGAGGAGCTGGCTGGTTGCAGGGTCCGTTGCGCGGCCGCGCGAAGATCGGCCCTCAGCGCACGGATATCGACCTCGTCGCGAAGGCCCGCCGCGAATCCCTCCAGCGTCTGTCGGGCGTCGTACCGGCCACGGTAGAAGCGTCGGTCGACCGCCGACTGGAGCGAACGGCGAGCCGGTCCGAACGCTGCCGCCACCGCAAGCGTAGAAACGGCCACTGCCGGTGCGCTGTTCTCCGTGAAGGGGCTCAGCAGCGTCTGAAGGACCAGCACGAGTCCCACGTACAGGGCTCCGAGCACCACGCTTAGCGACGCGTACACCAGGGTTCGGTTGATGACGGAATCGATCTCGAACAGCCGGTACCGCAGGATGGAGATGCCGGCGCCGACCGGAACGGCAGCCAGCGCAGCGAGTGCCAAGGTCCATACCACATCGCTCCGGACGATCGCTGCGGCGGTCAGTCCGACCAGGAAGAGGCCCACCGGATAGAGGAGTCCCTTGATCTGCTGGCGTTCGATGCCGTGTGCCCGCCGGAAGCGAACCACGAGCGATGCGACCGACAGGAGCCCCACTGCCAGGATCGCCACGAGTCCGGGGTCGGAGACGGCGGACGCCACCTCGCCAAGCGGTCCGACCAGGCCGAACGGATTAGCGAGCTCCCCTCGGTAGCCCTCGATGGTTCCGGGACGCAGTGATTCCGCCAGCACTGTGAGTCCGATGGCGATCGCGGCGAGCCACGCGACGGGCCGCCATCGCGCGCCGGGCAGGCGCCCGTCGGGAAAGAGCAGCACCGCGAACGTGAGCGCCAACCCGCTGGCGACGGCCCAGGTCCATCCGCCGGCCCACGCCACGAGCTCAACCGCAGGATGCTCCCAGCCGACGTAGACGGCACGACCAGCGTACTCCGTCGCGAAGATGGAGGCGACGATCCCAAAGCCGATCGCCAGAAAGATCCAGCCGATCGGACTCCCGGGTCGCTTCCAGCTGACCACCAGCCCGACGGCTGGAAACGCGATGAAGATCAGCGAGAAGGCGAGGAAATCGGCCAGCGACGGATGGTCAGGCATCAGCGCCGCCCCCGGTAGCACCAGCGAGGCGAGGGCGTAGGCGAGCATCGCGACGGTAACCGCGAACAGGCCGAGGGCGAGCACGCGCACCGCCAGACCCCCTGGCCTCCGGCTCGGGACCGCGTCGCGGTCAGGCGACGGCATGCGCGAGGGCATCTGCCTCGGAGTCGACGATGCCGATCGCCTCGTCCAGGCGCGTCAGGCTGAAGATCTCGCGGTAGTGCGTGTCGAGACCGTAGGCCACGACCCGCTGCCCCTGACGTTGGGCGCGAATGAGCATGGTGACCAGCAGTCCGATGCCCGTGCTGTTCATGTACTCCAGGCCGCTGAAGTTCAGCACCACCAGCTTCGTGCCCTGCCCGGACGCGGCCTCGTGGGCATCGGCGAGGGCCTGCTCGCTGTCACCGGTCAACTCGCCGACGATATCGATCGCACTCGAGCGGTCGTCGATCTGGCGGACTTCCATCAGTGCATTCCTCCTCGGTGGTGCGGTCTAGGCGACCGCGCTGGCCATGTCGTCGTGGATCGTCATGAAGTCGCTGAGCCGCGTGATCTCGAAGATGTGGCGGTAGTGGTCGGACAGGCCGGCGGCATGCACGGCGCGGCCCTCGACCCGTGCGCGAGCCAGGAGCTCGACCATGAGCGCGATCCCGCTGCTATTCATGAACGTCATCGGCTCGAAGTTGAGCAGGATGCGGTCGGCATCCGCTGCCGCGGCGGCGTACGCCTCCGTCATCGCGCCGGCGGCTTCGCCGTCCAGGACACCCGCCAGTTCAATGACTCCTGCGTTCTCCTCCCGCCGCGTGGCGGCGCTGAATCGGTCGCTCATCTTTCATTGCCTCCATCGGTACGGAGCACCAGCTCCACGGTGTGGCGCGACTCGTCGCTCGACTCGCGCACGGTGTCAACCAGGCTCTGGATGAGGAACAGCCCCCAGCCCCTCGGTGACTGGTCGCCGCGCAGCTTCGCCTCAATGTCAGGGGTTTCGGTGATCGGGATCGTGCGGCCTCCACCGCGATCGGTGATGGCCACCACCAGCTCGTCGGCGCGTCGCTCGACGCGGACCTCCACGGACAGGGTTTCGTCCCCACGATTGCCGTGTTCGACGGCGTTCATCACCGCTTCCGCCACGGCCGTCTTCAGACTCTCGGCGCGCGCTGGCGCCAGGCCGGAGCCCGATACCGTTTCCGCGACCCAGGCAAGGGCTTCGCGCTCGATCCCGCGGCGGCTCGGAAAAACGCGCTCGGCCGTTACGGGCGCGGTCTGGCCTTCCCAGCGCAGCGACATCAGCGTGATGTCATCCTCTTGCTCCCAGCCGATGCCAGTGAAGCCTTCCAGCTCGGAGAGCACGCGGGCCAACATCCCGCCCCGGTCGTCCGCGCGGCCGGCGACGACGTCGTGAAGGCGTGGCGTGCCGAACATCTCGCGGTCCGGCGCATGCGCCTCGGTGACGCCGTCGGAATGCAGGAGCAGGAGCTGGCCAGGCAGCAGCCGATGCTCGACCTCGGCGTAGCTCATGCCCGGCATCAGGCCCAGCGGCATGCCGGTCGCACGCAGCTCATCGGCGCCATCATCGGTCTGGAGGAAGGGCAGGTTGTGGCCGGCATTGGCGAACCGCAGCTCGCCGCTGCGCGGGTCGAGGATGCCGTACAGACAGGTGACGAACATGCGCGAGGGGATGTCGCCGTGCAGGAGGTCGTTGACCTGGGCCAGCACCGCGCCCGGGCTGAGCTCATCCGTGCCGGCCGAGCGGAGCAGCGATCGGGTGGCCGCCATGACCATGGCCGCGGGCACCCCCTTGTCGGTGACATCGCCGATGGCGAACACAATGCGCCCGTCCGGCCGCTCCACGACGTCGTAGAAGTCGCCGCCCACCGCCCGCGCCGGTCGATAGTGGGCCTCGATGCTCCAGCCTGCCGGCTGGGGCAGCATTGTTGGCAGGAAGTGCTGCTGAATCAGCTGCGCGACCTGGAGCTCCTGCTCCATCTTCTGCCGCTCGCGGGCCTCGGCCTCCTGCTCGCGCACCAGCTGTGCAACGCGCAGGGCCGGCGCCGCCTGGGCGGCGAGCGAGTCGAGCAGTCGACGATCGTCGGTCGAGTAGCCCTGCTCGGATAGGCGGGGCCCCAGGTTCAGGGTGCCGATCAGCTCGCCCGAGCTGATGAGGGGCACGACCAGCGCCACTCCGGCCGCGCGCAGGTCGCGGACGGCGACGGAATCGAGTTCGAGCGCGTCGAGCTCAACCGGCCCTGGCGCGCTCTGGAGATAGGCAAGAATCGGATCGTTCGGCTCGATCTCGACGGCCACCGCCTCGGCGTTACCGAGCTGCCCGCTGTCAGGTAGCGGGTCCGCAGCATCGTCGGGGGTGCGCCGGGTGATCCGACGTCGAAGGGTCTGCGTCCACGTTGTCATTGCGCGACCACCATGGCGTCGTCGCGTCCGCTGATCGTTACGAATGTCATCGGTCAGTTCTCCTCGTTGAGCGGGCGCAGCGATATGACCGTGACCCCGATCGCCAGCGCGCGGCGTAGCATCAGGCTCCTCGCCGCGTCGCGGGTGTGACGGTGCGGAGGCGACATCGGCTCATGCGACGCAGCCCATCCTCATGGCGCGGTTGTACTCTCATCCGTTTCGGGATCGTTACGGCGCGATCGGCCGTTGAGAGGATGGCCTCCCGGCGCAAGCAACGCAATGATCGTTACCATGCATCTCTTTGTTGCGATTATCGTAGCGCGGCAATGCCGAAGCGCTCCCTCGTCATCAAGCTCCTCGGCCCACCCGAGGTCACCGTCGACGGTAATCCACTGCGGGTCGACACCCGCAAGGCGCTCGCGGTGCTCGCCTATCTGGTCACGACCGACAAGCCGCAGGCGCGGGAGCACCTCGCCGCGCTGCTGTGGCCGGAGGCCGATGACGTTTCCGCTCGAGGCGCCCTGCGCCGCACCATTTCCACGCTGAAAACCGCCCTCGGCGGGCGTTATCTCGTCGTCGACCGACGCTCGGTGCGGATCGATCGGGCCGGCGTTCAGGCCGATGTCTGGCAACTGCGCTCCGACGCCGATGTCGGATCCGCTGCCGCCCTCCGTGGAGAGTTCCTGGCCGGATTCGGTCTGCGCGACGCCCCCGATTTCGACGACTGGACGCTGGCACAGGCCGATGCGCTGCGACAGCGATCGATCGCGATCCTCGATCGTGCGGCTGAGCAACGGGCGGCCGATGGCGATCTTGCGGGGGCCGTCGAGATGGCTCGGCGCCGGATGGAGCTCGACCGACTCGACGAGGGAGGCCATCGGCAGCTCATGACGCTTTACGCACGTTCGGGCGATCGCGCGGCCGCCCTGCGCCAGTACAGATCGTGCGTCCGTCTCCTCTCCGAGGAGCTCGGCGTCGAGGCGCTGCCCGCCACCGTTGCGCTATACGAGTCGATCCTGGCCGGAACGTTGGTCGATGAGCCCGCACCGACACCCGCGGTCATGGGGCGGGCGCAGCGGTTGCCGCTCATCGGCCGTGATGCCGAGCTTCGCCGCCTCGTCGAAGCGTGGCGGAGCCCCACGGATCGCCTGGTTCTGATCAAGGGCCGAGGCCGGAATCGGGAAGACGCGACTCGCGGCCGAGTTGGCGTCAATGGTCGAGCGTGATGGCGGTCACGTGCTCGAACTGCGCGGGTTCCCTGGGTATCGCGCGACACCCTATGCGCCGGTGGTCGACCTTCTCGAGCGCGAGCTGCGGGCGCATCCGGACCGCGTCGCGGTGGTCGACGGGCACACCAGGGCGGAGGTTGCCCGCCTCGTTCCCGCGGCGCTGGAGGGGCATCCAGAGACCTCTCGTCTCGACGGGCCGGGAGCCGAGGCCCGATTCACCGATGCGTTGGCCGTCATGATCACCGCGCTGGCGTCCGGCCCGTTCATCGTGGATGACGCGCAATGGATCGACTCAGCCTCCCTCTCGCTTGTGGCCCAGCTGGCACGACGCGTCACCGACGCGCACATCCTCGTCGTCGTTTGCCGCCGGCCGGTCGATCCGGTCGATGATCCGATCCTGCCCGCCATCGCAGAGGCACGGCGCTCCAAGGGCCTCGTGGAGCTCGATCTGCGGCGACTGACGCCCGACGAGGTGCGAGACATGGTCGAGCGGATCGGCGTCGATGTGGACGCCGGGAAGCTGCATGCCGAGACCGCCGGGGTGCCGTTCTACCTCGCCGAGCGGGTGGCGGCCGTGGCGGCGGGAGCCGCATCGGATGACATCCCCGCCGGCATCCGCGACCTCGTGCGAATGCGGGTCGCTGCATGCGGCGGGGCCGCGCAGCAGATCCTTGCAGGCGGCGCGGTGATCGGCAGGTCATTCGATCCCGATCTGGTTCGCGAGGTGAGCGGGCGATCGGCGGATGAGGTGGCGGATGCGCTCGACGAGCTGTCGGCACACGGTCTGGTCGTCGCTCCCGGGGGGCGCCTCGAGATCGACCATGAGCTCACGCGCAGCGTCGTCCTCGATGATCTGGGACTGGGGCGTCGGCGCATCCTTCACCGCCGGGCCGCGGAGGCGCTCGCCCGGAAGGGTGGTCGGCGGCGAGCGGCGGCCGATGTCGCTGCGCACCTGCAGGCGGCTGGTGACGACGCCGGCGCGGCCGTGTGGTACTCGGTCGCCGGCGAGCGGGCCTCAGAGCTGCACGCCCACATCGAGGCGATCGGACATTTCGAGGCGTCCCTCGCGCTGGCACCCGAGGTCGATCCGCGTTTGTACGAAAGGATCGCGGAGCGGTGGACCTTCCTCGGGCGCTATACGGATGCGGTCGCTGCCTTCGGGTCGGCCGCCGCTGCGCTTCCGGCCGCAGATGCGTGGCGGGCCGAGCTCGGCCTGGCGCGAGCGCATCGGCGGTTGGGCGGCTTCACGCTGGCCGATGCGCATCTCGACACCGCACTGGCCACCCTTGGCCCGGAGCGCTCGGCCGAGCGCTCCGCCGTGCTCGTGGAGCGGGCGCTCATCGCCGATCGGCTCGGCCGGGATGATGCGGCCGCAGCCCACGCGGAAGCCGTTCTCCAGCTGGCGCAGAGCCGCGGCCAGTCGATGGAGCTTGCGCAGGCGCACAACCTCGCCGGGCTGCTGGCGCGCCACCGCGGCGATCCCGCCGCCGCTCGGCGTCACCTGACCGACGCGCTCAGCATCGCCGCGGCCTTCCCGGGACCAGCGGCGCGAATGGCATCTCTCAACAACCTCGCCCTGCTTGAGATGGCGGAGGGCGCCTCGGACGTGGCCGAGGCACGCCTTCGCCAGGCCATCGCAATCGCCACCGCGACGGCGGACCGGCATCATGAGGCGGCGCTGCGCAACAACCTCGCCGACCTTCTCAATGCCGCCGCGCGGAGACCGGAAGCCATCGCCCAGGTCGCGCTCTCGGCGACGATCCTGGCGGAGCTCGGCGGCGTGGGGGCCGCCTCGCGCGAGCTCACGCCGGAGATCTGGCGGCTCATCGACTGGTGAGCCCTATCGGTCGCGGCGCTCCCATTCGGACTGACGTGGCCGACCCATCATGGAGCGCTGTAGTCAACTGGCTCTAGGTGCCGCGACACAGTTATGCCGCCGAAGGTCGCACGATGGGCAGGAGCCAGTTGGGCGTGCCACACTGACGGATGCTCGAGCGACTCGCCATCCACCTTCTGGGCGCGCCTGCCGTGAC
>Ga0208612_1000940_pt1 | contig 12204 bp, 10 predicted proteins | sample AntDryMetagUQ889_FD_188089 | JGI IMG/M metagenome (GOLD analysis project Ga0208612, IMG submission 188089) | Polar desert microbial communities from Antarctic Dry Valleys - UQ889 (SPAdes) | ecosystem: Environmental > Terrestrial > Soil > Desert | place: Antarctic Dry Valleys | collected 2008-12-31 | reverse complement strand
GATCCGGCCCGAGCGCTTTGCCCGTCTGGTCACCCTGGCCGGCATGTTGATCGGCGCCGCCCGCAAGGAGGGGACCCTCCAGGTCACCTACATCCTGCGCGAGCTCAACATGACGATGGACGAGCTGCGCGAGGACATCGACGTGCTGAACGTGGTCAACTTCGGCGGCGGCACATACGTCCTCTACGCGGAGATCGTCGGCGATGTGATCGAGATCGACGCCGATACCTATGGCGACAACTTCGCCCGCCCGGCGCGGCTGCTCCCGCTCGAGGCGAAGGCGCTGGTCGCCGCTATCGACCTGTTCGGTGACCACCTGCCGCAAGCAGGGCTGATCACGGCGCGCAAGAAGATCGTCGCCGTATTGGGCCGCGACCCCTCGGAGGGAGGGCTCGAGATCGCGCCGGGCCGGGACGACTCGCATGTCGTCCGCACCGTGAACGAGGCGATCCACTTGAACCGCGTGCTCGAGCTTCACTACTACAAGGAGAACGAGGACGAGTTCGTCAAGCGCGAGGTCGAGCCGTACCAGCTCGTAAACGGACCCGAAGGCTGGTATTTGGGGTGCTACGACGTCGGTCGCGCCGACACCCGCCACTTCCGGCTGGACCGGATGAAGGAGGCGCGGATGACGGACCGGGAGTTCGAGCCGCGCGAAGGCGTCGCGGAGCAGCTCGGCAAGCAGGAATGGCTGGCTCACGGCGAGGTCGCCAGCGCCGGGATCGCGCGAGTCTGGGTCGCCCCGGAGCGCGCTCGCTGGCTGCGTGAGGAGCGCACAGTGGTCGAAGAGCTCTCCGACGGCGCGGTTGTAGTCGAGGTCCCGTACGGATCCAAGGAGTGGCTTGTGCGTGAGATCCTGAAGGGCGCGGGCGATCTCGTCGCCCTGGAGCCCGACGACGCCCGCGAGGCCGTGCTCGCCGCCCTGCCCGAGGCCGCTTAGGCCCGATGGCGGAGCCCGCTCCCGGCGGGGCCGACGTAGCGCTGATCCGCGCCTCGAACCCGGGGCCGATGACCCTGAGCGGTACGAATACGTACGTCGTCGGCCGTGACCCCGCCTACGTGATCGACCCGGGGCCCGACGACGCAGGCCACCTTGGCGCTGTTCGGGCGGAGGGGGAGGCGCGAGGCGGGATCGCGGGCGCCCTCGTCACCCACTCACACGCCGATCACTCGGCAGGCGTCGAGCGGCTCGGCGCGCCACTTCTGTGGGGGGCTGTGGGTGTCGGCGACGAGACCGCTTGGCAGCCGGATCCAGGCACCGCGCCCGCACGCGAACTTCCGGAGCCGATCCAGGCGATCGCCACTCCTGGCCACGCTTTCGATCACACGTGTTTCGTCTGGCGCGATGTTTGCTTTTGCGGCGACCTGATCCTCGGGCACGGATCGACGATTGTGCCGCCGCAGGCCTACGGGGGATCGCTCGTCGACTACCTGGAATCGTTGCGAGCAGTCCGGGAGCTGGACGTAACCTTGTTTGCCCCCGGTCACGGCGAGTGGATCGCGGATCCTCGGGCGAAAGTCGACGAGTACCTCGCGCACCGCGCCGAGCGCGAGGAGCGTCTCCGTCAGGCGCTCGACGCAGGGGAGCGCTCCCGCACACGCCTCCTGGCCGCGGCCTGGGCGGACGTTCCCGAGGCCCTGCGCCCCGCCGCGGCGGCGGCGATGCAGGCTCATCTGGAGAAGCTTGCTGACGAGGGCCGAGACGTCGAAGAGCTGGAGCCGTAAAATTGGCCCGCAATGAGCGTCACACGGCTTGAGCGGCTACCAGGTGCAGAGATCGTCGCTGCGGGACTGGATGACCTCGCCGGGGGGAGGTCATCAGTTGAGTCGGCGGCCGTAGAGATGGCCGCCACGAGGCTCCGCGAAGCCGGGATCACGGTGCCCGTCACGGCCGATGGCGGCAAGCCTGCCGCTCACCGCCTGTACGGTGCGCTTGTTGCTGAGTACGGCGACGCCGCCTATTCTCGCTACAACGCGATCATTCGCCGCATGGTCAGCTTCGCGCGGGCGGCGGAGCGTGCGCAGGGACGCTGACGAAGACCGGATCCGGGCGCTCGCCCATGAGTTGGGCAAGGTCGCTCCCGAGGGGACCGTCATCTACTTGACCGGCGGCGCGACGGCCGTGCTCGAGGGGTGGCGCGAGAGTACGGTCGACGTGGACGTTCGGATAGAGCCCGAATCAGACGCTGTGATGCACAGGATCGCTGACCTCAAGGAGGAGCTTTCACTCAACGTGGAGATGGCGTCGCCGATTGATTTTCTCCCTGAGCTACCGGAGTGGCGCGAGCGCTCGCGCTCGCGCTTTCGCGATGGCAACGTGACCGTTTATGACTTCGACCTCTACTCCCAGGCCATGGCTAAGATCGAGCGCGGCTTTGAGCTTGACCTGGCTGATGTCAGGCAGATGATCGATCGTAAGCTGGTGAATCCAAACCGTCTGCGAGAGCTGTTCGCAGCGATCGACGGGGAGCTTTTCCGGTTCCCAGCTGTCGACCCGGCGGCCCTTCGTGAAAGGCTTCGCCGCCTGCGATGAGCCGCCGCGACCAGATCACGCTCAGCCCCGCCGAACAACGCGACCTCCTCGACTCCGAGCGGGTCGTGATCGTCTCGTCACACGGGCCGCGCGGCTGGCCGCACTCGATGCCGATGTGGTTCACCACCCGCGAGCCCAACGACGCGATACCTCCCGGCGGCCCCGGCGTCGAGATCTGGATCTGGACCTACGCGAAGTCGCAGAAAGTCAAGAACCTCGAGCGCGATCCGCGCGCGACGCTCCTGATTGAGACTGGCACCGAGTACACGGAGCTGCGCGGCGTCCAGATTGAGGCAGAGGCAGAATTGATCCGCGAGGCGGATCAAGTCCTCGAGTTCGGCAAGGAGCTGACGATTCGCTACGCGGAGGGGATCGACTCGATCGAAGGTGACGCCGCCGTGGCGATGCAGGCCCAGGCTGCCAAGCGGGTCGCGATTCGCTTCCGGGCGGTCAGGGTGGCGAGCTGGGACCACCGCAAGCTCGGCGGCACGTACTAGCGCGGAGCGGCGGGACCCCGGGAGCGACGGGTAGCCTCCCCGCGATGGAGGCGCTCAAAGGGTTGATCCTCTCGGGCGGCGCGGGGACGCGCCTGCGCCCGATCACCCACACTTCGGCCAAGCAACTGGTGCCGGTGGCCAACAAGCCCGTGCTGTTTTACGGCATCGAGGCGCTGGTCGCAGCAGGTGTCGAGGAGATCGTGATCGTGATCGCGCCGGAGACGGGCGGAGAGATCCGTGAGGCGGCCGGTGATGGCTCGGCGTTCGGCGCCAGCATCTCCTACGTCGAACAGGACGCGCCCCGGGGACTCGCGCACGCCGTTTTGACCGCGGAGGCGGCGCTGGGCGGAGGGCCCTTCGTCATGTACCTGGGCGACAACCTCCTGCGCGACGGAATCGCCGAGCTGGCAGACGCCTTCCGCGGCGGCGATCACGATGCTCTGATCCTGCTGACCAAGGTCCCGGACCCGTGGCATTACGGCGTCGCGGAACTGGAGGGCGAGCGGATCGTTCGCTTGGTCGAGAAGCCGAAAGATCCCCCGTCGGACATGGCCCTGGTCGGTGTCTATCTGTTCGGGCCGCCGATCTTCGACGCCGCGCGGGCGATCGAGCCGTCCGGTCGCGGTGAGCTCGAGATCACCGACGCGATTCAGCATCTGATCGACTCCGGCTCGCGGGTCGCGAGCCGGACAGTCAGCGGCTGGTGGAAGGACACCGGGCAGCTCGCCGACATGCTCGAGGCGAACCGCTTGGTGCTGGAGGATCTGGAGCGGCGGATCGATGGTGAGACGATTGACTCCAAGGTCGAGGGAAGGGTCGCGATCGCCGCGGGGGCGACGGTGGAGCGTTCGCTGATCCGCGGCCCAGCGGTTATCGGCGCCGGAGCTCGGATCATTGATTCCTACATCGGCCCGTACACCTCGATCGACGAGGACGTGACGATCGAGCGCTCCGAGGTTGAGCACTCGATCCTGCTCGCCGGCGTTACGGTCTGCGACTTGGAGGCGCGAATGGAGGCGAGCCTTCTGGGCCGTAACGTGAAGCTGACGCGCGGTGGGGGTTTGCCGCGCACGCTCCGCATGATCGTGGGCGATCGCTCCGAGATCACGCTCCCGTGATATCGCTGTGAGGGTCCTCGTCGCCGGTGCCGCCGGGATGCTCGGCCAGGACGTCGTCGACGCTTGCGTGGAGCGCGACCACGAGGTCTTCGCCCTCGGGCGCCGCGAGCTCGACGTCACGGATCCGGTCGATTGCGAAGACGCCCTGGACGAGATTCGCCCGGATGCGGTCGTGAACTGCGCGGCGTGGACCGACGTCGACGGGGCCGAGGCCGATGAGGCCGGCGCGATGCGGGTCAACGACACCGGCGCGGCGCTCCTGGCGGGGGCGGCCGCCCGTGTCGGCGCGAAGGTCGTCTACATCTCCTCCGATTACGTCTTCGACGGTGAGGCGCGCCGCCCCTACACGGAGTCGTCCGTGACCCGCCCGATTTCGGCGTACGGGCGCTCGAAGGCGGCCGGCGAGACCTCAACCGCCGTCGCCAACGAGCGGCATCTGATCGTGCGCTCATCCTGGCTCTTCGGCACGCGAGGCGCCAACTTCGTCGAGACGATGCTGCGGGTCGCCGGCGAGCAGCCGGAAGTGGTTGTGGTCTCCGACCAGGTGGGTGCCCCGACCTTCACCCGTCACCTGGCCGCGGCCCTTGCCGGCCTGCTGCCGTCGGAGGTGTTCGGGGTGCACCACGTCGCCGCCTCCGGGCAATGCTCCTGGTTTGACTTCGCTCAGGAGATCTTCGACCGGGTGGGGTCGGAATGCAGCGTAATGGCGGGCACGACGGCGATGCTGGGGCGCCCCGCGCCACGGCCGGCTTACTCCGTGCTCGCGTCCGAGCGCCCGAACGCCCCGGCCCTGCCGGAGTGGCAGCAGGGGCTTTGCGAGTACCTTTTCGAGCGTGGTCAACCGAACTGAGAGCGAGCGATGGGCGTGATCCTCGTCACCGGTGGCGCCGGTTTCATAGGCTCCGCCTACGCTCGCCATCGTCTGGCAGCGAACCCGGGCTCACAGGTACGCGTCCTCGACAAGCTCACGTACGCCGGCCGCCGCGAGAACCTGGAAGGCCTCGAAGACTGCGAGCTGATCGTCGGCGACATCACGGACCCGAAGATCGTCGCCGAAGCAATCCAGGGCTGCGACGCCGTCGTCAACTTCGCTGCCGAGTCGCACGTGGACCGCTCGATCGAGAACCCGGGCGAGTTCATCCAGACGGATGTCTACGGCACCTTCGTGCTGCTCGAGGCGGCGCGGCAAGCGGGAATCCGCCATCTGCAGATCTCGACCGACGAGGTCTATGGCTCGATCGACGATGGCTCGTTCACGGAGTCATCGCCGCTCGACCCGTCGTCCCCGTACTCGGCCTCGAAGGCCGGCGGTGACCTGCTCGTAGGTGCCTACCAGCACACATACGGGTCAGAGGCATTGATCGTCCGTGCCTCAAACAACTACGGCCCCCGCCAGCATCCCGAGAAGTTGATCCCGCTGTGCATCCTGAACGCACTGGCCGGCGATCCGCTGCCGGTCTACGGGGACGGCATGCAGGTCCGCAACTGGCTCTGGGTTGAGGATTTTGCCGCGGCGATCGACACCGTTCTCGCCAAGGGCAATCCGGGCGAGGCCTACAACGTCGGCGGCCCCGACGAGCGCGCCAACATCGATGTGGTGCGGGAGATACTGAAGCGGACCGGTCGCGACGAGTCGCTGATCGAGCACGTGACCGATCGCCTGGGACACGACCGCCGCTACTCGCTGGGCTCGGAGAAGACGGAGGCGCTTGGCTGGAAGGCGCAGGTGGGATTCGAGGAGGGGATCGAGCGCGTGGTGGAGTGGTATCGCCAAAACGAAGGGTGGTGGGCGCCGATCCGCTCGGGCGCGTACCGCGCGTATTACGAGAAGCAGTACGGCAAGGCTCTCGGCTGATGGCGATCGAGCGCCTAGCGACGGAGATCGAGGGCCTCGTGTTGCTCGAAGCGTCGGCCCACGGTGACGAGCGCGGCTTTCTGGTCGAGTCGTTTCGGGCCGAGCGCTGGGCGGAGTTTGGGGTGGAGTGTGAGTTCGTCCAGGACAACCACTCGCGCTCCACACGGGGCATCCTGCGCGGGCTTCACTTCCAGACCAGCCCCGGCCAGGCGAAGCTGGTGCGCTGCGTGCGCGGATCGATCTGGGACGTTGCCGTGGACTTACGCAGAGACTCCCCGGCCTACGGCAAATGGGAGGGCCACGAGCTGAGCGACTCGAACCACCGCCAGCTATTAGTTCCCGTCGGCTTCGCGCACGGCTTCTGCGTGCTCTCCGACCTGGCCGATGTCTCCTACAAGCTTTCCAGCTACTACGACCCCGCGACGGAGGCGGGGATCGCCTGGGACGATCCCGACATCGCGATCGAGTGGCCGGTCCCCGATCCCCAGACGTCCGAGCGCGATCGCAGCGCCCCGCGGCTGGCCGAGATCGCCGACGAGCTGCCGTTCTAACGCCGTGGACGTCGTAAACTCGGTCGGTTGGCCACCGACTCGAAACAGGGTGCAGCGTTTGACCCGCTAGGGCCGTTCTCCGCGCCGGTCCGGCGCTGGTTCAAGGCGTCGTTCGAGGCGCCCACCCCCGCCCAGGCGCAGGGCTGGCCCGCAATCGCGTCGGGGAAGAACACGCTGATCTGCGCCCCAACCGGGTCGGGCAAGACGCTCGCGGCATTCCTGTGGGGGATCGACTCCCTCGCCCGGCGCGAGGGCGAACTGGGCCAGGGTGTAAAGCTTGTCTACGTTTCGCCGCTCAAGGCGCTCTCTTACGACGTCGAGCGAAACCTGCGGGCTCCGCTCAAGGGCATCGGCGGTGCAGGTGGCCCGGGCCGTCGCCGAACGGCGGCGGCAGAAGCAGGTGCCCCAGGCATATCGGTCGGCCTTCGCACCGGCGACACGCCGCAGCGCGACCGCCAGGCGATGCTTCGCAAGCCGCCGGACATTCTGATCACGACGCCCGAGTCGCTCTATCTGATGATGAGCTCGCGCGCGCACGAGATCCTGACCGGCGTCGAGGCCGTGATCGTCGACGAGATCCACGCCGTCGCCCAGACCAAGCGGGGCGCGCACCTGGCGCTGACCTTGGAACGGCTCGACCACCTAGTGCGGACCCACCCTGACGGCCGTGGTGGCGCGGAGATTCAGAGGATCGGCCTCTCGGCCACCCAGCGTCCCCTCGAGCGCGTCGCCTCCTTCCTGGTCGGCCCGCACCGCGAGTGCCAGATCGTAAACGCCGGGATTCGCAAGCCGCTTGACCTGGAGATCGTCGTGCCGGTAGAGGACATGACCGATCCCGACGCCTCGACGGAGAAGCGCCGCGATGGCGGCGACTCCGGCGTCCCGGGCCCGGGCGATCCCGGCTTTGACGCCGCGCCCACACAGGGCTCGATCTGGCCGGCGATGTATCCGAAGCTGCTGGAGCTGGTCCAGTCCCATACCTCGACGATCCTGTTCGTCAACGCGCGGCGCGCGGCCGAGCGCCTGGCCAAGCGCCTGAACGAGCTTGCGAACGAGGGCCGTGACGAGGACGCTCCCACCGTTGAGGTTGCGAGAGCCCACCACGGATCGCTCGCGCACGAGGAGCGCGCGGTGATCGAGGAGATGCTCAAGGGAGGCCAGATCCCCTGCCTGGTCGCGACCTCGTCGCTGGAGCTGGGAATCGACATGGGAGCTGTCGACTTGGTGATTCAGGTCGAGTCGCCGAAGTCCGTCACCCGGGGTCTCCAGCGGGTCGGCCGCGCGGGCCACACCCTTGGCGCCACATCGAAGGGACGGATCTTTCCCAAGTTCCGCGCAGACCTGCTCGAATGCGCGGTCGTCGCCCGGCGGATGCGGGAGGGCTTGATCGAGGAGACGATCCTGCCGCAGAACCCGCTCGATGTTCTGGCCCAGCACATCGTCTCGATGGTCGCCGACTCCGAGTGGGAAGTGGACGAGCTCGAGCGGGTGGTCAAGGGGACCGAGCCGTTTCGAGATCTTGCTCGCGAGCAGCTCGAGAACGTCCTCGACATGCTCGACGGTCGCTATCCCTCAGAGCGCTTCGCCGAGCTGCGCCCGCGGATCGCCTGGGACCGATCGGCGGGAACCGTGCGCGGCCGCAAGGGCGCCCGGCAGCTCGTGGTCACGAACGCGGGAACGATTCCCGACCGCGGCCTCTATGGAGTCCACCTGCCCGACGGCAAGCGCGTCGGCGAACTCGACGAGGAGATGGTCTACGAGGCGCGCAAGGGCCAAACCTTTCTGCTCGGCGCGACCACCTGGCGGATCGAGCAGATCACCCGCGACCGGGTGATCGTCACCCCCGCCCCCGGGGTGCCGGGCGCCGTTCCTTTCTGGCGCGGCGACGGCATCGGCCGCCCCGCCGAGCTCGGCCGGGCCATCGGCGAATTCTCCCGGGAGGCGGTCTCGTCCGACGCGAAGACCCTGGCCGCCGATTACGACCTCGACCCTTTCGCGGCCGAGAACCTCCTGAACTACCTGCGCGAGCAGCAGGCGGCGACCCGGGTCGTCCCCTCTGATCAGTCGATCGTGATCGAGAAATTCCGCGACGAGATCGGCGACTGGCGCCTTTGCGTGCTCTCGCCCTTCGGCGGACGGGTCCACGCTGCGTGGGGCTTGGCGCTGGCGGCGAAGATCCGCGAGGAGGAAGGCATGGAGTCCGACGCGATCTGGTCTGACGACGGCATCGTCATCCACCTCCCCGACGCCGACGAGGCGCCCAACGCCGATTTGATCCTGCTGGAGCCGGACGAGATCGAGGACCTGGTCGTCGCCGAGCTTGGCGGCTCGGCGCTTTTCGGAGCGCGCTTTCGCGAGAACGCTGCCCGCTCGCTGCTCTTGCCGCGCGCCTATCCCGGCAAGCGCACGCCGCTGTGGCAGCAGCGGCTGAAGTCGCAGTCGCTGCTGGAAGTGGCGAGGGACTTCCCGCGCTTTCCGGTGATCCTGGAGACGTACCGTGAGTGCTTGCGAGACGTGCTCGACCTCCCGGGTCTGACCGCGCTTCTGTCCGACATCTCTTCCCGGCGGATCTCGCTGGTCGAAGTCGAGACGCCGTCGGCCTCGCCGTTCGCGTCCTCGCTCCTTTTCGACTACGTCGCCACCTACATGTACGAGGGGGATACCCCCAACGCCGAGCGGCGCGCCGCCGCGCTGGCTCTGGACCGCGACCTGTTGCGCGAGCTCTTGGGCCAGGAGGAGCTGCGCGACCTGATTGACCCGGCGGCGCTCGACGACGTCGAGGCCTCGCTTCAGCACCTGACCGAGGATGGCCGCGCCCGCGACCGCGACGCGCTCCAGCAGGTCTTGCGCCGCCTTGGCGACTTGACACCGCAAGCGTGCCAAACGCGAGTCGCGGAGGGCTATTCGAGCGATTCCATGCTTGGCAAGCTCGAGCGTGAGCGCAAGGTGGCGAAGGTGCGGATCGCCGGCGAGGAGCGCTGGATCGCGGCCGAGGACGCCGGCCTCTATCGCGACTCGCTTGGAGTTCCGCCACCAGCTGGCTTGCCCGACTCGTTCGGCGCCGAGGTCGCGGACGCGATGGTCGCGCTGGTTCGGCGATACGCGCGCACCCACGGTCCGTTCACGACCGGGCAGCTCGCGGGGCGCTACGGCGTCGACCCGATGCCCGTGTTACGCGAGCTGGAGCGCGCCGGAGAGATGGTCAGAGGCGAAATCCTGCCGGGCGGAACCGAGCGCGAGTGGTGCAATGCGGACGTCCTGCGCCGCATCCGCCGGGCGTCGCTGGCCCACCTGCGCCACGAGGTGGAGGCGGTCGATCCCGCCGAGCTCGCGCGCTTCCTCGCGAGTTGGCAGAACGTGGATGCGCATCGGCCCGCCGGCGCCGGGCCTGACCGTTTACGCGAGGCGCTGGTGCCGCTTCAGGGGGTGGCGTTGACACCTGAGGTTTGGGAGCGCGACGTTCTGCCGCGGCGCCTGGGCGCCTATAGCCCGGAGTGGCTCGACCAGCTCACCACGGGGGGCGAGATCGTCTGGATCGGTGCCGGGCCGCTGGCCAGAACCGGCAAGGTCGCTCTCTACTTCCGCGAGGACGTGCGGCTTGCGGGGCCGCCGCCCTCGAACGCCAAGCTGGAGTCGCCTCAAGGCGAGCTCTGCGACCTAATCCGCGAACGGCTGGGCCAAGCCCCATGCTTCTGGATCGACCTGGTGGCCGAGCTTGACGCCCCGGCCGAGGAGCTCCAGGAAGCGCTTTGGGACCTGGCCTGGGCGGGCGAGGCGACGAACGACGCCTTTGCGCCGCTACGGGCGCGGCGCCTGACGGCGGTCCAGCCGCGGGCCCGCCAGGGACGCCGCTTTTCGCCACGGCGGCCTGGGGCGGGAGGCACGGTGCAGGGCCGCTGGTCGCTGACCGAAGCGCTGTTTCGCGACCCGCCCATGCACGGTCCACGGATGCGGGCCCAGGCGGAGCTGATGCTGGAGCGCTACGGCATCGTCACCCGGGAGACGGTGCTGGCCGAAGGGGTGCCGGGCGGCTTCTCATCGCTCTACGGCGAGCTTTCCAACCTGGAGATCCTGGGCACCGCTAACCGCGGTTACTTCGTCAGCGGTCTCGGCGGCGCCCAGTTCGCTCTGCCCGGAGCGGTCGAGCGCCTGCGCAGTCTGCCGCGGGTCGATGCCGAGTACCTGGTGCTGGCCGCAACCGACCCCGCGAATCCGTACGGCGCGTCGCTTCCGTGGCCGAAGCGCGACGAGGGGCGCCGTCCCGCGCGCACCGCCGGGGCCTACTTGCTCATGCGCAACGGCGCGCCGTTGCTCTACGTCGAGCGTGGTGGCCGGGGAATCTTGCGGCTCTTGCCGATCGAGGGCGACGAGCTTCTGGAAGCGGTCACCCATCTGGTCGAGGTCGCCCGCTCCGGAGTGATCCCGAAGCTCTCGATCGAGCGGGTCGACGGCCAGCCGGTGATCGGGTCGGGCTTCGAGCCGACTCTGATCGAGGCCGGGTTCAACCGCCAGCCGCGCAAGCTGGTGGCCTAGCCCGCCTCCATCTACCGCGCCGAGCGCCGCGGCTGCCCGGCATGCGGGGGCCGGGTGGCGATTCGCGGGCAGGGCGACGACAACCGCTCGACTTACTGGTGCCCACGCTGTCAGCAGTAGGTGGATAATCCGGAGTAGAGGGATCGACGATGCCTGCCACGGAGATAATCGAGCTGTTGGGCAGGGTGCCGCTCTTCGCCGAGCTGTCGGGGGACGAGCTGGACCGGGTCGCCTCGGTCGCGATTCCGCGGGCCTTCCACCGGGGGGTACGCGTTTTCCACGAGGGGGACGACTCGGACGCCTGCTACGTGGTGCGCTCCGGGGATCTGCGGGTCACCCGCGAGCATTCAGACGGCCGCGCGATCGCGTTGGCGACGCTCAGCGTTGGCGACTTCTTCGGTGAACTGGCGATGCTGGACGGCGGCCTGCGGTCGGCAAGCGTCGAGACGCTCACCGATTCGGAACTGCTGGCCCTGCCCGCTCGTGACATGCGGCGGGTGATCGCAGCCCACGGCAACATCGCGGCCAAGCTGATCGTGGCACTGACCAGGCGGCTGCGGGAGACGAACGAGCGCGTGGCTCGGCAGTCGTTCCAGACGGTTCCAAGCCGAGTGGCCGGCGTCCTCAATCAGCTGATCGCCGAGGAGGCGATACCCGAAAATCGCGATGGGATCACCCTGCGCATGACGCAAGCGGACCTGGCCCAGCTCGCGGGTACGTCGCGCGAGAGCGTGAGCCGGTTTCTCGCGATTCTGGAGCGCGCGGGCGTCGTCATGGTCGGCCGGGGCCGCGTCACGATCGTCGAGCCACGGCGGCTTCGGGCGTACATCTTTTGATCTCCGGGTCGTCTCATGGCCCCGCAAGCCACGAAGCCCGGCGCGCCGCGATGGTGGCTCGGCAGCTTGCCGCCCGCGGGATCACCGACGCTCGCGTCCTGGCAGCCATGGGCTCGGTCCCGCGTGAGCGTTTTGTTCCAGCGGCGGTCGCAGAGAGCGCTTACGAGGACTCGGCATTGCCGATCGGCCATCGGCAGACAATCTCTCAGCCCTGGATCGTCGCGGCGATCTGTCAGGGCCTGGAGCTTGGCGGCGATGAGGACATGCTGGAGGTCGGCACC
>Ga0208612_1000939_pt1 | contig 12207 bp, 12 predicted proteins | sample AntDryMetagUQ889_FD_188089 | JGI IMG/M metagenome (GOLD analysis project Ga0208612, IMG submission 188089) | Polar desert microbial communities from Antarctic Dry Valleys - UQ889 (SPAdes) | ecosystem: Environmental > Terrestrial > Soil > Desert | place: Antarctic Dry Valleys | collected 2008-12-31 | reverse complement strand
CTTCGCCGCGCTACCGGCCGCCACTGAACTCGCCAATCTCACGCCATGGTGGCGGGCGCCGAATCGCGAGCTTGCACTCGGGCTCTTGGTCTGTACCTACGTCGCGGTGGTGACTGTCCTCGCCCTGACGCTTGGTCGGCCGCGCGGACCACTATCCATGCTGTTGCCGGCGCGAGTCTCGTGGGGCGGCCCTGCTCTGGTCATCCTCCTCGTCACCGCGCTCACCATCGGAACCGATGTTGTGCTCGGCTCTCCGATGGAACTCAACAGTCTGCTGGGATACAACGCGATCGTGGCTGGCCGGTTCGTGGGCCTGGGAAATCTGAGCTTCGGGTTGTTCGCCGTCAGCATCCTGCTCGCCACTGCAGTGCTCGTGCGCGGCTGTACTCGCCGGATCCTTCTGGGCGTCGGTGGGGTCGGACTCGTCGCGGTGATCATCGTCGGCGCTGCGGGCCTCGGCCGGGACTTCGGGGGAGTCCTGGCGTTGGTGCCCGGTCTCCTGCTCCTCGGTTTTCTCAGCACCGGGACCAAGTTGTCCATGGGCCGGCTGCTCACAATCGGCGCCGTCACCGGCGCGGCGGTCTCGACCTTCGCCCTGCTGGACTACCAGCGCGATCCGGATGAACGTACGCATCTCGGGCGGTTCGTGGCTCAACTCATCGACGGCCGGGCCTGGACGGTCGTCGATCGCAAGGCACAGGCCAACCTTGACGTGCTCACGAGCAGCCCCGTCACCTGGCTCCTTCCCGTCTTCGCACTCGCGGTCTTCCTGATGGTCTGGCGTGGCGGGCGGCTCCCGGCCGTCCTGGCTACGCAGCCGGGCTGGCGCGCCGGGTTGGTAGCCGCTCTGGTCGCAGTGGGGATCGGCGCGCTCATCAACGACTCAGGCGTCGCCGTCCCGGCAATCGCCGGCTGCGTGGTCATCCCGACGCTGGTATGGCTCACGGTGCACGGGAACCCCGCCGATGGGTCGGTGGCGCGCAGCGAGGTGCCCGACACCCCGGCCACGCGCGCGGCGTCGGGGCCGGCGCGTGTTAGCGTGAACTCCCGTGAACCGACCGGGTGATCGTCGCTCCCCCCATACGACCAACTATCTGTTCGTGACCGGCGGTGTCGCCTCCTCGCTGGGCAAGGGGCTGACCGCCAGCTCACTGGGCTCCCTGCTGTCGGCTCGGGGACTGCGGGTGACCATGCAGAAGCTGGATCCCTACCTCAACGTGGATCCAGGGACGATGAATCCCTTCCAGCATGGAGAGGTCTTCGTTACCGACGACGGGGCGGAGACCGATCTCGACGTCGGTCACTACGAGCGGTTTCTCGACATCAACCTGGCGGGTTCGGCCAACGTCACCACCGGCCAGGTCTACGCAGAGGTGATCGCCAAGGAGCGGCGTGGGGAATACCTCGGCGACACGGTCCAGGTGATCCCGCACATCACCAACGAGATCAAGGACCGGATCCTGGGTCTAGCCGGCGGCCAGGACGGCCATTCCGGTATCGATGTCGTCATCACCGAGATCGGCGGGACCGTTGGTGACATCGAGTCGCTGCCCTTCCTTGAGGCTGCCCGGCAGATCCGGCACGACGTGGGTCGGGACAACGTCTTCTTCCTGCATGTCTCCCTCGTCCCGTACCTCGCACCGAGCGGTGAACTCAAGACCAAGCCCACGCAGCATTCCGTCGCAGCCCTGCGCAGCATCGGAATCCAGCCCGATGCCATCGTGTGCCGCGGTGATCGGATCATCCCGGATGGCCTCAAACGCAAGATCAGTCTCATGTGCGACGTGGACTACGAGGCAGTCGTCTCCGCCGCTGATGCGCCATCGATCTATGACATCCCGAAGGTGCTCCACGCCGAGGGGTTGGACGCCTATGTCGTACGACGCCTGGGCCTGCCCTTCCGCGATGTCGACTGGACCCAGTGGTCGGATCTGCTCGACCGGGTGCACAAGCCGAAGCAATCGGTCACGATCGCTCTGGTCGGCAAGTACATCGACCTGCCTGACGCCTATCTGTCGGTCACCGAGGCCATGCGAGCCGGTGGCTTCGCCCACCACACGCACGTCGAGACCCGCTGGGTGACCTCGGATGACTGTGAGACCAGCACCGGAGTGGCGCAGCAGCTTTCCGATGTCGACGGCATCGTCGTACCCGGTGGTTTCGGGGTCCGCGGTATCGAGGGAAAGGTCCGGGCAATTGCCTACGCGCGGGCGAACGGGATCCCGATCCTGGGTCTGTGCCTGGGTCTGCAGTGCATGGTGATCGATGTGGCTCGCAATCTCGCCGGGCTGACCGAGGCCAACTCTGCGGAGTTCGATGCGACCACGCAGCATCCGGTGATCGCGACCATGGCCGATCAGGTCGACGTGGTGGCCGGCCAGCGAGACATGGGCGGCACGATGCGGTTGGGCAGTTACCCGGCCGAGTTGACCCCGGGCTCCCTGGTCGCGCTGGCCTACGGTGAGACCAAGGTCCATGAGCGGCACCGTCATCGCTACGAGGTCAACAATGACTATCGGGAACGGCTGGAGGCTGCCGGTCTCATCTTCTCCGGCCTCTCACCGGACGGACGCTTGGTCGAGTTCGCCGAACTCGAACAGGACCTGCACCCGTTTTTCGTCGGCACCCAGGCGCATCCGGAGTTCATGTCCAGACCCACCCGGCCGCATCCGCTCTTTGCCGGATTGGTCCGTGCCGCACTGGACCGCTCTGAGTCCCTGCGCATTCCCGTCGACGTGGAACCCGCCAAGCGGTGAGTCAGCGGTCGCCGCTGAAGGATGAGCCCGTTCAGGATCCCGGGCGCTATCCCACCGTGTCGTCTCGGACTGTGTTCGAAGGCCACGTCGTCTCCTTGCGACAGGACGAGGTCCAGATGTCGGACGGGTCGACCGGAGTCCGCGACGTCGTCGTGCACCCGGGTGCCGTGGGGGTCATCGCCCTGGACGAGCACGACCGGGTGGTAATGCTCCGGCAGTACCGCCATCCCGTACGCCAGTACCTCTGGGAGGTCCCCGCGGGGATCAAGGACGTGGTGGGGGAACCCCTGATCGAGACGGCTCGCCGAGAACTCGCTGAAGAGGCCGGACTCCGGGCCCGCCGGTGGGACCGGCTGCTCGACTTCCTCGCCTCGCCCGGAGGTTCGACGGAGGAGGTCACGATCTTCCTGGCCCGCGACCTGAGCGCGGTTGCCCGACCCACTGACTTCGTCGTGTCTGCCGAGGAGCTGGACATGGAGGTGCGACGCGTGCCGCTGGCCGAGGCGCAGTCCGCCGTGCAGGAGGGCCGGATCCGCAATTCGATCGTCGCGGCCGGGATCCTTGCCGTGGCCGCCGCGAAAGCGGCCAGCTGGCAGGGGTTGCGCCCGGCGTGAACGTGGTCGTCCTCGCCGACACGCACGCGCCACGTCGCTGGCGAACGGTTCCATCGCGGGTGGCCGAGCACCTGCGCCGAGCAGACGTGATCCTGCACGCTGGGGACGTGTGTACGGCCCATCTACTGGAGGAGCTGGCGACGTATGCGCCGGTGCACGCGGTTCGGGGGAACAACGACGGACAGGATGTCGCCGACTGGGGAGCACCCGACAAGCTGCTCATCGAACTCGACGGGCTCGCGGTCGGGATGATTCACGACAGTGGGCCTGCGACGGGTCGGTTGGCCCGAATGCAGCGGGTCTTCCCCGACCGGCAGTTGGTCGTGTTCGGCCACTCGCACATTCCGATGGACGTTGCGGATGAGCGACTGCGGCTGTTCAATCCCGGCTCGCCCACCGACCGGCGACGCCAGCCACACGGGACGCTTGGCCTGCTCGAGATCGACAGTGGCCACCTACGCGAGGCCCGGATCGTGCCGGTGACGTGATGGGGCCCCAGGGTCAGCAAGGCCCTAAACTCGACAGGCGTGAGCAACGTGGCTCACGCCATGAAGGGCGGAAGCAGACGATGAGGGTCGGCGTACCCCGCGAGGTCAAGAACCACGAGTACCGGGTCGCGCTGACACCAGCTGGGGTGACCGAGTTGCGCCGCGCCGGACACGAGGTCGTGATCGAGCGCGATGCCGGAGCCGGTTCGTTGATCCTCGACGACGACTTCGTAGCCGCTGGGGCGGCGATCCTGCCGACGGCCGACGAGGTCTGGGCGGCCGCGGACCTGGTTCTGAAGGTCAAGGAACCGGTGGCCGAGGAGTATCACCGGATGCGGTCGGGGCAGACGCTGTTCACCTACCTTCATCTGGCTGCATCTGCGGAATGCACAAAGGCTCTCATCTCGTCCGGCATCGACGCGGTGGCGTATGAGACTGTGCAGTTGCCCGATCTCTCACTTCCCCTGCTGGCGCCGATGTCCGAGGTCGCCGGGCGGATGGCACCGCAGTGCGGTGCGCACTGCCTGGAGCGCGCACAGGGCGGGCGCGGTCTGCTTTTGGGTGGGGTGTCCGGGGTCTATGCGGCCACGGTCGTGGTGATCGGGGCGGGCGTGGCTGGAATGAACGCTGCAGCCATTGCCTTGGGCATGCAGGCCGAGGTGATCATCCTCGACAACAACGTGGAGAAGTTGCGGTCCGCGGATCGGATCTACCGGGGACATCTGCAGACGGTGATCTCCAACTCCTATGAGCTCGAACGGGCCGTGCTGACAGCTGACCTTGTCATCGGTGCGGTGCTCGTACCAGGCGCCAAGGCCCCGAAGCTGGTGTCCAACGAGCTGGTCTCGCGGATGCGGCGGGGATCGGTCCTGGTGGACATCGCCGTCGACCAGGGCGGGTGCTTCGAGGACACCCGACCCACGACGCACGACGACCCCACCTATGTCGTGCACAACTCGGTGTTCTACTGCGTGGCCAACATGCCCGGCGCGGTGCCGAACACCTCCACGTACGCGCTGACCAATGTGACGCTGCCCTACGTGATGGCGTTGGCCAACCAGGGGCTGACGGGGGCTGTACAGGCCGATCCGGCCCTCGCCAAGGGAGTCAACGTCGTCGGCGGACATGTCGTGTACGACCATGTTGCTGAGGCGCACGGGCTTCCGTACGTCCCGTTGGAAGAGGCCCTGGCTGGCTGAACCGGCCACCTCGGCGGCGCCCGCGCCGTCTGAGCCTGGGCCAGCCGTCACTCGCGCCCTGCGCAGCTATCTCGATCACCTTGCCATCGAACGCGGGCTGGCGCGGAACACCGTCACCTCGTACCGTCGCGACCTCCTGCGTTACGGGGCGCATCTCGCGATGCGGGGGAGGGCCTCGCTGGCCGAGGTCGTTCAGGACGACGTCTCGTCGTTTCTGGCTGGCCTGCGGGTCGGGGATGAACTGCATGCGCCGCTGTCGGCAGCCTCGGCGGCGCGGGCCGTCGTGGCCGTTCGTGGACTGCATCGCTTCGCCGTCCGCGAGGGCTGGACTCCTGAGGATGTGGCAGCCGAGGTCCGGCCGCCCGCCCCGGCGCGACGGCTGCCCAAGGCCATCCCGGTCGACTCGGTGGAGGCGCTCCTGGAGGCGGCCAACCTCGATGACCAGCCGCGTTCTCTGCGGGATCGGGCGCTGCTGGAACTCCTCTATGGCACCGGCACCCGGATCTCGGAGGCCGTGGGATTGTCCGCCGACGACCTGGACCGTGACTCGGAGACGATCAGGGTGACCGGGAAGGGCAGCAAGCAACGGATCATCCCGATCGGCTCGTACGCTCTCGCGGCGCTGGATGCCTACCTCGTACGGGGCCGGCCGGCACTGGCCGCGCAGGGGCGGGGGGTCAACGCGCTGTTCCTCAATGCCCGCGGGGGACGGCTGTCCCGGCAGAGCGCCTGGACGATCCTGCGCACGGTCGCTGACCGGGCAGGCATCACCGAGGATCTCTCGCCGCACACTCTGCGGCACTCCTTCGCCACCCACCTCATCGACGGCGGAGCCGATGTCCGCGTCGTCCAGGAACTGCTGGGCCATGCGTCCGTCACGACGACCCAGGTCTACACCCTGGTCACCGTGGATCGACTTCGCGAGGTGTACGCGGCTACCCACCCTCGCGCGCTTGGCTGAGTCTAAAGGTGAGGTTGAGCTTAAAAGGCTTTGCCCGGTAACGAAACCGGGATTGCTCCTCGGCGGGTCGCCTTGCTCGGGCCTTGACGGCGACCTACTGTCGCGGCCAAGGACGCCACGTGCCAGCGCACGGGGCAGCCGGACAGAAACCGAGTCAAGAGGCGGCATCGTGGCGCGAGGAAGTGGCAGTGAGGCCCCGGCCCTGCCCTTCTCCGACGACCCGGCCGCGCCCACGCCCAGTCGACCGGTACCCCGGGGCGACCCGGCCAAGGCCCGCCAGCGGCCGCTCCCCACGCCCCCGGTCCTGGACCGACACGGCCCGGCGCGGGTCATCGCGTTGTGCAACCACAAGGGCGGGGTGGGCAAGACCACCTCCACGATCAATCTGGGTGCCGCCCTCGCCGAGTTCGGCCGCAAGGTGTTGCTCGTAGACCTTGACCCACAGGGCGCCCTGTCCGTCGGGCTCGGCGTCCCGCCGTACGAGTTGGATCGAACGGTCTATCACGCGCTCATGGAGCCAGGCGTCGGAATCGCCGATGTGCGAGTGAAGACGAAAGTGGATGGGCTGGATCTGATTCCGAGCAGCCAGAGTCTTTCCGCGGCCGAGTTCCAACTCGTCAACGAGGTGGGCCGGGAACAGGTGCTCAAACGGGCTTTACGGGCGGTTCGGGACGAGTACGACTTCATCCTGATCGACTGCCAGCCCTCGCTGGGTCTGCTCACGATGAACGCTCTGACGGCGGCTCACGGGGTCATCATCCCGGTCGAGTGCGAGTTCTTCAGTCTGCGCGGGGTGGCGATGGTCGTGGACACCATCGACAAGGTCGCGGATCTGGTCAATCCGGATCTGTCGATCACCGGGATCCTGGCCACCATGTACGACCCTCGCACCCTGCATTGCAAGGACGTGTTTGCCCGCCTGGTGCAGATTTTCGGGGACACCGTCTTCCAGACCACGATCACCCGGACGGTGCGGTTCCCGGAAACTACCGTCGCCGGAGTCCCCATCACCTCATGGGCGCCGCTGTCTTCGGGCGCCAACGCCTATCGCAACCTCGCCAAAGAGGTCGTGGCCGCCGGCTGACCGGGCTGCGGGGAGCGGGTAGCGGACTAGGGTCGCCCGTCATGGACGAGGCCGGCGGTGCTGATGTGACGGCTGCGTCGCCCGTCGCCGTACCCGATGACGGACGATTCCACGTCACTCTGGCCAACTTCGAGGGGCCTTTCGACTTATTACTGAGCCTGATCAGCAAGCACAGGCTCGACGTGACCGAGATCGCGCTGTCACAGGTCACTGACGAGTTCATAAGCCATATCGACCTTGCCGGCGACAATCTGGACCTCGGGCAAGCGACCGAGTTCCTGGTGGTGGCGGCGACGTTGTTGGACCTCAAGGCCGCGCGGCTGTTGCCCTCCGCCGCCGTGGAGGACGAGGAGGATCTGGAAGCGCTCGAGGCTCGTGACCTGCTCTTCGCCCGGCTGCTTGCCTATCGCGCCTTTCGCGAGGCGGCGGACTTCCTTCGGGCACACGAGGTGGATCAGGCCCGCCGGTTCGCCCGTGAGGTCAGCCTCGAGCCACGTTTCGCCGAGGCCCTGCCGGACGTCCTCTTGGGGGTGGGTACGCAGGCATTCGCCACGCTCGCGGCCATCGCCCTGCAACCGCGGCTGCCGGTGGAGATCTCCACCGTCCACCTGCACACCGCACGGGTCAGTGTCCGCGAGCACGCCGGAATCCTGCGACGGCGACTGGCTGGGGGGGCGACGACGACGTTCCGCGCTCTTACCGGGGATTGTGTGAGCACCCTGGAAGTCGTGGCGCGCTTCCTGGCCCTGCTGGACCTGCACACTCGTGGCTCGGTGTCACTGGAACAGCTCAACGCCCTGGGCGAATTGCACGTCCGGTGGACCGCGGCGGAGTCCGACGACGACGCCGAGGACGGTGCCGAATGGGACGACCTCGGTCCAGATGCGAGCGGGCAGGACCTCGTACGCGATGATGGGGTGCGACCCCGACCCGGCTGAACCGCAAAGGACCCCCATGACCGCCGCGATCGACGAGCGCCTGCGCGGCGCCGTCGAGGCCATTCTCTTCGTGGTGGACACCCCGGTACCCGCTGCCACCCTCGCGGAATTGCTCGACGTCGATGAAGGCACGGTGACCGAACAGCTGCAGGCGCTGGCCGCCGAGTACGAGCAGCAGCGCCGTGGATTCACGCTCCGCCCGGCAGGGGAGGGGTGGCGCATGTACACCCGGGAGGAGTACGCCCAGCACGTCGAGCGTTACGTCACCGAGGGGCAGCGGGCCCGGCTGACCCAGGCGGCGCTGGAGACTCTCGCGGTCGTCGCCTACCGCCAGCCGGTCACCCGGTCGCGGATCTCGGCGATCCGCGGCGTCAGCGTCGACGGCGTGATGCGCACGCTGCTCAGCCGTGGTCTTGTCGCCGAGCAGGGCACCGACCCGCAGACCGGCGGGGGGCTCTACGTCACGACCGAACTGTTCCTGGAGAAGCTGGGCCTGGCCAGCGTCGACGAGCTGCCTGACCTCGCCCCGCTGCTGCCGGACCTGGAGTCGGTCCTGTCCGAGGACTCCAACCCGTGACGGGCAACAGGCAGGAGCAGCAGGGGGAGCGGCTGCAGAAGGTTCTCGCCCGCGCTGGGATCGGATCCCGGCGGGCCAGCGAGGAACTCATCGCACAGGGTCGCGTCAGCGTCAACGGGGAGCAGGTGCGCGAGCAGGGCCGCCGAGTCGACTCGCAGACGGATCGGATCGCCGTGGACGGCAGCGTAGTGATCACCCGGACCGATCTGATCCACCTGGCGATGAACAAGCCCGAAGGTGTGCTCTCGGCAATGTCCGACGACCGCGGCCGGCCCACGGTCGGCGACCTGATCGCCGAGCGCGGCGAGGCGGTCTTCCATGTCGGGCGCTTGGACATCGACACCGAAGGTCTGCTGTTGCTCACCAACGACGGGCCGCTCGCCCATCGCCTCGCGCATCCCTCGTACCAAGTGCCCAAGACCTACCTGGCTCAGGTATCCGGAGCCATGTCGCGTGACCTGGGCCGCAAGCTCAAGGCGGGGATCGAACTGGATGACGGCATGGCGCGGGTCGACTCCTTCAAGGTCGTCGACGTGGCGGCTGGACAAGCGCTCGTCGAAGTCGTCCTACACGAGGGCCGGAACAGGTTGGTGCGTCGACTGCTGGCGGCCAGCGGGCACCCGGTCAATCGCCTGGTACGCACGCAGATCGGGCCGGTACGCCTGGGTCGCACCAAACCCGGCGCGGTTCGGAAGCTGACCCCGCGCGAGATCGCCGAGCTGATGAAGCTCGTCGGCCTGTGACCGCCGGTCCGGCCGGTGATGGACGGGTGATTGCCATCGATGGGCCCTCCGGTACCGGAAAGTCCTCGGTCGCCCGCGAGGTAGCGCGGCGGCTGGGCGCCGGCTATCTCGACACTGGCGCGATGTATCGGGCAGTCACCGTCGCCGTTCTGGATGGTGGCATCGATCCGACCGACGAGGTTGCGGTCGCACGTCTCGCCGAGGGCCTGCAGATCGAGATGGTCACTGATCCCGCTGTCGAGCATGTCGTCATCGACGGGCGAGATGTCAGCGAGGAGATCCGTTCGGCGGAGGTGACGGCCGCGGTCAGTGTGGTCTCGGCAATTCCGGCGGTGCGGCGGATGCTCGTCGAGCAGCAGCGGCGTCTCACCGACGATTCGACCACTGTGGTGGAAGGTCGCGACATCGGGACGGTGGTGTTCCCCGCGGCGCGGCTGAAGATCTATCTGACCGCGGCCCCAGCGGCCCGGGCCGCACGACGCGCGGAGCAACTCGGGTTGGTCGATCCAGGCGACATCACTGACTTGGCCCGGACCTTGCGGGTGCGGGACGAGTTGGACTCGGGTCGGGCGGAAAGTCCGTTGCGGCCAGCCTCGGACGCTGTCGTGATCGACAGCACCGACCTGAGCCGGGCGGACGTCGTCGAAACCATCTTGTCGGCCGTCCTGGCCCGCGGACGCTCCGAGTGAAGGGCACGGCCCTGACCCCAGCCAAGGGGACGGTCGGCTTACGCCCGGCCGCTCCACTGGATCGAACTTATTGGCACAAGGTGCCCTTCACTCGTATGGGGAAGGGGTGCCGGTGAGCGAGGAAGTGCCCGACAGCGCGCGGCCGGAGTCGCTCGCGGCTCTTCCGACGGTCGCCGTGGTGGGCCGGCCCAACGTCGGCAAGTCGACGTTGGTCAACCGGATCCTGGGCCGTCGAGCGGCGGTCGTACAGGACACGCCCGGGGTGACTCGGGACCGGGTGAGCTACCAGGCGCTGTGGTCGGGCCGGGAGTTTCTGGTCATCGACACCGGCGGCTGGGAGCCGAAGGCCAGCGGCCGCGCCCTGCGGATCGCCGAGCAGGCCGAACGCGCAATGAAATCATCCGATGTGGTGATCCTGGTGGTGGACACGACGGTCGGTCCCACCGAGACCGACCTTGCCGCGGCCCGGGTTCTGCAGCGCAGTGACCGGCCGGTGCTCCTGATCGCGAACAAGGTCGACGACGAGCGGACCGAACCGGCAGTGGGGGAGTTGTGGGCCCTCGGGCTGGGCGAACCCATTCCAGTCAGTGCGCTGCACGGACGGGGCAGCGGTGACTTGTTGGACCTGATTCTCGAAGCGCTCCCGCAGGCACCACGAGAGCGGGATGAGGTCGTCGGTCCACGGCGGGTTGCCCTGGTTGGTCGCCCCAATGTCGGAAAGTCCAGCCTGCTCAACCGTCTGGTGGGCGAGGAGCGCGCGGTAGTCGATTCAGTCGCCGGCACGACCGTGGACCCGGTCGACAGCTTGGTCGAACTGGACGGCCAGGTGTGGCAGTTCGTCGACACGGCCGGACTTCGCCGGCGGGTCGCGCATGCCAGCGGGACGGAGTACTACGCCTCCCTGCGTACCGAGGCGGCCATCGATGCCGCTGAAGTCGCCCTGGTCCTGATCGACGCCAGCGAATCCATCACCGAGCAGGACCAGCGTGTGATCGGCGCAGTCGTGGAGTCCGGGCGGGCGCTGGTTTTGGCGATGAACAAGTGGGATGCCGTCGACGAGGACCGACGCTACGACCTGGAGCGTGAGATAGACCGAGAGCTCGCCCGCGTCACGTGGGCCACCCGGGTAAACATGTCCGCCCTGACCGGACGTGGTGTCAATCGCATTGCGCCGGCCTTGGAGTCGGCCCTCGCATCCTGGGAGAAGCGGGTGCCGACGGCGACGTTGAACCAGTGGCTGCGCACCACCGCCGATCGCACACCACCACCGCCACGGGGTGGGAAGGCACCCAAGATCCGGTACGCGACGCAGGCCGACGTCCGCCCACCGAGGTTTCTCATCTTCTCGACTGGCTTTCTCGAGGCCGGCTACCGCCGCTTCCTCGAACGCAAGCTGCGTGCGGACTTCGGGTTCGAGGGTTCGCCGATCGAGGTCAGTGTCCGGGTCAAGGCAAAGTCTGAGCGGGGCGCGGGGCGCCGAGGCCACTGAGGGGACTGTGCGTGCCCTCCTGACCGCGCTCCACGGATGAACGCGGCCAGGGGTCACGCGTAATTCGAGCGCGGCCAGCTGGTTCGGGAAAGTTCCGCTGGATCGGTCAACCCTGGGTCACGGGATAGATCTCGTCAGCGACGAGGCCATGGGCTTCGCGATGGACGGTGTGCGCCGCGTCCGCGTCCGGCGCGTCAACGAGGCAGAAGACCTTTCCCGCTTTCTCGTCCACCCAGTAGTTGAGGTAGCGCACGCCGTACTGATCCTGGGTCTTGAGGTCTGCCTCGTGGGCACCCGCTACGTCATCGGCGGTCGCGCCCTGCGGCAGTGCGTTGTGAACGTCCATGAACAGCATGTTTTCTCCTCGGTATGCGAACCCGCGGTCGGGATCGGTATCCGCGAAAGGTAGGCCCGGCGGCGTTCCCAGGACGTTCCCAGCCGGCCATGCACGCCACGTATCGCGGTATCGTGCGGTCGTGAGGCCGAAGTGCCGCGTGCGTCTACTCGGCAGCTTCGAGCTGACCGCACATGGCCACCCGGTCTCGGCCGAGTCGTGGCGGAGCCGACGTGGCGCCGACGTGGTGAAGCTGCTGGCCCTCCAGCCGGAGCACGAGATGCACCGCGGAGCAGGTCATGGAGGCGCTTTGGCCAGACCTCGCCGGGGAGGCC
>Ga0208612_1000938_pt1 | contig 12218 bp, 11 predicted proteins | sample AntDryMetagUQ889_FD_188089 | JGI IMG/M metagenome (GOLD analysis project Ga0208612, IMG submission 188089) | Polar desert microbial communities from Antarctic Dry Valleys - UQ889 (SPAdes) | ecosystem: Environmental > Terrestrial > Soil > Desert | place: Antarctic Dry Valleys | collected 2008-12-31 | reverse complement strand
GTCCTCCGGGCGGGCGTGGGGAACGAGGTCCTCGCGGTGACCGGGAACGCCACGCCGACCCACGCCGCGGTCAGGGCGAGCGAGGCGGTCAGGGCGAGCGAGGCCGCCCGGCGCGACCGGAGGGCGACCGGCGGAACGGCCGGGAGCGCCGTCCACGGGCATCGGACCCCAACGCCCCCGCCGCGCGCCGTGGTCCCAAGCGACTCAGTCCCGGGAACGAACACCGGGCCGCGGCCTTGGCCGCGCTTCCCCCCGAGCAGCGGCCCGTCGCCGAACAGGTGCTTCGCGGCGGCATCGCCGCCGTGCGCCAGGCCGTGGAGGTCCAGAACGCCGAGCGGCGCAAGCAGGGCGAGGCCGCCATCAAGGCCGACGCCCTGGTGGCCATGGCCGAGGACCTGCTCTCGCAGCTCAAGGCTGCCGAATGGCGGGATCGCGCCGAGGCGGCGGCGAAGATCATCGATGAGCTCCCTCTCCGAGACCTGCGCTCGGTGGTGGCCGGTGGGGACGCCGCGGCGCGCGACGACGAGACGCGCCTACTGGCCAGCACGCTGCGCCAGGCACTCGAAACGCGCCTGGCCGATCTGCGAGGACGTTGGGAGCACGACATCACCTCGGCCCTGGAGGAGGGCCGGGTGGTGGAGGCCCTCCGCCTTGCGGGACGGCCGCCCGACCCGGCCAGCCGCTTCCCCGCCGAGCTGGCCCTTCGCCTGAGCGATGCCGCGAGCATGGCCATGGCCTCCGACACGCCACCCGACCGCTGGGCTGCGATCCTGGCTGCGGTGGCCGAGTCACCCGTGCGGCGGTCGGTCAAGCCCGTCGGCCTCCCCGATCTGGCGGGTGAGGAGTTGCTGCATGCGGCCCGTCAGGCCTGCGGCCGGATCCCGGCCCTGGCTCCCCTGCTCGGGATCGACATGCCCCCGCCGCCCGGTCCTCCCCGCCGCCGGCTCCGACCACCACCGCCACCACCGTCCCCGGCCCGACGACCCGAGCCGGCGGTGCCCTCCGACGCCGGAGAAGGCCGGCAGCCGCCGGCGTAGTCCCGCTCGGGCCGAGGGATCTCGCCATCCGGGAAGCTCGGCGGCAGGACCAGCGAACGATCAGGGTGCGTCGATGACCCCGTGGTCGGCGAGGAACGAGGCCAGGCCGTCCACCAGCCGAAGCTGCGTCACCTCGGTGAGCGGGACCCAGGCCACGGCGGCGGCGTCGTCGCCGGCCACGGGGTCCCCGGTACCGACCGGTCGCATCCGGTAGTCCAGGATCACGAAGTGGTAACCGGGGCCTCGGCGTTCAAGTGAGCCCATGAGGCCCTCGCACGCTCCCCTGATCCCCGTCTCCTCCGCCAGCTCCCGAGCCACCGCCTGCTCCGGGGTCTCTCCAGGCTCCACCCGACCGCCCGGGATGGACCAGTTGCCCGCGCCCGGGTTGCGCCCCCGCCGCACCATCAGCAGGCGCTCGTCGCTCACCACCACCGCTCCCACGCAGAGCTGCGGTGGTGGCGCCGGAGTGACACCTCCCGCGTTCAGTCGCTCGCCATCCGGTGATGCATCACGAGGAGGCGGGCGGTGAAGCCGGACTCCTCGAAGAAGTTCTTCGTCGCCCGGGCCCCGGGCAGAGCCATCGAGTCGACCCCGGCGCAACCCTCGCCCCGGAACCATTCCAGGAGGACATCCATCATGGCCTCCCCGACACCCACGGCACGAGCCTCCTCTTCCACGTACAGGTCGTCGATGACGCCGAGCGTCCTGCCATCGCGAAGAGTTTCCGTTCGACCCGTGGCATAGCCGATGGTCGTACCGTCGATCATGCCCGCCACCACCGTGGCGTCGGCGGCGTGCACGCCTGCGAGCAAACTGTCCTCAACGGGCTCGGGACGAGCCTCACGAGCCACGAAGACCGCGCCGCCCCGTTCCTGGGCTCCGAGCTCGGCCTGGTTCCGGCGACAGAGCTCGGCCAACCGAGGTATGTCGGTCGCCACGGCGGACCTGGCGCTGACCAATGGGGGCTCGGTCGCTGAGTCGGCTAGAGCGGCGACGGGTTTTGCAGCTGCGAGACCCGCGTGAGGATGGTCTTACGGTGGCGGGTGGCAGCCTCGTAGGAGCGCACGGCATCCAGCTCCTCGGTCGACAGCCCCGCCAGGCGCTGGACCACTTGGGGCGCCGACAGGGAGTCGTAGCCGGGGATGGCCAGATCCTCGGCGGACGAAGCCGGGGCCGAAGACACCAAGGGCGCCGCCGTCCCGCCCACCGTGACCTCGAAATCGGGAGCAGGGGCGGCTGCTGACGGGTCGACCTGGGCTGCCGCGTCGTGCCGGGCTGCCGCTTCGGACGGCGCCGGCGCGTCGGACCCGCCCGGCTCGTCGCCTGCGGCGGGCGAGCTCCGGCGGCTGTCGGGGATCAGCCCCAGCCCGGCCAAACGGGCGGTGGCCTGGGCCATGGCCTTCTCCGCCTCTCGTTGGCCCTGGGAGACGGCCAGACGGCCCATCACGCGGGCCGCGCTCACCGGACCCGTGAAGCGGTCCCGTCCCTTGTCGATGAGGTCGGGCAGGGCGTCCCGAGCGGTGAAGACCACGCCCAGAGGGGCGAACACGAAGAGGTCCAGGGCGTGGTCGAGAGGGGTCTTGGACATGGTCTGAATACTCCCACGGACGCCGGGAGGGTGCTGCCGTTCCCTTACGGGATCAGACGCAGTCCCGGCAGCGCATGGTCTCACCGTTGGCCAGCTGGCTCGGGTGCTTGACGAGGAAACAGGAGCTGCACACGAATTCGTCGGGCTGCTTGGGGAGCACCCGGTTCACCGAGCTCTCCACCCGGTCCTCCTGCTCGGGCGTCTCCTCGTCGGCCTCCTCGTCGGCGACGACCAGCTTCTCCTTCAAGATGACGTCGAGGCTGGCCTCCACGTCGTCCTCGTCCTCCTCGTCCTCTTCCTCGTCCTCCTCGTCAGCGCCGGCGGCCGGAGCAGCCGGGGACGCCTTGGCGGCGACGGCGGGGACGGCGGGGACGGCGGGGACCACGGCGTCGACGGCTTCCTCCACGACGTCGACCACCTCCTCGTCGCCCTCATCATCGTCATCGTCATCGACGTCCACGAGGTCGTCGTCCACGCCGAGGTCTTCAAGGTCGGCCTCGTCCAGCTCCTCGGGCTCGTCCTCCTCAGCGCTCTCGCTGAGCTCTTCGTCGACTTGTTCTTCTGCCATGACTCCTAGGTCCGGTCGGGGCCCTCGAGAGGTCACCGTGGGAGGGGGGGGTGCGGTTCGCGCCGGAACCATACAGGCACCGGGGACCGGTGGTGAATCATCCACCGACCTCAGCGACCGAGTGGCCTGGAAGCGTCCAAACGAGCGCAAGGCCGGCGAAACACCGGCGCAAGGAGGGCCAGGAAGCCGTTGGGGCCGTCCGGTGGCTCGACCGACCGCAAACGGTCGATGAGTTATTAGGACGTTCTCTACTTGGCTTCCCGGAACCCCCTGCGTTGCCCCACCGACTGCCCCCTCCGAATCACACAGGATCCGGAGGCCCACGACCAGGCATCTGGAGCGTCTAAGGGACGGCCCTAGTTTCGAGAGGCTGCCTCGACCCGTCAAGGGCGCTCTGACCTGGGACTTTACGCGTCATCGCAGGTCAGGAGTATCCCCAGCGGCGCAGAGACCTTCCTAGAATCTGGACCGGAGGGCGAGCACGTTGGAAACGTACTTGTCGGTGACCCGCAGGGTTCCGTCGCGCCGTACCGAGGTCAATCCCTGGTAATAGGACCCCACGGCCAGGGCCACGTTTCCCCCCGTGGAGTCGAGCAGGTACCGCAAGAACCTGGCCGACATCTCGATGTTCTGCTCGGGCCGCCGAGGGTCGAGCCGGGCACCGAGGAGACGCTCGTTGACGAAGGTGACGGTGTCGGGCATGAGCTGGCCGATGCCGAGGGCCTTGGTGGACGAAACCTTGTCGTTCTGCCATCCCGACTCCTGCCAGGCCACCGCCTTGAGCAGGTCGGCGGGAACCCCGTGCTTGCGGGCGGCGGCATCGAAGCGCGATGACAGGGCGCGTCGGGCGGGCTGGCGGCGAAGTTCCTCGGGACCGGATCGGCCCGAGACCTTGCCGCCGCTCCCGCCGGCCACCCGACCGGACCGACTCGAGCCGGCCCCACCAGGGACCACCAGTCGCCGGCCGGCCCGGATCCGGTCTGGATTCGTGACCCGGTTGGCCCGGGCCAGATCCGAGACGCTGACCCCGAGGCGACCGGCCACCTCCGAGAGGGTCTCACCCCTGGAAACCACGTGGCCCCCGGAGCGCCGAGCCGGGCGAACGACCGCAGCCTGGGTGCTGCCCGCCAGGGCCAGCAGGCTCACCAGGGCGAGTAGCGCTCGCGGCCGCCGAAGTGCACTCAACACCAACGTTGCACCGTGTAGATCGGGTTCACCGGTCCTCCTCCGCCTGGATGGATCTCGAAATGCAGATGGGGCGTGGTGCCCTGGGCGTTGCCCGTGCTGCCCACGGTGCCTATGAGGGCTCCCCGTTCGATGCGCCCCGGTCGGGTTGCGAGGCTGTTGAGGTGGGCGCCGTAGTACTCGTTGCCGTCGTCTCCTCGCAGGCGATAGGCCAGTCCGGCCCTGCTGCCCGACTCGTGGACGATGGTCCCGCCCACGCTGGCGACGACACGAGTACCCCGGAAGGCGAAGAGGTCGACGCCCACGTGGCGCCGTCCGCCCTCACGGGGGTCGCCCCACCCATTGGAGAAGTCCACTCGCCCGCCCTGGACGGGGCACAGCCATGGCTGTCCAGGGACGTTGAGGATCGTTTCCGCCCGGAGCGCGCTGCCCCTCCTGATGCCGTTGGCCCGCATGAGCGCCGACACCGAAGTCCCCGTGCGGGAGGCGATCCCGGCCAAGGTGTCGCCCCGGCGCACCCGGTACCGACGACTGCCGTCAACCACCACGATGGGCGAGGGCAGCGGCGAAAGAGCCCGGCTCGAGGCGATGGGGACCGGCCCACGGGCCGGACCACGACGGGGGGCGGGAATGCTGAGGACCTGTCCCCGACGGACTCGGTCCCGATTGGAGATGCCGTTGGCCCGGGCCAGCTCGGCAACGGGGACGCCCGTCTTCCTGGCCACGAGAGAGAGACTCTCGCCCCGGCGCACGGTGTAGGTGCCAGTGCGGGTCCACGGCCCGGTGACGTGCGCCTGCCCGGCCATGACCAGTGCCAGTAAACCTGCCGCGACGCGCCAATGGCGCATACCCACTCACCTCCTGCCGCCCCGCAACCGGAAAGGGTACTTGTGCAACATCAGTCTCAGCAACCCCTGGAACCACATTGGCAACAACGGCCCCGGTTTCCCGCCCTCTCGATCGGCCCGCGTGTCTCGGTAGGTTTCCCTAGTGTGAAGCACCCGGAACCTGGAGAGGTGATGACGTGAACGTGCCTGAGTGGGCTTCCCGAATCGTCGAGCAGGTTTCCCACGAGCCGCCCTCCGTGGAGGTGCCCGACCGCTTCGCTCCCCTGTTGTCAGAGGGCGACCAAGAGGTCCCCACCTTCCAGCTGCACATCGACGGCCAATGGCGACCTGCCGGCACCGGCCAGACCTTCGATGTCACCTCCCCCATCGACGGCAGCGTGATCGCCCGGGCCCAGAAGGGCGAGACCGGCGACCTCGAGGCCGCCATAGCGTCGGCGGCCGCGGCCAGAACGTTGTTCGCCCACATGCCCGCGTCAGAGCGCCTGGGGATCTGCGAGCGCGCCGGCGACATCCTCGCCGAGAGCGCATCCGCCTTCGTGTCGGTCATCGTCGTGAACCTGGGCAAGACGCCCGAGCAGGCCGAGAGCGAGGTGAAGGCCACGAGGATGCGACTCGGACTCGTGCGCGAGGAAGCTCGCAGGATCTACGGCGAGTACCTGCCCGGAGACTGGATCCCCGACACCGTGGGCAAGTCGGGGATCGTCCTCCGGGAGCCGGTGGGCACCGTGGCTGCCGTAGGCCCGTTCAACTACCCGCTGTTCCTCTCCGCGTCCAAGATCATCCCCGCCCTCGCCGCCGGGAACACCGTGGTGGCCAAGGCGCCCTCCGACGATCCGCTGCCGCTCCTGTTGTTCGGCCGGGTCTTCGAAGAGGCGGGTCTGCCGCCCGGGGCGCTCAACGTGGTGACCGGCTCGGGCGGTGAGATCGGCGACCTGCTGGCCTCGCACCCCGACATCTCCATGATCTCCTTCACCGGCTCCACCGGGGCGGGACACAGCATGGCCGCCGCCGCCGGCCCCAAGCCGCTCCACCTGGAGCTCGGGGGCAACGCCGCCGCCATCATCCTGGCCGATGCCGATCTCGACATCGCCGTGGAGAGGTCCGTCCTCGGCGCCTTCAACAACGCCGGCCAGCGCTGCGACGCCGTCAGCCGGGTGCTGGTGGAGACGGCCGTCTACGACGCCTACGTGGAAGCGGCCGTGGTGGAGGCCGAGAAGTGGCCGGTGGGTGACCCTCGCGCCGAGGGCGTGAAGGTCGGGCCCATGGTGAGCGAGCGCTCAGCGGCGCGGGTGAACGAGCTGGTGGACGACGCCGTGGGCAAGGGCGCCAAGCTCCTCGCCGGCGGTGAGGCCTACGCCGCCTATCACCAGCCCACCGTGCTGGTGGACGTCCCTCTCGACGCCGACATCGTGTGGGAGGAGACCTTCGGTCCGGTGCTGGCCGTGGTTCGCGTGGACGACATGGACGCTGCCGTAGAGGTGGCCAATCGCTCCCGCTACGGGCTCGACTCGGCGGTGTTCACCAGGGACCTCGAAAAGGCTTGGTACGTCGCCCGCGCCCTCCAGGTCGGCCAGGTGCACGTCAATGACGCTCCCAAGCACGGGGTGGGGCACTTTCCCTTCGGCGGCCGCAAGCCCGATTCAGGAATCGGCAGGGAGGGCCTCGGATATTCGATCGACGAGTGCACCGTGCTCAAGACCGTGGTCATCCCGGCATAGCGTCCCGCTACGCCCGGGTGGGGCTTCGGTCAGCGCATTCCGTAGGCGCGCAGCACGTCGAACTCGTAGACGAGCCGCTTCTCGTCGACCATCGCCGCCAGGAACTCCTCTTCGCTCAGGTCCCCTGTGAACCAGCCCAAGGGCCCGGTCGGCTTCTTCTGCATGGTGCGGACCAGGCGCAGGTTGATCTCGGGCGCGTCATCGCCTTCGAGGATCCGCACGGTGGTGTCGAGGGTGAGCCACTTCCAGCCCGCCTCGAAGACGAACAACGTGCAACGGGGGTCGCGGCGCAGCCGCTTGGTGCGCACTCGGTCCTGGGTGCCGCTGCTCCACAACTTGCCGTCCACAATGGCGATGCCGACGCGGGCCACCCGAGGCATGCCGTCCTGGGCGACGGTGATCATGGCCGCCGAGGGGTGCTCCTCCAAGAAGGCGGTGTCCTCCGGGGAAAGGGTCATGGTGGCGACCATACCGAAGGCGGGCAGCGAGGGAGCGGAACGGATATGTACCTCACCCCGCGCTGACCAATGCAAGGATCGACTCCCGCGCCATCGACCCGCGCTCAGGGGGTCGCATCGCGCGAAGGTCAGGCTGCGCCGATCACGTGCCTTGTCGCTCTTCGAGCTCACGTCGACCCCCCAGCTACGGGACGCGGGTGCTGCGGCGGGCCTCGGCGCGGCGCTCGGCCTCGATGCGCTCGAGGTCATAGGTGCCGTGGTCCACGAAGCGCATCATCTCGGCCACGGCCCGGTGGCCGGCTTGATCGGCAATCAGGCGGTGCATCTCCTGGCAGACCTGGCGGTACTCGGGGTGACCCTGGGGGCTGGTGCGCAGCTCGAGGAGGTGCATGGCGGCTCGGGCGTTGAGCTGCATGGCGTAGCGCACCCGATAGGCCAGCGCCACGGCATAGGGAGCCTGGGCGGGGAAGGTCCCGGCCAGCGAGTCGTGGAGGGCGGCCGATCGGGCCATGGCCTCCTCGAAAGGGCCGACCAGGCCGGCCGCCTCCAAGGACTCCGGACGCACGTAGCCGTGCCGCGGTGACAGGGCCTGCCACTCGATGGTGAGCAAGCGATGGCGCTGGAGGTCGCGGAAGGCGCCGTAGTCGGACAGCACGTCGAAGCGGTAGCCGACCCGTTCGAGGGCCCGTCCCGGCTTGTGGCGGCGGTTCGACCGCTCCCCGGTGTAGGCCCGGACGACCTGCATCTTCTCTTCTACCGACAGGCGACGCACCCGAACCAACACCTGGTCCTCGGGCAGGTCGCCGTAGGGGTAGAGCATGCTGGCGACGAGCTTGTCCTCGCCGTCGGGGTCGTAGTCGACGAGGGTGACCATGGGCCGAGGCTCAGGCTCCTCCCCCGCCATGAGCCGCTCGGCGATGTCCTCCATGGCGCCCCGGTTCGTCTCCTGGTACGCGGCCCAGGCCACGCCCCGGTTCGGTTGGTCGACCCGCTTCAGGAAGGACGGTATGACCTTGCGAAGCTCCGCCAGCATCATGGCCGCGTACGACCTGGCCTCGGGCAGGGCGTGGGCCCGCATGCGCACGAGGAGGGCCTCGTAGGCCTGGCCCGTGCCGTAGATGCCCACGTTGGACAGCGCCGCGGCGGGCAGGATCCCCCGGAGGGAGTCGTAGGCCTTGGCCCGTATGGACTGGCGGTACACGAAGTCCGAGTCCCCCGCACCCTTGGGGTACGCGCTCGTGAGCCACTCCTGCATGGGGCCGAGCAGCTCGCCGTAGGTGTCGAACTGGCGGTCGAGGTCTCCCACGTAGCGAGCGCCCAGAGGCGAGTCGAGGACGGCGGGGTCGCGGTGGTAGCGGTAGTGGCCGTTGCTGAATCGCGTGTTGTAGGCGATGTAGCGGGTGGACTGCTCGAGGTAGGCCATGAGCCGGCCCCGCTCCAGGATCTTGGTGAGCAGGTTGGACGCCTGCTCGCAGGCCAGGTGGACGCCACCAAGTTGGGCCACGGAATCGTCGCCGTACTCGTTGAACACCTTGTCGTAGAGCTGCTCGGCTCGGGCCAGGCCGACGGTGGCGTCCACAGTGAGGTCGCCGGACATGTCGAGCTCGCCCACGAACTCGTCGAGGAACAGCCGGCGCAGGCTCTTCGGCGAGCGGGAGTAGCGGGCGAAAAGGGCCCCCTTCACCACCTCGGGCAGGTTGACCAGGGCGAACACCGGGCGGTCCAGGTTGGTGAAGTAGCGCCGGAGGACCGCCTGCTCCTCTTCGGAGAAGGCCTCGGTGACGTAGAACATGCGGAGACCGAGCGTACGGCTCGGAGGCCACTCCAGTGGCGGACCCAATCACCGGACCACGAGGTTCGCCTTCTGGTTGCGGTATCGCACGCTTGAGGGTGGGATACCACCACCAGAACGAACGTGGGCTCACACGACGACGGTCAGGGCGTCGGGCTCGACCCTGACCGACAGGGATCGAGCCCGGCCAACGGGAATGCCGTCCAGGCGGACCGGCAACGGCCGATCCAGCTCGACCTGCACCGCAGCCGCTCGCCGCTCCTTGATGCCCGGGTGCGGCAGGTGGGCTCCGTGGTGGAGGCGGGGACGCACCCGGAGCAGGTCACCGACCCTCAGATGGACGTCGTAGGCGTCCAGCAGTCCGTCACCGGGATGGGCTCGCGGGCCGAGATTCCACGGACCGTGGCGCCCGGAGCACCACTGGGCGTTCATGACCACGTAGGCCCTCGTCCACAACCGCGTCCGGGCCACCAGGTGGGCGACGAACAGATGCAGGCTCCCGTCGAGCAGGACCTGGCCGAGGTCCACCGTGAACGTGGTGGCGTGAACGCTGTGCAGCCTGGCCTCGTCCCCCGTACCTCCGAGCGTGCGGCACAGGTCGCCCCCGAGGAGGCCCAGCGGCGGGTAGGGGTCGCCTCGGCGCCGGGCGTCCTCCAGCGCCGCCCGGGCGTCGGCGTCGCTGCGCACCACCACTCCCCCATCGGGCAACGAACCTGGGTGGCCCCAGCTCTGGCCCTTCTTGATGGTCACGCCGCAGGCGACGGCGATGGCGACGCAGTAGGCGTACCGATGACCGACGATGCCGCCACCAGGCCCCGGAAGAAGCCCTCGGCGGCGTCCCGGGCGCTGCCCGAGGTCCCGGCATTCGGTGCCACGTCGCCCAGCTGGCGGAGTAGGTCGATGAGCTGCTTGGCGTTGCGCACGAAGTCGCCGCCCGACATGTCGTCGTCGGCCAGCACGGAGTCGAGGTCGTCACCCTTGGCCCAGTCGTACGCCATGGCCATGAACCCCGGGTCCGGCTGCCTGGTGAGGGGCAGGCCGGCCTCCTCCTCGGCCAGGTTCAGCTCGGCGCACAGCCGCTCGATGGCGAGCCACCGCTGGCGCAGGGTCTTCGAGGGGAAGGACGGCGCCGGGGCAGGCCCCGCACCGCGCTGCTCGAAGGTGAACACGGACGCGAGCGAGGCGAGAGACGCGGGATCGAGGCCGTCGAAGTGCCCGTCGCCCAGGGCCTCGGCGATCAGCAGGTCGGCCTCGTGGTAGAAGCGGGCGAGGCGCGATCCGGCATCCGTGAGCTTCCAGTCGTCCACGTAGCCCCACGTCCGCAGCACCCGCAGCACCCGGTCGAACTGGCGGGCCAGGGACTCGGTGCGACCGCGCACCTGGCGCTCCAGGCGTTCCACCTGCCGCCGCAACCGCTCGGCCCGCTCGGCCTGGCGCACGTGGGCTCGGGCGTCGGGGCAGTCCGCCACCGGATGCTCGGCGGCTGCCGCCTTCCGCGGCCCACTGGTCCCCGCCGGCTGGCTCCTCAGCTTGGCCCGGGCCAGGGCCTGGGCCACCGCCCGCTGGAAGCCGTGGCTGGTCGGGGCATACGGGGTAGGGAGCAGGACGCGGCCCAAGGCCCGCGGGGGCGCGGGGAAGTCACGCGGGGCGAGGGAGAGCTTCCGGCGGTCCACGGTGAGGGCGGTGACCCGCACGTCGCCGCCTCGGCGTTGCGAGGTGGCCAACACCGCCGCCCGCCCGCCCGACCGTTGCCCGGGCACGACCACCACGTCGCCGGGGCGAAGGCGTCCGAGGGCCTCGACCACGACACGCTCGGGGGACGGCTTCGGGCTGGTCCGCTGCAGGGCGCGGTACTCCCCCACGTCGCCCAGCTCGCAGCGGGCTCCGGCCTCGGCGGCCCGCAGGGACTGGTTGCTGCGCTCCAGCTCCGCCTCCAGGCGCACCACGTCGGCGTCGGCCTGGTACTGGGCGAAGGAGAGGTTGAGCAGATGGTGGGCCACGTCGGGGGCGTAGCGGCGAACGAGGTTGGCGGCCATGTTGTACGTGGGCCGGAACGAGGACGTGAGGGCGTAGGTGCGTCTCGAAGCGAGGCCGGCCACCTGGTCGAAGGGCACGAACGGTGACCAGAGCACACAGGCGAAGCCCAGGTCGTCGATCCCCCGCCGTCCGGCCCGGCCGGTGAGCTGGGTGTAGTCACCCGGGCTGAGTGGCTCATGGCGCTCCCCGGTGAACTTGGTGAGCTTCTCGATCACCACCGAACGGGCCGGCATGTTGATGCCGAGCGATAGCGTCTCGGTGGCGAACACCACCTTCACCAGAGCGGCCTTGAAGCAGGCCTCCACCGCCTCCTTGAAGGGCGGGACCATCCCGGCGTGATGAGCCGCCACCCCGGCCTCGAGGCCGGTGAGCCAGTGGCCGTAGTCGAGGACTGCCAGGTCGTCGTCGGACAACGCCTCCACCTTGGCCTCGGCGATGGCCCGGATCTGGCTGCGCTCCTCAGGAGTGGTCAGGCGCAGCCCGTAGGAGATGCACTGGCGCACGGCGTCGTCACAGGCCGCCCGGCTGAAGATGAAGTAGATGGCGGGCAGCATCGACTCGCCGCCGAGAAGCTCCGCCACCTCGGCCCGGCGGGGCGCGTAGAGCCGTCCACCCCTCGGCCCTGCTCGAGCGGGGGTGTGGCGCTGCGAACGGCTGTCAAGCGCCTCGGCCTTCGGGTTGGGCCGGCCATCGACGAAGGTGGGGAAGATCCGCAGGTCGTCCGTGGCCCGATCACCCACCAGGTATAGGTGGCGAAGCTCCACCGAACGGCGTTCCTCGATCACCGTCGTGGTGGCGCCTCGCACGGTCTGGATCCAGCTGGCCACCTCCTCGGCGTTGGAGACCGTGGCCGAGAGGCACACCAGGTCCACCTCGGGCGCGGTGTGAATGATGACCTCCTCCCACACCGCGCCCCGGTAGGGGTTCTGGAGGTAGTGCACCTCGTCCAGCACCACGTAGCGCAGCCCGTCGAGAGCCGGAGAACCG